>TARA_R100001369_G_scaffold24192_1_pt1 | contig 32325 bp, 36 predicted proteins | sample TARA_R100001369 | Tara Oceans TARA_R100001369 (sample SAMEA2621528) | marine metagenome | biome: marine biome (ENVO:00000447); feature: surface water layer (ENVO:00002042); material: "saline water (ENVO:00002010), including plankton (ENVO:xxxxxxxx)" | depth 5 m
TTCTATTGCAGCTATTGGACACCACACAAATCCTGAAAAATTAATTGACGAACAAACGTCATGGAATCCTGAAGAAGATAACAGTGTCTATGCCATTACTAAATACGGTGCTGAACTAGAAGTTTGGAGAGGCACACAAGAAGGTTTAGACACCGTTATAGTTAATCCTGGTGTAATTTTAGGCGCAGGTTATTGGAATGGCGGAAGTAGCGGAAACTTATTTAAACAAGTATATAAAGGAATGCGCTATTATGTAACAGGTGTTGTTGGTTATGTTGATGTTTGGGATGTTGTTAAAGCCATGCAGCAATTAATGGACAGCACTATTAAAAACGAAAATTTTATTTTAGTATCAGAAAATTTAAGCTTTAAAACGTTTCAGCAAAAAGTAGCAATAGCACTTAATGTTAATACACCTCAAAAAGAAGCGAAACCTTGGCTACTCAATATCGTTTGGCGATTAGACTGGTTAAATCATAAACTTTTTGGTAAACGCAGAGTATTATCTAAGCAGAGTGCAAAATCAGCTATTAGTGTTACTAAATATGATAATTCTAAAATTAGCAATACACTTAATTTTGAGTTTAAGCCTATAGAAAACTCAATAAATGAAGTGAGCTCCTTATATCTTAAGGATTTGAAAGGGTAAAACCTAAGCTATACTATCTTTACTTTTTTTAGTGCGCTTTTTATTTTTGTCTACTCTATTTATAGAGTCTTGCTTTTTCTTCAATTTTTTGGCATCCTCTTTTAGTTGTTCTTCATGGATACTTTTCTCACTTTCTAATCTAGCTTTTACTTTTTCTACAATGTCTTTATAGGTTTCAGAATTAAAAGTATGATACCTGTTACTTTCTTTAAATTGAAGACTATCAATATTATATTTATCTAAAATATATGTCTCAGGAATAAATCCATTTTTTTCTAGAAGTTTTCTATTAACGCCTTTGGCAGCATTTATAACATATAAATCATATAAAATATCAGACATTTTTTCCTTAGAAATAAGGTTAGCTGGTTTTTCTGGCTTACTCGAATTATCACATGCAGCAAACAAAAAAACAAATACCAATATTACACCTATACTTTTGTACATTCTATCTATTAAAAGTTAATCGTTCACCTGCTTTAACGTCTAATACCTTAAAATTGTTGTAGGCTAATTGACCATTTACAAATGTATGTGTAATTCTACTTTTAAAGGTATTACCTTCAAAAGGAGACCAGCCACATTTATAAAGAATATTCTCTTTATTAACGGTCCAAGGGTTTTGTAAATCTACAATAACCAAATCAGCATAATAGCCTTTTCTTATATAACCACGATTTTCAACATCAAATAATATCGAAGGATTGTGCGCGGTCTTTTCAACTATTTTTTCTAGACTAATTTTACCTTGGTGGTGCGCTTCTAATAAAGCTACTAACGCATGCTGTACTAAAGGTCCACCTGAAGGCGCACTAGTATATGGATTGTTTTTTTCTTCTAATGTGTGTGGCGCGTGGTCTGTAGCTATGACATCTATTCTATCATCTAAAAGTGCTTTCCAAAGTTGATCTCTATCTTTAGCTGTTTTTACAGCCGGATTCCATTTAATATGACTTCCTTTTTTAGCATAATCCTCATCCGAGAACCACAAATGATGAATACAGACTTCTGAAGTTATCTTTTTATCTTTTAATGGAACTTTATTTGAAAATAGTTTCGTTTCTTTTCCTGTAGATAAATGAAAAACGTGTAATCGTGCTCCTGTTTTCTTAGCCAACTCAATCGCTTTTGAAGACGACAAATAACAGGCTTCTTCACTTCGGATCATAGGATGCTTTTCCATAGGAATATCGTCACCATATTCAGCTTTGTATTTTGCTAAATTCTTTCTTATAGTTGCTTCATCTTCGCAATGCACAGATATAACCATATCAGTACTTAAGAATATTTTCTCCAAAACTTTAGGATCATCAACTAACATGTTTCCTGTAGATGAACCTAAGAATATTTTTAATCCGGCTACAGTTTTAGGATCTACTTTAAGTATCTCGTCTAAGTTGTCGTTTGTTCCACCAAACATAAAAGAGTAGTTGGCGTGAGATGATTTTGCTGCAATTGCAAATTTCTCTTCTAACTTTTTAACCGTAGTAGTTTGTGGAATGGTGTTTGGCATTTCTATAAAAGACGTAATTCCACCAGCTAAAGCTGCTCTAGATTCTGTTTCTATGTTTGCCTTTTGTGTTAACCCTGGTTCTCTAAAATGAACTTGGTCATCTATCATACCTGGTAAGACATAATTTCCTTCTACATCAATTACTGTGATATCAGCAGATTTTACACTAATTGAAATATCTATATCCTTAATGATATTATCTTCAATTAAAATATCACCTTCAAATATTTTACCTTCGTTGACTATTCTTGCGTTTTTTATGAGGGTATTTCGCTTCATGATATATATTACTTAGTAAATAAACTTTTTAATTTTAAACTTATAACTCCAAAAATAGCTTCAGATATTATACTTCCGCTCATTTTTGATTTCCCTTGTGTTCTGTCTTTAAAAATAACAGGTATTTCTTTAATTTTAAAGCCTTTATTAGTTGCTTTAAATTTCATTTCTATCTGAAAGGCATAGCCAATAAATCTAATATTACTTAAATTTATAGTCTCTAAAACGCTGCGTTTATAACATACAAAACCAGCTGTTGCGTCTTTAACACGCATCCGTGTTATCAATCTCACATACCTTGACGCTCCATAAGACAATAAAATACGAGACATTGGCCAATTAACTACTGTAATTCCCTTAACATACCTGGAGCCTACTGATACATCTGCACCATCAATAGCACAGGCATTATAAAGCTTTATAAGATCATCTGGATTATGAGAAAAATCAGCATCCATTTCAAAAATAAAATCATAATGTTTTTCTAAACACCAATTAAAACCAGCAATGTAAGCTGTGCCTAAACCACTTTTTTTATCGCGTTTTAATAAAAATAAACGCTCTGGATATTCTTTTATAAGCGCATTTACTTTATGTGCTGTTTGATCTGGTGAGTTGTCATCTACCACAAGTACATGAAACACTTTTTCTTGTGAAAATACAGCTCTAATAATCGCTTCAATATTCTCAATCTCGTTGTATGTTGGGATGATGACTACTGCGTCAGACATTTAAACTATTTAAAAACACTTCTTTGAGTGGCATTATTATTTTACAAAAGTAAAGTTTTTAATGCAGTAAAGATGTAAAATATTTTTTTGAGTCTAGGAAAAAATCATGTGGTGTTAAACTTTTTTCTTTATAATTTAGCATTATGCGAAATTTCATTACTCATAACTGGTTTACTATTTTTACGGTGTTGAGTCTAACCCTCGTTGTAGCAGCAAAATATGTCAATGCATTACGTTTTAACGATTTTTTGCTCGTAATTAGCAATCCAAAATATTTAAAAATCTACTCGAGAGATCAAAAATTTATTGATATTTTTGATGGTCTTCTTTTTATAAACCTTTCTATATCACTTAGCATATTTATTTACTTTGGGTATTCTACGTTTGTAACCCCATTAACTTTTGAGTTGGTTGAATTTTTGAAACTTCTATTTGCCGTTTCTACCATAGTGATTATAAAAACCCTTTTAGAACGACTTATAGGCAGTCTTTTTGAAGTTGATAACTTAATTGATGACTATCTTTTTCAGAAAACAGCTTTTAAAAACTATTCTGGTATGTTACTTTTAATTACCAACCTTTTTTTATTATACAGTAACACCCATACTAATATTATTATAATCATAGCATTTACTCTTGTTTTCCTCGTTAATCTTATCGGATTCTTTACATCATTTAAAAAACATCAAAAACTACTAATACCTAATTTTTTCTATTTTTTATTGTATCTTTGCGCTCTCGAAATTGGACCTTATATACTGTTATATAAGGTCATTACGGAGTATAACACTTAAATAAAGCGTTTACATATGAAAGTGAAAACGATTTTAGTATCGCAACCAGAGCCTAAAATAGAGAACTCTCCATACTACGATTTGCAAGAGAAGCAAAAGGTAAAAGTAGACTTCAGACCTTTTATTCATGTAGAAGGTGTTTCAGCAAAAGATATTAGACAACAAAAAATAGAACTCAGCAAGTATACTGCTATTATACTAACCAGTAGAAACTCAGTAGACCATTTTTTTAGAGTAGCAGATGAGATGCGCTTTAAAGTGCCAGATTCTATGAAATATTTTTGCCAGTCTGAAGCTGTTGCTTATTACTTACAGAAATACGTAGTTTATAGAAAACGTAAAATCTATGTTGGTAAACGTAATTTTGAAGATTTAATGCCTTTAATTAAAAAATATAAGGATGAAGTATTCTTATTACCTACTACAGACAAAGTTAAACCTGTAATACTAGAAATACTAGATGATTTAGGTGTTAATTGGACACAAGCTACATTCTATAAGACTGTAATTAGTGACTTATCTGATTTAACAAATGTCTATTATGATATTTTAGTATTCTTTAGCCCTTCTGGTATAGATTCTTTATTTCATAATTTCCCAGACTTTGAACAAAAAGATACACGTATAGCTGTATTTGGAAACACTACCGTAAAAGCTGTAAAGGAAAAAGGACTGCGTGTAGATATTTCTGCACCAACACCAGAAACGCCATCTATGACCATGGCATTACAGAAATATATTGACTCAGTAAATAAAGGTAAGTAGTTAAAAACTTATTTGATTATATAAAAAAAGCGATTCTAAATTTAGAATCGCTTTTTTTATATTTAATTTTAACTACTAAAATGTATAGCGTTGTGGGCCTCCACGTCTAATTTCTTCAGAAGCGTAAGATTCAAACTGCTTAAAGTTTTTTCTAAATGAGTTAGATAACTTAAATGCCATTTTATAATAAGCTTCATCATCATTCCAAGTTGTTCTTGGACTTAACACGTCAGTTGGTACTCCAGGACAAGATCTTGGTTGAGCGACACCAAATACTGAATGTATATGGTAATCTTCATATGTATAATCACCTAAATCACCATTTAGTGCAGCATTAATCATTGCGCGCGTGTATTTAAGTTTCATTCGGGTTCCGACTCCATAAGGGCCAGCTGTCCAGCCTGTATTTACTAACCATACATTAACGCCAGCATCTTTCATTTTCTTACTTAACATATCTGCATATTCCGTAGGATGTAAAGGCATAAAAGGTGCGCCAAAACATGCCGAGAATGACGGCATAGGCTCTACAACACCTGCTTCTGTACCTGCAACTTTTGCTGTGTAACCAGAAATAAAATGGTAAGCAGCTTGGCTTGGTGTTAGCTTAGATATTGGAGGTAATACGCCAAAAGCATCTGCTGTTAAGAAAAATATATTCTTAGGGGTTTTACCAATAGATGGTTTTCTAATATTATCTATATGATAAATAGGATAACTTACTCTTGTGTTTTGTGTGATAGACGTATCTGCAAAATCTACAGCTCCTTTATCATCCAATACAACATTTTCGAGAATCGCTCCTTTTCTAATTGCTGCAAAAATCTCAGGTTCTTGCTCTTGTGATAAGTTAATCACTTTAGCATAGCAACCGCCTTCAAAATTAAATACAGTATTTTCTTTAGTCCAACCGTGCTCGTCATCACCAATTAAACTACGATTTGCATCTGTAGATAAGGTTGTTTTACCAGTACCTGATAATCCGAAGAAAATTGCTGTATCACCTTCTGGTCCTACATTTGCACTACAGTGCATTGGTAATGTTTCTTTAAAAACAGGTAGAATAAAGTTTAAAGCAGAAAAAATTCCTTTTTTAATTTCACCTGTATATCCAGTTCCCCCAATAAGTGCAATTTTGCGTGTAAAATCTAATATAGCGAAGTTATGTTGGCGAGTACCATCTACAGCAGGATCTGCCATAAAACCTGGGGCGTTTACTACAGTCCACTCAGGGGAAAAATCTTTTAATTCTTCTTCTGTAGGACGTAAAAACATATTATAAGCAAACATATTACTCCATGGATACTCATTAATAACTCTAATATTTAACTTGTAATCTTCATCTGCACACGCATAACTATCTCTTACGTAAATTTCTTTTTCATATAAATAGGCTGTTACCTTATCATATAGCTTTTGAAATTTATCACTATCAAAGGCTAAGTTGATATCTCCCCACCAAACTTTATTCTCTGTAATCGCATCTTTCACAATGAATCTATCCATTGGTGAACGCCCTGTAAACTCGCCTGTGTTAACAGCTAAAGCACCGGAAGAGGATTCCAACCCTTGATTTTTAGAAATTGTTTCAGCATGAAGTTCGTCTGAAGATAATTGATACTTAATTTTAGCGTTTTTAATACCGTATTGATCTAACGAAATCGTTTTCGTTGAAGATATATGGTTTACCATAATTTTTGTATTGTTTTAGGATACAAAATTAAAACTTTATTTTAAAACAACAGTGCGGATTAACATTAATCGACCTTTAACTTCAATATTCCGATTAACATAACCAACCATGCAATTATTAACGATAAACCACCAATAGGTGTTATTAAGGCAATGTTCTTAAAATCAAACCTTGAGAGTTCATTTGTAGCAAGTCCATAAATTGATCCAGAAAACAAAATTAGACCGATAATCACTAAATAAAATATGATATTTTTACTTTTTTGACTCACAAAAGATGTACCTCCTAAAATTAGTAATAAAAAAGCATGATATATTTGATAACGCACACCTGTTTCAAAAGATTTAATAGCATTAGCATCAACTAGTTTCTCCAAACCATGAGCTGCAAATGCCCCTAAACTAATTCCTAAAACCCCTAAAATAGCACCAGCTGTTAATAATTTTTTGTTCATATTAAAGTTGCTTTTCGGTTTCTATTCGTTATTGTATTTGTTACTTTCGTATTTTACAAAATTAGTCATCTAAAGCCAATATGCGAAAGATTTTAATCATCGGTGCCGGAAAATCGTCATCATACCTTATAAAATATTTACTAGATAAATCGCAATCTGAAAATTTTAAAATCACCATCGGTGATCTTAATGTTGCCAATGCTAAAAAACTTGTCGGTAATCACTCCAATACAGAGGTTATTCATCTCGATGTTTTTAATTCAGAATCGAGAATTACAGCCGTTAAAAATGCTGATATTGTGGTATCTATGTTACCTGCACGTTTTCATATTGAAGTGGCAAAAGACTGTATTACCTACAAGAAGCATATGGTAACAGCATCTTATGTTAGCGAAGAAATGCAAGCACTAGATGAAGATGCCAAAGCTAACGGACTTGTCTTTATGAACGAAATAGGTGTAGATCCTGGTCTAGATCACATGAGTGCTATGCAAGTTATAGACCGTATTAGAGACAAGGGCGGAAAAATGATTTTGTTTGAATCTTTCACAGGTGGCTTAGTAGCACCAGAAAGTGACAATAATCTTTGGAATTATAAATTTACTTGGAATCCTAGAAATGTTATTGTTGCAGGGCAAGGTGGAGCTGCGAAGTTTCTACAAGAAAGCCAATTTAAATACATTCCTTACAATCGTTTATTTAGACGTACCGAATTTTTAGAGATAAAAGGTTATGGACGTTTTGAAGCTTATGCCAATAGAGACTCTTTGAAATATCAGAATGTTTACGGATTAGACTATATAAAGACCTTATATCGTGGCACAATGAGACGTGTTGGTTTTAGCAGAGCTTGGAATGTTTTTGCTCAAATGGGAATGACAGATGATAGTTATACTATCGATGACAGTGCCAACATGAGTTATCGTGATTTTGTAAATGCCTTTTTACCTTATAGTCCAACAGATTCTGTAGAACTAAAATTTAGACATGCTCTTAAAATAGATCAAGACGATATTGTTTGGGATAAATTTTTAGAATTAGACATTTTTAACTCTAAAAAGATGGTAGCATTAGACAAAGCATCACCAGCTCAAATTCTTCAGAAGATTTTAATGGATAGTTGGACACTAAGTGCAGACGACAAAGACATGTTAGTGATGTATCATAAATTTGGCTATGAACTTAATGGGGAAAAATATCAAATAGATTCTACAATGGTTACTCTAGGTGAAGACCAAACCTATACTGCAATGGCAAAAACTGTTGGATTACCTGTTGCAATAGCGACTATAGCAATATTAAACGGTAAAATAAAAACACCTGGAGTTCAAATACCTATTACAAAAGAAGTTTACACACCTATTTTAGAAGAACTAGAAACTTATGGAATCGTATTTAAAGAGAAAGAGGTTTCATATTTAGGCTATAACCCATTAAATGTTTGAACTGAAGCTTTAATACATTAATCTATACCGTTACAAATACCAAAATAAAGACTCAATTTCTATTATATACTTTTAGATTGAAATCGTTTTCTTATTTTTAACTTTCAATTCTTGAACATTAGGTATGAAAATTAGTGATAAAGGTATTTTTATTGATGGTATTGATAAAAAAATACTGAGAGCCTTAATGGCAGATGCCAGAACCCCTATTTTAGAAATAGCACGTAATGTCGGCATCTCTGGTGCAGCAATACATCAGCGTCTCAAAAAACTTGAAAAGTCAGGTTTATTAGCAGGTTCAAAATTTATTATTAACCCAAAAGTTTTAGGCTATACAACCATGGCTTTTGTTGGTGTTTATTTAGATAAAGCCGTTAGTAATCCGGAAGCTGTTAAGCAATTAAAAAAAATTCCAGAAGTTATAGAATGTCATTATACAACAGGGCATTGGAGTGTTTTTATTAAGATTTTAGCTAAAGACAATGAGCACTTAATGCATGTGCTAAATTCTGAAATACAAAGTATAAAAGGAGTATCTCGTACAGAGACTTTTATTTCTTTACAAGAACAAATTAATCGCCAGATTAAGATATAATAAGTAGTAACTAATAACAGCAAATACTGCTGCTAAACAAATATTTACTACATTGTTATCTAATTTTTATGTGAAATCATAAAAAAAGACCCAAATCAATTCGTAGAATTTTGATGTTTTAATAAAAAAAATCAAGGTTTTACTTAACCTAAATCTTAAAATATGAAGGACCTACAACTTCTCACTATTTTATTTTTTTCTGTTATTACGCTATCGTGTAATAAAGATGAAAATAATGACAATCTTCCTCCACAACAAGAAACATTTGAAGCTACAATTAATGGAGGTACTTATGATAACTATTCATTTACAATAGGTGCTTATCAGATTACCAAAGGCACTAATGGCAATACGTTAAGTATAGATATCGCAGATCCTAATGGAGACATGGTTACACTATTCTTAAATGGAGATGGAGGCTTTAGCAGTAATACTGTTAAACCAATGGGAGGTATCGATTCTAATAACTTTGTGACTTATGGATTAATAAGACAATCTAACCCACAGCTTTCTTATTTTTCATCAAGTGGTAATGTTACAATAACCAATAATAGAGAACACCCAACAGAATTAGGACATCGCTTAATTTCAGGAACGTTTAGTATTACGGCTACTTCTAGCGATGGCTTAAATACGACTTCGATGACTGGCTCATTTATAGAATTAAATTATGTTGATTAGTATTAATAAATGCTAATTTTGAAATTGAGACAACAAAAAATGTGTTCTAAATTAGGGAGGTTCGTTGTGCCTGCTAAAGCTACCAAATCATAAATCATAGTAACTGTACCATCAACATCCTCCATATAAAAGCCTTGTGTTCCTTCCAGTGGTGGAAGACCTATGTCATCAATAAAAGACTGAGCAGATGCTACTCCAAAAAAATCGGTATCTGTAAAACCTATTGGTCCATTTGCTGTTGTTGGATCTAAAATAATAGAATAGCCTATAGTAGTTGCAGAACCAGTTTCTGTAACATAAATAAGCCCACAAGGTGCAGCATAATTTGCTAGTGTATGAATTGTTGTTGCGTCTGCATCAAAATATTCACAAAAATCTGAAACAGGATTAAATGTGGCATGTAGTACATTTTCAAATCCTTGCATGACTTTTGCCATCATTATTGATGGTGAGAAAAAAGTAATAAAAGTAATTTTGTTTTCATAGTACGTAGTTTTAAATTGTTTTCTCAAAGTTGTATCTCTGTGCTCAAAAAATAAGCGCAATTAAACCCATCTTCAGAATCAAGTACAAATACCTGATTTTAAAAAACATTTCTAGTAGATTATATTTAAGCCATTTTATTCTATAATTTTGGGAATACTAATTGTTTGCTTTTATAGATTCTAAGACATGGATATGCTTCACGATTTTTTTGACTATTTATGTGTCGTATTGATTATTGTCAATGCTGCACTATTCATCTATAGTTACAAAGAGAATCGCAGAAATCTATCGTATAGATTATTTTGTATGTACCTTATAATTTCTGTGGTTATAAACCTATTTGTAATCATACTAGGTAGTTATAAAATTAATAACCTCTATTTTTCTCATTACTATTTTATTCTTCAGTTTATATTATTATCACTCTTTTATAGAACCTTATTTATTAAAAACCAGAAACAGATTGTCTCAGCCGTTTTAGTAACTGTAGTTGGAATATTAAGTATTCAATATGCTTATTCACCAGAATTGTATTTTAAATTCAATACAACTGAAGTGTTTTTAACCTGTTTCCCAATTGTGGTTTATGCTATGATACATTTATATAACTCATTGAATAAATCACCAAAGTATCTGTATATTAATGCAGGTATTTTAATTTATCTAGCAACAAGTACTCTGATTTTTATTTTAGGAGATTATTTAAGTGGTTCTAATACTGGAGCTGTGAACAATATTTGGTTAATTAATAAAGTACTTTATGCAACTTATTTAGCATTAATTTTAACAGAATGGTGGAAGAACTTCAGGTTAATCAAGAACAAATAATTGATGCACTCGTCTATGGATTAATTTTCTTATTGTTAACAGCTCTAGGGATCATCCTTTTCTTTTTTTACTCAAGACGTAAAATTGTAAAGAAAGAAATTGAAAAATTTAATACTAAACTAGAGCATCAAAATAAAATTTTACAAACAACCATTAAGGTACAAGAAGAAGAACGCTATAGAATTGCGCAAGATTTACATGATGCTATTAGCTCAAAATTAAATGTAGTAAGCTTAACAACAAACGTATTATTAGAAGACAGCAAAATAAAGAATATACACAGGGAAGCTTTAGACCATATTCTTGATATTACGACGCAAACTCTAGAAAGCACCAGGAAAATTGCTCATAAGCTTTTACCTCCAATATTAGATAAATTTGGACTTAAAGTAGCACTTAAAGAATTATTTGATGAGTTTACTTCTAATACAAATATTAAAATAACATCTGATATAGACACCCTAGGTTTTTTAAATAAAAACAGTGCGCTTCATCTTTTTAGAATTACTCAAGAATTAATAAATAATGCACTCATACATGGATATGCAACCCATTTAGATATAAATCTTAAAAAAACCAACGATGGCTTCGTGCTTGTTTTTAAAGATAACGGAAAGGGCTTTGACATAAATAATAACTCAAAAAAAGCAGGTCTAGGTTTGCAAAATATAAATAGTCGTGTATCTATTTTAAAAGGAAATCTCAAAATTGAAAGTTCTTCTCAAACAGGAAGCAAATTCACCATAAATTGTAAATCTTATGCCCTCTAAAATAACCTTAGCACTTGCTGATGATGAACTTTTGTTTAGGCAAGGGCTTATCTCTATTATTAGTAAAGAAAAAAAATTAGACATCCTTTTTGATGCTGAAGATGGTAATGACTTGATTAAACAATTAAGAACTGCAGCTGTTAAACCTGAAATTATTCTAACAGATTTAAAAATGCCTGGTCTCAATGGTGTTGAAGTAACAAAACTCGTTAGACAAGAGTTTCCATGTATTAAAATCATAGCACTGACAAGTTATTACAGCAAGCAATTTATATTGAATATGATCTCTATTGGAGCTGTAGCTTATTTAGCAAAAAACAGCACCCCAAAACTTATGATTAAAACCATTAACGAAGTGGCAGAAAATGGATTTTATTATGATGACCAAGTGATGAATTACATACATGACGATTTACTAAATACAAATAAAGAAAACAGGAAATCTAACTTTGACAAAGCATTTCTTACAAAACGCGAAAGAGAAGTTATGACTCTAATCTGCAAACAATATACGACCAACGAAATTGGAGAAAAACTCTTTATAAGTCCTAGAACAGTAGAAGGACACCGCAACAATTTACTTAGTAAAACTGCTTCTAAAAATATTGCTGGTTTAGTTGTTTACTGTATTCAAAATAAGTTAGTCGACTTAGAAGAACAATTTGAATAAAAAAAGCCCTGATTTCTCAGGGCTATTTTTATAATGTATTAAAATCTTAATTAATCTCTAGATATAAATATTCTAAGTATATACCAGAATAATAGCATAAGAGAGGCGAATAAGCCTAAAGCTGCAGGAATATAGTCTTCAACTCCATATTGATTAACTAAGTTAGAGGTTTGGTATAAAATAGACCCACCGGCCAATAAACACATCCCAACAGAGAACCAAAGTCCTAAATTAAACCCAAATATAGTACCTGCTATAATTAAACCTATAGCTATAAAAAATCCGATAGTTAATCCTGTTTTTAAGAACGAAAAGTCTGTTTTTGTCATTAATACTGCAGCAGACAAGCCTGTAAATAAAGCTAATGTTACTATAGAAGCCTGATAAAGAATTTCTACACCAGAATCCATATAAAATGCGGCCATATAAATCATAGGCACAAAGATTAAAGCCTGAAAGAAAATATAAATCCCATAAGCTAAGTATTGCTTGTTTTTATCCGTAGTCTTTAACGCCATACCTTCAGCATAATTTGTGGCAAACATAAAGCCTCCAAGCATTAATAACCATTTATAACCTTCAGTCATAGAAAGCATAAAATTTATTATAGTTTCACTCTGCATTAATAAGTATTCAAAAAGAATAAATACAAGCACACCACCTGCTACATGAGAATACGTTTTTCTGTAAAAGGCTACACGTTCAACATCTGAAAGGCTACCGATCAAAAGTTTTTCTGGTAGCTGTTCTGGTAATTGGTTTTCCATAGTTTGATTAATTTATATATTTTAAAGTAAGTATTTTCTTTAAATAAACCAAAAAAAAGCTCTAATTTATAATAGTTTTTATCTTCTACTTAAAAACATACTTACAAAGTAGAGTAGTGTTGCTAATGAACCTAACGCGGCAACTAAATAGGTTCTTGCTGCCCATTTAAGTGCATCCTCGGAACCTTTATATTCGTCTGGAGTTACCATGTTTTTATTCTTTAACCATGCCAATGCTCTATTGCTTGCATCATACTCTACAGGAAGTGTTATAAATGTAAATAATGTCGTTACTCCAAATAAAACAATACCCAGCAGAAAAACAGAGTTACCAAAAGCAGTACCAGAAGCAGACAAAAATAGACCAGCCATAATAACAATATTAGAAAATTTACTACTTATCCCAACCGCAGGTACAATTGCAGAGCGCATTTTTAACCAACTATAAGCTTGTGCATGCTGAACAGCATGGCCAACCTCGTGCGCAGCTACAGCTGCTGCCGAAGCATTTCGCTGGTTATAGATAACCTCACTTAGGTTTACCGTTTTATTTCTTGGATTGTAATGATCGGTTAATTGCCCTGGAGTAGAAATAACCTCAACATCTGTAATGCCATTATCTGCTAACATTTTTTCAGCAATTTCTCTACCACTCATTCCGTTTCTAAGACTTACCTTAGAATAAAGGGCAAACTTGCTTTTTAATTTTTTGCTCACAAAAGAACTCACTAAAAAAATAACACCTGCAACTATATAATATCCTATCATATCTAATACTTATTAAAATTATCTTCAATAATTATAACAAATAGTACGCCAAAATTTAGTTAAGAAATTTTGTCAGGTTATTACAAACTTAAATGGCGTCAACAGACCAATTAAAGGCTTCGGCTATTTCTTGGTAAACAATTTTACCTTTAACTACGTTAAGTCCTTTTGCTAATGTTTCATCGTTTTTACATGCGTTTTCCCAACCTTGATTTGCGAGACGTAAAACGTATGGTAACGTAACATTTGTTAAAGCTAATGTAGATGTATAAGGTACAGCTCCAGGCATATTAGCAACACAGTAATGTACAACATCATCTATAATAAAAGTTGGGTCTTCGTGTGTTGTCGCTTTAGTTGTTTCCATACATCCACCTTGGTCAACAGCCACATCAACCAATACAGTTCCTGGTCGCATGTCTTTTAACATATCGCGTGTAATTAATTTAGGTGCTACTGCACCTCTAACCAATACACCGCCAATTATTAAATCGTGATCTTTTATACGTTTTCTAATATTATATTCGCTCGAAAACTCAGTAACCACATGAGGTGGCATTACATCATTTACGTAACGTAATTGTTTCATATTAATATCCATAACCGTTACATTTGCACCTAAACCAGCAGCCATTTTTGCAGCTTGTATACCAACAACTCCAGCACCAAGCACTAATACTTTTCCAGGAGGCACACCAGGAACTCCTCCTAATAATACTCCACGACCTTTAATTGGTTTTTCTAAATATTTCGCACCTTGCTGAATGGCCATGCGACCAGCAACTTCAGACATTGGTGTTAATAATGGCAGTGACCCATCTTTGTCTTCAACCGTTTCATAAGCGATACAGACCGCTTTACTAGCTAACATTGCCTTAGTTAAAGGCTCGCTTGATGCAAAGTGAAAATACGTAAAGACAACATGGTGCTCCTTTATTAATGGGTATTCTTCTGCAATAGGTTCTTTTACTTTTATAATCATGTCTGCAGCAGCATAGACGGCTTCAATAGTATCTAAAACAGTTGCACCAACAGCTTGGTAATCTTTATCAAAAAAACCACTGCCAAAGCCAGCATCTTTTTGCACAAATACGTTATGATTGTTTTTAGTGAGTTCGAAAACTCCTGAAGGAGTCATTCCCACTCTGTTTTCGTTGTTTTTAATTTCCTTTGGAACTCCAATTTTCATTTGATAATTTTTAAGTTGAAAAAAATCTACTAAATGAAATTCACCATAAAATGATTGAAAATATGACAACCAAATTAATTAGGCTCCTTTCATTTTTGTAGATTTTGAGGTTAATAGCACTGTGAAATACAATTAAAAAAACTATCTATCCAAATTTGATTATAAAAATGAAGTGATTTTTATGGAATTATTATTTTGAAGGCTTTATTTTGAAAAGTTAATAATAAATAACTCATTTTCAGATAAATACATTAATAGACGAAGGTGTAATAGTTTCGATGAAATGAAAATTAAAAAAAGTTCTCGATATAAAATACTGAAAAACGCATGTCACTCGAACTGATATAACGTAAAAACATAACGTATGAAAGGGCACGTCACTTCGAGTGGTTTGTGAGGAACGAGCAAATTGTATCGAGAAGCTAATTAAATAAGTGGAAAAAGTTTTCAGATGGTTCTCGATACAAAATGCTAAAAAACGCATGTCACTCGAACTGACGTAATAATTAAAAAACAACTGTTAACTACTCTTGTAATTGAGTCACCTCAATAACTTTTTGATTTATGAAGATAATCAGAAGTAGTTCTTCTTTTGGTTCGAAAAAACTTGGTGGTCTGCCTAATCTATAGATAAAAGATTCTTGTTCTAAATTCACTTTAGAAGTTGGCTCTCCTAATAATCCCACAACTTCGTCTTTAGTTTTACCTATTAATAGCTGATTTTCAATAATATCGTCTACTAATTTATAGCGTGTTGCACGCTCGATTCTCCAGATATCTTTATCAAAACGCTCTTCGAAAAACTAAATCAGAGACGAACTCAAAATAAATGCTACAAAGAAAAATAACCCAATTTGATCATTTCGCTTTAGTCTTAATCTCATAAACTTATCCTACAATATTTACAATTTTACCAGGAACTACAATCACTTTCTTAGGTGAACGACCATCTAATTGCGCAATGGTTTTTTCGTTTGCCAAAACAGCAGCTTCAATATCGTCCTTACTTAAATCTAAAGATAACTCAATTGTAAAACGTGTTTTGCCATTAAAAGAGATTGGATATTCTTTACTACTTTCCACTAAATAACTAGCATCAAACTCTGGGAACGATGCTTTAGAAATAGAGTCACTATTTCCTAACTGCGACCATAATTCTTCTGCAATATGTGGTGCATAAGGTGACATTAAAATCAATAAAGGTTCTAAAATCTCCTTACTTGTACACTTTTGAGCTGTTAACTCATTTATAGCAATCATAAAAGTAGAGACCGATGTATTGAAAGAGAAATTCTCAATATCTTCTTGTACTTTCTTTATGGTTTTGTGTAATGTTTTTAAGTTGTCTTTTGTTGGCTCTGCAGCATTGATATTTAATCCGTTTTCACCAATATACAATTTCCATAGTTTCTTAAGGAAATTATGGACACCTGTAATACCAGCTGTATTCCAAGGTTTGTATTGCTCTAATGGCCCAAGAAACATTTCGTAGAGTCTTAAACTGTCTGCTCCGTAATCTGCAACAATATCGTCTGGATTGACAACATTTAATTTTGATTTAGACATTTTTTCAACTTCCCTACCAACAGTATAGTTTTCGTTTTCAATTAATATTTTTGCATCATTATTTCCATAACTACTCTTGAAATCCTCAATTATTAATTCATCAGATGAATTAACAAATTTCACATTTACATGAATTGGATTACAATTTGATTCAAAATTTTCAAAAACATCAAACTGATCTACTAACACATGATTTGGATTTTTTGAGTGAAACTCATCTTTTAACTCATCTATGAAACTTGTTAATTTACCTTTTTCTTCTTTTGATAAACTTTTTCTGTTATCGTAAATCGTTTTAGGTATATAAATATTTCCTTCAAAAAATGAGCTGTATGCAAGTTTATCTTCTTCAGTTGACTTAGATTTTCCATCTCTAAAGTTAAATCCAAAGGGTAAATGTAAAACATAAACAAAAGCACTAGTTCCCAATATCATCCCTTGGTTAATCAACTTTTTAAAAGGTTCTTCAACGTTTACAAACCCACGATCTTTTAAAAGCTTTACCCAAAAACGTGAGTATAATAGGTGGCCTGTGGCGTGTTCGCTTCCTCCAATATACAAATCGACGTTTTCCCAATAGTTGAGTGCGTCTTCGCTTGCAAAGGTGTCATCGCGCATGGCATCTTCCATATACCGGAAGAAATACCAAGAACTGCCTGCCCAACCTGGCATGGTGTTGAGCTCTAAAGGATGAATTGTTGTATTGTTTATTTTATCGTTGCTTACAACAGCATTACTTTCTGTATCCCAAGCCCAAACATCTGCACGTCCTAAAGGTGGTTCACCTTCTTCGGTTGGTAAATATTTTTCTACTTCTGGTAATACAATTGGCAAATGTGCTTTAGCAATCATTTGTGGCATGCCGTTGACATAATATACTGGGAATGGTTCTCCCCAATAGCGTTGTCTTGAGAACACTGCATCGCGTAAACGGTAATTGGTTTTACCTTCTCCTTGCCCGATTTTTTCTAATTCGTAAATGGCACGTTTGCTTGCCTTTTTACAGTTCATTCCGTTAAGGAAATCACTATTTGCAATCTTTACATTGTCTTTAGAACCATACGCTTCTTCAGAAATGTCTACGCCTTCAAAAATATTAGGAATTTCAATTCCAAAATGATTAGCAAAATCATAATCGCGCTGGTCACCACATGGTACAGCCATAACTGCTCCAGTTCCGTAACTTGCTAAAACGTAATCCCCAATCCATATTTGAACAGGTTCTTTTGAAAATGGATGCTCTGCATACGCTCCTGTAAACACTCCAGAAATGGTTTTTACATCTGCCATTCGCTCGCGTTCGCTTCGCTTAGCTGTTTTTAGTATGTAGGCTTCTACCTCAGCTTTTTGAGCTTCAGTTGTCAGTTGTGAAACTAGCTCGTGTTCTGGCGCTAATGTCATAAAGTTTACACCGAATATTGTGTCAGGGCGCGTCGTAAATACATCTATGTTTTCATCATGTCCATTAACGTTAAATGAAACCGTAGCACCAACAGACTTCCCAATCCAGTTGCGCTGCGTTTCTTTTAGTGCATCAGTCCAATCAATAGTATCTAAACCTTGCAACAAACGCTCAGCATAAGCAGAAATTCGCATGCTCCATTGCGTCATTTTTTTACGCACTACAGGATAACCTCCACGTTCTGAAACTCCATTAACAATTTCATCATTGGCTAAAACGGTTCCGAGTTCTGGGCACCAGTTCACTTCTGTTTCGGCTAAATAGGTTAATCTATATTTTAATAAAACTTCTTGTTGTTTTTCAGAGGAGTAGCCATTCCAATCCTCAGTTGTAAATGATTCTATATTATCATCGCAAGCGGCATTGACTGTTGTGTTTCCTTCCAAAGAAAATAGTTTAACCAACGTCTTTATATCTTCCGCTTTATTTGAATCGTTATTATACCAAGACTCAAATAATTGAATAAAAATCCATTGTGTCCATTTGTAATATTCAGGATTTGAGGTTCGCACTTCTCTACTCCAATCAAAAGAAAATCCGATTTGATCTAACTGTCTGCGATACGTTTTAATATTCGTTTGAGTTGTAACAGCAGGATGCTGACCCGTTTGGATAGCATATTGTTCTGCAGGCAATCCAAAACTATCATAACCTTGAGGATGCAACACATTAAAACCTTTGTGACGTTTGTAACGTGCATAAATATCACTGGCAATATAACCTAATGGATGACCAACATGTAAACCTGCTCCACTTGGGTAAGGGAACATATCTAACACGTAGTATTTTGGCTTCTCGCTTGTGTTTGAAGCTTTAAACGTTTCATTTTTTGCCCAGTAGTCTTGCCACTTCTTTTCGATTTGATTGAAATCGTACCTCATAGTGCTATTTTCCTTGAAATAAGGCACAAATTTAAAGGTATTACAACACAATAAAAAACTAAACGTTGTAATACTGCACAGATGTAAATTCTTTATTATTTTTACAGTACTAATTAGCATTAATCCATGGCATCATCATTTGACAATTATCAAAAGCGCAAACTTATATCCTCATACATCTCTGTAGTAGTAAGTATTGCGTTGGTTTTATTCCTTTTAGGATGCCTTGGCCTTTTAGTTATTAACTCTAAAAAAGTTGCAGATCACTTTAAAGAACAAGTGGTTATGACCATATACATAAACGATACAGCTAAAGAAGTTGAAGTTAATCAGCTTAATAAAAGCTTGGCCATGGCAGATTACACCAAAGAAGCAAAATATGTATCTAAAGACGAAGCTGCTGAACTTATGAAAGCTGAAACTGGTGAAGACTTTATGGATTTTGTGGGTTATAATCCGCTAAAGAACTCTATTGACGTATACCTTAAAGCAGACTACGTAACTACTGAACAGTTAACAGAAATAACAGAAAGTCTCTCTAACAAAGCGTTTATTGAAGAGATTAAGTACGACAACGATCTCGTTGAACTTATGAATAACAATGTAAAGAAAATCACCTTTTGGGTATTACTCATCAGTGGTTTATTTACGCTAATTGCAGTTTTATTAATTAATAGTTCTATTCGCTTAGCTGTCTATTCTAAACGTTTTATTATTAAAACAATGCAAATGGTTGGTGCAACAAAAACATTTATCCGTAGACCTTTTGTTTGGAAGAGTGTGCAATTAGGTATTTTTGGTGCTATTGTTGCTTTAGCAGGTATGGCAGTAGTACTTTATTATTTAGATATTACATTCCCAGAATTAGAGCTTCTAAGAAACACAATTCCTATTATTGCGCTATTTGCTGGAATCTTCTTTTTAGGTGTCATCATTACTTGGATAAGTACTTTTATTGCAACACAGCGTTTCTTAAATTTAAAGACGGATCAGTTGTATTATTAGTCTTTAAATACCAAAACAATTCTTTTTACGTTTTAAGCTGAAACCAACTTAATGAAAAATATAATTCTGTTTTTAGCTGTAATACTTTGCCTTTTTTCTTGTGAAGATAGCGTTGATATTACCATAGCTGAAATTGGCAAATCTGCACCAGACTATACATTTACAAATATTCTTAATAGTGATTCTACGGCAATTGCATTAAAAGATTTTAAAGGTAAAACTGTTATTTTAGAATTTTGGGCGACTTGGTGTGGCCCTTGTATTCCGGCTATGAAAAAACTAGACAGCCTTCAAACTAAATTTAAAGATGACTTAGAAATAATTACTGTTTCGCATGAAGACAATCCTAGATTAGAACGCTTTATTAAAACAACAGGCTCAAAACTAAGGATCGTATCTGATTCAACACACAACAGTTTTTTTAAGTATAAAGTCATACCGCATTCGATTATAATTGATAAAGAAGGAATTGTTCGTGCTATAACAAGTCCAGAGAATATCACCTCAGATGTTATTAAAACCTTGATTACTGATAATACTATAGGCTTACCTTTAAAAGATGATTTCTATATTGACCCTACTTTAAAAGTTGAAACTATAGCAACAGTTGAAAATCCGGATTACAGGATTATTTTAAAAGGTTACAATCAGGAAAAAAGAGGTAGCTCAAGATTACTCTCAACTATTGACGGTACTATTAACGGCATTGAAATGTCAAATAGCACCATACCAAGGTTATACCAAACGTTGTTTGATGTATCATCACCAGTAAGAATGGTCTATTCAGATGGTTTGTCGGAAGATGATTTTCCGTATGATGATGAGAATAAATACAATTTCATTATTGAAGCATCAAAAGCTTATGAAGATAAATGGCGAGCCACTGCAATTGCCTTTCTTAATGATCAATTCTTTGTTAATGGAAGAATGTCTGCGATTATTAAAAACACCTTTGTTTTAACTAAAATTAATGACACGTTAAAACCATCAACAGCGGAAAAAACCGAATATATGTTTATGGGACCTATCCTTAAAACTAAAAAAATAAAGATGAGTAGATTGGTCGCCTATTTAGAGAACTTTTTACCAGAGCCTGTGATTGACCAAACTAATTTAGAGGCTGAGTACGATATTTCTTTAGAATGGCAATCTGAAGACCCTAAAACACTACATACCGAATTAGCCAAGTATGGTCTAAAATTAGAACGTTCTGACCAACCCTTGCCAGTGGAAGTTATGGAAATATTCAATAAAAAAGGCTAACATAAAAAAACAGTTTCGTATTCCATAATCATTGGGTCTTCTTTAGTACTAATTGTGTTTTTAGTGTTTAAATCTTGCGTTCTACACAATCCAAAACTAGACGTATGTAAAGTTGTAATCATTAAAATTAGAGAAGGCTCTACTTTCGATATTCAATTTAGAGGATACAATGAAGTCACCTACTACATCAATAGAGGTTTAAAACAAGGCTTAAATTTAGATACTCTTAACGTTTTAGTTTAAATAAAACCGTTACTTTGCATCTACCAAAGTTAACTTTTGGTGCTTCAACTCATATTGCGCAACTCGCAATTGAAGACCAAATTATATTTACAGAATTTAAAAACTAATGGGAGAGAAAAAACGCAAAGAAGCAACTGAAGCCGAATTTATTTTTGGCAAGAAAAACTACAAATGGTTATTTATTGGTTTAGCATTTATAGTTATAGGCTTTATTTTAATGTCTGGAGGCGGAAGTGATGATCCCAACGTTTTTGATGAATCTATATTTCATTGGAGACGTATTCGTTTAGCACCAACCTTAGTATTAATTGGTTTTGGTATGCAGGTTTATGCTATCCTTTTAAACCCAAATAAAGATTCCAAAAAGTAAGTCTCTTTTTACTTACTTTTGCGCGTGTCATAACCCAAATTGATACTTTTACTTCATGGAAATCATAGATGCCATAATATTAGGAATCATTCAAGGACTGACTGAGTTTTTACCAGTTTCTTCAAGTGGCCATTTAGAATTAGGAAAGACTATTCTTGGTAGTAATTCTATTCCTGAAGAAAGTCTACTATTTACAGTTGTACTTCACTTTGCGACAGCTTTAAGCACCATTGTAATTTTCAGAAAAGATATTGTTGAAATTATAGCAGGACTCTTTAAAGGTATTACCACCTTAAGTTGGACTGAAGAATCTAAGTTTTCAATGAAGATTTTAGTTTCTATGATACCTGCTGTAATTATTGGCTATAGGTACGAAAGTGATTTTGAAAAATTATTTGGTAATAATATATTTTTGGTTGGTTGCATGCTACTCGTAACTGCTGTACTATTAATTTTTGCCGATAGAGCTAAAAAAACGCATAGAAAAGTATCACTCAAAGATTCATTTATAATCGGTATTGCGCAAGGTATTGCAATGCTACCTGGTATTTCACGTTCTGGTGCTACGATATCTATATCAGTTCTATTAGGTATAGATAAAACCAAGGCTGCACGCTTTTCGTTTTTAATGGTAATACCTTTAATTTTTGGTAAAATAGCTAAAGATATTTTAGAAGGACAGATTGATTATAACAACAGTAGTTTCACGTATTTAGGTGCTGGTTTTATTGCTGCATTTATTTCAGGGTTATTTGCTTGTACATGGATGATTTCTATTGTTAAGAAAAGTAAACTGACGTATTTTGCTATCTACTGCGTCATCGTTGGAATCACTGCTATAATTTGGTCACTTCTATAACTATCACTTATTTTTGAACTATGACAAGTGAAGAAGATTTTAAAAACGGACAGGTTTTACTTATAGACAAACCACTAACCTGGACCTCTTTTCAGGCCGTAAATAAATTGCGTTGGGCGATTCGCCAAGCCTATTCTATTAAGAAAATAAAAGTTGGCCATGCAGGTACGTTAGATCCATTAGCTACAGGCTTATTGGTGATATGTACTGGTAAAATGACAAAACAGATTCATATCTTTCAAGGACAAGAGAAAGAATACACTGGCACTTTTGTTCTGGGTAGTACAACACCTTCTTTTGATTTAGAAACAGAAATAGACCAAACTTTTGAGACCAGTCATATTACTGCAGAACAGATTCATAAAACAACACATCAATTTATAGGTAAGATTGAACAGTTTCCACCAGTTTTTTCAGCTATTAAAAAAGATGGTAAGCGCTTGTATGAATTTGCACGAGCAGGTGAAGCTGTTGAAATTAAATCGCGACAAGTAGAAATTACTGAATTTGAAATTACAGAAATCAATAATCTAGAACTAAAATTTAGAGCTGTTTGTAGCAAAGGAACTTATATAAGATCATTAGCGCACGACTTCGGAAAAGCATTAAACTCTGGTGCACATTTATCTGAATTACGAAGAACCAGAATCGGTGAATTTACAGTAGAAAATGCATTAACACCTGAAGCTTTTATAGAAGGACTTCCCTCAAAATAAGACTTTAACAACGGTTTAAGATTGCGATTTAAACTATTTCATAGTTATATTCGTATATCAAATAACAAAAATTATCTATTTTTTTGAACCTAATTGATAAATATAAAGCTTTAATAATCACTTTTCTTTTAATAGGCATTGTGGTTTTTGGCATGTTTAGTATTCAACTAAAACAGCATCAAGATTTAATAACAGAAAGTTATTATGAGTTAGAGCCTGAAATAGAAAAAACAGAGGAAGAACTGAAACAGCAAATTGAAGATTTAAAAGGTGCCTCTACTAATAAAGCGTTTAACGAAGACCAAGAGTACAAAGAGATGATGCGTAACTTTAAAACAGTAAGCGCTAACGATTTTGAACGGACAACTAAAGCAATAGAAGAGTCTAGAGTCGCAGAAGACATAACCGAAGAAACTAGTCTTAATAAATCTTATGCAAACAGTAATGCTTATGCGCTTAACTCTAAAGAAACAGAATCTTATAATAAATTACAAGAAGATTTAAAGAAACGATTAGATAATAAAGAGCACGCTGATGAACACGCAAAGAGCAGAAGCACATTAACGTATTCATTAAAAGGAAGAACACTTCTCAATTACAAAATACCGAGATACCTTTGTGAGAGTGGTGGAAAAATTGTGGTGACCATTAGAGTTAATAGTAATGGTACAGTTACAGAAGCTAGTATAAATGGGTCTTCAAACTCAAATAATCAATGTCTTATTGACAGTGCTATTGCTTACTCTAAAGCTGTTCGGTTTAATAACTCCGCAAAAAAAGATCAGTTAGGAACAATTACGTTTTTGTTTAAGGGTAAAAATTAAGGCTAATCGTTTTGACTCTATTTTTTAACCTCAATTTTTACTAATCATTTTAGTAATTGCACTAAATCTTCTAACGTAGATTGGCCTTTATCTTTATTATACCAATGTTGTAAATCTTCTTTAAACTCTGGCGTTATCGTTCCATGTTCTGTCTTATAATCATTGACCATTTTAGTAGCTGCATTTGGTCTAGGTCCAAAGGTATTCACAACTTTTTTGGTCTCTTCATCAATCATTATTAACTTCGGTATAGATTTACCTCCATTAGTAAGAAACTGACTCATTAATTCATCATTTTCATCTCTAAGTACAATTTTATAGTTAATATTAGGAGTTAACTCAGCTACTTTATTAATTACTGGCATTATATGCGCAGCATCACCACACCAACTTTCTGTAATGACTAACAACGTTACTTTTTTATCAAATTTTTTAATTTCGTTTTTTAAAGTTTCTGAAATCTTAACCGTTTTATCCCAACGTTTCATACGTCTGTCATTAAGCATCGTATAATTAGCCATTGCTTCTGTTTTTTCATTACCTGTGGTAGATTCATTTTTTACCAAATTAGAGACCAAAGCACGGTAATCGGTATAAGAGGTTCCTTTTTTAAGACTTTTTGAAATTATAATGTTTATCATATTTGTATCTAAAACTTCCATAGTGTAAATTTAACCTTGTATTGCTATTTTTTCTGCAACAGTTGTTACATTAGTTGTTGAAATTTAAAAAACTTACACTAATGACAAAACACAGATGCAACTGGTGTGTTGGCGACTCGTTATATGAAGCTTACCACGATGAGGAATGGGGTGTTCCGATTTATGATGATGCTACGCTCTTTGAATTTCTAATATTAGAAACTTTTCAGGCTGGCTTGAGCTGGATAACCATTTTACGAAAACGCGAAAACTTCAGAAAAGCCTTTAATAATCTCGATTACAAGAAAATTGCAACATATAAGCAATCTAAAATTGATGCACTATTACAAGATGCAGGCATTATTAGAAACAAGTTAAAAATAAACGCAACAATAACCAATGCACAGGCTTTTATGAAAATTCAAGATGAGTTTGGGTCATTTTCGACATATGTATGGAATTTTGTTGACGGAAAACCCATGAAAAATAAAGTTGAAAACTATAAAGAAGCACCAGCAAACACAGCACTTAGCGAAGCATTAAGCAAAGATTTAAAGAAGCGTGGTTTTAAATTTGTGGGCTCTACTGTTGTCTATGCATATATGCAAGCTACAGGAATGGTTAATGACCACGAGAGGTCTTGCTTTAGATATAACGAGGTGTAACCATTAAATAATTAAAATGATTTTATAATATCTATGGCTTAGAGGTATTTTAAAAAATCTAATCTCGAAATGTGTTTACCACCTAAACTCTCAAGATGATTGGTGTGTAATTGACAATCAATAATTTTGTAGTCTGAATTTTGAATCATTGAAATAAAACCAACTTTACTCGCATTGCTCACTTTTGCAAACATACTTTCACCACAAAACATATTATTACCTAAATCAATTCCGTACAATCCTCCTACTAATTCTTTATTAAGCCATACTTCTACAGACTTGGCATAACCTAACTCATGTAGTTTAATGTAAGACTCAACCATATCATTAGTGATCCAAGTTCCTAGCTGATCTTGGCGTTTCGCATGTGCACAATTTTCTATAACTGCTTTAAAATTTTTATTTATAGTTACCGAAAATGTAGATTTCTTCAAAATTTTATTCATACTCTTAGACACTTTTAAATCTTCAGGAAAAAGTACAAAACGAGGATCTGGAGACCACCAAAGCAAAGGCTCATTGTCATCAAACCAAGGAAAAATACCACTAGCGTAAGCATAGAGTATGCGCTCTGGCGATAAGTCTCCACCAACCGCAAGTAAGCCTTCTGCAGATGCCTCAGAAACATCTGGAAACTGAATTTTTTGAGTTAAGAAATGCATTAGTTTAGACTATTATAATAATATTTTTAACATTTTTGGTGTTAAATAAGGCTCTAGGCTTTGATAGTAAGAGATTTTTATTGATATTTGGCTTGACCTTTATGAAATAAATTTGTTCATCATTGCTTTTTTTAAGTTTGTTAGTAGAGGTCAAACCTAAAACCACAATACTAAGTCTCGACTAACCATCGAGACTTTTTTTATTTTAAAGACTTGTTTCTAAACCAAAAGAGACTTGTTTCTTTATTAAAAAAACAAGTCTCTATATCTATTCACTTTAACGCTTAGTTTAGAACGGTAAATCGTCGTGATCATCCTCTTTTAAATCACTAACAGGTTCAAAAGCTTCTGTTGGCGGTACTGGTGGCATATCTCCGCTTGCAGCTTCAGCTTGTAAAGCTTCAATTCTCCAGCCTTGTATTGTATTAAAATGTTTTACTTCACCTTGTGGACTAGTCCATTCTCTTCCGCGTAAATTAATACTTATTTTAACCTGTTGACCAACTTTATAGCTGTTTAATAAATCAGTTTTATCCTGAACAAACTGAACTGAAATATGTTGTGGATACTGCTCCTCTGTAGTTACTACAATGTCTCTTTTTTTGAAACCGCCACTACCAACAGTTTCCGTTTCTCCTACCATTTTAATACGTCCTTGTACTTCCATTTTTGCTTAATCTATAATTATTAAATACTTATGTTTTGAGACTACGAAAGTAATAACTTCCATGCACTTTCTACGTCTCCATAGCTCAAATAATTTCGAGCTATTTTATGTTTTTCTCTGTGTGATGCTGTTTTTATATTAGGATAGCGTTCGCTTACATCTTCTATAAACTGTTTTACATCTGTTTCATTTGGTAATGCTTCAACATTAGCTAGCATACCTAGATTATTCCCTGTCAAAATCATACTATTTCTAACGTGGTCTGGCATAGAGTCTACACCAATACCCATAGTTTTTAAAGGTTTAGGTATTTCAAAAAAGCCTTTTTTTGCTCTACTATAATAACTACCACCAGCTCTAGCAACTAAATCTAGTGCTTCTTGGTTTATAGTGTCATCTTCGTTCATTACTTCATCTGCAATATGAAGTTTTACCACTTCGCAAATCACTAAATTTCCTGCTCCACCTTCTGTACCTAAATGTATTATTTCATTGACTTTGCACTCTAACTGTATCGGTGATTCCGCAACTCTAAATGGTTTTACCTTATCTGAGGGCAACATCGTTAAACCTGCTTTTTCAAACTCATTAACACCTTCTGGGTACTCTGTACTTGTTAAAGACATCTGCTGTACAATATCATAATTAACAACGTTGATAACTACTTCCTTTACTGCCTCAACATTATCTAATGTATGTTTAATTGTGTTATCCCTAACACGTCTCGCAGGCGAGAAAATTAATATTGGCGGATTAGCACTAAACACATTAAAGAAACTAAATGGCGATAAATTAGGGTTTCCATCTGCATCAATAGTACTGGCAAAGGCAATAGGCCTAGGTGCTACAGCAGTTAATAAATAACCATGTAATTTACCTGTAGAAAGCTCTTTTGGATCTAATGAAACCATGTAGTCAACTGATTTTCAACAAATATAATTATATTAGGTTTCTAGAGAAACTATTTTGCATTCATATTGATACAATATTATTAACAGATTTGTATTATATTTAAAACCAAACTAGCTAATGACATTGAGTTCTAACCGAAATATAATCCGCTGGATTATTATTATTTCTTCATTTATAATTATTTCACTTATCCTTTGGAACACTTATATGTTTTTTCAAAATTTTAAGGCTGAGGAGCGAAATAAAATGCAGAATTGGTCCTTTGCACAAAAAGAGGCCAGCACCACTGGCAATCTTAGTGAAAGTGTAAGTAATCTTCCGTTGCAAATACTATCTAGTAACAAGACCACACCAATGATTAGTATTGATTATGATGGTATCTTAGATTATAGAAATATTGATGAAGAGAAAGCTAAAGACTCGCTCTATCTTATTAAATTAGTTCAGAAATTTGAAAAAGAGAATAATCCTATTAAAATTAAATATAAAAATAAGGTTTTAACTACGATCTATTATGGGAATTCTCCGCTCATCAACAAATTAAAATATTATCCATTAGCACTTTTATTAATTATACTGCTCTTTTCTGCAGTTGTTTATTTGTTCTACAAAAGTTCGAAGAATGCAGATCAAAATAAACTCTGGACAGGGATGGCAAAAGAGACAGCACACCAGATTGGCACTCCATTATCATCCTTAATTGGCTGGACAGAAATTTTGAAAACAGAACATGTAAATCCGTATTATATAATTGAAATTGAAAAAGATATAGATCGTTTACAAACCATTACTGAGCGTTTTAGTAAAATAGGGTCTAAACCTACTTTAACAAAAAGTGATATTATTGAAGAAACCAAAAACTCATATCACTATTTAAAAGCAAGGTCTTCTAAGCTTATAAATTTTAAAATTTCCTCACCACAAACAGCTGTTTTTGTTAATTTAAATCCGCAATTATACAGTTGGACTATAGAAAATCTAGTTAAGAATGCTATTGATGCTATGAAAGGCAAAGGTGATTTAAGCCTTAAAATTTCTCAAACAGAAAAACAAATACTTATTAATATTTCTGATACTGGAAAAGGGATTTCTAAAAATCGATTCAGCACCATTTTTGAGCCAGGTTTTACAACAAAAAAACGAGGTTGGGGACTTGGCCTTTCTCTCGCTAAACGAATTATTGAAGATTACCACGATGGAAAAATTAAAGTTCTTAATTCTGAAATAGGAAAAGGCACTACCATACAAATAAGTTTGAAAATAGTCTCATAAATTTAAATTATGGAAACCCAAAAAAGTTTTATCTTAAAAGAAACTAGCCTAAGTAATAATTGCCCTGAATGTTTCTCTAATAGTGGTTTAACACTAATATTTAAACAGAAAATAATTGACAACTTATTATACACTTCTAATAGCAAAGAAACTATGTGTAACATGAATTGTAAAAACTGTAACACAGAAATTTTACCTATTCGTTGGACAGATGATATTGAACGGGTTATTGCCTATCAAAAGCTCTCCCTAATACTAAAACCAAAAACACTTAAGCTTAAACCACTAGCATGGGTAATTATTGCACTAGATTTAATTATTTTGATTACAATTATTGTAGTCATCACTAGTATAACGTCTTCTTAGTTAAACGCCTTGCTAATAGTTTTAGCAATAACTTTAAACTCTTCTGTTTCTAACTTTTCTTTGTGTGTAAAACGGGCATCTTCCATAGTATGCAATGGTATTAAATGCACATGCACATGTGGCACTTCTAAGCCAATTACTGACATTCCAATACGCTCACATGGCACCGATTTTTCTATAGCTAAAGCAACACGTCTAGAAAATTTCATTAAACCTAAATAGCTCTTTTCATCTAAATCAAAAATTTTGTTTACTTCTTTCTTAGGAACACAAAGCGTATGGCCTTTAGAGTTTGGATTAACATCTAAAAAAGCAAGAAAATCTTCAGTTTCGGCTACTTTATAAGAAGGAATTTCATCATTAATTATTTTTGTAAAGAGTGTAGCCATAATTCAAGGGAAATATTATTGTTATAAATATAAAAAGATTCCTGCAAAGAGGAATCTTTTTATACTATATATATGATATTACTGCTTTCGCAAGAATTTACTTATCTAGAAATTTCTAAAATATCAAACTTCATTGTACCACTCGGTACTTGAATTTCTGCTGTATCGCCAACAGATTTCCCTAACAAACCTTTGCCAATAGGAGAATTTACAGAAATCTTACCAGTAGCTATATCTGCCTCACTTTCTGCAACTAATGTATAGGTCATTTCCATACCGTTTATATGGTTCTTTATTTTTACAATAGAAAGCGCTAAAACTTTAGACGTATCTAATTGAGACTCATCAATGACACGTGCACCAGCTAAAGTTTCTTCCATCTTAGAAATTTTCATCTCTAACATACCTTGTGCCTCTTTGGCTGCATCATACTCAGCATTTTCACTCAAATCTCCTTTATCTCTTGCCTCACCTATAGCTTGTGACGCTTTGGGACGCTCAATATCTTTGAGTTGATTAAGTTCATCTCTTAATTTTTTTAAGCCTTCTGCAGTATAATAAGATACGTTACTCATAATTAATTCGTTTTATTAGATGAACTGATTTATATTTTTTCGCAAATACAAAAAGTATAACTGTGTTCAATTAAAAGGTGCTGAACTGTATTCAGCATAAAAAAAATCTCGCGTCAACGAGATTACTATGCAAATATATAAAATATTTACAGCATAGCTTAAATAATTGTAAATTGGCATTCAAATTTTAATGATGAAAAAACTCTTTTTAGTCCTAATTTCTGTTTTACTTTTTGGTTGTAATAAAACTGAAATAAATAATAATTGTATTTTTTTATTAGATATAAATTTTACGACTACAATTAACCTAAACTTACCTCAATTTAATCAACTCCTATTTCCTTCAAATGCAGTTAGAATAGAAGGTTTTGGAAATGAAGGCATAATATTATATAGACTAAACTCAGCGACTTTGCTTGCATGGGATGGTGCAGATCCAAATCACATCCCTTCCGCTTGCTCAGAACTTACTGTTGAATCTGGAAGCATTATAGCTACTTGCGGATGCGAGGACGGTAACGCATACAATTTGGCTACAGGTACTTTTTCTGGAGATAACCCACTACTCTGTACGCTAAAACCATACAGAGTAGAAGCTATCGGTAATAATAATTTTTTAATTAGTAATTAAAAATTCAATGTTACACCAACTAAAAAATTGGTAGTTGCTTGCGGATAAAAGCCTGAGAAAAATCCGGTGCCAACTCCTGTTGGACTCGTATTATCCTCAAAATCGAAGGATCCAAAAAACCCGTTAGCTACATATTTTTCGTTTAAGATATTATTTATAAGTCCTGTAAGCACTATAGATTTAAAAACTCCTTTTGTTTCTATGGTATATATGATATTAAAATCATTTACGAAAAAGCTATCTAACTTGGATTCAGCATTTTCAGTATTACTCATAAACTGCTCACCTACAAATTTACTTAACAAAGACATTTGAAGGTTTTTAATAGGCTGATAAACTATAGCGTTTGCAGCAACCATATTTGGTGAAAATGCAATATCAGTAGCACCTAGATTTACTAATTCTCCATTTAGCGAAACTACTGTTTCTCTGTTTCTATTCGCGCTAAGTGCTAAATTTGGTTGTAAGGTTATCTGAGGTATTATTGGAATTACAGCTTCTAATTCTAAACCTAAACGGTAACTTTCTCCACTATTGTTTCTAATGGGTGCACCAACATCGTTAATCTGTCCTGTTAATACCAATTGCTCGTTATACATCATTAAATATCCATTGGCGTTGAAGCTAAAGTTTCCTTTTTTATGACGCCATCCCAATTCAAAATCATTAAGTTGTTCTGGTTTTACATTTTCATTATTTTCAAAATCGTCTCTTGTTGGTTCTCTATTTGCTCTAGCATAAGAAAAATAGAGATCATTGTTGGTATTAAATTCGTAAGTAATTCCGGCTTTTGGGTTGAAGAAAGTATAGTTTTCATCTACAGTAAATGTTGCTAAATTTGAAGCAATACCAGAAGTTTCGTAATTAACGTTTCTAACTTGTAAATCACCATATAACTGTATTTTATCATTTAACAAATAGTTCGCTTTTGAAAAGAGTGATAAATCATTTTTCTTTCCGTTACCTTCATAATAGCGGTCTCTAATATCACTTTGACTTGCAAATTCTGCCCAAATCACTTCACCAAAATGGTCACCATCGTAATGACTAAAAGAACCACCAAAAACCATGTCTATAGTATTATCCTTATAATTGGCACTGGCATTAAATACGTAAAAATCATTATCTAACCAACGACGACGTACTAAATCAGTTGTATTTACTGTTTCACCATTGACCGTTAATTCTTCAAAACCATAAGTAGAGAAATCATCATCTTCTCGAAACTGCTCAAAATAACCACGACCATAAGTGTAATTTAAACCTATATTCGTCGACC
>TARA_R100001369_G_scaffold87281_3_pt1 | contig 32052 bp, 27 predicted proteins | sample TARA_R100001369 | Tara Oceans TARA_R100001369 (sample SAMEA2621528) | marine metagenome | biome: marine biome (ENVO:00000447); feature: surface water layer (ENVO:00002042); material: "saline water (ENVO:00002010), including plankton (ENVO:xxxxxxxx)" | depth 5 m
CGTGTTCTCAGCTATAGGTTGCTCAAGCTTTTTCACCAGATGGTCGCCGTGAATGAAGCTTAAATCAAAGAACACCATATAGGCGCCACTAATGCTCCATACCACTAACTGCAGGCCAAAAAGAAGAGATAACCAGCGGTGCCAGATACGCCATTGTCGTAATTTCATCAGGGTTATCCGTGCCCGCTGCGTTTAAGTTAAGCCTCTAAAATTATCGACTTGCCCTGTAAAAGTCAAAGCAGTTCTTTCACTCTTTGCCTTAACTCCGGAATAACCTCAGTTTCAAACCATGGGTTACGCTTCATCCAGATATTGTTGCGGGGGCTCGGATGAGGTAATGGTAATAACTGCGGCCAGTAACTTCGCCAGTCTCTGACACGTTCGGTCAGGCTGCGCTTAGGTTCCTGCAAATGCCACTGTTGCGCGTATTGACCAATAGCCAGTGTTAATTCTAAATTGGGTAGCTGTTGCAGTATTTGCTCGCGCCAGGTGGGCGCGCATTCGGGGCGGGGCGGCAAGTCACCGGACTTACCAGTGCCCGGATAACAAAAGCCCATAGGAATAATAGCCAGTTCTTCGGCATTGTAAAAAGTGTCTTTATCAATGCCCATCCACTGACGAAGCCTGTCGCCACTGGGGTCATCGAAAGGCTTACCGGAGGCATGAACGCGCTTTCCGGGGGCTTGTCCGGCAACTAGAATTCTGGCTTTAGGGTGCAACTGAACAACGGGGCGGGCACCAAACGGCAGCTCTGGTTCACATAAGGTACAGGCACGGACATCACGCAGAATTTGTTGCCAATGCGGCGGCTCTTCCCATTTCATAACCTTGCTCCAGCAGCTTTTTATCCTGAGTGAAACGTCCTACCGGGAAATCCTCCGGCGGAGCCAGAACGGTCATTTTACAGTCCGCAGGAGGGTTATCAATAAAGTTAATAGCGTCATTGTAAACGGCCGAGCGGCGGGCTACTGCGTCAAATAAGGCAGGATGGTGTTTAAAAAAGCGCTTAGTAAACTTAGGCAGGGGTCTTATCTTCTTTCGGAAACCTCGCGGCCGGGACAAAATAACGGTTATATCCAGCGCACCCATTTCATAGGCTTTAATCACCGGAATAGAGTCACCCAGTCCGCCATCCGTCATAGGCGCTCCACCAACGGCCGGAAACTCGCGGTAAGCCAGCGGAATAGCACAGGAAGCAGGAAATAGTTCGTGTAAGTTATCGGCTGTCACCCTGGTATACACCGGAAACCCTGTATCGACATTGGTCGTTACAACGTATAAAGGCCGGTTCTGCTCCAGGTAATGACGGGTATTCAGTGGTACTTGTTCAAACGAAGCGTGCCAAAGCCAGCTCACATCGCAAAAATGTCCGCCTTTTAAAAAGCGTCGCCAGTTCAAAAACTCGGGCTGTAGCGCATGCTGCAAGAGAATTTTACGGTTACGTCCGTGGTCGCCGGCAAGAAAACCAATTAGGTTGGTTGAACCTGCCGACACCCCAATTGCAAAATCAAAGTCGGTTTGTCCGGTTTCAAGAAAGCCGTCCAGCACACCAGCGGCGAAGATACCGCGCATGGCGCCACCTTCTACCACTAGTGCTTTTTTACTTTGCTCCTGGGTCATACACCTGCTTATTTTTCAATACTCTCTACTTCTCAATACTCTTTATTTTTCAATACTCTCTACTTCTCAATAAAGGCCTGCTCAATCACGTAGCTGCCTTGCTTACGTGATGTTGCTTTACTAAAGCCTCGTTCATTGAGAATAACCATCAGATCTTGAAGCATAGCGTCATTACCGCACAACATAAAGCGATCGTGTTCAGGGTTCAGATCTGGCATACCAATGGTTTTGGTTAAGGTACCAGACTCCAGCAAATCGGTAATACGTTGCTGATGCGCTTCATCACGGAATGGCTCGCGGGTCACTGTCGGGTAATAAATGAGCTTTTCCCGCACCCAGTCACCAAAGTATTCGTTATTTGGCAGAATCTCAGAGATTTCCTTTTGATACGCCAACTCAGACACCCAGCGCACACCGTGAACCAACACGACTTTATCGTACTGTTCGTATATGTCGGGGTCTTTAATAACGCTCATAAAAGGCGCTAAACCGGTGCCGGTACTGAGCAAGTACAAGTTTTTGCCTGGCAGTAAGTGCCCCGGTACTAACGTGCCTGTAGGGCGTGTCGACAACACCACTTCGTCGCCCACCTTAATATGTTGCAGGCGTGACGTTAAGGCACCGTCCGGCACTTTAATACTAAAGAACTCAAGCTCTTCTTCGTGGTTTGCGCTGGCAATGCTGTAAGCTCTGAGCAGCGGCTTGTCTTCCAGTTGCAGTCCCATCATTACAAACTGACCGTTTTCGAAGGTAAAGCTTGGCTGACGCGTGGTTCTAAAGCTAAACAGGGTGTCGTTCCAGTGGCGTACCTGAGTCACTTTTTCCGCAATGATACTTCTCATAACAATTCCTCATTGGCGATTTTGTGCGCATAATAACATAAAAAAACTAAATCTAAATGAGAATTTTTATCATTAACTATTGAAAATGAGAACGGTTTTTATATAAGATACATGCACTGTTGTTTGTAAAGGAAGAAAAGTTAATGGCTCGACGTTCGGGTGGCCGCAGAGGGTGGTCTTTAAAAGACTGGCATTGGATAAGCTCTGCCGTTTGCCTCATTGGCATGTTGTTGTTTTCAGTCACCGGTATAACGCTAAACCATGCTGGCTGGATAGAATCCGCACCCAGCGTCGAAAGCCATGAAAGCTCTCTCCCACAAACGGAATTGGACCGGTTGGCGAATGCTTCAGGGAATGACGCTCTACCAACTTTTTTCCACCGCTGGTACGAAGATAAGACGCAAAACAGCATCAGTTCAAATGCCGAAATCGAATGGAGTGACTACGAATTGTACGTCGCCATGCCTCGCCCTGGCGGGGACAGCTGGTTCAGCGTCGATTTAACCAGTGGTGCTTTTTATTCGGAAACCACCGATCGCGGCTGGATAGCCTATTTCAATGACCTCCACAAAGCCCGCAACACCGGTTTTCTCTGGAGTCTTTTCATTGACGTATTTGCCGTTGCCAGCATTTTATTCACAATTACGGGGTTATTACTTTTGAAAAAATACAGTAAGGGGCGCAAGTCCACCTGGCCACTGGTTCTGGCTGGCTTCATCATTCCTTTGTTCGCCGTTATGGGATCAGCACATGCTGCTGAAAACGAGCTCAACGTCGAAATTCCCCGCCTGTCAGTGGCTGAATATCACGCACCTTACCTGGCGGTATGGCTGGCAAATGAACGTAGCCAACGGGTAGCTGATATTGCAGTCTGGTACGACGTTAACCTAAAAGATAGCGAAGGCGAAAAGTGGCTTAAAGACATGCGCCAGTGGTGGCGTCGCAGTGGTCGTATGGCCGACATGCCTATCGACGGTGTATCGGGTGCAACTCGCCGCCCCGGCACTCACAAGGTGGACTTAACGCCTTTATTAACCAAACTACCGGAACTTGAGCCCGGCCAGTACTACTTGTATGTAGAAGCCGCGCGCGAAGTCGGCGGTCGCGAAATGCTGCGCCTGCCATTGTCTTTACCTATCGATAGCCCAATATCCATCTCAGAGACCGGCGAGCACGAGCTTGGCCGAGTGTCATTAAAACTGGAGCCTTAATCATGAAATTATCTTCTGTACTTACAACCAGCCTGGCTGTGCTGACCTTATTTGCCAGCACCAGCAGTGAAGCTCACCGGGTCTGGATTAAACCCAGCGCCACCGTCGTTTCCGGCGATTCCGAATGGGTGACTTTTGATGCCGCTATAGCCAATGGCATTTTTTATCCAGATCACTACCCGCTTAGCCTGGATTACGTAAAAGCCATGGCGCCAGACGGCTCCGATGTGACTCTGGAGAATGGTCATAAAGGCAAATACCGCTCGGTATTTGATATTGAACTGGAAAAAGAAGGCACTTACACCATTTATTCAGCCAGTTCAGGGTTATCTGCGCGCTGGATAGATGACGAAGGTGAACGCCAATACTGGCCACCACGTGGTGCGCAAAAAACCAATGAAGACTTCTACAAAGAAGTGCCTCAGGACGCTAAAGAGTTAGAAGTTAGTGAGCGCTCACGTCGAGTTGAAACATTTGTAACTTCTGGTGCACCAACTTATGACACCCTGGGTCCAACAGGTAAAGGTCTGGAACTTGAACCAGTGACCCACCCGAACGATTTATACACTGGTGAAAACATTACCTTTAAGTTCAATATTGACGGTGCCGCAGCAGCGAGAACTGAAATTTTCTTGGTAAAAGGCGGTGAGCGTTACCGAGATCAGGCACAACCAACCAAGTTAACGACCAACGAGAAAGGCGAAGTCACCTTCACTCTGGATGAACCAGGCATGTACTGGTTAGAAGCAGAATACGCTGACGACAACGGCGAAGCCCCGGCTACCAAACGCCAGGGCTCTTACGTTGCCGTATTAGAAGTTCTGCCTATGTAACCTGGCTACTGAAGACGAACCACTCCCAGGGTGTTGGCGTCGGTGCCGAACCAAATGGAATCGGTAGCTTCATCATAGAACATATGACGAACAGTACCGCCGCCACTCTCCAGCTCAATTGGCTCTGAAAACTCGTGGGTTTCGGTATCGAAGCCCACCAGCCGGTTTGGCTGCACACCGGTCTCTACAAACCAGACGTCATTACGTTTATCCACCGCCATACCATAAGGCCGTGAATTTTCTTCAGCTGGTGCCCGCCAGTCTTTATTCTCACCGCTAGCCGGGTCGTAGCTACCCACGTAACCTTTATTATAATCGACGTACCAGATGGTACCGTCGTCAGTCATACCAAGCCTGCGTGGCCTATTGTCTTTCCGTTCAAGCTCAATTTCCCGCAGCTTTCCGCTTTCAACAGTCGCCAACTTATTGGTACCAAAGAGCGTTGCCCAGGGTTTGTCGTTTTCAACAATTAAACCGTAAGGCCGGGCCGAATCCGTGGGCACATCCCAAAGTTCTATTTCACCGTCATCTGTTTCCAGAAAGCCTATTTGGTTACCGCCCTGCACCGTAAACCAAATATTGCCATCGCTAGTGAAGTCCATGGTGTGGCTGTCGCGCATTCCATCTCCGGGTAATTCAAACTTTTTAATGTCGCCTGAAACCGGATCAATTAAGCCAATATGGTTCATAAGATTGCCGGTGTACCAAGCGCCACGATCATCGACAATAACAGTATGCGGACCCGCTCCATCGGGTAGATCGTAGCGTTTAAACTCTTCGGTTTCGGGGTTAAATGTTGCCGCGTAATCACTTCCCTGACCCACGAACCAGACCGTATTATTGTGCACCCAGGGGTCACGAGGCCGGGAGTCCTCCCAGGGAACCTGCCACTCCTGAATTTCCGCTTTAGCCAGTCCACTGTCTTTGTGGTCATCGCTGTTAGCCGGCGCACTGCTTATTCCCGCCAGACCAATAATTACCGCACTTGTTAAGCTTAAGTATTTCATTTTATGGCCTCCGTAAATAATTTCGTAGCCTGACATTCATGTCAGGTGAGATATCGCTCCTGACGTAAACGTCAGACTACTACAATGGGATGTCAGGCAACTAACTGATTTATCAGTATAGACGCTATTGCTTCAAACCCAACACTGTGCAATCTTCAACCTTTAAACACTAAACGGTACCTGTTACATGCTGGATCAATGGCTTATTGGAATAATCTTAGTCGCCATGTTGGTGCTTTTCGTCATAGATAAATGGCGTTACGACCTGGTTGCCATGATGGCGCTATTGTCCGCGGCTATTCTTGGTCTGGTTCCAACTGCCGAGGTGTTCAGTGGTTTTGGTAACGCTGCTGTCATTACTGTTGCGGCGGTATTGATTATTAGCCAGGCACTTTGGCGCTCCGGCGTTGTCGATGCACTGGCATCGGCTATGAAAAACATAGGCGATAAACGCTGGTTACAGATGATAGCCCTGACCTCAGTCACTACGATCTGCTCAGCTTTTATCAGCAATACAGGCACCATGGCGATAATGATACCAGTCGCCCTTCAACTCGCCCGCAGCAGTGGCAATAACCCCTCCAAAGTGTTAATGCCTATGGCCTTTGGCTCCTTACTGGGGGGCACTATTACTATGGTGGGTACGCCGCCGAACATTATTATTGCCGATATTCGTCGCGAGGCTATGGGTGAGTCTTTCGGTATTTTTGAATTTACTCCGGTTGGTCTCAGCATCGCCATCGCGGGCTTACTCTTTATGTGGCTGCTAAGTCACTGGTTGGTGCCAGAAAAAGCTGGGAAATCCAAATCGCAGTCACTTTACGATGTCAGTAGCTACCTGACCGAACTCTATGTACCTGAAGGCTCTAACTTTGTTGGTGAAACTCTCTATGAGCTGGAAAACCGTAGCGAAGAGGACTTTGTAATTGTTGCACTACAACGTGGCGAAAAGCGCTGGTCTGCACCGGCCCGATACTTGCGATTGAAACCTGAGGATGTATTAATAGTTGAAGCCAACGCGGAGACCATTCAGCAAGTTATTGACGGAACAGGGCTTGAGCTTAACGCCGAGGAAGAAATTGACGAGCGCTTTTTAAAGTCCGACGACATTACCGTTATTGAAGGGATTGTCGGGCACGATTCACGCCTTATCGGCCGCTCGGCTGGCGACATAAAATTACGCAGCCGCTACGGTATTAATGTACTGGGCGTTGCCCGCGAGGGCCAAAAGCTGGGAACAAAACTGGCGAATATTCGCTTTAAGCCGGGTGATGTTTTATTACTGCAGGGCGACGCTGAAGTGCTTAATGACGTATTTCAGCGCTTTGGCTGCTTCCCTCTAGCTCAACGTAGCTTGCGACTGGGCTCACCAAAACAACTGATTCAGCCACTGGGGATATTCTCGGCAGCGATTCTGGCAGCAGCACTCGGCTTTATCTCAGTGCCGGTTGCGTTCTCTCTTGCGGCCGGCCTTATGGTTATTACCAATATTCTGCCTCTTCGGGAACTCTATGACGCCATAGACTGGCCTATTATTGTCTTGCTGGGAGCGACAATTCCACTGGGGTCTGCGCTGGAGCGCAGCGGTGCTGCCGATACCATTGCCAACGCGGTGCTTTATGTGAGTCAGGGGTCACCCGATTTTGTTGCCGTGGGCTTACTGCTAATAGTTACGATGCTGCTGTCGAACATAGTTAACAACGCCGCCGCGGCCGTATTGATGGCGCCTATTGGCATCAGTATGGCCAGCAGCTTCGGCGCCAGTATGGATCCGTTTTTAATGGCGGTTGCTATTGGTGCCGCTGTGCCTTTCTTAACCCCGATAGGCCACCAGTCGAATATATTGGTTATGGGCCCGGGGGGTTACAATTTTAGCGACTACTGGCGGCTTGGACTACCGTTGTCCCTGCTGGTTTCGGCGGTTGCGCTGGTCATGATACTGCTGGTATGGCCGTTGTATTAATCGCTGATTTTATAAGGCAGATAGGTTTGCAGTGTTTTCAGGTGTTCGCGTAACGCACTGCGTTCATCCTGACAATACTGCTCAATGGCGTCGCTAAGAGGCGCCTCCATAAAACGGTAAAAGCCTTCGCGCAGAACAGGCTCAAAACCACGATGCAATTTGTGCTCACCCTGAGCGCCCGCGTCAAAATACTGTAGCCCGTGGTTTATGCAAAACTCAATTCCCTGATAATAACAGGCTTCAAAGTGCAGAAATTCAAGCTCTTCCCGGCAGCCCCAGTAGCGTCCGTAAAGTGTATCTTCTCCTTTAAAACACAAAGAAGCAGCCAGCAGGTTGTCGTCTTTGTAGGCAGCGAATACCACAATATAATCGGCTAAATGTTCAGCCCAGAGCTTGAAGGTAGCAGGGGTTAAATAGCCGCCATGCCCCGAACGTTTTAAATAAGTACGCTGGTAGAACAGAGTAAATTGCTGCCAAAACCCCGCAGTTAACTCATTACCCTGCAGGGTTCCCATTTGCACATTTTGTTCTGATACTTTCTGCCGCTCTTTGCGAATCGTCTTACGCTTACGCGACACCAGAGCCGCTAAAAAATCATCAAAGCTGCCGTAGTCCCGGTTCTGCCAGAGAAACTGGATATCAAAACGCTGCCACCAACCTTCGTCGGCGAAAGCATGGCTCAAGTCAGGTTCAACGTACAAACTCTGCAAGTTACTGACGTCATGTTGCTTTAACAACTCCGACTCAATAATGGACAACATTTCGCCGCGGTTAACACCCTCGCTAATAGCCAAACGCGGTCCCTGACATGGGGTAAAAGGTATGGCGTTAATCAGCTTGGGGTAATATTGAAAACCATAGCGCTCAAAGGCTTCGGCGAAGGCCCAGTCGAACAGATACTCACCATAGGAATGCGTTTTCTTAAACCACGGCATAGCCGCAACCATGGTGTCATTATCATCATAAACAACAGCATATTGCGGCAACCAGCCGCGCTGCAGCCCAAGACTGCCACCCTGCTCAAGCGCCAGCAGAAAATCATAGCGCGTAAAAGGATAATGGTTCCCGAATAGGCGATCCCAGTCGTTTTTAGCTACAGTGGTGATTGTTGCGTGAATAACTGCTCGCATGCGTTAGGCGCTCAAAGTAAAAACCCGCACCCAGACATCAGCGGTGAGCTGTAAAAAGCTCATAGCTTCGGCGCGTTCACGGCCTTCGGCGCTGCTGCGGTATAGGTGCGGAGTCATAGTCAGTAAATCTTTTATGGCTTCATTCGATGTCAGTGATACCGGAAAAGTCTCTCGTTGTTCGGAAATCAGTTCAAATTCGGAGGCGGTTATCGGTAAGGTCTCATTTTTACTTTTTATCTCAGAATAAATAATGGCTTTTAGCTCTTTTAGGTGATCACCAGTTGGGTCTACCATAATTAGCCGTCCGCCGGGCTTTAGAACCCGCTTAAATTCAGCTTCAACAGGGAAGCCAAACACGCACAAAATGGTATCGACACTGTTATCGTCCAGTGGAATAGAATTATTGGAAGCGACCATCCAGCTGAGCCGTTTATCGCGTTTTGCCGCAGCCTGCACTGCCCATTTTGAAATATCCAGAGCGGCCATGCTTAAATCGGTACCGTTTTGTTCCGCCTGCTCAACCAAGTAACGTAGGTAGTAGCCTTCGCCGCAACCGGCATCAAGCACCGTCTGCTCACCCTGTGCTAACACAGTATCAGCCAGAACCTGCGCCAGTGGTTCATAATAACCCTGTTCCAGAAACTCCCGCCGTGCCTGCACCATGGCTTTGCTGTCGCCGGGGTCTTTCGAGCGCTTATTCTGCACCGGCAACAAATTTACGTAGCCCTGTTTAGCCACATCATAGCTGTGACCATTTTCACAGCGCCAGCTGCCGTCCACCAACTGCAAAGGTGACTGCTCTATTGGGCAACGTAAGGCGGATATTTTTGTTATTGGCATACCATCTACTTTTACAACGCTATTTTGCGACCATCTTATTCTTCCTGCTCGCCTTCTGCCAGCACAACAAAAAAACCACCACCGCTAAAAATTAACGATGGTGGTTTTGCTATAGCTAATACGTTAAATAATAACTACTGGCTTGTACTAACACCCAGCTCTTTCAGCAAGTTATCCGCGTGGTCAACGTATTCCATCTGCCACAGCATGTAGCGAGTATCCACCTGAATAGAACGGGTGTTCTCCAAGTTGAAATCCCAATCGGAAATAATGGAATCCAGCGTGCCGTCGAAAGCCAGACCAACAAACTCGCCTTTATGGTTCAAAACCGCAGAACCTGAATTACCACCGGTAATATCCAAAGTAGCAAGGTAGTTCACAGGTACAGAATTTAAATCCGCTTTCTCATAAGGACCGAAGTCACCGGCTTCAATCGCCTTCAGTTGTTCTTCCGGCGCATTAAACTCCCCTTCACCAGTGGCTTTTTCTGTTACACCACGCAAGGTGGTAAAAGGTGCCCAGGCATTACCGTCTTCGGTACCATGGTCGCGGCCTGCAACGTTACCGTAAGTAATTCTCAGCGTGCTGTTCGCATCAGGGTACACGGCCTCTCCTTTACTTTGCATAAAGGCAATTTTTGCGCGCATGTAGTCGGCGTAGGCTTGCTGAATTTTACCGGAAAGCTCTTCGCTCTTTTTCTCATCTTCTAAATCGGAAGGATAAAGTGCGACAGCGGCTTTAACGAACGGATCTTCGCTTTGCTCAAACTGTTCCGGGTCAAATTCCAACAACGCCATACGGTTATCTCGGTCAAGTAAGCTAGTGCTTTCATACCAACCATCAATTAACGCGCTTAACTCGTCGTTGCTCATGCCATCACGCAGACCCATAGCTTTATCGAAAGCGGCATCGCGCTCTGACTTAGGCTGTGCCATGTAGCTGCTCAGATTGTGCAGATCTAATGCCTTCTCAACCTTAGCGTCAAAATTGCGATCCATACCCGCTAAATATGACTCAAAGCGCGGAATATCACGTTCCTGGTAACCGGCTTTGCGTTCGGCGTCGGGCTTGGTGCCTTCCTGAGCCAAACGGTGCACAGCGCGGGCAACAGAAAGCAAACGCGGCGTTGCATTATTCAGTTGGTAATCAGCACGACTTTTCTTATGGCGCTGCTGTAGCAACGTATCAATGGTATTAAGCCCATCGGCATACAACGCTTTTTTCGTGCGGTCGCTGTTTACCCACTCAGTCAGTTTTTTATGTTCCTGTTGCTTACGTTCCAGCAAGTCGCTGTTCGCAAAGCTGTCCAGCATACCCTGACGGTTTTTCAGGTAATTGTTCAGGCCGGCAACACGGCTGGCGTACTTGAGCTCTGCATCTTTATCGTCGGCTGTTTCTCGGGCAATAATGTCCAGTGAATCCTGAAACTGTTCAACTGTTTTAGGGTAGCTCCATTCAAAGGTTTCTTTTACTTCAGACGGCAGGCGGTGGCGGTTCGTGCGGCCCGGATAACCCAGGGCCATAACAAAGTCACCTTCTTCCAGGCCTTCACTGGCTATCGTTAAGTGGTAATCCGGTTTATAAGGTACGTTGTCCTCACTGTAATCCGCTGACTCACCTTCCGGGCTGACATAAGCGCGTAAAAAGCTGTAGTCGCCAGTATGACGTGGCCACATCCAGTTATCGGTGTCGCCACCAAATTTCCCCACGCCGCTTGCCGGTGCATGGACTAAGCGAACGTCCTTAATTTCCAGTTGCTTAATAAGGTAATACTCGAGGCTGCCGTAGTATGCAGCTACCGTGCAACGATGCCCTTCGTCCTCTTCACACTCTGCTACCAAAGCTTTCTGGTTATCTTCTATCGCGTCCAGACGCGCTTTGCCCGTTAACTCGGTTACCTTGGCATCAATCACCTTATTAGTGACTTCATCGACCGCTTTAGTCACAAAAATGCGGCTGCCCGGTGCCGCCGGTACTTCTGCACTTAAGTCTTTGGCTAAAAAGCCATTAGCGAGCAAATCGTTGTCTGGCGTCGAGTTATGAGCAATGCTGTTGTAAGCACAATGATGGTTAGTTGCTACTAACCCGTCTGGTGACACAAACGAGGCCGAGCAACCACCCAGGCTGACAATGGCAGCAGCGGGGAACTCGGTTAATTTAGAAATATCATTAGGGTCAATAGTCAGACCTGCCGCCTTCAGCTTATCGGCAATTTCCGGTAACTGTTTGGGCATCCACATACCTTCGTCGGCTGCCGCAAAACAGCTGACTACAGACAAAGCAATCAATAACTTTTTCATAGTATCTCTTCTGTTAATTGTTAGGGAGGGAACAATAAACTCTGATAAAAGCTATAGTTATAGTCTTGCCGAAACTTGTCAATAATCAGACAAGTAATGTTACAAAATAACAGTGTCAAAATTTAGGCACAAAAAAGGCCGTGCAAAAGCACAGCCTCTTACAAGTAAAGCTTGCTGTTTTTACCAAGCGTATTTAACACTCAGTTCCACATTGCGCGGAGCACCGAAAAAGCCCTGATTATAAAAGTCGATGCTGGAATAGTACTTTTTATCGAACAGGTGTTGACGTTAAAGCTCAGATCCCAGTTTTGGCTTAGCTTATAGTTGGCCATGGCATTCACGACGGTGTAGCTGTCCTGAGTAAAGGTTTCGCCATTTGGGCCTATATTCGGGTTAGACGATATTTTGCTCTGCCAGTTGGCGTTCACACCGACTTTCAATTCATCTGTGGCAGTATAAAGTACGCTGGCTTTCACCATGTCTTCGGGTAAATAAGGCGCATAGTCTGAACCATCACGATCTTCCGACTCGTTGTGCGTATAACTGAAGAAAATATTCAGTGAATCGGTTGGCTTACCATTTAACTCAAACTCATAACCTTCACTCTCGGCACCATCGACTCCAATAGAAGGGCGAATAGTCGTACCTGGCAGGAAGTCCGCATTATTGGGGTCACTAATTGCAAGGTTATCTTCTTTCACTTTAAAGACGGCAACACTGGCTGTTAAAGCTTCATTAAAGAAGTCGCCTTTAACGCCCAATTCTGCGTTTGAACCTTCCACCGGACCGATGAGTTCATTGTCTGCATTTCGCGCGCTTTGAGGTTTAAAAATTTCCGTGTAGCTGGCATAGGTTGAAATAACGTCTGTGACATCATAAACCAGCCCGAAATAAGGGGTGTTAACGCCTGAGTTTTTATAATCGCTTGGCGACCACGGTGATTGTACAAAGGTATCGTAGGTTGTAATTCTATTGCCTAGAATAGCAGTTAAGTCATCCGTTAAACTCAATTGAGCTGCAGCGTATACCCCTTTTTGTTTATATGATTCATAAGTTCCATAAGCGGGAGTGTCGCTAAAGTTAATGGGATCGACTCCATTCCCCCAGTCAAACAAACTAGGAACGTCTATGGCGTCAGCACTGCTATAAGAAACGGAATCAACATTTTGTTCAGAACTCAAAGCACCAGCGGTTAATTGGTGCTCACGACCAAATAGCTCGAAAGGACCTGACGCCAAAAAGCGATATGACGTTTGCTCACGTTCAGCAACATAATGATTTGGTGAGGGTTGAAAGTCGGAATTTGGAGTCTTACCTGTCGTCTTATCGGGGAAGAATTCAAAGTACAGCAAATACCCGTCCATATCATCTTTACGACGCTCAACATCCAGTTGAATATCCCAGCCGTTATCAAAAGCATGCTCTAACTGAACGAATACACTAGTACTTTCTCTATCCCATCGATTCCAGGTCGATGCTGTCGTTGTACTAACTGGCAAATCATCAGCCTGCGTACCATCGTCATAAAACAGAGGCAGTGCGCCCCACATACTTCCTTTGGGGTTACGCTCGCTATAATCAGCGCCCATGGTTAAACGCGTTTGTGTCGTTAAATCAGCAGTTACAACGGCATAGATTTGCGCGTTTTCTTTTTCGGACAAATTGACGTAACTGTCACCTTCTTCATAGGCAAGCGCAACACGTCCTTTTACGTTTCCATCCTCAGACAAAGTTTGAGAGTGATCAGCTTCTAATCTGTAATTACTCCACGAGCCAATCCCCAGGCTCGCATAACCACCATCTTCCGCTTTAGGGCGCTTACGAATAAGGTTAATGGCAGCAGAAGGTTCGCCGACACCGGTTAACAAACCCGTAGCGCCACGCACAATTTCAACGCGTTCAAAAATAACGGAGTCCGCCAATGCTTCACTAAAGAAGCTGTTGTACGCAATAGGCACACCGTCAAACTGGAAGTTGGTCACATCGCGGCCACGGGCACGGAAGAAAAATCGGTCAGTTTCGGCCTGTTGCGCCTGAATACCCGGTGCAAACTGCATCACATCGGCAACCGTATCGAGTGAGAAGCTGTCTATAAAGGTGCGGTCAATAATTGAAATCGACTGTGGAGTCTGACGCAGTGTTAGCGGCAGCCCTGTTGCAGTAGTCGCCTGATCTAAAGAACTGCCGGTAACCTTAATGTGTTCAAAAATCTTTTCCTGCGTTCCCGCTTTTTCTTTGTTTTCTTCAGCAGAAGCTTCGTTTTGTGCGGCTACAGCAGCGGAGCTTAACAGCGCGGATGCTACCGCTGTGGCTATGAAATTTCTGGCAAATGCCTTCATGAATCGCCTCCCTACCAAATCATTGTATTTGATAATTGTTCGTATTTACAATATCATTTCGGAAAATTTCTCGGGGGAGTTCGAATGACACAAAGGCAATGGTTTAAATTACATGGGTGGTGCTCGCTGCCAATATGGATCCTGTTTTGCTTTATCTGCATTACCGGTACCATCGCCGTATTCAGTCACGAGCTAACCTGGTTGTTCAACGAAAATGCGCGCGCGGTTAATCCCGAGAATTTGCCAGCTCAGCCAATTTCCGAGCTAGTTGCTACCGTTAAAGACCAGTTTCCAACGGCCAACGTTACGACGGTAATGACTTTTGAGCCTTATATTATTAACGCTGTCGTTTTCTCTGATGAAAACATCCCGATGGGCATTGCCTATGTAAACCAGTACACCGGCGAAATTCAGGAAGTTAATCAGGGCATCACTTTTATTAACTTTATGCGCTCACTGCATAGCTGGTTGCTATTCCCCTGGCAAGACGGCTACAGCGTGGGTTATTATCTGGTTTCGGGCATGTCCTTTGTCATGATTGGCGCTCTGGTTACCGGCCTGGTCATTTATAAAAGGTTCTGGCGTGCTTACTCGCAACCTAAAATTCGTGCCAAGCAAGGCAAAAAAACCCTCTTAACCGACTTACACAAGCACGGCGGCGCGTGGTCCATCTGGTTCCTCATTGTTATGAGTTTAACTGGCCTCTGGTACTTTACTCAGCAAGTGCTCTGGCACGCAGACATTGATATTGAAGAACACGCTCCGCTGGTTGAAGTATCTGACATTCCTATGGGAGAAAAAGCACAGGCTCCGGTGTCTTTTGAAGACGCTTTGCTTATAGCGGAGCAGCGCTTCCCTGATATCCGTCCCAGCTTCATTATGATGCCTGAGCATAACCGTGACATGTTCAAAATTATGGGCGGTGGCGACTTCATTTTCTACGACCAATACTCTTACCGGCTGGATATTAACCCGTGGAATGGTGAGATAGCGCGAGCCGTTTCGCCCGACAATATGAATACCGTGCAAACCATTCAGCATATTGTTGATCCGCTGCACTACGGCACTATTGGCGGTATCTGGACTAAAGCTATCTGGTTTATTTTTGGACTTATTTTGTCGGCCATGTCCATTACCGGATTTTTGATTTGGGGTTCTCGCACAGTGAAAGCGGCAAAAGCCAAACGCACACCGCTGCAAGAGTCGTTACAGAATGAAGGAGCTAACTAATGGCACGCCGTAAAAATACCTTCTGGAACCGAAATAAATTTAAGCTCAGTGGCTTAATTCTTATTCTGCCCTTTTACTTTTTATATGAGCAGTTGCAGCCACCTGAATTCCCTCCTGTCTGGGATGAAAAGGCCGCAGGCCCATTTAAAGTGGCCTTGCAACCAGCCAATAATGACGCGCCTTACGCACATCATGAAGACTGGGTAAAAGACTTTTCAGCGTACGTTAACGAAGGAAAAGTCAGAGATATTCGTCAGGGTTACGTGAACATTGGCGAGGAGCCAATAGCTATTGAAGAACTGCAACAAGATGATGTCGGCATTTTGCACGGCAGTGAGTTATTGCAGCACGTACATGCTATAGCGCCACAAAAACTCAATTCACAACAGCGCGTTTGGGTCACTTTGCAAACCTGGAATGGTGACGTTCATCAAGCTCATTGGGAACTTCCAGAAACTTGGGTGAAATAACACTTTAAACGCGAATCGTTTTCATTTAGGATCCATCTCGATTTAGACCAAATCTAAGATTCGAGGGGAATCATGAACATTCAAAAGACTGTATTGGCGGCTAGCATCCTGGCCGCTTTAGCTTCCACCAGCAGCTACGCACAAGAAGAAAAACAAGAAAAAACGCAAGAAGAGATGATGGAAACCATCAATGTCAGCTCTCGCGGACTTATCTCTTACGTTAGTGCCACTGGCTCCAAATCTGACACGCCAATTATTGAAACGCCTTTATCGGTTTCGGTTCTTACCGAAGCCCGTATTCAGGACTTAGGTGCTGTTACCGTGCAGGATGCTATCGGCTACGTTGCAGGCTTGTACAACGGTCCATACGGCGTTGACACTCGTGGCGACTGGGCTCAGATTCGTGGCGTTGCTCCAGTTCAGTACCTTGATGGCCTTAAATCTCTGTTTGGTAACTACAACAACGTTCGCGTTAACCCTTATTCTCTCGGTCAAATTGAAGTTTTAAAAGGACCTAGCTCAGTTCTATACGGACAAGGCTCTACCGGCGGTATCATCAACCTGGTAAGTAAGCGTCCGAAGGCAGAAACTGAAGGCCAGTTCTGGGCTCAATTGGGTAACTACTCACGTAAGCAAGTTGCCGGCGATATTACTGGTGCATTGAACGATGATGCTTCGTTAACCGGCCGCTTTGTAGGCTTATACCGCGACAGCGATACGCAAACCGATTACGTTCCGGATAACAGCCTGGTGCTAAATCCGTCATTGAGCTGGCATGCCTCTGAAGATACGAAAATTACCTTAATTGGCAACATTCAGCGCAATGAGTCAGGCTCTAGCACGCAATTTTTCCCCTGGCAGGGCACCTTGTTACCAAACGAATTTGACCAAATTGACAGCTCAACTTTTGTGTCAGAACCCGGCTTTGATAAATACGATACGGAACAAGACGCGCTAACAGCGATTGTTGAACACGACATTAATCTGGACTGGCGCATAAAGTTTGCTGGCCGCTATAGCGACAGCAGCGCCGATTACAATACCATGTATGGATGGCCACCTGTTTTTGGTCCGGATGACCGCTCGGTTAGCCGAATATCGTCGTTATATCGTGCCGATGCCAGAACCTGGACCGGCGATGTTCAAATTCATGGAAACATTGTCAGCGGTGCAATTGAGCACGACGTGGTTTTTGGAGTCGACTATCAAGATGCGTACACGGATAACGATGCCGATAGAGATACTGTTACACGAACAAATCAACGAAACGCTCTAGATTTATATGATCCCATATACGGTCAGGCGACCGATCTACCGACAGAAGCAGATCTCGTTGACCTTCCTTCTCTCACCACTCATCAAATCGGAATTTACGTTCAGGACAACTTACGCATACATGATAAGTGGCTTATTTCTGCAGCGTTACGTCGTGACCGTGCAACTAATAACCCGGAAGATAGCCTGGCAACAGACCAATACGCAACAACCGGTCGCTTAGGTTTTATGTATCTGATGGACGGTGGTTTATCACCTTACCTCAGCTATAGCGAGTCATTTTCTCCGGTCATTGGCCGAAACGCCTACGACAACCCGTTCGTGCCTTTGGAAGGCAGGCAGTGGGAGGCCGGTATGAAGTTTCAGCCCCAGGGTACAGAACATTTATTTACGGCTTCAGCCTATCGCATTACCGAGAAAAACCGTAAAAACCCGAATAACGACGGCAGTGCACCATTTCCAGATCGCCAAATTCAGGTTGGAGAAGTTGAAATCGAAGGGGTAGAGCTGGAGGCTCAGCTGGCTTGGGACTCTCTTGATGTTTATGCCAGCTACGCGCACACCGATGCAGCTATAAGCGAAAGCAGCGAGCCAACTGAAGTCGGTAAGCCTTTATCCGCAACACCGGACCATCAAGCATCTATCTGGACCACGTACCGGCCAGATAATTGGAACGGCTTTAAGATTGGTGCCGGTGCGCGTTATGTCGGTAATACTTCCGACGGTTATGTAACCTTTAGTGGCAATCAGCTGCACTTAGAAACTCCGAGCTACACTGTCTTTGACGCTATGATCGGATACGACTGGGATAACTACAGTTTGAGCCTGGATGTGGACAACCTGACCGACAAAACCGTATTAACCTCGTGCTTGTCTCGTGGCGATTGTTTTTACGGACAGCAACGCACGATTATGGCGAACTTCCGTTATAACTTTTAAAGCTTACTGAGTGTAGGTTTCACGTGTAGCCCCGGGCGTCTCTCTTCCCAGCGTCCGGGGCTTTTTTTTAGGTGTCATTTATTCGTTGGTATAGTACTGAACGCCTATCTCTATGCGGTCACGGCCATTCTTCAGGCGCCAGCGGTTCATGTCTCGTAATGAGTAAACGCAGCCGCAATATTCCTGTTGGTAAAAACGTTCACGCTTGGAGATTTCTATCATACGCGCAGCGCCACCCTGCTTACGCCAGTTAAAGGTCCAGTAATGCAGACCCGGGTATGGTGCTACCGCACGCTTACCACAGTCGTTAATCTGGTCCATGTTTTTCCAGCGTGAAATACCTAAGCAACTGGTAATGGTGTCAAAACCGTTTTCGTGGGCATACAACGCTGTACGCTCAAAGCGCATATCAAAACATTCAGTGCAACGTTCACCGCGCTCCGGCTCCCACTCCAGGCCTTTAACCCGTTCGAACCAGTTTTTAGAGTCGTAATCGCAGTCAATAAAGTCCACACCCAGCTTCTCAGCAAAACGAATGTTCTCTTCTTTACGCAGTAGATACTCTTTTTCCGGATGAATATTCGGGTTATAGAAGAAAATGGTAAATTTAATCCCAGCTTCCGCCATGCGCTCCATAACCTCGCCTGAGCATGGCGCGCAGCACGAATGCAGCAGCACATGATCAGACCCCGTCGGGGTCTCCAAAACAATGGATTCTTTCTTGTTTCTAGCCATAATTCTCTCTTCGCGGCTGAAATTTGTGCGAATTATAACTCAAACAGGCGGGGGTGATCACGGTTTTGACAAGATTAAAATTTAGACTAAAATAGGTATATCCATTTTGGATATACAGGAAGACCAATGACTAAAACAAGCTTATTTAAAAGTAATCAAACACAGGCAGTAAGGCTGCCAAAAGACGTTGCCTTTTCCGAAGACGTTAAAGAGGTGGAAGTTTTAGTGGTTGGTGAAAGCCGAATTATTACCCCAGCCAAAACAAGCTGGGCATCCTGGTTTAACGGCGAACCAGCAAGTGATGACTTTATGATTGAACGCGAGCAGCCCGAGGAGCAGGAGCGTGACCCGCTATGAACTTGCGTTATATGCTCGATACGAATATCTGCATCTATATTATGAAAAATAGGCCAACATATTTAGCCCCTATTTTTGATGAGCACTCGCGCGAGCTCTGCATCAGTTCAGTTACAGTAATGGAACTGCAATATGGTGTCGAAAACTCGCAGCAACGTACAACTAATGCCGACAAACTCGACAGCTTTTTGGCTCGTTTAAAAATATTAAATTACGATACTGACGCGGCTTATCACACAGCACTTATTCGTCACAAACTGAAACAGGAAGGCACACCAATTGGTTCCTATGATCAGATGATAGCTGGCCATGCCCGATGCCATGGACTCACGGTTGTTACCAATAACACCAAAGAATTTGAACGAGTTCCCGGACTTATTACCGAAAACTGGCTGCAACAACCACCGCAATCATCAATCAATGAGCCAACTCCGGCCTATCGTTGACTTAAGCAGGACGACTAACCCAGCAACTGCTTACTCAGCATGCCAATAATAAAGCCCAATACAGCTCCGAGTGAAGGCGTCCAGTGACGTCGCATTTTTGCTTGCGGGGCAATATCCTGAAATACTAAGTAAAGGATACCGCCGGCGGCGAAACTCATTATCATAGCCGTAATTGCCGGGGTGTCGCTCAACCATAAATAGCCCGAAATTGCTGCAAGAGGGCCGAAAAATGAGGCTGCAAACAGCCCGCCCAGTGCCATTTTTTTGGTGAGCCCTGCCGCCTTCAGTTCACGGTAGGCATTAAAGCCCTCGGGAAAGTTTTGGGCGCCAATAAACACGGCGAGTAAAATCCCAGTCTGCGGACTGACCGCAAAAACGGCCCCCAATGACAAAGCCTCGGGAACAAAGTCCATTAGCATGGCAAGAAATTGAGAGGCATTTCCGCCCTGTTTAGCCAACCACGCATCAATACAGCAAAAGACTATACCACCGCCCGCAAACAACAGGGTCAGCGACCAGGCATTCAGTTCTTTCATTCCCTCCGGAACCAGAGCAAAGGCGACCGCGGACACTAAAATGCCCCCACCAAAGGCGGTAATGCCATGAATAAACTCACGTTTCGTGGTAGTTCTTGGCGTGCCTTCGTAACGGGCAAATACACCACCTAAAAAGGCAGAAAGCCCCGCTCCCCAGGCCAGTAACAGCATCATGTAAACATTCATAACTAAACCTTATCAAATACAGAGCCGGTGTCTGGGCTGAACAGTTTACTGTAAAGCTTGGTCGCGTAGTTGTCCGTCATGCCCGAAATATAGTCGCAAATAACGCGCTTGGGGTTTTCTGCGTTTTTATACTTTTGCAAAGTAGAGCCAGGCAGCAGTTGCTCAGGGTTTTCGCTCAGTACCTGAAACAGCTTCAAGATCATCATCTGGCCTTTGTACTCCAAAACCTGCACCGAAGAGCTCCGAATAACATGCTTAAACACAAAGTCCTTCAACACTTGCAGAGTATGTTCAATATGCTCCGGAAGGCTCGCCTGCAGATCCAGCCAGGGAGATTCAAACAGGTTCTGTTCTGCAACTTCGATGGCATCGACAAAATGCCCGACAAGCTTACTAATTGCGTGCTTACGCGCACGGCTTTGGCCTGAAAAAAGCGCCTCGGTATAAAACCGCTCTTCCAGCATAATAACGCTGTTGTCGTCCAAAACAGCGAGTACGTCTTCGCGCCACTGCTTTTCAGTTACCAGGTTCAGTGCCAGCGAGTCTTCCAAATCGTGCACGCCGTACGATATGTCGTCGGCCAGCTCCATAATGGAGGTATCAAAAGCTTTGTACTGTGCTTTGGTTTTACCCTCTTTCATTTTAGTGGAGCGAAAGGTCGCTTTGTCGTTGGGAATCAGCGGTTCCAGTATCCAATCCAGCACATCCTGTTCGTCGTCATGAATGGATTTAGGCGGTTTAAAAGCACTTAAGTGGTCTTCGGCAGATAGTGAGCAAGTACTAACTTCGCTATGCAAAACCGGATATTTAAGCACACCGAGTAAAGTGCGTCGGGTTAAATCCAAACCATCGTGGTCGGAATACTCACCCAGCTTTGAAATAATACGCAGCGTCTGACCGTTACCTTCAAAACCACCGTTGCTGTGCATGTGGTAGTTCAGTGCCACTTCGCCACCATGCCCGAACGGAGGGTGACCAATATCATGCGCCAGACAAATAGCTTCAATTTGAAAGTAAGACGGAATATGCGTCGAAATAGCATCGTTCTCTGCATACTTTTGCTTTAACTTCTCACAAATGCCCGAACCAATCTGTGCCACTTCCATAGAGTGGGTTAAGCGCGTACGGTAAAAGGCACTCTCGCCCACACCCAACACCTGAGTTTTTGCCTGCAAGCGGCGAAACGCCGACGAATGAATAATACGCGCCCTGTCACGCTGGGCATCGCTGTCCGGCGTAGCGGCATTAAAGGTCGTGATTTTTCCTGAGCGGCGTTTAAGCATAGCAAAATGTCTTCGTTTGTTTTTTCAGTTACTCACAGCAAAACAAATTTTTGCGGGTTTGCCCAGTTTTAATACCGCCAATGTAAGACATTTATATCAATGCCCTACCAATTGATAGTTTAAGAACTCAAATTTAGTATAAATACACCAACTTGACGCACAACACTGTTGTGCATAGAATAAATGCAAAGTGATCAGTAAACCATGGCCGTTACATTCAGGGACGATTGGCTAGAACGATTCTACGAAGATGATATCAGCCACAAGAAAATACCGAAGATCATCAAAGGAGCGCTCTTCAGGAAGCTCGAAATTTTGGATGCTGCAACGCAGGAGTCAGATTTAAGGGTTCCCCCAGGTAATCGCTTCGAATATTTAAAAGGAAAACTTTCGGGGTATTGTTCTATCCGGGTTAACAAACAGTATCGACTTATTTTCCACTGGGAAGACGGTATCGCCCAAGATACATACCTGGATCCACACGTTTACCAAAGTTAAAAAGGATAATTATGAGAGATACAAAACGTCGCCCGGTATCCGTTGGCCAGATGCTAATAACCGAGTTTCTTGAACCGATGAACATTGAAATAAAAGAGCTCGCTGATGCCATGAGAGTACACAGAAACACGCTCAGCCGAATTGTTCATGACAAAGGAGCCTTGACCGCACCTATGGCTATTAAATTAGCTGCCGCTTTGGGTAACACCCCGGAGTTCTGGTTGAACATTCAGCACGCCGTCGAAATCTGGGACGTACGCCACCGGGCATACGAACAAGAAGCTGAAAACGTAAAGCGCTTGAAACCTCACGCTAAGCCTTATCAGCAGGCTTGAGGGATCGGCGGCTTTAAAACCTCAATAAACCCGCTGCTTCTGTTGTTCGTAATTAAGTGTCATAGCGGCTTTCGCTAGTTCAATTTTACATTCTGGAATATCGCGTAGCTTTTCCTGACGGAAATATTCAAGCAGGTGGCATAAATGCCAAAGTGACGGGTTGCCCTCATGCACCGGTAGAGGAAACGTTTCCAATTCCTGATCCCGTACTTTTCTCAGATATTGCCGGCTCATATTGAGTTGCTCGCCAGCGTCTGACAAGCCAACCAAATCCGGACCTATTTCAACCAGCTTAGCCTGAGGGATTACTTTTCGAATATCAGATAACGCAGAGCGAATTGCCTCTGTTGCATTACTTGATTCACGTACAAAATTTAACGCCAATCGACCCGCAACTCCCACGCCAATAATTGCATCATCACATCCGCCGGCAAAAATCTGGCTGCTAAGATCATCGGTTTTCAAGTCTTTAGGGATGACAAACTTCAACGTAAAGTCATATTCATTCATTGTCGTCATCTCCTTTAATCATCTCAGTAACAGAAGAATAGAGCTCAACCCTATGGTTGTCAATTGACAACCATAAGTTTAATGGCACACCTCTTGCTGTTTCTTATCCAAAAGCACCGTTAACGCATAAATAATGCGCTAAACAGGCAAGCTTTTGCCACCCGGCAGGCAACTTTTGGTATGGAGGAATCATGAACATTAACTCATTAATCAACAGCGTAAGCCAGTCAACACCTGCAATGACTAAGAGTGAAACGAATCAAGAACCACTTGATAACAAGGCTGAACAGAAAAAAACACAAGAAGAGAAAGAGACATTAATAGACAAAGCTTATCGCAGCATGCTGCTGAACCGCATGGGTGTTGATACCGAAAAGCTCGAAGAAATTGAGCAGAAAATAGAAGAGCTGGAAAGTAAAGAAAACCTGAACAAAGAAGAAAAGGACAAACTTGAAAGCTTAATGTCAGCCCGAGACCAGCTTTTTGAAGATGCTATGCGCCGCCAGGCTGAAGGCGGCAATGACGGTAAACAACCCGTTAGTCCTGGCGATATTCAAAAAATTATAACCGAGGACTTTAACCCACGGGACATATCACCTAACGACATGAGTAAGCTTGCAAATCAGTTGTTTGAGGCCGGTGCAATTAGCTCGCAGCAACGCAATCGCATAGATTTTCACACGGCTAAAACCGATCAGCAAAACACCTTAATGTCAGAACCAGAGCAAATTGACCCGGATGAACCCATGAACTTTGTGAAGCATTGGCAGGATCGCGTCAAAGCCAACGAACACTTCGACGCGTCACCACAGGAAAAGGCGTTAGCCCAGGGTGTATTGGACGTTTTGCGGCAAGTCTAATACCGATTACGGAATTTTTCTGCCATTATTCCTAGGGGTAGCATAACCGCACTGCTCCATGCTTTGTTGTGAGCAGGAGGATCAAGAATTATCATAAGCAAATAGCAGTTGGGCGTCATAGCTGCCGGACAATAGACTAAGTGCGTATCACTTTTCTTAGCAAACTGAATGCAATGCAAAGGCCAAGGCTCATCGGGATCTTGTAGATGCAAATGCATTACTTCATTGTCACGAAGAACCGGGAAGGTATCTGGATGATCATAGCGTTCATCGCGCCCGAACAGGTCAGGCACGCCCTCGCCACTTTTATAGCGCTTAAAGTCTTTTACTAATGCATCCAGTTCAATATCAGTTAATTGCTGACGAATCTGTTTGCTCTTAAAAACCCGAATCACTCTTCAAAGTCATCCAGATCAGACTTTTTCGCTTCAGCTAAAAGCTTCTCTGCGTCGGCACTAATAGCCTTTAGCCGCGCTGTCGTCGGCCTAAAAAGGGACTCTACTTTAGGGTTACAGGCTTCCAACTGGCGCACCATAGCTTCAAATAACTCAGCACCTACCATGTAACCAGCGGTTTTATTGTGGGAAAGTACCGCCACAGGCTCAGCTTCAAAATACTGGCAGGGGTGCTTGCGCACGTCACTGGCAGATACCGTTTTTTCAGCCAATATAGTTTGTGTGTTCATACTTTACCTCACCACTTTTATACCTATTGACTAAATTATAGCCACAAAACACACGAAATTACAAACAAAATAATATACATAAATATGTACAATTTAATTTTCTGTCTGTTTTTTCAAATCACTATTCTGCGCTTCAATTTCACTGATGTACTTTGACTGATGCTCGCGTGCGAATTGCACGGCTTTATTCGAAGCCTTTAACGCACTCTCGTTGTTGTCATTCATTGAATAAACCGTAGCCAGGCTGTCCCATAAAACTTCGGACTGGTCGAATACCTCAACACCTTTCTCCAGAATAGCCTGTCCCCAGTCAACTTGGCTTTCATAAGCGGCCTTTAAGCCATACACGTTGTATTGCTGAACCGACATAGGAAAGTCGTAACCTACCGTCTTTTCGTAATCAGCATAGAACGCCTGCAACTGCTCCAGCGACTTAATTTCGATGTTTGGCACCGCGTTAAACCCACGAAAAACGGATTTAAGCCCCTCGACATTGCCGATTAGTGGCGTGCTGTCATGGGTTTCGTTGGGAAACTGCTTTGACTCCCAGTTAAAAGCCGATTCCGACTTCGCTTTAAGCACCTTCAATAAACGTTCATAGGCCTCGGCCATTTCATTAGGCTCATTCGCCATACTGACAAACCAACGTACCGCCGGCTTTTCTTCCTCTTGCTCTACCGCTTTTATGTCTTTTATAAGCGCAAAGTCATCCCACCAAAGGCTTGGGCTAACCGATATTGCCGCGTTGATAAAATCTGAATGGTGAGTCGCCAGATAACTGGTGTAGAGCCCTGACAGCGAATGCCCGGTAACCACTGTATAAGGCGACACTCTGTACTTTTTCTGCAACGCCGGCATCAGCTCATCTTGCAAAAACTGGGTGTACTGCTCAGCACCGCCAGAGCGGTCAGCGTAGGCCTCCATTTTCGTGTGAGTAAAACGCTTTAAGCGGTTCCTTGCACTGACCCCGACAACAATCATTTCCGGCACAATAGAAAACGTACTTAAAAAATTCACATTACCCGCTATGTGCTCAAACTGCGTTGAACCGTCCATAACCAGCAGCACCGGATACTGAAAACTGTCTGAATGCTCATAACTTTCCGGCAACGCGACCCGCGCCGTTATCCCTTCATCAAGGAGCTTAGATTCCATAGTGAAGATTTCGGACGCATACACGCTGGCAGTGGTGAATAGAACGAGCAGACAAGCAAATGAACGGGTTAGGCTTTTAAAGGAAAAAGGCATGAGATCAGTAGGTTACTGGGTCGTGGGGGTATGTTAGAACTATTAATGATTTGCAGCAACTTAGGCTGACTTGAATTCCTAACATTAGTTAAATCAGAGTAAAATCTGGCATTTGGTAGTAAAGAGTCGTAATCCTTTTCCTACAATGCGATAAAGGTTATCGTAATCAAAATGATAAAAATCCACAGGAAGTGGTTAAAGGTAACTACATGTCATTAAGTAAAAACCTCTCTACTATTCTAGATGCCTGGCCGGAAGCTCGAAGCCAACCCTTTGCCGGCCATGACATAGCTAATTGCATTAGAAACGATTTACCTAATTCAATAGAAGGAACCTTCTCTGAGAGTGAAATAGTCAATTTAAAATTTTTTGGCAGCCCGGGCCAAGGCAATTGGGCGACTGTACCGTGGTCCGCTATCTTTGATCGGCGGTACACAGAAACAGCACAAAACGGGGTATACCCGGTCTTTTTGTTCAAAGCTGATGGTTCTGGGGTATATCTATCACTAGGTTTTGGCGCAACAACTTTAATCCGTACTTATGGATTAAATGAAGCCAAAGTAGTTGCTAAGGGTTGGAAAGAAACAATTAGAAAGGCACTCCCGGGCTTATCACACTGGAATTCAGACGTTTATGTAAACGAGCCTGACCGTAACGGTGCCAATTATAATTGGGCTACTGCCGGAGCTAAGTATTACTCGCAAGCTGATCTGAAAAACAATGACCACATTGAAAGTGATTTAAAAGAACTTACATCAATTTATAAAAGGCTTGTCGATAGCATTCTGTCAGGTGACATCATTTTGCCGGGCTCAGAAGATGGAGAAAGCACCTTGCCAACTAGCCATTCGGTAGCACTACCTAAACCTTTTCTTCTCCTAGCCGGTATTTCAGGCACAGGTAAAACCCGCTTCGTTCGCGAGCAAGCTAAAGCAAGCAGACAAGGGACAAACAATTATGAGATTGTTCCTGTTCGCCCTGATTGGCACGAGCCTTCAGATTTACTGGGTTATATTTCTCGGCTTGGCGAGCGACCTGAATACGTGCCAACCAAGGTACTCACGTTTATTGCTCAGGCCTGGGCTAATTTAAATCCAACCATAGAGTTGGACGAGTCAGGTCGAGCGTGGTGGATCCCACAAACCAAGGAAGTCGTTAACCCTTATTGGCTATGCCTTGACGAGATGAATTTAGCACCTGTCGAACAGTACTTTGCTGACTATTTATCTGTTCTGGAAACACGTGAGTTTGATCATAGCTCTGAAACGCTTAGGTATCGCTCCGATGCTCTCGTATCGTCTGAGCTCATCAAAGGACTTGGAGACAAAGCTGAAGGCAGCTTAAAAGAAGCACTTGGTGTGTCTGACCAATTATTTGAGCAATTTAAAGAACACGGCATTCCACTACCGTTTAATTTAATTATTGCCGGCACTGTAAACATGGATGAAACCACACATGGATTCTCACGCAAAGTCATAGATAGAGCATTCACTATAGACTTTGGGCTCTTTTTCGAGAACCGTTTTGATGAGTTCTTTGAGGGGCAACCAAATATTCAATCGCTAACTTATTCGACGGTTTCTGATGCGCGTGCGCCGGGCTTATTTGATGATAACGAAGCTTTTCGAGATCAGTCTGTTTCGTTTCTTGATGAAGTGAATAGCGTATTAAAAGGAACCCCTTTCGAGCTAGCATTCAGGGCATTAAATGAACTGTTGGTATCAGTATATTGCTTTAATCCGAAGACTGAAAAAGAACTCACAGCCGTTTGGGATGATTTTTTAATGACAAAAGTGCTACCTCGTATTGACGGTGACAGCGACAAGTTATCGCTCTCCGGTAACGGTACAGATAACGTTTTATCGGGTTTAGAGCTTATTTTGAAGCAACACCCCAACTTTCGACAGATAGTAGATACTGAGCGTACAGACTTTTTCAGGAAAGACAGGGATGGACAGGCTAAAAGGATACGATGCCGGAGTATTAGCACACTAGAGAGGATGCAGCGTCGCTTGGGAACTAACGGATACACCAGCTTCTGGCCTTAGTCCATGCAGACACTTATTAAGGTAAAAACACCGACTTGGGATTTGGCAGTAAAATCTAACCATACCGAAAGTCGATACCGACAGCTCAAGCAGGCATTAACCGCCAGGGGAAAAGATATACCTGTCTCTTCGGTAAAGATATTATCTGAACAAGCTGGCGAGTTCTCCGTTTTCTGTAATAACACGGAAAGCCTTGCTCATGGCTCGCAAAAGCTCGACGCGAGCTTTTTACTGAGTCACCCTGTGCTGTTCGAAAACTCGACCTATGGGTTCGAATTTTCGTTTAAAGCCAATGCTCATGAATTTCTACCACGTATTACGCATGACTTAAAGTCGGTATCAGAATCGTTTAATCACTCGATGTTCGGTGACACACACGTGTTGTGGGGCACACTGAACACAGGTAATAGCTTGGGCTGGTTAAAGCTACCGCTCAGTTATCAATTGCCAGGGCAGCCGGCACAAACTGATACTGTCAGCTTTGAAGTTTTCCCCACCAAAATGGATATGCGGGATGACTTAACATCCATTATAAAACAACTACAACACCCATACCGCGACTGGTGTTTTACCTTAACGGAAAAGACCAGCCACGACGCACAAAACAATACTGAACGCAGCCACTTCCCCGTCATGTGGCTTAATCATTTTGAGCATTTAAGAAATCAGTTTTATGATGGCATCAAGCGTATTTCTCATTCGCCACACGCCAGGCTACTGAACTCGACAAAGCACTTAAAAGCAGACCGTCTTAAAGGTAAATTATCAGCTAAACTAGAGCAGCAAGTTAAAGAGAGTTTAGCGCAAAAGCGCTATGATAAGCGGTACGCGGTCGAACAAAGAACGTTAAAGGTCGACACGCCTGAAAATAGATTTATAAAGTTCGCCATTCAAACCTTGGTAGCTAAGCTCAAGCAAGTCAGTCTCGATGCCGAGTTGGTTGATCCAGAAAAAGAAATTTTGTCGGATCACTTTTTCAATAAGCTAGAGATGTGGTGCGAACCTCTAAACAAAGCCCTGAACGCTCCTTTCTTTAAGGAAGTCGGGCGTTTTAGAGGATTAAATACTGACTCGTTAGTACTGCAACAGAAGTCTGGATACGCCAAAGTTTACCGTGCCTGGCAAGAACTTAAACTGTACCTGGATTTGTTTGGTGTTGATGCTTCGGTATCCGTGCGCTCTATCGCTGACTTATATGAAGTTTGGTGTTATTTACAAGTGACCCAGATCGTTGAAGAACTAGGCTTCGAAAAGGTTAGTGATACAGGGCAACCCAAACTAAAACGTAAAGGGCTCAAGGTTGAATTCGAGGATGGATTAAGCTCTTCACAATCCTTTAAAAAAGGTGATGTAAGCATAAGAGTGGCCCATGAACCTCGAATCTCCCTGCAAAGCGATCCTTACAAGGCTTGGACATCAATGCAAAAACCCGACATTTTCCTTGAGGTATCCATTGGTGACAAAGAACGCCTTGTTTGGGTGTTTGATGCAAAATATCGCATCGACAGTACAGTACCAGATAAGGATTGTGTTCCTACTGATGCGCTTAACCAAATGCACAGATACCGAGACGCATTGATTTATCTTAAAAGCGATAGCTTAGGCACCAACAGGACTAGGCCGGTCTTTGGAGCTTTTGCACTGTACCCAGGTTTTTACGCACAAACATCTGAGGACATATCGGCTAACCCCTACTGGGACGCTATTAACGAAGTTGGGGTCGGTGCATTTCCGTTATTACCCGGCGCATCGAATGAGTCTGGGAATGCTTGGCTGAAAGCTTTCCTAACTGACCAATTAGCCAACTTACTAGAAGCAGAAAGCGAAAGGGATATTGATAGATACTTTTTCCAAGAGTCTGCAAGGATAAGTCAGACAGGGCTAAAGAGTATCCGCCACTCAGATTTAGCCCTAATTACCTCAACGGCAACTGATCCGCGTAAACCTGGATATTACGAGTCATTTTTAAATGGTTCAGCCAAGGTTTTTCACATGAAGAAAAAGGCATCTACCCGAAAATATATTATCGACCACAAGATAAGGGAAATGCAGTTTATTGTTATTGCTGCCCCAGATATTGAGCAAGGTAGCAAATTAAAAGCCAATTATGTTTGGCATGTCGAATCTGTTGATGAAGTATCAGGACATGACTTAACAACTGAGATCACCGGAACGCCTAGCAAAAAGCGTGATGAAAAATATTGGCTATTCAAACTCAGTCAGCCGCAGGCACTGACGAGCCCGCCAACTGATTTTGATCAGGAGCACCATAATTTTAAGTTTCAGCCTTTGTCTGAACTCATTTAAAAAACGCTTAAAGCTTTTCAAATCTTTGTCCCACCAAACTCAACCGCTCTTTAGCCCGGGTAATTCCGGTATACAGCAGCTCTTTGCTTAGCACAGGGCTGTCATGGTCGGGCAGGACCATGACGGTGTGTTTGAATTCGGAGCCTTGAGATTTATGCACGGTCATGGCGTACACGGTTTCTATATGGGTTAGGCGACTGGGTAGTACCCAACGCACGCCGTTATTTTCAGACTGATTCTGGTCGGGAAAGGCGACGCGCAGGTGGCCGTGTTCTGGGTCTTTGAAGGTTAGGCCGATGTCGCCGTTGTTCAGCTTCAGTCCGTAGTCGTTTTTGGTGACCATAACGGGTCGGCCTTCGTACCAGGTGTTGGCGTTTACGCCGAGTATGTCGCCGACTTTTTGGTTAACGGCTTTTACGCCCCAGGGGCCTTCGCGCAGGGCGGTCAGGATTTGGAAGTTGCTTAGGTTTTGTAGGGCTTCTTGGGCGATATCGTTGATGTTGTTGGCATCGTTGGTGGTTTCGGTATTGGTCCTGACGTGGAACGTCAGGCTACCCGAAGCCGTCAGGTTACGTTTAACCAAAGCTTCGAATGCTGGATCGTCTAAGCTGCTGACTTCATACAGGCTTACTGGGTAATCTTCATCAGCGTTTCTAGCCTTTTCGAGTTCCTGTTTTGTTACGGCGTTGTCTTGTCGGTTAATGGCGTTAGCCAGGTCAGCAATAGGCCCTTTGAAGCGATAGCTTTTTCGGAATTTCACGACGTGTTGCAGGCGTTGCTTGCCGCTTTCGTCAATTAAGTCGTCTGGAAACGCAGGTGTATCGGCTACTTGCTGCAACCACTGAGCGGTGTCGTTGTGGTAATGGCCTTCATCGGCACCTTCACACAGGTTGCCCAGCACGGCGCCGGCTTCTACGGAAGCCAGCTGATCTTTATCGCCAATGAGCACCAGCCGCGCGTTTTTGGGAGTGGCTTTTAGCAGCGCGGTCATCATTTCAATGTCTATCATTGAGGCTTCATCAACTATCACCACGTCGGTGCGCAGTGGGTTGTCGGCGTGGTGTTTAAACGCGCGCGAATTCGGTTTTACACCCAGTAATCGATGCAGGGTTTTACCTTCGGGTTTTATGGCGTCTAAGGCGTCTTTTAAGCTAGCGAGCTTTGCATCACCCCGCAGTGTATTCAGCTCGCTTTCTATGGATTCGGTGAGCCGCGCGGCGGCCTTACCGGTAGGCGCGGCCAGCGATACGCGCAGCGGCGGTAGGCCGAGGAATAAGGTTTGATGCTGCAAAGCCGTTAACAAGCGCACTACGGTATAGGTTTTACCGGTCCCGGGCCCGCCGGTTATTACGCTAAAGCGATTGCGCACGGTATTCCCGCAGGCTACACGCTGCCAGTTAATCTCATCCGTCTTTTCACCACCTGCTTGAGCAAACAGCTTTGCCAGCGTGCTTTTCAGCAAGTCGTCGTTGGTAACTGGCCGGTCGCTCATGCGCGCCTGTAAATCATTCTCTATAAAGGCTTCGTACTGCCAGTAGCGACGCAAATACAGTTTGCCGCCACTTAACACCAGCGGCTGATTACCTTTGCCGTTGGTGTCTACGCAGTGGCTTTGGGTTAATGCGGTTTCCACATCGGCACCAAACTGACGGAACAACTCGCTGGGAGTATCGCAGTTTGGTGAATAGCGGTTCTCGGGTGGTAAATTCAGTACTCTTTCGGGTTCATTCTGCAGCGCTTTGACATCAGTGCTGGTATGCCCGCGGCCGGCTTCGTGCGAGGCGCACAGGGCGGCCAGTAATACCTCACTGCGCGTTTCTCCAGCTTGCTGCAAAAACTCCACAAAGGCCAGGTCTATTGAGCGTATCCAGCCGGCATCTCGCCACTCACGGAGGGCATCAAATAAGGTGTTCGAGGTTACTTCTGTCATACCGGCTCCTTATCTGAAAGGTTCTTACCCTCAAAAAGTGCGTCCAGCTGCTCTATTAACTCCCGTGGCGGCCTGTCACAAAATGCCCC
>TARA_R100001369_G_scaffold21881_7_pt1 | contig 31953 bp, 25 predicted proteins | sample TARA_R100001369 | Tara Oceans TARA_R100001369 (sample SAMEA2621528) | marine metagenome | biome: marine biome (ENVO:00000447); feature: surface water layer (ENVO:00002042); material: "saline water (ENVO:00002010), including plankton (ENVO:xxxxxxxx)" | depth 5 m
AATGATACCAAGGCGATTCCCGATTGGATTTGTTTTCTGTCCCATACTCTTAGCTTTGTGTATTTTTATTGTCTCCAATCACTATTGTAACGTGGTTGGAACGTTTTCTAATTCTATGTGCGCGACCCTGTGGAGCAGGACGAAGTCTTTTCAACATACTTCCACCATCTACGCGTATCTCTTTTACAAATAAATCTGCTTCCTCAATGTTAGCATCTTCATTTTTTGCTTGCCAGTTAGCAATAGCAGAAAGAAGTAATTTCTCCAATCTACGTGATGCTTCCTTAGAGCTAAATCTTAACACATGAAGCGCTCTTTCTACTTTTTCACCTCGAACTAAATCTGCAACTAATCGCATTTTTCTTGGCGAAGTAGGGCAGTTATTCAGTTTTGCAAAAGCAACTAGCTTTTTAGCTTCTTTTGTCTGATCTGCTTTTTCTCTTTTACGAACTCCCATAGCTTCAGTTATCTTTTACCTTTATTTTTCGCACCTACGTGACCTCTAAAAGATCTTGTTGGTGAAAATTCTCCTAATTTATGTCCTACCATATTCTCTGTTACATAAACAGGAACAAATTGTTTCCCGTTGTGTACAGCGATAGTTTGCCCAACGAAATCTGGGGTTATCATAGAGGCTCTAGACCAAGTCTTGATTACCGTCTTTTTTCCAGCTTCTACATTGGTAGCAACTTTCTTTTCTAACTTATAGTGAACGTAAGGTCCTTTTTTTAATGAACGTGCCATATCTTATTATTTCTTTCTACGTTCTACAATATATTTATTACTCGCTTTTGTCTTAGAGCGGGTTCTGTAACCTTTAGCAGGTAAACCTTTTCTTGAACGTGGGTGACCTCCAGAAGATTTCCCTTCACCACCACCCATTGGGTGATCCACAGGGTTCATCGCTACTGGTCTTGTTCTTGGTCTTCTACCCAACCATCTACTTCTACCAGCTTTACCAGAAACGATAAGTTGATGATCACTGTTGGAGATCGCTCCAATAGTTGCCATACAAGTTACCAATACTCGTCTGATCTCTCCAGAAGGAAGTTTAATAGTTGCATATCTACCCTCTCTTGCTACTAATTGAGCAAAAGCTCCAGCACTACGAGCCATAACAGCTCCTTGTCCAGGACGTAATTCTATACAAGAAATAATAGTTCCCAACGGAATAGCTGAAAGTGGCATTGCATTTCCAATTTCTGGAGGTGCAGCATCAGCGTCAGAAACAATGTTCTGATCTACTTGAAGACCGTTTTGAGCTACTACATATCTTTTCTCACCATCTTGATAATTCAAAAGTGCGATAAAAGCTGTTCTGTTAGGATCATATTCTATAGACGCAACTGTAGCAGGAACTCCATGCTTGTCACGTTTAAAGTCGATAATTCTGTAACGCCTTTTGTGACCACCACCTTTATAGCGCATGGTCATTTTTCCTTGACTGTTTCTACCACCTGACTTTTTAATCGGAGCTAATAAACTCTTCTCCGGCTTATCAGTAGTAATGGCGTCAAAACCATTAACTACTCTAAAACGCTGACCAGGGGTGATTGGTTTTAATTTTCTAACTGACATTCTTTAATCTTAAAGATTACTGTATAAATCAATAGTTTCACCTTCCGCCACCTGTACTAATGCTTTCTTGAAAGCACTTGTTTTACCAGTGATCACTCCCGTTTTTGTAAAACGAGATTTACGATCTGGACGGACATTAATTGTGCGAACTTTAGTAACTGAAACTCCATAAGCAGACTCTATTGCGCCTTTAATTTCAATCTTGTTCGCCTTATTATTAACCACAAACGAATAACGGTTATTCAACTCGCTATCTGCTGTCGCTTTTTCTGTAATAATAGGTTTTATTAAGATACTCATATCGTTTATTTACTTAAATTCAACTCAATTCCTTCTAAAGACCCCTCTACAAACACAAGATTATTTGCGTTTAATATTTTGTAAGTGCTTAATTCTGAGCTACTTACAACTTCGGTGCCCTTTAAATTGCGTGACGACAAATATACATTTTTATTTGAGTCACCCAACACTATAAGAGATTTTTTATTCTCTATTCCTAAACCTTTTAAAACTTCAATAAAGTTTTTAGTTTTTGGAGTATCAAATTGAAAATCTTCTACTATTATAATCGCCTTGTCATTTGCTTTAATCGATAAAGCAGATTTTCTAGCCAATCTTTTTAAGTTTTTGTTCAATTTAAAACCGTAGTTTCTTGGGCGTGGTCCAAACATACGTCCACCACCTCTAAAAACACCAGATTTTATACTACCAGCACGAGCTGTACCAGTACCTTTTTGCTTCTTAATCTTACGTGTACTTCCTGAAATTTCCGCACGCTCTTTTGCTTTGTGCGTTCCCTGACGTTGATTTGCCAAGTATTGTTTTACATCAAGATATACAGCATGATTGTTAGGCTCTATCGCGAAAACAGAATCTGAAAGGTTCACCTTTCTTCCTGTTTCTTTTCCTTTAATATCTACAACTGCTATTTCCATTACTTCTGAATGATTACGTATGAGTTATTGTGTCCAGGAATACATCCTTTTACAACAAGTAGATTTTTATCTGCAACTACTTTTAAAACTCTTAAGTTTTCTAATTTCACTTTTTCACCACCCATACGGCCAGCCATACGCATTCCCTTGAATACTCTCGCAGGATAAGACGCAGCACCAATCGATCCCGGGGCTCTTAAACGGTTATGTTGACCGTGAGTAGCTTGTCCTACTCCGCCAAACCCGTGTCTCTTTACTACACCTTGAAAACCTTTACCTTTGCTTATTCCTGAAATATCCACGAATTCACCTTCAGTAAAATGTTCTACAGTAATGCTATCACCTAATTTGTGATCCCCATCAAAACCTTTAAATTCAACGACTTTACGCATTGCTGCAGCACCGGCTTTTTTAGCGTGCCCTGTGGCAGCTTTGTTAGCGGTCTTTTTGTCATCGAAACCTAACTGAAGAGCTTCATACCCATCAATCTCTTTGGTTCTGACTTGGGTAATTACGCAAGGACCTGCTTGAATAACGGTACAAGGAATATTCTTCCCGTTCTCGTCATAAATGCTAGTCATGCCTATTTTTTTTCCTATTAACCCAGACATAATTAATTATTGATTAAATTAAATTGATTTATTTTAAAAATATTCAGGATTGAAAATACTTCCAATCCTGAATGTATTTTTCCGTTTTTCCCTCGACAACTGCTCGGGACATGTAATTGAAAGTAATAACTTTCTTAAGATCCCGAAAAAATTCGGGATGGATTCTTCTAAACTTTTGTTTCGCTAAAGCTTACAAAAGCTAAAAATTATCACACTTTGATCTCTACTTCTACTCCGCTTGGTAATTCCAATTTCATTAAAGCATCGATAGTTTTAGATGAAGAACTATATATGTCCAACAATCTTTTGTACGAGCTTAACTGAAATTGCTCACGCGCCTTTTTATTAACGTGTGGAGAACGCAATACAGTAAAGATTTTTTTATGTGTAGGCAATGGGATTGGCCCTGTTACTACAGCACCCGTAGTTTTTACGGTTTTTACGATCTTCTCTGCAGACTTATCTACTAAGTTATGATCGTAAGATTTAAGTTTTATTCTGATTTTTTGACTCATATCCCTATTATTAATCGTTTGTACCTTTAGCTGCTTTTATAACTTGCTCAGAAATATTTGAAGGTGTTTCAGCATAGTGAGCAAATTCCATAGTAGAGGTTGCTCTACCAGAAGATAATGTTCTTAATGTTGTAACGTAACCAAACATTTCAGAAAGAGGTACTTCAGCCTTGATAACTTTTGCACCAGATCTGTCTGACATATCGTTTACTTGACCTCTTCTTCTGTTAAGATCCCCTACGATATCTCCCATGTTTTCTTCCGGAGTTACAACTTCAACCTTCATAATTGGCTCAAGAATGATAGCACCTGCTTTTTTTGCAGCAACTTTATAACCCATTTTAGCAGCCAATTCGAAAGATAGTTGATCGGAATCCACAGGGTGGAAAGATCCATCTTTCAATTCTACTTTTAACGTATCCATTTTAAAACCAGCCAATGGACCAGCTTTCATAGCTTCTCTAAATCCTTTTTCCACAGAAGGGATAAATTCTTTAGGAATACGTCCACCTTTTACTGAATCGATAAATTGCAATCCAGGACCTTTAAAGTCCTCGTCTGCTGGAGACATTTCGAAAACAATATCACCAAATTTACCACGTCCACCAGATTGTTTTTTGTAAACTTCTCTATGATCTGCAGTTCTAGTAATAGTCTCTTTATATTCAACTTGAGGCTGACCTTCGTTAACCTCTACTTTGAATTCTCTTTTTAAACGATCTACAAGAATCTCCAAGTGCAATTCTCCCATTCCTGAAATAATTGTTTGACCTGAAACTTCATCTGTTTTAACTTGGAAAGTTGGATCTTCTTCAGCTAATTTTGCTAAAGCCATACCCATCTTATCCACATCAGCCTTTGTTTTAGGCTCCACTGCAATACCAATTACTGGTGTAGGGAAAGACATAGACTCTAATGTGATAGGGTGTTTTTCGTCTGTAAGTGTATCTCCTGTTTTAATATCTTTAAAACCAACAGCAGCTCCAATATCTCCAGCTTCAATTCTATCTATAGGCTCTTGCTTGTTAGCATGCATTTGGTAGATACGAGAAATACGTTCTTTTTTACCAGAACGGTTATTCAACACGTAAGAACCAGCATCCAAAGCACCTGAATACACTCTAAAGAAAGCTAAACGACCAACGAAAGGATCGGTTGCAATTTTAAAAGCCAAAGCAGAGAAAGGCGAATCCACGTGTGGTTTACGACTCTCTGGTTCTTCTGTATCAGGGTTGATACCTATAATAGCTTCAACATCAGATGGAGCCGGCAAATATCTCATAACTGCGTCAAGCATTGCCTGTACACCTTTATTTTTAAAAGCAGAACCACACATCATTGGGATGATAGACATATCTATAGTTGCAGCTCTAAGAGCAGCAATAATTTCGTCTTCAGTAATAGAAGCTTCGTCCTCAAAGAATTTCTCCATAAGAGCCTCATCGTAATCCGCAACAGCTTCTACCAATAAAGTTCTGTATTTATCTACATCAGCTTTCAATTCTTCAGGAATATCTATAACCTTATAGGTCATCCCCATATCATCTTCATTCCAAACAATAGCTGTTTTTGAAATTAAATCAACTACTCCTTTAAAATTCTCCTCATCACCAATTGGAATTTGTAAAGGCACTGGGTTTCCACCCAACATTGATCTAACCTGGCTGCAAACATTAAAAAAGTCAGATCCCTGACGGTCCATTTTGTTTACGAAACCAATACGCGGAACTTTATATTTATCTGCTTGTCTCCATACAGTTTCAGATTGTGGCTCAACACCATCAACCGCACTAAATAGAGCAACCATACCATCCAATACACGTAAAGAACGTTCTACCTCTACGGTAAAATCTACGTGGCCTGGGGTATCAATAATATTTACGGTAAATTCTTGATCTCTATAAGTCCACTTACAATGAGTTGCAGCAGAAGTAATTGTAATACCTCTTTCCTGCTCCTGTTCCATCCAGTCCATAGTTGCTGCACCATCGTGAACTTCTCCAATCTTGTGACTTATTCCGGTATAGTATAATATACGTTCTGTACAAGTGGTTTTACCAGCATCAATATGCGCCGCAATACCTATATTTCTTGTGAATTTTAAATCTCTTTGTGCCATTTTTTTAGAATCTAAAGTGAGAGAATGCTTTGTTAGCTTCAGCCATCTTATGTGTATCTACTCTTTTCTTAACAGCAGCACCTTCTTCTTTAGCAGCAGCAATTACTTCTGCAGCTAATCTTTGGGCCATAGATTTCTCATTACGTTTTCTTGAGTAAGAGATCAACCATTTCATTGCAGTTGAAACTTTACGATCTGGTCTAATTTGCATTGGGATCTGAAAAGTTGCACCTCCAACACGTCTACTTCTTACCTCTACGTGTGGCATTACATTAGAAAGAGCATCTTTCCAAATTTCAAGACCTGTTTTTTCTTCGTCTTGTTTTTTCTCATCTACAATTGCAATTGCATCATAGAATACTTTAAAAGAGACTGATTTTTTACCATCCCACATCATCATGTTAACGAAACGTGTCACTAACTGATCATTAAATTTTGGATCTGGTAAAATAGGCCTCTTCTTTGCCTGTCTTTTTCTCATGTCTTTACATTAAAAGTTTTTAATTACTTCTTAGGGCGTTTTGCACCGTACTTAGATCTTCTTTGCGTTCTACCTTCAACACCTGCGGTATCTAAGGCACCACGAACAATGTGATATCTAACTCCCGGTAAATCTTTTACCCTTCCACCTCTAACCAATACTATCGAGTGCTCTTGTAGATTGTGTCCTTCTCCAGGGATGTATGCGTTCACTTCCTTTCCATTAGTTAACCTTACCCTTGCAACTTTACGCATTGCAGAGTTAGGTTTCTTAGGAGTAGTTGTGTAAACACGCGTACACACACCTCGTCTTTGAGGGCACGAATCTAAAGCAGCCGATTTACTCTTCTTGGTTATTTTGGCTCTTCCTTTTCGTACTAATTGTGAAATTGTTGGCATAATTTCTTTTACACTTATTATTGTTATAAAATTACCTCCCTACTTTTTAGGGTCTGCAAAGGTATGAATAAAAACCAATTATTCAAATCTTAATTCATTAATTTTCAATAGAATCTTATTATTAAGACAGATTTGAAGATTGGTAGCCTAAGAGGTTAGAATTATAACTAAACTTTGGTGATTATCACAAAATTTGTATGCCACATATTCAAATATGATCAATATTACTGTGTATTACTAAATCTTATATCAAAATTTAAGAGAAATAGCTTCCTATACAAAAATGAATAATAATTCTAACAAAACCTCATAAAGCTTTTAGTTTACGACAAAAACTTAACCCAACATTAACTAATATTTCTATTTTTTAGAAAAAATAAACAAATGTTAATCATTTAATAATTTGATTTACAATACATAGGCCTTTAATAATATAGACAAATGAAACATACGCTCTAATTTTGTGAGTTTAATTTTGGTTAATTAACGTTTTCTTATCACTTTTGACGACGGCTAATTCAAATTAAATAAACAATGAAAACAAAATTTAGTAAAATTTTGACGCTTTTATTAGCGTTTATTGTGCAAATGACCTTTGCACAACAACAGTCCGTAACGGGAACCGTTACCGATGAAGATGGTTTACCTCTTCCAGGGGTGAACATAATAGTTAAGGGCACCACCACCGGTGTTCAATCCGATTTTGATGGTAATTTTGCTGTTCAAGCGGCACAAGGAGATGTTCTTGTATTCACTTTCGTAGGTTTACAAACTACCGAAGTAGCAGTAGGTACTGCATCGAATTATCAAGTAGTTTTAAAATCTGACGCATCTCAACTTGACGAAGTGGTAGTAACTGCTCTTGGTATTTCTAGGGAGAAAAAATCTCTTGGTTATGCTACACAAGAAGTAGATGGATCAGAATTAAACACTGCAAAAGAAGGAAACTTTGTAAACTCTCTTTCTGGAAAAGTTTCAGGACTTGATATTAAAAAGAGTTCTACTTTAGGTGGATCTTCTAACGTTGTTATTCGTGGTTATTCTTCTATTACAGGTAACAACCAAGCATTATTTGTTGTAGATGGAGTTCCATTGAACAACGAAACTTATAATACTGGGGGACAAACAACAGGAGGTGATGGTTACGATTATGGTAACGGCGCATCAGATATTAACCCAGATGACATTGCAAGCGTTAACGTATTAAAAGGTGCTGCGGCAACCGCTCTTTATGGATCTAGAGCTGCGAATGGTGCTATTATTATTACCACTAAAAAAGGTAAAAAGAATCAAGGTTTAGGTGTAACTATTAACACTTCCATTTCTGTAGGAAATTATGATAAAGATACTTTCCCTATTTTTCAAAAAGAATATGGTCAAGGATATGGACCCTATTATGGTGCAGGTCCTGGTGAATACTTTCTTTCTGAAGATATTAACCAAGATGGTGTAGACGATCTTGTGATACCTACTACAGAGGATGCTTCTTTTGGTGCTCCATTTGATCCATCTTTACAAGTTTACGGATGGCAATCTTTCTATCCTGAATTAGACACTTATCAACAATCTATGCCTTACGTGGCTTCTGCGCATGGTCCGGAATATATTTTCCAGACTGCATATACAGATACTGAAAACATTGCAGTAAGTGCGGGTAGCGAAACTGGATCTTCAAGATTAAGTTATACAAGACTTAATCAAACTGGTATTCTTCCAAATTCAGAAATTGGAAGACACACGTTAGATTTCTCTGGAACTTTAGATTTAACCGATAAATTTACAGCTACAGCAAAAGCTACTTATACCAAAACTTCAGGTTTAGGACGTTATGGAACAGGGTATGACGCCGAGAATATTATGACCAACTTCAGACAGTGGTGGCCAAACAACGTAGATCTTAAAGAACAAAGAGATGCATATTTCCAAACAGGAAGAAATATTTCATGGAACCCAAACAGCTTTAGTGATACTTCACCAATCTATTGGGATAACCCATATTTCACTCGTTACGAAAATTATAATACAGACGAAAAGAACAGACTTTTTGGATATGCTACTTTAGGGTACGAATTCACCGATTGGTTTAATGTTTTAGGTCGTGTAACTGTAGATAATTCTAGCGAATTACGTGAAGAAAGAAATAACATAGGTTCTGTAGATCTTTCCTCTTATGACAGAACAAATATTAATTTCATAGAGTATAACTATGATTTCTTTGCAAACTTTGATAAAGATTTTGGTGAAGATTTCGGCTTAACAGCTACTTTAGGTACCACCTATCGTCAAACAAAATTAAACGCGATATCTGCAGGTACTAATGGTGGTTTAACTTTGGCAGGACTGTACACTTTAAGCAACTCTGCATCTCCTATCGAATTTCCAGATGAAACGGAACAAGATATTAGAGTAGCAGGATATTTTGGTACTGCTAGTGTAGATTATATGAACACTTTTTATGTTGAAGGATCTTTAAGAAGAGATGTTTTCTCTACGCTTACAGATGGAGAAAATGGTTTTAACTATCCAGCGATCTCTACTTCTATTATCTTCTCAAACTTTATAGAGAGCAGTGCATTAAGCTACGGTAAGTTTAGAGCTGGATATGGTGAAGTAGGTAATGGTGCAGGCGCTTACCAACTAAGAAACACTTTTAATGCTATAGCTGGATTTAATGGTACTCCATTGTACTCCAACCCAGCTACTGCTAAAAACCCTAACTTGACAGAAGAGCGTACCAACGAACTAGAATTAGGTTTGGAAATGAGTTTCTTCAACAGAAGATTTGGATTTGATGCGTCTGTTTACAAAAAAGAAACAGAAAATCAAATTATACCAATTAGCGTTACTCCAGCAACAGGATTTACTAATTATGTAGTGAACTCTGGAGTTGTTGAGAACCAAGGTTTAGAATTACAAGTTTATGGTTCCCCTGTTAAAACTGAAGATTTCGAGTGGAGAATCAATACAAACTTCTCAACTTATAAGAGTGAGGTTACTAAGTTAGTAGGCGATACTGAAAACTTATTATTAACTTCTTTCTTTGGAGTATCATTAAACGCAGCTCTTGGAGAACCTTATGGTGTAATTAGAGGTACAGACTATGTTTATTCAGACAATGGAGAAAGAACAGTAAGAGCAGATGGTAAATATTTTAAAACTCGTAGTCGTAATGAAGTAATTGGAGATATTAACCCAGACTGGAAAGCGGGAATTTCTAACTCTGTACGTTACAAGAACTGGGATTTTAGTTTCTTAATTGATATTCAAGAAGGTGGTAGCGTATTTAGTGGAGATATGTACTTTGGTCTTGCTACCGGTGTATATGCTGAAACTGCTGGACTTAACGATCTAGGAAATCCATTAAGAAATCCTGTTACTGATGGAGCTGATTCTGGAGGACTTGTATTACCAGGTGTACAAGGAACTGTAACTTACGATGCAAATGGTCAATACACAGTTACTAACACATCTAACAATGACGTTAGAGCAGCTGTAGAGGATTATACTAACCCACTTGGTCGTTATGGTAATGCACCAGATGCTCAATTTGTATATGATGCTTCTTACGTAAAATTAAGAGAGGTAACTTTATCTTACAGCTTACCTAAAAACTATATTGATAATTTACCTTTCACAGGAGTTAAACTTTCTGCTACTGGTCGTAACCTATGGATAATCGACAAAGATCTTCCATACGCAGATCCAGAATCTGGATTTAGTGCTGGTAACATTCAAGGTTTCCAAATAGGGGCTTATCCTTCTACAAGAGAATATGGTCTTAACGTACAATTACAATTTTAAAAAATAAAAAACGATGAAGAAATTATTAATTTTAGGCGTTATGCTCGTTCTTTCGGCTACAAGTTGTACCAAAGATATTACCGACAATAACGTTGATCCCAAAAGACCGGAAACCGTTCCGGCCGCAACTTTGGTCAGCAATGCTGAAAAGAATTTAGGTGATCTTATGACAGAGGTTTCTAACGGAAGAAACCTATTTAGAATCTGGTCTCAACACTGGACAGAAACTACCTATACCGATGAGGCAAACTACGACATTGTTGGTAGAGATCCTTCTGCTGGTTTTTGGGTACGTATCTATAACAACGTTCTTCAGGATCTTAAATCTGCTCGCGGATTTATTGCTGATGACCTATTGTTAGACGATGCAACTAGAGCTAATCAACTTGCTATTATAGACTTGTTAGAAGTATATTCTTATCAAACCTTGGTTGACTTAAATGGTGATGTTCCTTATTCTGAAGCACTAAACGTTTCTGAGAATATTCAGCCAGCTTATGATGATGCTGCTACTATTTATCAAGACCTAATTACAAGAGCTACTGCAGATGCTGCTACTCTTGCAATGGGAGGAGATTCTTTTGGAGCTGCAGATATTTATTATAATGGTGATACTGCTAAATGGGCAAAATTTGCGAACTCTTTATTACTTAGATTAGGTATGAGAATTGCAGATGTTAACCCAACTTTAGCTGCTGCTACTGTAAGTCAAGCTTTTGCAAATGGAGTTATGGAATCATCAGATGATAGCGCAATAATTAAATACGAAGGTGCTTTTCCTAACAACAACCCAATCCACAATAACTTTGTGTTAAACAATCGTGGTGGTGATTATGTTGCAGGTCAAACTTCTGTAGATTATTTATTATCTGTAAATGATCCACGTATCGATAACTTTTTCGATTCTAATGTAGATGGTTTCGTTGGAGCTCCAATTGGAGATAACAACTCTTACGCTAACTTTTCACACATCAATCCAACAATTACTGATGACCCAACTTATCCAGGAGCAATCCTTGAATATTTTGAAGTTCAGTTTTTCTTAGCTGAAGCTGTAGAAAGAGGATTTATAACTGGTGATGCCGAAATGTTCTATAACGAAGCTGTAACTGCAAATATCGTTAAATTTGATGGTACAGAAGCAGAAGCAACAGCTTACCTCGCTCAACCAGAAGTAAAGTATAGCTCTGCTAACTATGAAGAATTAATTGGAACTCAAAAGTGGATCGCATTATTCGCTAATGGATTTGAAGCATGGACTGAGTGGAGAAGATTGGATTATCCAGATTTCTTAGTAAGCCCGGTTAATAGCAATTTATCTATTAACGTACCATTGAGAGTTTTCTATCCAACTTCTGAAATTCAGTTGAACAGAACTAATTATACTGCAGCAGTTCAAAATATTGGAGGTGCAGATAATTTAATCTCTCCTGTATTCTGGGATGTGCAATAATTAAATTCTATAAATTGTTTTATAAAAAGCTGCCTTCGGGCGGCTTTTTTTTGTTAAATATTTATCTATTATTTAATATCGTTTCATCCCAATTTTAATCCTAAACGTTACCGAGTTTGAAATAAATAATCCTCTTTTAAGGAGTTGAAATATGAAACTCATTAACAAAAAACAGCCTTCTTACAGAGTTAAAGAATAAACAATCGTTTAAATAAAAAAAATAGGTATTCATTAACTAAATGAATAAAAACCTGAATTAATCTTAAGTATTTTAAAATAATATCGAGCAGCACCAAAAATTAACTTGACAAACACTTGCTTTATTAACAATGTTTTATCATTTTTGGCTCGGCTAATTCAAATAAACTAGAATATGAAATCAAATTTTACGCGATTTTTAACGCTTTTAATTGCGTTAATTGTGCAAATGACCTTTGCACAACAAAAGTCCGTAACGGGAACCGTTACCGACGAAGATGGTCTACCTCTACCTGGGGTAAACATAATTATTAAGGGCACCTCAACAGGGGTTCAAACAGACTTTGATGGTAATTATGCAATTGTTGCCTCTCAAGGCGATATATTGGTGTTTTCCTTTATAGGTCTTGTAAGAACTGAAAAAACAATAGGTGCTTCTAATTCTATTAATGTTATAATGCAAGCAGATGCGGCCCAATTGGATGAGGTTGTGGTAACTGCATTAGGGGTAACAGCAAATCCCAGATCTTTAACCTATGCTTCTGAAACTGTTACTTCAGATGATATAGAAAATACAGGGGAAACCAATCTCGTTAACTCCTTATCGTCAAAAGCTGCAGGAGTAAGTGTGGTAAGCTCTTCAGGTTCTGTTGGAGCATCATCCAATATAAGAATTAGAGGAAACACATCTATTAACAGATCCAACAGCCCACTATTTGTTGTGGACGGAGTGCCCATAGATAATTCTACGGTTGATAATGGAGTTGGTGGAGTAGATAATTCCAATCGAGCTGTGGATATAAACCAGGCTGATATAGCCTCTATAGAAATACTTAAAGGTACTGCTGCACAAACACTATATGGTTTGAGAGCAGCAAATGGAGTAATTCTTATCACTACGAAAAAAGGTATTACTGGCGCTCCAATGGTTTCGGTTTCATCTACACTTCAATTTAGTGAGGTAAATCAATTGCCTGATTTGCAAACTGAATATTCCCAGGGTAGCCCCAGAGGTGGTGTTTTAACTTATAGAGGACCAGAAACGCGTGAAGGTTTTAGCTGGGGTCCAAGAATTTCTAGCTTGGAATATGATGGAGATACTTCCTATCCTTATGATCGTAATGGTAGGCTTGTTCCACAAGGAGAAGGAAATGGTCAACCGGCAAATGCTTACGATCATTATGATTTTTTTGTTACCGGAGTTCTTCAAGAGCAAAATGTATCGGTTAGAGGTGGAAGTGAAAAGATTAAATATTATGTTTCTGGATCAAACTTAGATCAAACAGGGGTTGCCCCCAAAGAAGATTTCGCAAGAAAATCCTTCAGATCTGACATTAGTGCCTTCCTTACAGATAAATTTGAATTATCAGCTAGTGGAAATTATGTTACTTCAGGCGGTAGAAGAGTACAACGAGGATCAAATGTTTCAGGAATTATGTTAGGCCTTTTAAGATCTACACCTACCTTTGATAACGGTAACGGAAGAAGTGGTCGATTAGCCGCAAACACACCGGAAACCTATGAACTACCTGATGGAACACAACGAAGTTATAGAGCTGGAATATATGATAACCCTTACTGGACGGTAGCCAAAAATCCATCCTTTGATGATGTAAAAAGATTTATAGGGAGGTTATCTTTTGAGTACAAACCTTTTGATTGGGCAACAGTTCAAGGAACTTTAGGTTACGATCAATATTCAGATAATAGAAAAGCTGGGGTTGATATTAATTCCGCAGGAAATCCTCAAGGACAGGTTTTTAATCAAACAGTTTTTAACGAAGATATAAACACGCAATTGTTGTTCCTAACGGAAAGAAATCTTGGAGAGAAAATTGTTTTTAATGGTTTACTAGGGTACGATGGTTATAAAACCGAATCGCTGTTTAATTCTACTTTGGGGAATGGATTAACGATACCTGGATTTTTTGTCGTATCAAATACCGCAAGTCAATCTGTAGCAGAATCTGTTGGAAGAAAAGAACTAGATGCTTTCCTTGCAGATGCTAAATTTGCTTATGATAACACTTTGTTTGTTAATGGTACTTTTAGAAATGACTGGTCCTCTACATTACCGGATGATAATAATTCCTTCCAATCCTATAGTTTTGGAGCAAGTTTTGTCTTTACTGAATTATGGCAAAACGATGTTTTAAATTATGGAAAACTAAGAGGGTCTTATGGTAAAACAGGTAACGATGCTCCTATTTTTTCAACACTTACTTATTACAATGCTGCAGCGGCAGGTGGAGATGGATTTATTGATGAGAATCAATTTCCTATTTTCTCTAATGTTGCTTTTGAAAGATCTGCGCAATTGGGGAACCCAAATATTAGGCCAGAGGTTACTACAGAATATGAAATTGGTGCCGAATTCAATTTATTTGATTCCAGACTTAAACTAGATGTTGCCTACTATAACAAAACCACAGAAGATCAAATTATTTCAATTGATCAGCCTGCGGTTACTGGATTTACCAATCGAATTGTAAATGCTGGAAAAATAGAGAATTACGGTTGGGAAATTTCTGGAGGAGTCGATATAATAAGAGGAGAAGATTTTAATTGGAGTGTTGATGCAAACTGGACGGCTTATGAAAACAATGTGGTTGAGTTGGCTCCTAATGTAGAATCCATCTTTTTAGCCGGATTTACCTCAACCTCTAGTAGAGTTATTGCCGGAGAACCATTTGGTGCTATTTTCGGATCTAGATTTCAAAGAAATGAAAACGGTGAATTGTTAATAGGAGATAATGGTTTTCCAATTGTAGATACAGAAGATGGTGTGGTAGGAGATCCGATCCCGAATTGGACAATGGGAATAAGAAATTCTCTATCTTATAAAAATTTCAGCCTTTCAGCATTATTAGATATTCGTCAAGGTGGTGATATCTGGTGTGGAACATGCGGAATTATTGATTATTTTGGAACTTCCCAAAAAACGGCAGATCAAAGAGAAATCACCGATTTTGTATTTGATGGGGTTAATGCTAATACCGGAGAAACCAATACTACAGAAGTTGCTTTATATGATCCTGCAAATGGGTTAGGAGCGAATAGATGGGTTCGATATGGTTTTGGTGGAATTTCTGAAGATTATATTTTCGATTCTTCTTGGGTACGTTTGAGAGAAGCATCTCTTACTTATTCAATGCCAAGAAATATTATTGATAATACATTCTTAACAAGTGGATCTATTACCTTATCTGGAAGAAATCTTTTCCTTATCACGGATTACCCTGGAATCGATCCAGAAACCAATTTGACGGGTGCGTCTAATGGTATTGGATTAGATTATTTTAACCAGCCTAATACCAAGAGTTACGCCTTAACTGTAAAAGTGAACTTTTAATTAAAAATATCATGAAACATATAAAGAATAATATAACCAAAATCGCAATAATATTTATTGCCCTTTTGACTTCTTGTGAGTATGAGGATGTAAATAAAGATCCTTCAAGACCTGGAGGTGATAACGTTCCTCTAGTAGCAATTGTACCAGCTATGCAAACCCAAACTCATAGAAATATTGGGGCAGTGTTAGGTAGATATTCCGGAATAATTACCCAACAATGGCAAGGGGTAGATGCTCAACAATTACAATATACTTCTTATGTAATTGGGGAAAATGACACAGATAATCCTTGGGATTTTGGACTTTACACTGGTTCCATGAGGGACGCCGCCGACATTATAGAAAGAGCAACTGCCACAGAAGCCCCAAATACCAGAGGTTTAGCAAAAATTTATATGGCAATAAATCTTGGTATCGCAACGAATGTTTGGGGTGATGTTCCTTATTCTGAAGCATTTAAAGGAGAAGAAAATTTAACTCCTAAATATGATGATCAAGAAGAATTATATGGAGTTTTGCAAACATTGCTATCTGAAGCTATTGATGATTTAAATGCTGAAGATCCTGCCGGAATCCAAGGAGACTTAATTGGAGGAAGTAATGCCCAATGGATTAGTGCTGCTCATTCGTTAAAAGCTCGATTTTACATTCAACAAACCAGCGTAAATAGTAACGCTGCGCAACTAGCTTTGGATGAATTAGATATGGCTGTGTCCAGCAATTCGGAACAATTGGATTTTAAATGGGAAAATACCCAAAATGGAGGTCACCCATTGGCTCTCTTTGGTTTTCAACGTCCTAACACAATGATTATTGGAGATTATTTCGCAGACTTAATGATGGGAGATCCTAGAATGGATTTATATATGGTTGCTGCAGATGGAGGTAATTTCCTTTATTTCCAAGCGAACAATCCTAATTTATTTTGGAGTAAATTAGACAGTCCAAGTCCGGTGATTAGCTATTCCGAAACGAAATTTATTGAGGCCGAAGCTTTGGAAAGAACAGGTGGGGATGGCACAATGGCATTAAAAGAAGCAGTTAAAGCAAATATGTCTTACCTTGGAGTTTCTGCTTCAGAAATAGATGCTTATCTTGCTACCTTACCAGAAACTAATGTCCAAACGATTATAGTTGAAAAATACAAGGCTATGTACGGTCAATCTCCACTTCAGGTGTGGAACGATTTTAGAAGAACAGGTTTTCCTAATTTAACACCCAATCCAGATGGTGAAAACGGTAATGACCCTTCAGGTATAATTCCAAGAAGATTGCTTTACCCAATATCTGAGAGATTATCAAATCCCGAAGAATATCAGGCAGCGATTGATGCTCAAGGAGGTCATTTATTAGATGATGATATTTGGGTGTTCCCAAGCAATTAATTTGTTAACATAATAATTAAAACCCACCTTTAACGAGGTGGGTTTTTTTATTGCTTATTTTTTAATTATTCTATCTTTGCCCCTATGGAAGATACTACTACAATTTTTGGGATTAGAACAGTTATTGAAGCTATACAGAGCGAAAAGAACATCGATAAAGTATATATTCAAAAAGGGCTTTCCAATCCTTTGTTTCAGGAATTATTATCACTATTAAATAAAAAAGGATTCAACATCTCGTATGTTCCTGTAGAAAAACTTCAAAAGCTTACCCAAGGAAATCATCAAGGTGTAGTAGCTAAGATCTCTCCAATAGAGTTTCCGGATATGGAGGAAACAATTCAAAAAGTTTTAGATAATTTGGAGACCACTCCCCTGTTTTTATTGCTAGACCAAATAACCGATGCTCGAAATTTTGGAGCGATCATTAGAACTGCAGAGTGTTGTGGTGTACATGCAATAATTGTTCAGAATAAAGGTGGCGCTCCAGTAAATGCAGATACCGTTAAAACATCTGCCGGTGCAGTTTTTAATATTCCAATTTGTAAAGTGAACCATATTAAAGATGCTATTTATTATCTACAAGGTTCTGGAGTGAATGTAGTAGCTGCAACGGAGAAAAGTGAAGTAAGTATATACGAAACCAATTTAAATCAACCTACTGCATTGGTAATGGGAAGTGAAGGAAGAGGAATTAATCCCTCTGTACTTAAAATAGTGAATGATAAGGCTAAACTTCCAATGTTTGGGTCCATTGGATCGCTAAACGTCTCTGTAGCTTGTGGTGCTTTTCTTTACGAAATTGTTAGACAACGATCTTAAGCAGATCCATCTTCCTTATTTTCCTTAAAAATATAATTGTAAGAAGTATTAGTATCCAATAGGTCTTCCTCCTTGCGTTCTATAAAGTTACCATGCTCATCAAAATGCTGCATAAATACATCTTCGTCTGAATTGTAGGTTTCCTTTTCCCATTCATATTTTGGTCGCTTTTCTATTTTTTGCTTATAGATCAAAGCAAATAAAAATCCTATGATCAATCCCGATAAGTGTCCTTCCCAAGAGATCTTAGGGTCTACCGGAACGATGAACCATAATAAACCACCATACAGAAATACCACTATAAAAGAAAGTGCCATCAACCTGTAATATTTAGAAAAAATCCCTTTAAAGAATAAGAAAGAGGCGAATAAATAAATAACTCCACTTGCACCAATATGATTTGCCGGTCTCCCTATGATCCAAGTTAATAATCCAGTAAAAATTAATCCTAGAAATAGCACTTTCCAGCTTATTGGTCTATAAAAATAGAAAAGCGCTATAGATAATACGAACAGCGGAATGGTATTATGAAATAAATGTTTTATATCTGAATGTATAAATGGAGAAAAGAAAATCCCACGCAATCCTTGTAAAGATCTTGGTTGAATTCCTAAATAATTAAAATCGAACCCAAAGCGTATCTCAAACCAAAACACTACCCAGATCATTAAAATGAAAAGCAAGGGATAACCAATTACCCCAGTGGAAAAAACAAAAGATTGTTTCGTGCTCAATAGCGATTCAGTTAAGTTAATAAAAATCTAACTCACAAGATATTAAATAAACACCTTAGCACATCATTAGCAAAAGCTATGCGCAATTAAAATTATTGACAATTTGGCAAGCTTCTAAAAGTTATAAATTATTGTTATTCCAAATTTGCAGTGCCTGTTGAATTACTACCTTTGTTTTTATGAATGAACCACTTGCAGAACGACTAAGACCCCAAAAGTTAACAGATTATTTAAGTCAGCAACACCTGATTGGCGAAAAGGGTGCATTAACTCAGCAACTCAAACAGGGAATGATCCCGTCTCTAATTTTATGGGGGCCACCCGGTGTTGGCAAAACTACACTTGCAAATATTATTGCCACAGAGAGCAATAGACCATTCTACACTCTAAGTGCAATAAATAGTGGAGTTAAGGACATACGAGACGTAATAGATCGAGCCAAAAAGGGTGATGGTTTATTCACCACAAAAAATCCAATTTTATTTATAGATGAAATTCATAGATTCAGTAAATCACAACAAGATTCCCTGCTCGCTGCCGTGGAAAAGGGTTGGGTTACATTAATTGGTGCTACCACAGAGAATCCCAGTTTCGAAGTGATCTCTGCATTGCTTTCTCGTTGCCAAATATATGTACTGAAACCTTTCGATAAAGAAGAATTAATTGCCTTATTGAATCGAGCTATCACAGAAGATATAGAGATAAAAAAGAAAGAAATAAAACTTACTGAAACGGAAGCGTTACTACGATTAAGCGGTGGAGATGCCAGAAAATTATTGAATATTTTTGAGTTATTAGTAAATTCTGTTCAAGGCCCAATTGAAATCACTAATGAATTGGTCCTAGAAAAAGTTCAGCAAAATACTGTTTTATATGACAAAACTGGTGAACAACACTACGACATAGTTTCCGCATTTATAAAATCTATTAGAGGAAGCGATCCAAATGCAGCCGTTTATTGGTTAGCCAGAATGATCGAAGGTGGCGAAGATGTAAAATTCATTGCAAGACGAATGTTAATTGCAGCTAGCGAGGATATAGGAAATGCCAATCCAACAGCCTTAGTAATTGCAAATAATACTTCTCAGGCAGTAACCACAATTGGTTTTCCGGAGTCCAGAATTATACTAAGTCAGTGTGCTATTTATCTTGCAACTTCTCCTAAGAGCAATGCTTCCTATAAGGCAATAAATGAAGCACAACAAGCGGTTAAAAACACAGGCAATCTATCTGTTCCCTTATCGTTAAGGAATGCGCCTACTAAGCTTATGAAAGATCTAGGCTATGGAGATAACTATCAGTACGCACATAATTACGATAACAACTTTGCCGAAGCTGAATTTCTACCAGAAGAGATCAAAAATACAATGTTCTATAAGCCTGGAAACAATCATCGCGAAAATGCACAGAGAGAATTTCTAAAAACTAGATGGAAGAATAAGTACAATTACTAATTCTTAAGTTTGTAGGTTTTAATTGAAGTAGAATCTCCATTATCTGCCAAAACCTCTACGTTCAAATTTCCATAAGAATCAAAAAATGCAATTCCATTCGTAGAAATACTAGTATAAATAAAGTGACCTTCACTAGTTGTTTTAATCAATTTCGCAAATACCTCTTCCATTTCACTTTGAACTAATTGAAATCCAAAATCGGTTTTCTTGAGATAAAATTCTGAGTTACCTAAGGTATATCGTTTCTTATTTTCTTTTTTAGTCTGGACAACTTCCGTTTTCTCTGGTAATTTTTGTGGAATTGCAGTAACAACAACTTCTTCAACATTATCTTCTGTCGGTGGTGTTACTTTAGTTACTTGCATTGGTATAGCACTTACCACAACCTCTTCCAATTCCTTATCTTTAATAACTTCTTTAATAGGTTCTTTCTTCTCTACCAACTTCAATGAGACCTGCAGTTCTTCATTCTTAGAATTTAAATTTGGTTCATAATTATAATTCAATAAACCAATAGATTTAAATGCCTCTCTTAAAGCTTCATGATAGGCTACTTTAAAATCCTTTTCTCTACTACTTCCCTCTTGGGATTCGAAAATCACTTTCTTTCCACAATCCTTCAGCACTACTTTAAGGATAGTATTAAAAAATTTGCTTTCATCTTTAACATCTGCATAAAGCGCCATACAATTATTAATAGCTAAATCTGAAGGCATTTCGCCACCTTCCATGATCACTTTAAAATTATATTTTTCGAATAAAAACTTTGTAAGTTCATTAAGCTGATATTGATCTTTCTCTTTTAAAAAATCAAACTTAGTTGGAACTAAGACGTATTTGTAAGAATTCAAATTTTGGGCAGATATAGAAGTTATCGTTCCAATAACTAAGGCTATAATTAAAATGGTGTTTTTCATTGTTTATTAAATATAAATTGAAGTCCAAATTGCAGCGAAGCATTTTGAGATTTTGCAAGATTAAAATAACCCAACAAATTATCTGCCGCAAGGAACATATTGAATTTATTAATTTTTTTTGAAACCAGTAAACCTACGTTTGTAAAAGAAAAATCATCTACAGTATATGCCAGTTTTGCTCTAAAATTATTACTGAACTTTCTATCATAATAGGCTGTTAAGGCAAAGTTCATAGTTCGTGGTCTTTTTACACCAAATAGATGTAACCCGATTAAATTAAAGTTTCTTCTCGTATAAGTTCTCCTGTAATTACAAACTTCATACATTTCTTCGAAACCAAATTCTAAAGCAGCATTAAATTTTGTAGGGCGCCAAGTGGTATAATTTTCATGAAGGGTTTCATCTTTTAAATTCCGGTCTACTTCATCTTCAAAAAGATCCCAATACGGTATGGTGTTGTTGTTAGGATCTACATCTGGAAACAAAGGTTCGATACCATCGGTTGCATAACTTCCGTAATATAAGTAATTCTCTACATCATGCTGTTGGTATACAAATCCAATATCTAATACTGAAGCCGTTATTCTAAAATTCTCCCTTACACTATATGTCCCACCTATATCTATTCCTGCACCAACATTTCCGCCAAAGAATGATCTTTTTAGCAGATCTGCAGTAGATTGCTGCACGGTCATTCCTGTATTATTTAAAGAAGCATACCCGGAAGTATTTACTCGAACATTTATATTTTCAGCAAAATGCCTGTAGAAATTTGGTGTATTAGGATCATCCCGAGTAGTAAATAAACCAGTGTTATTTGTGCTTTCAACATTAAAGATCCCGGAATATAGTTTTCCACGAACTCCTACCGTTAATTTATCATCAATCTTTTTATTGATGCCTAAATGATAGACCGTTAAAATTTCCCCGGTAAAAGAAACATCAGAGAAATCGAAAGGAACATTGATATAATCATTATTGCCCTCATTTACCAAAAGCGCAGGGTCTTTAGGAAAATATGCGAACATATCCATTTCCTGATATACACCCGCAGATAAATATTGCCCGTTATTTAATCGCCAGCCTGCAGAAAGTATTTCCAATTGCTGATGCAGTGAAAAATAATCATTTCTAGTTAATCTCCTTATAGCACTGCTAACCTTTTTGTTTACATCTGGATTAGAATCGTTAAAGATATCATACAGATTAAGCCCTGACGACCCAACAGAAATATGAAATTTGGAGAACAAAGGAATCCCAATGTGCCCATCAAAATCCACAGCAGATCCTGGGTTATTTAATAAGGATTGAGGCAAACTATTTACATTGTAAAGCAACTGCTTGTTTTGGCCCATGCATGAAGTGGTGCCCGCAAAAAGAATCAATAAGAAGTATAGGGACCTCATGTTTTAAAATTCAAATGAAAAAAGTCCTTTAGATTCAAATTTAAGTTCTCCATCAAAGGCATCTGGGCTTGGAAGTACCTGTATTTCCACAACCATTTTTATTGAATTCTTAATAGCGTCTATATTGTCATTATCTATAAATTCTATCCAATTCGTTTCAACCGCATTATCTTTCTTGCCGGGTAGGATATCAAAATTCACAACATGCTGCAATCCGTTGTCTTCAGAAAGAAAAGATATTTTATTTCGAAATGCTTGGGAAAAGGAATTTGTATATTTAAAACTAAATTCCACCGTGCTTAGATCATTTTGAATATAACTATCATCTAAGAATTCCAAACGCACTGTGTCGCTAATAATAGCTTGAAACTCGCCGGTATTTGGATTGCTAAAATCTTCACCCGAAACATCAAATATCAATAGGCTTACTTGTAGATCTGGTGTTAGCGCTATTTCTTCTGTCTGGTCAAGATCTACACCCTTAACACAAGAAACCATTAAAATGCTAAAAAGCACCAGTAAAATCGGGTTTTTATGCAGCTTGAAAAAACACATCTGGGGAATGATTGAGTTATAGAAACGAAGATATAAATTCTTTATTGCTATAAATATCTTCTAAGCTCATTTAACTTTTGAATTTGAGGCACTTGAACTTTATCTTTCTTGTTATAATAGTCAAAAAAGATAGCTTTTAAACCTGCATTAATTGCTCCATCAATATCTGCTTCATAGCTATCACCAATCATTATCGAATTACTTGGCAGCGCATTCGATTTGTTTAAAGCTTTTGTGAAAATATCTATATGAGGCTTTTTAACGCCTGCTTCTTCAGAAGTGGTGATAGAGTTAAAGAAATTTAAAATCTTCGCATTACTTAATTTGCTATGCTGAATTTCTTCAAATCCATTGGTTATTATATGCAATTTATATTTAGGCTTTAAGTATTCTAAAATCTCTAGTGTATCTTCTAATAAATGGTTAAAACCTGGAAGCACTTCAATATATTTATTAGAGAGATTATCTATAGTTACTTCTGAAACTTGAATTTCTAAGGCGGCAAAACTATCTTTTAACCTTCCAACTCTTAAAGCTTCTTTGGAAACAAGATCGTTTCTGTACTTAGCCCAATATTCTATATTGATGGGAACATAAGTTGCTAAAAAGTCCGGCAAGCTTAGTTCTATATTTTCCTCTTTTAATATCTGACCAAAGGTTAATGCAGAATTTTTATCGAAATCCCACAAGGTATGATCTAGATCAAAAAACACGTGTTCTATATTATTAAATTTCATGTACTTGATTTAAAATGGAGTAATGTAAATTATGTTTGGCATATTCAGAAAAATCTCGATTCTTAAAAATTGTAAGCATATTTCCGTTTACAATTTTTAATATTCCTACCGCCTTTAGCAATGCCTCTTGAATCTCTTCTGCACTCTGAAAATGGACTACCTGCGAATGAAATACATAAGGATGAATTTTCAAAGGCGTGGTGGTCTCCAAATTAATATCGTAAAAAAGAAAAGGCAAGCTAGTGCTTGCTCTAAACCCAATGGTTTCTGGATATCCCATGGAATAATCATTAGGTATTTCCAATTCGTTCAAGAAACCATAATTTTCCGGTAAAAACAAATTATACTTGCTGTTTATAACATTTTGAAGCGGACCATGTATAATATTTTCGAAGCGCTTTTTTTCGATTTTTAAGGCTTCAATGTCTTTAATAGCAAAATACCCAAGCTTAAGGCCTACTTTAGAATAATCTGCCACATATTTTATTATCTCTCTATAATTTAACCTGTTGTAGTTAATGTTTCTATCATATACATTGAAGTTGCTAAGCTGAAACATGAAGATAAGTTTCATTTTATGCTCCTTAACTAATGCTATTAGATCATCAAAAACATTATATGGATCTTTCCTCAATCTTAGTTGCACCCTGATCCTATCTGAAACTCTGGAAAATTTTAAATTCCAAAGATCTTTAACAATTCCTATCAAACTTCTTAAGAAACCCTTATTCTGAAAATTAAAAACATGACTCACTGTAATAACTGAAGTTGTACTATATTTCTGTTTTTTAAATTTTATCCCTGGAAATTTATAGATCAAAGTGTTTTTAAATTTAATGATCCAAATATCTATTACAGGAGAAGTTAAAAATCCTTTTCGTGAAGCTAAACTTTCAGCTGCAGGAAATCTGCCAAATTCATCTTTTACATGTGGAAGGTATTCTTCGTATCTGGAAAGAAGATAAAATGAGGCTGCAAAAATATCGAAAGGAAGATCACTATATTCAGAAACAGAAAAAAAGCATTTACAATCTTCCCACTTTTCCACCTTTATCTCCAAATCACTAAAACCGTGCTCTAAAAGGAGCTCTACATTCTGAAAAAACAATTCGTTCCCGAGTCGTTTCTTACCGTAAGAAAATTTCATCCCATCAAAAGCAACAAATTCTTCAATCTTGGAAGTAAATTTTATCTCTACTCCTAAAATTCGGGTACAAATATGCTTGAATATATAGGTAATCCTTGGAGTAAGTTTTTGCGTATAAATTAATAGCATTCAAGTGGAAATTACATCAGTCCTTCGTCGGCAAAGCTAAAATATGACTTTTCGGTAACAATAAGATGGTCAAGAATTTTAATATCCAGACTTTCTGCTGCAATTTTAAGTTTTTGGGTTAATTGCTTGTCTGATTCACTAGGGTTTAAATTTCCCGAAGGATGGTTATGCGCCAAAATAAGCGAAACAGCTCCCAGTTCCAAAGCTTTTCTAAGAGTAACTCGCACGTCTACCAATGTTCCCGTAATTCCACCTTTACTAATTTGAAATTTCTCGATGATCTTATTGGAATTATTTAAATACAGAATCCAAAATTCTTCGTGATTTAATTCCCCTATGATGGGTTGTAGCACTTCGAATACAGAATTGCTAGAAGAAATTTTAATAAGATCCAGAGCCTCTTCAGATCTTCTGCGCCTTCCAAGTTCCATAGCTGCTATAATAGAAATTGCTTTAGCTTCTCCAATCCCTTTAAATTGGATAAGTTGTGCAACAGATAATTTGCCTAGCGCATTTAAATTATTTTGGTGCTTCGATAATATTTTTTTGGAAAGTTCTACCGCACTTTCATTTTTATTACCAGATCCTATTAAAATAGCAATTAATTCTGCATCTGTAAGCGCCAATTTTCCTTTTTGTAGTAACTTTTCCCTAGGTCGATCATCCAATGCCCAATTTTTAATTGTAAAAGGAATTTTATCATTTTCCATGCAGTCTGTTTATATAAATATAAACAAATCAGGGAATTAAAAAATACTTTTCCGTTTGAAGCTGAAATCAAAATTAGGTTATTTCCAATTTTTCATTTCTTCAAAATCCAATCCACCATAGTCTCCACTACTCATTAAAAGCAGAACTTTATTTGTGTGATCCATATTTCTTAAATGTGCTTGAAAACCTTCTGCATTTGTAAAAACTGTAAGATCTGATCGATCAAAAGCTTCGAAAATTTGCTGCTGATCTATTGGCGGAAGTTTTTTTATTTCCAAAGCTTCAGGTGAATAAAAAACTACCGCTTCGTCTGCCGCATCCAGACTAAACTTGTATTGTTTTAGAAATTCTGGTGTTAAACTACTATAAGTATGAAGTTCTAGGCATGCTACTAATTTTTTATTAGCATATTGAGCCTTAACTGCATTTGTAGTAGCCATAACTTTAGAAGGGCTATGCGCAAAATCTTTATAAACCAATAGGGCATTAGTTTCAACAATTTTTTCAAGCCGTTTTGAAGCACCTTTAAAAGTAGCAATAGCCTCATAAAAATCATCTTCGTCTACCCCCATATGCTGACAGATCCATTTTGCACCGGCTAAATTATTTAGATTATGAGCCCCAAAAACTTCAATTGGAAGATCTCCTTCAGGAGTATTTAAAATAGTTACCCCATCTTGAATAGTATAATCTGGAGTTTTGTAAGCATGCTTTCGTATTTGATTTGTGGTGTTTTCCGCAATTTCTTTAAGATCGGCATCTTCCTCATTATAGACCAAAATACCACCACTAATTATAGAATCAACAAATATCTTGAACTGTTCTAGATAATTCTCATAGGTTGGAAAAACATTAATATGGTCCCAAGCTATACCGCTAAGCAATGCAATATTTGGTTTATATAAATGAAATTTAGGCCTTCTATCTATTGGAGACGAGAGATATTCATCTCCTTCCAAAAGAATAAAATCGTTTTCCTTGGTTAAATGCACCATTGTAGAAAATCCTTCCAACTGTGCACCAACCATAAAATCTATTTCTTTTCCATTATAATGAAGCACATGAAGAATCATAGAGGTTATAGTCGTCTTCCCGTGAGAGCCTCCAATTACCACTCTCGTTTTATTTTTAGATTGTTCGAATAAAAATTCCGGGTATGAATAAATTTTAATCCCTATTTCTTTAGCTCTTAAAAGCTCAGGATTGTCTGCCTTAGCATGCATGCCAAGGATCACAGCATCAATTTTATTATGGATTTTTTCAGGAAACCATCCTAATTGCTCAGGCAATAAATCAACTGCTGCCAATTTGGATTTTGAAGGTTCAAATATAACATCATCACTACCAGTAATTAGATATCCTTTATGATGTAATGCCAGGGCTAAATTGTGCATTGCACTTCCACCTATTGCAATAAAATGAAGGTTCATGTTTTTAAATTTGCGCAAATATAGCTAATCTATGGAAGCCTACTTAATTAATATGAAAGGTTAAAGTTCTTCAATTCTTTCTTTTTCATCTAAAGCTTCCTTAAAATCACCTCTAAGCGTTAGAGCCTTGTCTATAAAGCTTAAAGCCTCCGATTTATTTTTTAGGTTAGCCATGATTTGTGCCTTTCGTAGATAAACCCATTCCATAGAATAAATATCTTTATAGCTATATTTTTTGACATAAGTGTCTAATAATTTTAGTCCGTAGTCAGATTCCAGATTTAATTCTGCCGCGACTTTCCCCAATTCATAATTAAGTGAATTTGATGCAATAGAATTACTTGAAGTTTTATAATTCTTGAAGGCATTCCTATAATAAAACAACGCCTCTTCTACACTTTCGTTTTCTTTTACGATAAATCCTTTGGCCAGATAGGCATTTACAGTGCTTAATTTTTTCAACTGGTCTGCATAAAAGATCGCTTTTTCATTACTTCCCCCCAAAAATCCAGGTAATTTAACATATAACTCTACTAAAGCCCTTCGCGATTCAATTTGAGATCTATCTAAACTTGCAGCTTTCTCTAAATATTTTTTGATGTCTGGAATATACACAGCAGCTTGTAATTTAGATACACTTAAGGCTTTCATTCCTATAGCTCCTCCATACTTAAAGTTATATGCTGCGTTTTCGGAGTCATTCTGCACCAAAATTTTATAAAGCTCCATTGCTTCATCCCATTTTTTCTCGAAACTATAAATATCACCCAATAGTTCTATAGAACTTAGATCGGATGAATTATTACTTACTTGTCTTTGAAGTAATAATTTAGCCCTATTCAAATCGTTATTCTTTAAATATACGTTCGCTTTTTCTGTAACAGATTGCGAATAAATTGTACTAATAGAAAATACAAGTATTAAAAATAGATATTTTTTCATGGTTTGAAATGTAAGAAATTTATTGCAAACATTATTCTTACCACTTATCCCACTGGGTATCAGATTAACAAAACATTAACTACTATAGAAGTACATGTTAAATTAATGCTTAAATACATCAGGTTTGTTGAAAATTATTGCAATATTTGTGTTGCCTTATTCGGCCATTTATTAACTAAATATTTTAATGTTAAACTTAACACCTAGCCTATGCAAAATTTTACTTTAGGAAAGAAAGTGTACTCGCTACTCCTTTTTCTCCTAGTTTTATTAATTGGAAGCACTTCATCCTATGGGCAGTGTCCCACTCCCGCTGGAACGGAAGCTTCTCAAGAGTTCTGCTTTTTAGCAACCGTTGGAGATATTCAACGAGACGGTACTAATACCGCGGTTTACCAAACGGCAGATAATACAAACGACACGCAGCCAATACCTTCAAGTGAGATATTGTCTGATGACACTACCTATTTTGTTGGTGGACAATCTGGAACTTGTACAAGGATACCAGTAGCAGTCAATGTTATATTTGAAGACTATCCAAACAACCGATTGGTACCAGGGGAAAATAGTTTTACTATAAGCCCTTGTGAATCAAATTTCACAGCAGAGCAATTGGCAACCTATTTTGATCCAATTACTGGTTATGAAATTAGAGTATATGAAGAGGAATTTGGAAATACCGAGGCTACGGGACCTTTAACTCCTAATGATAGTTATTTCGTTGGACAAGTTTCCACAAGTGGTACATCTAGCCCTGATAATTGTCCTTCTTTAAGAGTTGCTGTTGGATACGATCCACAACCTACTCCCCCACCTACAGCTACCAGTCCACAAACATTTTGTGATGGTGCAACAGTGGGAGATTTAGAAGCACAAGGAACTTCCCCAAATACCCAATCAATTAGATGGTATAGAACAGCTACTTCCTTTCAACCATTACCAGATAGCACCATTTTAATAAATGGAACCACATATTATGCTACTCAAGTTATAAATGATAGAAATGATCCATTTCCTCCGTGCGAAAGTGATATGAGAGCTCCGGTTCAAGTTATATTACAGGATAGAACTAATGTAGAATCCACTCAGGAATTTTGTGCATCAATCGGAGAAGGTAATGATTTTAGAATGCCACAAGTAAGAGATTTATCTCCTGAAGGTGGTACTTTTTTCGCTGAAGAAAATTCCACAACTCCATTAGATCCAAATACTGTTTTAGTAGAAGGTGAAGATTATTTTAATCGTGATAATGGAGCCGAATGTTCACAGGATAGGATTACCGTTGTCTTTAGAGACACTCCGAATGCAGGTAGCACAACACAAACAACTACTTGTGAGAATGAAACTCCATTTAATTTAGTAGATAGAATTAATGATTCGCAGCTTGGTGAACCTGATAGAGATGGAACATTTTCTCCACCACTTTCTACTGGAACACAAATTTTTAATCCAGCAGATTATAGTCCAGGGACTTACACCTTTAATTATAACGTAAGTAGCACATCTTCATGCCCTGATGACACAGCTGTTATATCTGTAGAAGTACTAGCTGCACCAAACGCAGGACCGGGCGGTTCGACAGCTGTTTGTTCAAATGATATTCCTACTATTTTAGCAAATCCTGCTCAATTCGCAGGTTTACTTCCAGCAGGAATAACTCCAGGTGGGACATTAAGTCCAACATTAGATCAGTTAGCTGCTCAATTTTTATCAAACCCAAGTGCTCCTTTAACAACAGAATATACCGTGACAAGTGGAAATGGGTGTTCCGATTCTGCAACTTATACAGTTAATGTAATCCCAAGTCCAAATGCTGGTGATGATAGCAGTGTTACTTTGAGCACTCAACAAGATCCAGTGAATTTATTTAATTTTATCAACGGTAATCCAGACAATGGAGGAACTTTTTCTCCAGGTAATGCAAATGGAGATTTAGATCCTGCAGATTATACTCCAGGTGATTATACTTTTACATATACTGTTACTTCGGCTAATGGATGTACAGATTCGTCTGACTTAGCAGTTACGATTACAGATGACATTATTTGTCCTGTTATCGAAGACACAACACAAGAGTTCTGCGAATCGATTTCTGATGCAAATGGAAATAATCCTAGAAGACCTCAGGTACGAGATTTAATGCCAATGAATATAACTTGGTATGCTACAGCTACATCTACAGAAGCTTTATCTCCAACTGAAACCCTTTTGGATAACGAAGATTACTTTGCTGGAAATGCAAATGGTGATTGCCCAAATAGAGAACGAGTAATCGTTCAAATCGACGATGCACCAAATGCAGGAGCTACAACAAATATCACTGCATGTAGAAATGAAGCTCCTTTCGACATCGTTAGTAGATTGAATCCTTCCATTCTAGGAGCTGCAGATGCAGGTGGAATTGTTACACCAGCCTTAGCAAGTGGTACAACTGTATTTAATCCAGCGGTAGATCCTGCAGGACAATATACTTATACTGTACAAAGTGAAAATGGAGGTTGTGCAGATGATTCTGCCTTTTTCAATGTTACTATTACAGAACCTGTTCCTGCAAATGCAGGACCTGATGTAAACTTAACTTTCTGCTCAACAGCGGGAGTGCAAGATTTATTTCAATCTGTACCTGCCGAAAATAGAGGAGGTAGTTTTGATGGTCTAACTAATGGAATTTTTGATCCGGCTACGGCAACTATTGGCGAAAATACTATAGTATACACTCTAGACTCCAATGATGGATGCTTCTCTGGATCAGATACAGCTACCTTTACAATTAATGTAACTCAAGGACCAAATGCTGGTGATGATAGTAGTGTTACTTTAAGCACTCAACAAGATCCTGTTAATCTATTTACTTTTATTCAAGGTAATCCAGATACTGGAGGAACTTTTTCTCCAGGTAATCCAAATGGAGATTTAGATCCTGCAGATTATACGGCAGGTGAATATACTTTTACATATACTGTTACTTCAGCTAATGGATGTACAGATTCTTCGGATTTAGTGGTTACCATTACAGATGAAGTTATTTGTCCTGTTGTTGCTGACAATACGCAAGAGTTCTGCGAATCGATTTCTGATGCAGATGGAAATAATCCTAGAAGACCTCAGGTTAGGGATTTAATGCCAATGAATATTACCTGGTATGCTACAGCTACTTCAACAGAAGCTCTATCTCCAACTGAAACACTTTTAGATAACGAAGATTACTTTGCAGGAAACGCAAATGGTGATTGCCCAAATAGAGAACGAGTAATTGTTCAAATTGACAAAGCACCAAATGCAGGAGCTACAACAAATATCACAGCATGTAGTTCTGAAGCTCCTTTCGACATCGTTAGTAGATTGAATCCTTCAATTCTAGGAGCTGCAGATGCAGGTGGAACTGTTACACCAGCCTTAGCTAGCGGTACAACTGTATTTAATCCAGCGGTAGATCCTGCAGGACAATATACTTATAGAGTACAAAGTGAAAATAGCGCTTGTGAAGATGATACTACGATTGTAAATATCACCATCACTCAACCTGTTCCAGTTAATGCAGGAGCAGATGTAAGCTTAACTTTTTGCTCTACAGCCGGAGTTCAGAATTTATTTAATTCGTTACCCGCTGGTATTACAGGAGGAAGTTTTGAAGGTTTAACAAACGGAATGTTCGATCCTGCTACTGCCGCTATTGGTGATAACACTATAATTTTTACCCAAACAGCGGAAGATGCTTGTGTTACTGGTTCGGATACTTCAACCTTTACAATTAATGTAACTCAAGGACCTAATGCGGGTGATGATAGTAGTGTTACTTTAAGTACTCAACAAGATCCAGTAAACTTATTTAACTACATAGATGGTAATCCAGATTCTGGAGGAACTTTTTCTCCAGGTAATTCAAACGGGGATTTAGATCCTGCAGATTATACGGCAGGGGATTACACATTTACCTATACTGTAACTTCATCCAATGGTTGTTCAGATTCATCAGATTTAGTAGTTACAATAACAAATGATATTATATGTCCTGTTATTGCTGACAATACGCAAGAGTTCTGCGAATCGGTTTCTGATGCTGACGGTAATAATCCTAGAAGACCTCAGGTTAGAGATTTAATGCCAATGAATATTACCTGGTATGCTACAGCTACTTCA
>TARA_R100001369_G_scaffold30533_5_pt1 | contig 31885 bp, 30 predicted proteins | sample TARA_R100001369 | Tara Oceans TARA_R100001369 (sample SAMEA2621528) | marine metagenome | biome: marine biome (ENVO:00000447); feature: surface water layer (ENVO:00002042); material: "saline water (ENVO:00002010), including plankton (ENVO:xxxxxxxx)" | depth 5 m
TTGCTGTTATGTTTGATAAGCGTTATTATTACTTACTTAAAATTCAATATTTAGGCTATCGTTTTCATGGTTGGCAAAAACAGCCAGATGTTAAGACCGTGCACTTAATGATTGATCGTACACTTAAGTTTATATTAAAAGATGTGCGGTTTAAAACATTAGGTGCAGGTAGAACAGATGCGATGGTATCTGCTAATGAGGCAGCTTTAGAATTATTTATATATAATGAGCCAATATTAGATTTTGAGGCATTCTTAGAACTGTTTAATCATAACTTGCCACAAGACATTAGAGCATTATCAATAAAGGAAGTTGACAAGGAATTTAACGTCATCAAAGATTCTAAACTAAAGGAATACCATTATGTATTTTCTGAAGGTCAAAAAAATCATCCGTTTTGTGCATCAATACTAACAACCATTTTAGAGCCTTTGGATATAGAATTAATGAAGGAAGGGGCTAAGTTATTCACAGGTACCTATAATTTTAAAACTTACTGTTACAAAGCAACACATAAAGGTGAGTATAAAAGAACTATTGAATCTTCTGAGATTATAGGTAATGATTTGTATACAGCAAGTTTCTTTCCAGAAAACTCTTATATATTTAAAGTTATAGGTAAAGGCTTTATGCGTAACCAAATACGCTTAATGTTTGGTTGTTTAATAAAATTAGGTAGAGGAGAGGTAACCTTAGATTTTATAAAAGAAACTTTAAAAGACGATAGCACTGAAGTTATGGATTATATAGCTCCGGCTTCCGGTTTAATTTTACATTCCGTGAATTTTGAATAAAAAAAGCTGCTAGCGTAATTGCTAATACCTTTTTAAAATTGCTTGGTTAGTAATTTTTTATTTAAGCCAGCCCTTTGTTGCTGAGTTTTTTGCAAACCATACGAGTATTATACAAACACTTATTACCATTATTGGCATTACTAGTTGTACAGGTGTCATTTCTACATTCATAAATAAATAAGTATGTTGTACAATTGCGCCAAATGCAGAAATAATAAATAATGGAAAAGCCCATTTTTTTCTGATAAGTAATGAAAGACAACCGAGTGTGCCGCAAAATACTGCTAAGGCAAAAGCAGCAGTATACCAAGCAGGATATTCTGTTATAAACTCGGCTTGTTGCTCTACTGGAAGTGCAGCAATCATTTCGTCAGTTGCAAAGGCTTTACCCAAATAGGCTATGACACCAAGGCCGTTCCATATTAATGCTAAAACGCTTAATATCCAAAACCAAACAGGTAATTTATTAATTGAAGTTATCATAATACAGTTGATTTAATTAGTTAGTAAACAGCATTTTTAATTGCCATTGAATCAACAATTTATAAAAAATTAAATAGACCGTTTTTTTGAGTCAACATATTTAAAACAAAAAAGGGTGAAAATTTATATTTTCACCCTTTGATTTTAATTGTATGTAAAGTTAATCTACTACATGTAATTTTGGCTCTTTGTCAACAAACTTTCCGTTAACAGATTCCCCAAGTATCACTACTTGTTTTGAGCGTTCGTACATTTTTATTGCACGATGCATCTGTAATTTAGTTCCGCTGTAGAGTTTTACACCCGATTTTGAGCCTTTGTTTCGGATCTCAATATAGAAACCGTCCTTTAGTTTTGTTGGTCTTGTTGCTGGTCTACCCATAAAAATAATGTCTGTTTTAAAAGTTGTGCATGATAATAAAAATTATCAAAACTCACAAGTAAAATTTAATAAATTTAATCTTGCTAAGTTACTAGTAATATTATAAATGATTATATACTTAGTAGAGACTAAATTAATACTCTTAATGATGAAATAACTATATGAGATACTTAAACATAAAATAACAATAATTAGTGTTTATTAATTATTAGTTTATAACGCCATAAATTACGATAGCTTTTTTCTATTTTTATACAAACCTTAGAATTTATGTACAACACCATACAAAAAGAAACCTTTACATTCTTCAGTAAACTAGCAAAGAATAATGATAGAGATTGGTTTAACGAACATAAACCAGAGTTTAAAGCTATTGAGACTAAGGTTAAAGCTGCTTATAACTATTTAGGTGAATTAATGAATACACACGATCAGATAGAAAAAGTTAAGATATTCAGAATCTATAGAGATGTAAGATTTTCAAAAAACAAATTACCTTACAAAACACATTTCGGTGGTTCTTTTGCTAGACATAAACCAGAATTAAGAGGAGGTTATTATTTACACATTCAGCCTAATGACGAATCTTTTATTGCAACAGGGTTTTGGAATCCAAGCAAAGAAGATTTATTACGTATTAGAAAAGAGTTTGAAACAGACGCTAGCGAAATACTAGCTATTCTTAATGATAAAACGTTTAAATCTACTTGGGGAAATTTTGTGGGTGATGAGCTTAAGTCTGCACCACGAGGATTTGATAAAGCACACCCTGCAATAGATTTAATTCGTAAAAAACAATTTATTTTCACAAAAAAATACACAGATAAAGAAGTCTTGGCTGAAGATTTTATAAATAATGTTAATACATCATTTAAAAATGTAAGACCATACTTTAATTACATGAGTGATGTACTTACAACAAATATTAATGGGGAGTCTATGCTTTAAACAACTTTTAAAACTTCTGGCTTAGTAAAAAGCTGAATATTACTAACCAAACGTTCTTTTACAATGTTCATTATACGCTTATTTAAAGCTGACGAATTTTGAATATAAAGCGCGTATTCTTCAACCGTAAACTGACCAATAATAATTCCTTTTAAGGAGTTTCTAAACTTCATATCTTTATGAAGCGAATTATCAATATAAGCCAGTTGTTTTGGCAGTGATAATTCGTAAAATGCATTTTTGCGTTTGCTTATATAATTACTAAATACAGCCATAATTAGATCATTCTGCATTTTAATAATTGGTCGAAGGGTTTTATTCTGAAAAAACTCTTCAGAATGCATAGAATCATAAATTTTAGCAGAAATAATAATAGGTCTAATGCTAAGTAGGTCTTCAGATCTTGAGTTCATAACGTCGTTTTAAGATTTATTACATTACTAAATTAGGCATTAAGCATCATTGATTATTTAAGCGTCTAATATCTTGTTAACGCTGTTATTAACAACAGTAATTTTCACATTCAATTTTCTAATACAAATCAATTCTAAAATATTGTATTAAGAGTTATCTTTGACTAACATACTTATAAGCTAATACTAAAAAAACATGAGATTTCATACACGGAAATGGGTTAAGCCCGAAGATTTAAATCCAAATGGCACTTTATTTGGTGGTCAGCTTTTAGCATGGATAGACGAAGAAGCTGCACTTTATACGATTATTCAACTTGAAAATTCTAAAATTGTAACTAAATACATTTCTGAAATTAATTTTATGGCTTCTGCTAGACAGGGAGATATTATTGAGATTGGTATTGGAGTTAAAAAATTTGGCAGGTCATCTATAACAATAAAATGCGAAGTCAGAAATAAAATGACACGCGAAACTATTTTAACTGTAGACAACATTATTATGGTAAATTTAGGTAAAGACGGTAAGCCTTTACCACATGGTAAAACGGAAGTGGAATTTGTTAAAGATCGTTTAGAAGATTCTTAATTCTGTTTCCCTAATGTTAGTTCGTAAATTTCCAAATCAAAATACGTCACAGCTGCTAAAACATGATCGAAAATATCTCCTATAATAAATTCATAGTTTACCCAACGTTGATCCTTACTAAAAGCATAAATTTCCATAGGTATACCTTGTGAAGTAGGTTCTAATTGACGTACCATTAAAGTCATATTTTTATTAATAGCAGAGTGGTTTTCTATATACGTTTGTAGATATTTTCTAAAGACACCAAAGTTGGTTAAATTGATTCCATTGATTAAGACCGATTTGTCAGCACCATTTTTAGTATTGTAATCATTTATTTCTTTCGATTTGGATTCAATATATTTTGAAACTAATTCAATTTTTTTGAGTTTCTCAATATCCGTATCACTTAGAAACTTAATAGTAGAGACTTTTATGATAACTGACCTTTTGATGCGACGACCACCAGAGTCTGCCATACCTCTCCAATTTTTAAACGAATCTGAAATTAAGGCATAGGTTGGAATAGTAGTTATGGTCATATCCCAATTCTGAACTTTTACTGTAGCTAAATTAATTTCTATAACGTCACCATCTGCTCCGTATTTTTCAAAAGTAATCCAATCACCAATACGTACCATATCGTTAATAGATACTTGTATACTAGCGACAAAACCCAGAATGGTATCTTTAAAAATCAATATAATAATAGCAGAAGCAGCACCTAAAGTTCCTACAAAAGTCAGAAATGTAATCCCAGTTAATATGGCAATTGCAGAAAACGACCCAATTAGCCAAGCAAATATCATAAATACTTGTATATAACTATCTATGGGTTTGTCTTTGTAACGCGATAGAGTTTTAAGATAATCTTTAATAGACTTAAGAATACTTCTTATAATGCTAAGTGTTAAAATTATAGCAATAACTTTAAGTGTTTTTTCGATAATAGTTTCTGCGTAACTGAAGTCTGTAAAAACTTGTGGTACAAATTCAATTAAAATTATAAGGGGTACAATATGCGCTACATTTCTTGGTAGTTTATTATCTATTAAGATATCATCAAAATTTGTTTTGGTACGTTTAGCTACTCCTTCTGAGAAACGCCTTAATACACGTTTGGTAATAAAGTCAACGGCAAAAGCTATTATTAATAATATTAATAATAAAGACAACATATTCAGATAACTAGCTGTGTCCTCTGACAAGCCCTTATCTATTAATAGATTGTAAAAATAATGTTTTATGTTAAGCATCTTTTTTAGCTAAAAATTTTTTATCGATATAAAATGTACCAAACGGAATAATAGAAGCTATTAAAACAACAAATAGTGCTTTATTGTTCCATTTCATTGCGCTACTAATCATTATGGCAAACACAATGTAAGCAACAAATAATAAACCATGCGGCATTCCTAAAAGTTTTACATATTGTGGGTCATCAGAAAGGTATTTTATTGGCGTTGCTATAAAAAGCAATAAGATATAAGAGACCCCTTCTAGCAGTGCTAGAAGCCTAAAATATGGTAGTGATTTTGGCATGTCTACAATTTATTTTCGCAAAAATACTCTAGAATTAACTACAATAAGGTCTTTTTAACAGCTTTTAAGAAAAAATTAAAAACTACGATTCTATTAATTATCTTTAGCAAGTCAATAAATAATATTCAACCAATTATGAAGAAAATTTTTATCCTAACCTTTTTTACACTATTTGTTTTCTCTTGTGCTACAGTTAAAAAACAAACAAAGTCAAAAAACAACAAATCAGCAGCAACACAAGAAAAACCTCAACCTCCAAAAAAGAAACTAGCAAAGATAAAAGACTATGATAAAGTAATTACCAAAGATGCAATTACTGATAAAGGCTTGTTTGATGTGCATGCAGTAGGTGAGAAGTATTATTTCGAAATCCCAATGGATCACCTAAACAAAGACATGCTTTTAGTAAGTCGTTTAGCAAAATTACCTACAAATCTAGGAGGAGGTTATGTTAATGCTGGTACAAAAACGAGTACAAGAATGATTAATTGGGAACGTTTTAAAAATAAAATTCTAATTAAAGAAAAATCCTCTAGTGCAATAGCTTCAGACAGCCTCCCAATTAATGTATCCGTTAGGTCTAATAATTACGAGCCTACTTTATATGCTTTTGATATAGCTGCATTTTCTAAAGATTCATCATCAGTAGTTATCGATGTTTCAAGTTTTTATGGTTCTGATGTTAAAGCCATCAGTGGATTACCATCATATATAAGAAGACAATACAAAGTGAGAAACTTAGACAAATCACGAAGTTTTATAAACGGAATGAAAAGTTATCCTGAAAACATAGAAGTCATACAAGACTTTACATTTAATGCAACAGAACCACCAGTAAATACAGGTGATGAGACTATAAGTATTCAAGTTAATCAATCTATGATTTTATTGCCAGAAGTACCAATGCAACCGCGTCATTTTGACGAACGCGTAGGTTGGTTTACACTAAGTCAGTACGATTATGGAAGTAACGAGTTAAAAGCAGATAAAAAAACATATTTAAGACGTTGGAAGTTAATACCAAAAGATATTGAGGCTTACAAACGTGGAGAATTGGTTGAGCCTGTAAAACCAATTGTATATTATTTAGATCCTGCTACACCAATGAAGTTTAGGTCTTATATGAAAGAAGGTATTGAACTTTGGCAAAAAGCATTTGAAGCGGCAGGTTTTAAAAATGCAATTATTGCTAAAGATCCTCCAACAAAAGAAGAAGATCCTGAGTTTAGCCCAGAAGATATTAGATATTCAGTAGTAAGGTATGTAGCCAGTACAACGCGTAATGCAACTGGTCCAAGTGTATCTGACCCAAGAAGTGGGGAGATTATTGAAAGTGATATCATTTGGTATCACAACCATTTACGCTCTTACCGTAACCGATATATGTTAGAAACAGGAGCTGCAAACCCTGCTGCAAGAACATTAAATACACCAGATGAAGAAATCGGTGAGATGATGAAAATGGTAATTGCTCATGAGGTTGGTCATACCTTAGGATTGCCACATAATATGAGCGCAAGTTACGCGTATGATGTAGAGAGTTATAGAAATGGTGATTTTACACAAAAAAATGGTATTGCAGCTACTATAATGGATTATGCACGCTACAACTACATTGCGCAGCCTGGTGATAGTAATATTCGTTTTATAAGACAATTAGGTCCTTATGATAATTATGCGATTAATTATGGTTACAGGTATTTACCAAATGCTAAATCTGCGGATGCTGAAAAAGAAACTTTAAATGGTTGGGTAATGGAGAAATCTGGCGACCCACTTTATAAATTCGGAAAACAAAGTAGCAGATTTGATCCTACATCACAAACAGAAGATATTGGCAACAATAGTATAAAAGCAAGTACTTATGGTTTAAGCAATTTAAAAATAGTTGCTAAAAATTTAACAAGTTGGACCAGCGATAAAACTAATAATTATCAGGATTTAGAAGAATTATATGGAGAAATGCTAGGTGTTTGGAGCAGATATATAGGCCATGTAGTTACTCATGTAGGTGGAGTCGTAGAAGATTCTAAAACACCAGAACAATCTGGTAATGTGTATAATCCAGTTGCGAAATCGTATCAGAAATCTGCTATAAAATGGTTGCATAAAAATGCATTTGAAACTCCAAGCTGGTTATTAGACAAGTCAATTCTTCAAAACATTGATTATGCTGGCTATTCTGAGCGCTTAAGACGTCTACAAAGTCGCCATCTTAATAACCTCTTAAATTTCGAACGATTAGGTAGACTTATAGATCATAATGCAATGGATGCCTCAAATTATTCGGCATTAGAAATGTTACTAGACGTACGCTCAGGCCTATGGAAAGAAACAAAAACAGCATCAAATGTTTCGGTTTTTAGACGTAACTTGCAACGTGTTTATTTAGATAGAATGATCTATTTAATGACCCAAGATTTAGACCCTAGACGTAGTAGACAATATTTTGATGTCAATCAATCTGATGTAAGAGCTTTAGTAAGAGGAGAATTGAATCAGTTAAAACGTGTCTTAGAATCAGCAGCGAGACAATCATTAAATACTGAGACGAAATATCACTACAGAGATTGTATAGAAAGAATTAAAACAACATTAGATCCAAAATAAAAGATGAAAAAAATTGTATGTATAATAGTTTGTGCTTTATTCACCACTTATGGTATTGCACAAAATAAACAAACTCAGAAAGCATCATTTCAATTATCATATAATAATTTAAAATCTTTAGTTCAATCTAAAGCGTATAAGTTCACTGGCAATTTTGTTTATAATAATAAGAACAGAGAGAAGCTCGAGAACAATACCAATACTATTGTTGTTAATCGTAATGAAGCTTCATGCAATATAACATCGCTGTCTTTTGAAAATAAAAAAATAGAGACAAATGGACCCATGCAAAATTACAATGTCAAATTTGATGATGAAAAACAAGCTATAGCTATTAATTTTAAAATAGGTAATAATGAAATTTATTTGGACATAAAACCAAATGGCAATACGTTTTTAACAGCAAAATCGAGTGTTATAAATATCATGCAAGTTGGTGAATTAATAAAACTATAAATTGTTTTAGGATTTAATTATGAATCGTAAGGATTACAAAATTCATATCATTGGTGCTGGCGTTGCTGGCTTAATTGCAGCTAAAACATTAGAATCTGCCGGATATAAACCTACCATAATAGAAGCAACAGATAGAGTAGGTGGGCGCGTTAAAACAGATATTGAAAAAAGGTATCAGTTAGACCATGGTTTTCAGGTATTATTAAACGCCTATCCTTATGCAAAAAAACATTTAGATTTTGATGCTTTACAATTACAGACTCTTAAGTCTGGAGCTGCAATATTCTTAAACGGAAAGATGGAAACTATTGGTGATCCATTAAGGGATTTTAGTTTTTTATTATCTACGATGACATCTTCCGTCGGAACATTAACAGATAAAATAAAAATACTAAAACTTAATACTGTCCTTAAAAAGAAAACATTAGAATCTATTTTCAGAGAAGAAGAAACAACTACTTTAGACTATTTAAAAGAAAAAGGGTTTTCAGATAAAATCATTTCCAATTTCTTTAAACCCTTTTTCTCGGGGATTTTTTTAGAACCAGAATTGAGAACATCTAGCAGAATGTTTGAGTTTGTTTACAAAATGTTTGGAGATGGATTAGCAGTTGTACCAAAAGATGGTATAGAAGCTATTTCTAAACAACTAAAAAGTCAACTAAAAACTACTGAATTCTTATTTAACAAAAAGATTAAGCAGGTAAATGACTCTAGTATTCAATTAGAAGATGGCACTACTGTTAAAACTCAATTTACAATTATAGCAACAGCACCAGATAAGTTTATTGCAAATCTTAATAATCAGCAGCAAAATTGGAAATCGTGTTATAACCTTTATTTTGAGGTAATAAAGCGAACAATTAAAAACCCTATTATTGGGTTAATTGCTGATAATGATGCTTTAATAAATAATATTTTCTTTGTGAGTAGTTTGCAAACAAAAGAGAAAGGAGTCGAAGAATTATTATCTGTTACAGTTGTTAAAGATCATACTTTATCGGAGTTAGAATTAGTAAAAAAGGTTGAAGAAGAGTTGAAGACCTATTGTAATATTCAAGTCAAAACATTCGTCAAATGTTATCATATTAAGAATGCCTTACCTGACTTAGATAGTTTGCAATACGATATCTCTCCCACAGAAACGCAATTAAAACCAACCATCTTTATAGCAGGTGATTACTTGCTTAATGGGTCATTAAATGCAGCTATGATTTCTGGAGAACGTGCTGCCGAAGGTGTTATAAAATCTTTAGAAGATGGTGTGTTGGTTGAAAACTTAACTTCAGAATATATTTAGTGGGTTAATTATATAAGCTTTCAATATTTTAACTTCAGATTTTTTTAGTAAATTACATTTAAAATAAAATATAATGGAATATTTTAATATTGCTTTAAAGTTAATTGTTGGCTTAAGTCTTCTCAATGTCTGGCTAATTCAGAATAAAAAACCAACAAAATGGAGAGGAGGAAATGCGCAAACATTAAATGAAGAGTTTAGCGTATATGGTCTAAACACTACAATGCTCTATGTTGTAGGTTTTTTTAAAGTCGGGTGTTCTTTAACCCTATTAGCTTCTATTTATTGGATTGAATTAGAATATTATTCTGCTTTAGTTCTAGCAGTATTGCTAACAGGTTCCATTATAATGCATATTAAAATTAGCGACCCTTTATTTAAGTCATTTCCAGCAGCACTATTTTTAGTTTTATGTTTAGTTATTGCATTAGTATAATTTATTAACTAATCATTAGAAAAAAACGGTAACATAGATAAAGATTGAGTAGTGCAAAAATGAGTGATGGTGCAGATTCGAAGAAACCATCTTTTATTTTAAGACGTACTGAAAACCCTAAAAACATCAATATAGTTAACCCTAGACTAGCAGAAAATGCTAATTCTGTAGCTAAGTAAAGACCTGTTAAAAGACCTATACCTCCTAACAGCTGTAATACACCAGTTAGGACTCTTCTGTGTGGAAGGCCATAACGCTCAAATTCTAGTCTTACCCTTCTACTTTTAAAACAACTAAGGCCGTAATAGATGAATGAAACACCAGAAATAAGGCTTAATATTAATACAATATTATCATTTGTCATAGAATATAAATATAACTAATTAAAGTGATTTGTTTAGTTTTAAGTCATGTAAACTGTAACAACTTTTCTTTAATTTTATATTGAAAGCACAATAGTAAACGCCACGTTTAAACATAATGAACTACACCGTTTTTAATCTTAATATTAATGTGTTAAAATTAATTGATACAAAAAGGCAGGTCTATTAAAATTTATAGACTCCTGTACTGTTTATAATTAAAATAGAAATTGTATATTTGCTCCGCTTAAACGAAGATATATCGCAAAAATAGCTTGTTCTAAAGTTATTCTTCCAAGGTTTTTCAACACTAATTATTGTTTTAGGATAGCGTGTTTCTAAATCTTCAATATTTTCTTTGGCATGCATATATTAATATTTAAAACAACGAATGGGTAAATCACAACAGACTTTTAGTAAAAGTGAAAAAGAAAAAAAGAGATTAAAAAAACGAGAAGATAAGCGTAAGAAAATGGATGCGCGTAAGCTTGATAGAGATGAAAATGGTTCAGGAGGAATTCCTATAGCATATGTAGATCACGATGGGAATTTAACAGATACTCCACCAGATCCAACTATGAAGATTAAGGTTAAAGCGAAGAACATAGTTCTTGGTATTCCAACAAAAGAAGAAAGCGACGAAGTTTTCGATCCAATAAGAAATGGGAAAGTATCGTTTTACGACAATTCTAAAGGTTTCGGATTTATAATTGATCTTGATACAAACGAAAAGCACTTTACGCATGTCAGTGGTATTATTGATGATATAGCTGAAAACGATAAAGTGACGTTTGAATTAGAAAAAGGACAGCGTGGTATGAATGCTGTTAAAGTAAAACAAGCTTAAACACACATACTTCATAAATATATAACCATCTTAATTTAGTTTAGGGTGGTTTTTTTATACCTTTAATTTATGAGCTTAGGACAAGAGTTACACACAGACTTTCTTTATTATCTAAAGCATAAGAATCAAGATCTTATAGATTTATATCTCCAGCTAAGGGATTATATATTAGAGGCATATCCAAATGCAACAGAGCTCTTGTACCCTACACATGCCTTAACATCAGTATATTCATTATCTGAAAAACTAGGTGATATATTTTGTGTGATTCCAATCTATACTAATCATTTAAATCTTGGACTTAATAAAGGTACCTTATTATCAGATCCAAAGTATCTATTAAAAGGAACGGGTAAATTGATAAGACATACTCCAATTACAAGCACTAAATCTTTTGATAACGATGCTTTAAAAGGTTTAGTTAAAGAGGCTATTATATTACCTCAAAATGAATCAAAACATTCTAAGCCTATAGACTTTAAAATGATTTTAAAAATTAAACGTTAATAATGAAACCTAAGCTTATATATATCTCAGAAAAAAGAATCATTGGAATGAAAAGTAGCATGTATCATAATGAATATGGAAATATCATAAAGCTATGGAAACGATTTATGCCAAGCAAAAATAAGATTGAGAATATTTTAAATAAAGACTTCATTGCACTTCAAACTTATAGCGATTTCAATGATTTTGAAAAACCTTTTGATATTTGGGCATGTGTGGGAGTTTCAAATTTAGAAACTATTCCCAAAGAAATGAAAGGTTTTACAATACCTGAAGGTGAATATGCTGTGTTTCTTCATAAAGGGATGGATACATTAAAAGCCTATCAACAAATTATGACCGAATGGTTACCTAATTCTGGTTTTAAGGTAGATGATAGACCACACTTTCAAGTTATGGGTGAGAAATATAAGAATGGAAGCCCAGATTCAGAAGAAGATTTTTACATTCCAATTACTCCTAAAAACTAACACGATAATCACAACCAACTTTATAATTACTACAACCAAAAGCAGCTTTTCCTTTTAGTAATTTACCAGTTTTACATTTAGGACAAGTATCACCAGCTGACACCTTTTTAGCTTTCGTTTGTTTAAGTTCTAGTTTTAATTTATAATGAGCATCAAAACGCAATAAGCCTTCTAAAATTTGTCCATCAATCTTAAAACCTTTTAAGTTAACTGTAGAACCTTTACTTAATAGACGCACATACTGATTTTCAGATATTTTTTTATCACCAAAACTAAATGGTAAGGTAAATTCACAAGATTTACCATAAAGCGTGCAACCATAAGCAGATTTCCCTTTTAAAAGGTCACCAGATTTACATTTAGGGCAAGTGCTGCCAACTATTTTTAGAGATGGAGCATTCGATGTCAGTTTTGTTTTAGTCTTACCAATAGGTTTATTGTTTACGGCAGAGATACGTGTTTGTACTTTTTCGCTTCTCACTTCATAAACCAAAGCGTCAACCATCCGTTTCATACCTTTTATAAAAGCACCAGCGCTAAATTCGCCTTTCTCAATATCTTTTAATTGTTTTTCCCAAGAGCCTGTGAGTTCAGCAGATTTCAGTAACTCATTTTTTATGGTGTCAATTAATTGAATCCCTGTAACCGTCGGAATTAATTGCTTCTTATTACGCTTAACATATTTTCGTCTAAAAAGCGTTTCAATAATATTAGCACGTGTCGACGGGCGACCAATACCATTTTCCTTCATTAGATCTCTTAATTCGTCATCATCAACTTGTTTGCCTGCGGTTTCCATAGCACGCAAAAGAGAAGCTTCTGTAAACTGATTCGGTGGTTTGGTTTGTTTCTCTAAAAACGAAGGTTTATGAGGTCCTTTTTCACCTTTAACAAACGTTGGCAACATTATATCTTTTATAGTATTGGACGAACTTGTAACATCTTTGTTTTCGAAAACCACACGCCAACCTTTAGACAAAATCTCTTTTCCTGTGGTTTTAAAATTCACATCTGCAGCTTTTCCTATTACCGTAGTGTTAGAGACTTTACAATCATCATAAAAAACACCAATAAAACGTTTTACGATAATATCATAAACTCGTTGCTCATTGTATTGTAGATGTATTTGCATTCCGGTCGGAATAATAGCGTGGTGATCTGTTACTTTTTTATCATTAAAAACTTTAGAAGATTTCTTAATTTTTTTATTTAATAGAGGTGATGTAAGTACTGAGTAATCTGTTAGTTTAGAAAGTATGCCTTTTACTTTAGGATACACATCATAGGGTAAAAATGTAGTATCAACTCTCGGATATGTTACCGCCTTTTTTTCATATAGTTTTTGTGCAATCTTTAACGTATCATCTGCTGAAAATCCAAACTTAGTATTGCAATACACTTGTAATCCTGTAAGATCAAAAAGTTTAGGAGCATATTCTGTACCTTTCTTTTTAGTTATAGATACAATTTCAAACTCATGTTCCTTAACCTTGTTAGCTAAAACTTCACCATCTTCCATTTTAAGAAAACGACCTTCTTCATAACTAAAAAGTGTATCTCGATATAATGTTTGTAATTCCCAATAGGGTTGTGGCTTAAAATTTTCAATCTCTTTAAAACGATTCACTAACATCGCTAATGTTGGAGTTTGTACGCGTCCTACAGACAGAACTTGTTTATAACCACCGTGTTTTACTGTATATAATCGTGTAGCATTTATACCTAAAAGCCAATCACCAATAGATCTCGAAAAACCAGCATAATATAGGTTATCGTAATCTTTAGATGATTTCAAATTTTTAAAACCTTCTTTAATCGCTTCTGTCGTTAAAGATGAAATCCATAACCGTTGTACTTCACCTTTATAATTGGCTTCGTTTATAACCCAACGTTGAATTAATTCTCCTTCTTGGCCAGCATCACCACAATTAATTACAAGTTCAGCTTTATCAAATAAGCTTTTTACTATTTTAAATTGCTTTTTTATACCATCATTATTAGAAACCTTAACCCGAAATTTATCAGGAAGCATGGGTAAATTATTTAAGTCCCAACTTTTCCAATACGGTTTATAATCTACGGGTTCAAATAATGTACAGAGATGGCCAAAGGTGTAAGTTACTGCATAACCATTACCTTCAAAGTAACCATCACGTTTAGTGGTTGCTCCTAATACAGCTGCAATTTCTCTTGCAACACTTGGTTTTTCGGCAATACAGACTTTCAAATTAAATAAGAATTTAGTAAGTGCAAATTACTGAAATTTATAGTTTGAAGCGCAAACTATTTAGAGTTCTAAAACTAATTTTTGACCTATTTTTAGTGTAGATGTCTTTCTTATAGCATTTGTTTTGCAAATAGCAGAAATAGAAACATTGTTTTTTTGAGAAATACGAGACAATGTATCTCCTCCTCTAACAACATAAACTTTGCGTTGCTTTACTAAGCTCGCTAAAGCCTCTGCTTTGGTTTGATAAGTATCTATATTTTTTAGACGCTTAGAATTATGATAAACGGGTTGCGTCCATTTTTTGGTTACCCAAAGTTCTTTAGCACGTATAGTATTAGCTTCAGAGAAATCAAACAAATAATCAGGATGAATATACACACCTTTATAACTTACAACAAGATGTAAGTGGCTTCCTCTAGAATTCCCTGTATTACCACCTTTACCAAGATATTGTCCTTTAGCTAATGTATCATTGGCTTTAACTCCAATATCAGATAAATGTGCGTATGTTGTTTCTAAACCATTATAATGACGAATTACAACGGTTTTGCCATGACCACGACTGTATCTCGCAAAACGTACAATCCCTTCTAGAATGGTTACGACACTGTCTCCGGTTACTAAATCTATATCAATACCTTTATGTGGTTTACCGCGTCGCCAACCATAGCGAGACGTAATCACTTTTTTAAATGGAATAGGAGACGAGTAAGTAGAATCGTTAAATGTTATTTTTAAGGGAAATTTTAAGGCAACAGATTTGTAAGGATTATAGTTTAAAGTATCCCAATATTCACCTTTAATATTAACTTTTAGAATTGTTTTATAAACCACAGGAATTTCAACTTCCTCTGTAACATTGCCTTTAATGAAGCTTGTTATAGGTAATTTTATCTTAATTGAATTAGCGAGGGAATCATCTTGTGCATTAATTAATAACGTGGTACAAACTAAAGCAAGACAGAAAAGGGGGTATTTCATTAAATGATTATCATTTTCAGATTTCTAACGCAAATATAAAATTATTATTGTTTCATTAGAAACGTTCAAATAATAAAAGGGTTCAATTAACTTTTGATGCTTTTTTTATGCTGCAAAGTGTTGTAATTTTGCAACTTAAATAAAATCTACGAAAACATATTTATGTCGCAAACAAATCAAGTTATTCAAGAAAAGAAAACTGATAAAGAATTATACGATTACCAACAAGGAGCTATAAATAAGATTTTTGAAAAATTTGATAATGCACCAGATGATTATCACTTATTATATCAGCTACCAACAGGTGGTGGTAAAACAGTGATTTTCTCTGAAATGGTGCGTCAATATCTTAAAAATCATAATAAAAAGGTGTTAGTAATGACGCACCGTGTTGAGCTTTGTAACCAAACTTCTAAAATGTTGACGAGCTTTGGTGTAACTAATAAAGTGGTTAATAGTAAAGCAAACTTAGACGACCAAGCAGATTATTCTTGTTTTGTGGCAATGGTTGAGACCTTAAATAATCGTTTGAATGATGATATGCTTGATATCTCAGATGTTGGCTTAGTGATTATTGATGAAGCGCATTACAATTCATTTACTAAACTTTTTAAATTCTTTGAAAAATCTTTCGTGTTAGGGGTTACTGCGACACCATTGAGCTCTAACAAAGAGTTACCAATGAAAGATAACTATGATGAGTTAATTACAGGAGAAACCATAGAAAACCTTATTGAAAATGAGTTTTTAGCACGTGCCGAAACTTATGCATATGACATGGGATTAACGTCTTTAGAGGTGGGTTCTAATGGTGATTACACAGTGAAATCTTCAGAGGATTTATACTCTAGTCCTGCCATGTTACAAAAACTTGTAGATGCCTATAAAAAACATTCATTGGGCAAAAAAGCACTTATCTTTAATAACGGAATTAATACCTCTATAAATGTGTATTATGCCTTTAAAGAAGCTGATTTACCGATTATGCACTTGGATAATACAGCGACTAAAAAGCAGCGAAAACAAATTTTACAATGGTTTCACGAAACACCAGATGCTATTTTAACATCTGTAAGTATTTTAACAACAGGTTTTGATGAGCCGACTATTGATACAATAATTTTAAATAGAGCAACGAAATCATTAACCCTTTACTATCAGATGATTGGTAGAGGTTCTCGTATTTTAAATAACAAACCTTATTTTACCACTATAGATCTAGGAAACAACCTTTACAGATTCGGACCTTGGGGAGCAGACTTAGATTGGCAACTCATCTTTAAATCACCGAATTGGTATGCAGATCGTATTAAGAGTGACGATATTATTGAGTCTACTTTTAAGCACGATTTATCTGATGAAGTTAAAGAAGAGTTTTCAAAATCTGAAGACACCTATTTTGATATTAAACAAACTTATAAAGATGCCGTAGCAAAGGGTGAATCTTCTAAAGTTGTTTTAGAAAGATCCATAGAGCAACACGCTAAAATTTGTATAGAGAATAGTGAAGATATTTATGATGCTATTATTTTAGCGAAGCTCCTAAAAGATGATACTAACCAACGTATAGAAACCTATGCAAAATGCATCAGTAAAAGCACTTATAATTTCTTAAAATGGTTGAAGGATGATTATCAGAAGAAGCTAAATTCTTATTTGCGTGCTAATTTTGATGAAAAATTTGAGGAAATACACGGTCATCCGCCTGAGGACTAGGTGTTTTTAGAGGTTTGTATTTGTGAAAATTAATTAACATTTTTATTGTAAAATAGCGTAATTTCGCGCCTTAATTCAAAGCACACATAATGAAGCGCATTAAACAATACAAAACACTATTTTCTATAGAAGGTTCAATAGATTTAAAAGCCTTAAAAAAAACCTATAGAAATTTAGTAAAAGAATGGCATCCAGATAAATTTCAAGATGGTGATGTTGGTCAAGAAGAAGCCGAATTAAAAAGTGTTGAAATTATTGATGGGTATCATTTTTTAGTAAGTATTGCTCCAGAAACTAAGGCTGCTAATTTAGCAGAATACACAGAAATTATAACGAATTCTAGTATTCAAGATTTTCAGCATAAAGGCTTACAGCTAGAAATTACATTTTTAGATGGCAGTACTTATGAATATTTTGGAGTGCCTAAAGGTGTATTTATCAAGTTTCTGAATTCAGATAAACAAATGCGATTTGCTAGACGTAGTATCTTTAATTCATATTTATACAGAAAATCTAAGAAAGAACTTCAGGAGGCCTAGTCCACATAGAAGGTATTTCATTTATAGTTATGAGTAACGACACTACAAACCAATCTAAAGACATCTCACCAGAAGAGATTGAAAAGTGCATCATCATTTTAGAACGGTTAGTTGCAAATACAGATCAGATTTTTGAAATTCCAAAACCACAACGTACAGCACTTATAACTGCATCCGGACAATTATCGCGTCCAAGTAGAGAAGAGTTTTCTCGTCGAAAAAAAGATGCTAAAAAAGCTGCAAAAAGAAAACAAGCGGCACGCGATAAAAATGCACGTAAGGTCACTGGTATTCGTAGTGCAAGAGAAGCACATATATTCGTGGCGCCCAAGCTTCTGCCTGAGGCTGATTTAAAGGCCAAAGAACAATTAGAATTAGAGTCTGCTCGTAACTGTTACGTTTGTAAAACTTTATTTACCAAGCTTCATCATTTTTATGACACCATGTGCACAGAATGTGGTGATTTTAATTATGCCAAGCGTTTTCAAACAGCTGATGTTAAAGGGCAAGTTGCTGTTATTACAGGCTCGCGATTAAAAATAGGATATCATATTACATTAATGTTATTACGTGGAGGTGCGACTGTTATTGCGACAACACGTTTCCCTGTAGATTCAGCCTTACGATTTTCACAAGAAGATGACTTTACAGAATGGGGCCATCGTTTAAAAATTCATGGTTTAGATTTAAGACATATTCCGAGTGTAGAAATCTTTTGTAATTTTATAGAACAACGTTACGATAAATTAGATATTCTTATCAATAATGCGGCACAAACTGTAAGACGACCAGCTGGTTTTTACAGTCATTTAATGCAAAATGAAGAACGGCCAATAGAAGCATTGCCAAAGTTTGCTAGAGATGTACTAAACGATCATACCGAATGTTTAGATGAGTTAAAGCAACTTACTTCTGGTGCATCTTCTAATAAAAACATGCCTGTAACATGGCACGGACCAGAACCTGGTATCGGCTTACGGTCGTCTGCTAAACTTTCTCAAATCCCATATAGTTTCGATAATACTTTGGTGGCTCAAGAAGTATTTCCTGAAGGTGAACTCGATGCTGATTTACAACAAGTAGACTTAAGAAAAACAAATAGTTGGAGGTTAAAGTTAGGTGAGATAGAAACTACAGAAATGATTGAAGTTCAATTAGTTAACTCAGTAGCTCCATTTGTTCTTTGTAACCGTTTATCTGAAGTGATGAAAAAAGACAACACAGGTCAAAAACATATTATTAATGTGTCTGCGATGGAAGGGAAGTTCCACTCATTCTTTAAAGAAGACCGTCATCCGCACACCAATATGGCTAAAGCTGCTTTAAATATGTTAACGCACACTGCAGCAGGTAGTTTAGCTAAAGATGGTATCTACATGAATGCTGTTGATACAGGTTGGGTAACAGACGAAGATCCTGCTGAATTAGCAAAACGGAAGCAGGAGTTACACGATTTTCAGCCACCACTAGACATTGTAGATGGTGCTGCACGCGTAATGGATCCACTTTTTGATGGTATTAACACAGGTAAACATTGGTGTGGTAAATTCTTAAAAGATTACCGTCCAATAAGTTGGTAAATTTCTATTCGTATCTATTCCAAAGATAATTTCAATTTAAAATTTTTAACAGTATCTTGTATGTCTATTAACTTATAGATATTAAAGTACGAATGAAATCATTTACTATTCAAGAAATTAACGCCATGCTACATGGTGAAATCGTTGGAAATACGACTCAAAATATAGAAGGCTTAGAAGAAATTAAAAAGGCTAATACTAGCCACGCCACATTTATAGGAAGTAGAAAATATGCTGGCCTTTGGGCAGACTCTAAAGCATCTTTAGCCATTATTAATGACAACATAGATTTAGAACCTGGCGAAAACCGTGTATTAATTAAAGTGAAAAACGCAGATTTGGCTATGGCTAAATTATTAGATGTGTTTACGCTAGACGCACCACATTTCTCTTCAGAAATTCATCCTTCAGCCACTGTAGATGCTTCAGTAAAAATTGGAAACGGAACTAAAATAGGTGCAGGCTGTTATATTGGTAAAGATGTTGTATTGGGTGAAAATGTTACGTTATATCCTAATGTGACTATTTTAGATGAAACAACTATAGGCAATCATACTACTGTGTGGTCGGGAACTGTGATAAGAGAGCGCAGTGTTATAGGTAGTTATTGTATTTTTCATACCAATGTAAGTATTGGAGCAGATGGTTTTGGATACCGTCCAAGTGACGACGGTAGAGGTTTAGTTAAAATTCCACATATAGGTAATGTTGTTATCGGTAATGCTGTAGAAATAGGTGCGAATTCTTGTGTAGATCGTGCTAAGTTCAGTTCTACAATATTAGGAGATGGCTGTAAGATAGATAATCTTGTGCAGATTGCTCATAATTGTGTACTTGGACGTTCTTGTATTATGGCTGGGAGTAGTGGATTAGCTGGTTCTGTAACCTTAGGAGATGGTGTTATTATTGGTGGTAGTGCATCTATTAAAGATCACACAACAATTCATTCTGGTGCAACCGTTGGTGCTGGATCTGGTGTAATGAAAGATGTCGCAGCTGGAAAAACAGTATTAGGTTATCCTGCAGTAGATTCTAGAGAAATGCTAAAACAATGGGTGGCGCTAAGGAAATTAGCGAGATAACAAATTGTATTAAAACCTAAATTTTATTTGCGTTTTTTAACTTTTCGTTTTAAACGAAGTAAGCCTGAAGCTATAACTGTCTGATTTTGCATCTAAAATAACAGATGGTCTGTAATCGCTTGAAACTAATAACCAATAAGAGAGACTGTTGATCTAATTAAATAAAGAGAAATTTGTATCCATAATTCTTAAGCTTTAATAGAAATAGAGGCATATCTCAAAAGCAAAATTATTCTCAAAATAAGAGTTACATAAATTAGTAGCTTATAGATGACGATTTTATCGACGTATCGTTTTAAAGTATTAATAAATCTGTTATTTGACGGTATTTAATTTTTGGCACACTTGTTGGATACTACTAAGTAATTAATAACAATAAATTATATTACATTATGAGTACAGGAACAGTAAAATTCTTCAACGACGCTAAAGGCTTCGGATTTATAACAGAAGAAGGTTCAAACAAAGAACATTTCGTTCACATTTCTGGATTGACTGACGAAATTCGCGAAGGCGATACCGTTGAATTCGATCTTACAGAAGGTAAAAAAGGATTAAACGCAGTAAACGTAAAAGTTATCTAATATATCGCTTAACCTAAGTTAAAGAAGTCCATCACAATGTGATGGACTTTTTTGATTGTAATAGTTTTATTTTCAAAAGAATTTTAAAATATAGTGGTTTTATTGCGGGATTTTTGATCTATAATTGGTTTATATATACTAGTAGATATAATTATTTGAGCTAAATTGTAGAATTAAAAAACTTGCTATGTTAAAAAACGTCGTTTTTATTTTATTTTTTATTAGTGCATTTTCATTTTCACAAACAAGCTACCCAATTAAAAGTGGGGCGCTTTATAAAAAAGCTCCAGAATGGGCTAAAGTAATGTATAGTGAAAATCCGAATGTGAATACTGTAGATAATCTTTACAAGACGTATTATAAAGACAATTCTTTTGTGAAATCATATCATACGCAATTTTATAAACGCTGGAGAAAAGCTATAAACAACTTTATAAATGATGAGGGGTTCTATGACGTAGAAAAAAAAATAAAACTTAGAAACCTTCTAGATAGGAGGAAATCTAATGCTTTGTTACAACAGAAGCGTGTATCTGGAAATTGGTCTATACTTGGTCCGTTTCAAAATTTTCGTGAAGGTGGTGCTGTATTAAGCGGAGCACAAGCGAATGTTTATTCTGTAGGTCAGTGTGCTGCCTCTCCTAATGTGCTGTATTGCGGAACTGAGAATGGAGAAGTCTATAAAACAAATGATGGTGGCGATAATTGGATTAATGTATCCTTATCACTTGTGACCTCATTAGCGCCACAAGTCGTATTGGCAAATGCAGGAGTTGCAGCATTAGCAGTACATCCCACGAATTCAGATATTGTATATATTGGTTCTGGTAGTGAAATTTTAAAGACTACAAATGGTGGCAATACATGGTCAGTTGTATTTGATAGTACTATTACTTTATCTGGTTATATTGAAAATCCTGCTGAAATATTCATCAATCCTGTTAATCCTCAGATTGTATTAGTAGCAAGCAAAGCAGGTATGCATCGTACTATAAATGGTGGTGTTAGTTGGACTCAAACTTTAAATTTTGAATGCTTTGACGTCAAGGCAAAATCTGATAATCCTAATATATTATATACTGTTAGACGAAATGAAGCGACAAATACACATCAATTTTTAACTTCAGTAGATTCTGGTATTACATGGACACCGCAAACTACAGGTTGGTATAATTCTACTAATTCAAGTCGTACTGTTGTCGGAGCAAGAATTGCAGTAAGTGCTGCAGATTCGAATCGTATTTATGCCTATCTTATTGGTGATTCTAAACCTGGTGATAATGGATTTATAGGCATATATAGAAGTAATGATGGTGGAATATCTTGGGTTAATACGATGAGTTATGATGGTTCACCGTATACAGATCCTGGGCATCCAAATCTTATATCTTCTAGCCCAGTAACCAATGGCTTCAGTTTTAATCAAGGCTTTTATAATTGTGCTATGATGGCTTCAAATACAAATCCTGATGAAATATTAGTAGGAGGCATAGGTATGTGGCGCTCTACAGATGGTGGCCAAACCTTTAGTTGTATTTATAATTATGGTTGTGGTGATTACAATCCTATGCATGTAGACATGCAAGATTTTAGGGCCTTTGGCAATGAGTATTGGGCAAGTACAGATGGTGGTGTCTATAAATCAATGGATTTGTTTGGTTCACAACCAGAATTTAAAATGAATGGTGTTCATGGTGTTGATTTTTGGGGTTTTGATTCTGGATGGAATAATGATTTACTCATAGGTGGTACATTTCATAATGGAGTAGATGTGTATTATGAAGGATTTCCAAGTGGTGCCTTTTTAGACTTAGGAGGCGGAGAACCCGCTTCTGGATATGTTAATCCTGGTAATGATCTGCGTATTTATTCATCAAATATTGGAAGTAAAATTATACCTCAAGCTATTGATGGTGCTATTCTTAACGCGTCAATAGAAATGTTACCAACTGAAAGTCCTTGGTTTGCAGAATCATCGGAAATGGAGTTTCATCCTAGTTCTTATAACATTGTCTACTTAGGAAACGACAATCAGTTATTTAAAAGCACAAATGGTGGTACAAGTTTTTCATCTATGTTCACTGCAGCTACTAACGATCAAGTCTTAGATATTGAAATTTCACGTTCAAACACAGAAACCATGTATATCGTTGTGCGTAAAGAATTTGGCAATGCGGCTATAGTTAAAACCACAGATGATTGGCAAACAAACACAACTATTAGCTTGCCTAGCACTGGAGGAAGTTTAGCGTTAATAAGTTTAGATCCAGAAAACGATCAAATTATTTGGGTAGCATATGCTAGAGGAAATGATGGTAGCAAAGTTTTTAAATCTATTAATGGTGGTACATCATGGACCAATGAAACTTCAAGTGAATTAAATGCGCAAAACATTCAATCTATAGTTACTATAGGAGGTACAGATGGAGGAGTATATGTTGGTACAAGCGCATCTGTGTATTATAAAAATAATACCATGGCATCTTGGGCCATTGATAATTTAAATTTACCAGCTACGATAGGAACAAGTGCTTTAAAACCTTTTTATAGAGATGGCAAAATACGATTGGCAAGTTATGGCAAAGGTATTTGGGAAAGTCCTTTGTATGAAGCGCCAAGTAGACCTGTTGCCAATATCATGGTCGATAAGTTTAGTGCATCTTGTACAGAAGACATATTTTATTTTGATGATTATTCTATGTTAAATCATACAGGAGCAACCTGGGATTGGACATTCGAAAATGGAAATATTACGACCTCTAATTTACGAAATCCTGAAGTGACATTTACAATGATTGGCAGTCATATAGTAACATTAACAGTTACAAATGCAGCAGGTATCTCTGCAAGTGATTCTATAACGATAGATATAGAAGCATTAAGTACTACAGAATTAGAAGAAGATTTTGAAGTTCAATTTGTACCAGAAGGTTGGTCTCAAGAATCTTCGGGTAATTTCTCTTGGACTTATAGTACAAATGTTGGTGGTTTTGGATTAAGTACGAGTTGTATGATGGTAAATAATTATATTATTTCAGAAGAAGGGGAGACCTGCGATATTATTGCACCATTAAATATGTCTGCAACCAATACAGAAGATGCAATACTAAGCTTTGATGTTGCTTATGCCCAATACTCAGATGTTTATTCCGATGGCTTAGAAGTACAAGTATCCATAGATTGCGGTGCAACATATTCTACAGTGTATAGTAAATTTGGTACTGTGCTTGCTACTGCAGCAGATACGACAGTAGAGTTTGTTCCTGCAGATGATGAATGGAGAACAGAAACTATTGACCTAACAGCATTTATAGGTTCAGACACTGTAAATATAAAATTTAGGAATATAAATGGTTTTGGTCAACCGATTTTTATAGATAATATAAATCTTGGTAGTGAGGCCTTAAGTGTTGAAGAACAGGGTTATGAATCCATACTATTATATCCAAACCCAGTATCTAGTGATGCTGCGATTACTGTTAAAAGTCCTACGGATGATTCTATTAGATTTTCGTTATATAGTATCCAAGGGAAACAAATAGCGCAGATTAAGACTGAAGCCAATAGTGAGATTCCATTAGTACAATGGCAATTAAGTACAGGTGTCTATTTATATACTATACGGTCTAAAAATAGGATACAAAAAGGTAAGCTTATTGTTACTAGTGGTAGAAACTAAGTTATAAAAAAGTCCATCACAATATGATGGGCTTTTTTTTATGCTTATAAATTAATGAATTTTAAGGTTATTTATCTAAGAGTAAATTAGTTATTAATTATTAATATTTGGTTTTTAAGACAATAATATGTAATTTTAAACTATTCCTTTCCTAAGAACACTACCTTAATTTATTGTTATCCCTAATTTACCAGAGCATGTTTTTATACCGTTTTTAGGTATAAAAGTTTCTATGGGTTAGTGCTGTAGAACTATCTCACTGCTTATTGTATGCTTTAGATAAAGCCATATGATAACACATTATAGTATACCAAAAGAAAAAATTCAATACTATAGAAATAGGCATTATTTCTAGAACATCAGTTTCTTATAGCCATAACATAATTCGCTTACTCCCTACAATTAGCTATTAATCAATAAAAACTTTAAAAATCATGAGTACAGCAAAAGATACTAATGTAACTGTAACTGTAGATACAGATGCCATTACAGAACTTAACAAAAATTTAATGGTCGCATTTTCGGATGATATGGGAGATCCTGATGGACTTCTAGGTGATCCTGAACACTACGTTTCGTCAGTGTACAAAAATCAGATGATAACTTGGACTGTCGTCGCTAAAAATGGTATGACACCAGTATTCTTTCAAAATGTGAAAAAAGATGGTGGTTCTGCATTAATGAATCAGTTTGGTCGCGGTAATGGACATAATAAGTTTAAAGCGAATATAAAGAATGATAAATCCATTAATGAAGGAGATACCGAGAGTTATACGATTACAATAGGGCTTAATGGATATGAGGGTATTGCTGGTAATAATGAAAATGGTCCTATTGTTTATGTAGGTCAAAAGGTAGCTTATATGAGTAGTTATCAAAAAAATATTTGGCATGCAATTAATGATGCGCCTTTTGAAATAGAAGGTGTTGCCGGTGAAAACTCTTTAGGTGCTATTGTCTATTCTGGAAATAGAGTTGCCTACATGAATAATTATGCTAAAAATGTATGGCAAGAGACTGCTCTTGCACCTTTTAATATTGAAGGTATTACTGGTGACAATGCGAACGGAGTTATAATATACTCAGGTAATAGAGTTGCTTATATGAATAGTTATGCTGACAATAAATGGCATGAAGTTAACAATGCTCCTTTTGTAATTGAGGGTATAGCAGGCGAAAATTCAGGCGGTGCTATAGTTTATTCAGGAAAACAAGTCGCTTATATGAATAACTATGCCAACAATGTATGGCATTTAGTTGCTTTGGCACCATTTGTTATTGAAGGTATTGCAGGTAATAATGCGAAAGGACCTGTTGTATACTCTGGTGCAAAAGTAGCATTTATGAATAATTATAGCAATAATGTTTGGAAATCGGTTGCAGATGCTCCATTTGTTATTGAAGGTATTGCAGGTAACAACACTAAAGGTCCAGTTGTTTGTTCTGGCCCGCAAGTGGAAAAAATGAGTAACTATCAAGCTAATATTTGGGCAAATGTAGCCCCTATACCTTTTAAGACTAGAAGTTTCACTATTGATCCGAAACTACAAGTACGTAAAAGGCCTCAATCGTAAATTAATTATGAAGTATTATTTATGTGTAAATATTTAAAATTTTATATTAAAAAGCAGTCAATTTTATTATTGTGCTGCTTTTTGTTTTTGTTCAGCTATCAAAAAGGATTATGTCAAGATGATAGTGAGCTAAATCAAGAAGTTGTAGATGATTTAAAACAAGAGTATAAAACCACTTTTAATAAAAAAGACATTATAATTTTACTTGCACAGATTGTACAGAACGAAACGAATCCAGAGGAGAAATTATTTTATGCTCAAACTTTAATAGAAGAAGCAGGAAGCTCAGCTAACAATAGACTTTTCAAAAAAGAGGTTGTTTTGGATTACCGCATTATAGGTTTTTTACAGAAAGGAAATGCTTTGCAGTTAAAAGGTGAATTTCATGAAGCAATAGAAGCTTTTTCTAAATGTAATGAATTAGCTATTGAGAATAAAGATTTTAAATTTTCAGGTACTTTATTAAGGTCTATTGCAGATACTTATTCAATGCTAGGTAATTCCGAAAGTGCAGAAAAATATTATGATGAAGCTATAACATATTCGAGAAGTATTAATGATGAAATCGGTTTGGCATCCGCATTATTAAACGCTGGTGATGAATACTATAAAACCGGACAATACGACAAAGCTTTATTAAATTTCGCAGAATCAGGAAAACTATTTGAGCTATTAGATTACCCTGTTGGTAAAGCCTATAATAAAGGGAATACAGGTATGGTTTATGCAGAACAAGGTAAGCATGACTTAGCAAAAGAAAACATTAATGCGGCAATTAAAATCCTCGAAGAAGTTGAAGATTATTATCCAATCTCTGTTTTTCTTAATTCAATGTCAGATATTTATGTGGCTCAAAAAGATTACGACGCTGCATTTAATTATACTAATAGAAGTTTAAAACTTGCAGAAAGATATCATTTAAAAGACCAAATAAGTGACGCTAATTTACAATTGTCTCAACTATTAGAAAGATCTGGCAATACATCTGAAGCTTTAGGCCGCTATAAAACTCATATTATCTACAGAGATAGCGTCGTGAATTTAGAAAACGTAGAAAAGTCTATGAATTTTGAAGTGGCTAAAAGAGAACTCGAGGCAGAAAATGCAGAAAATGAAACAGCTAAAGGCATTCTACGAGAAGAAAATTTATTACAAAAAGGAAAAACTAACCGCATTATATTATTAGCAACCGTTGGTGTTTTATTTTTAATTGGTTTGTTAGCCTTTGGCTTATTTAAACGGAACAAGTTTGTGAGAGCTACTAATAAAATTATAACGTTAGAGAGAGAGCGATCCGACAAGTTATTACTCAATATTTTACCAGAGGAAACAGCGCAAGAACTTAAAGATAATGGCAGAGTAAAAGCTAAAAAATACCCATCGACTACAGTTCTGTTTTCAGATTTCAAAGGCTTTACGAGTTATGCCGAGAATCTATCTCCTGAAAAGTTGGTAGAAACCATAGATCATTATTTCTCTAAGTTCGATTTAATTATGGAAAAGTATGGTTTAGAAAAAATTAAAACCATTGGTGATGCGTATATGGCTGTTGGTGGTTTGAGTTTAGATAGTATTGACCAGGCAAAAGAAATGGTATTAGCTGCCAAAGAAATGAATGATTTTGTGGCTAATGCCAAACTAGATGATATAACAACAGCAGCATTTGATATTAGAATTGGTATTAATACAGGACCTGTAGTAGCAGGTGTTGTAGGTACTAAAAAGTTCGCCTACGATATTTGGGGAGATGCTGTAAATATTGCATCGCGTATGGAAAGCAATTCAGAAGCAGGACGTATTAATATTTCTGAAAACACTTACCAAATCGTAAAGTCTGAATTTGACTGTGAATATAGAGGTGAAATTGAAGTAAAAAATAGAGGTTACATGAAAATGTATTTTGTAAATTGTTAACTTAATAATTCATCAATGGCACAAGATCCAAATAATTATTGGGAACAGTTAGAACGCTTAGAAAAACTCATAAGAGCATCAGAATTAAAAGCTGGTATAGTATTTTCATTTCACAGTCTAATTTTAGGACTCTTTGCAGATCGTATAGAGCGTTTTAGAGAGGTCTTTGTGGACAATACAGTATTATTAATATTACTAGTTTGCTGGCTTACTTTAGTAGCCATTTCTATTTTTTATTGTTTTAGATGTTTTAAACCACAAATAGAATTAAGCTATAATAAAAATGTCTTTTTCTTTAGAGATGCTGTAAACAAATTTGGAGATACGGATCAGTACACTACAGAATTAATAAAAGTATGTGGTTCTGAAAAGGAATTATATAAATTACTGGCTGAACAAATACACACTGAGAGTAAGATTATAAATCTTAAGTTTAAAAATGTCCGTAAATCAATCTTGTTTTTTGCATTAAGCTTTCTATTTATAATATTGACAACATTATATTGGATTTTATTTGCTTAAATCCTAGAGCAAACTATTTATCTTAAACGGAATATAAATAGTTTTAAAACAATAATAATTTTATATTTTCTTCTCATGAGATTCTTCAGTAAGTCCCGTTTTCAGTTACTAAGAGGTACACAAACACGAAAATATTTAACCTATGCCATTGGCGAGATTGTACTTGTAGTTATTGGTATATTAATTGCCTTAGCTATTAACGATTGGAAACAACAAAAGGGAGACCAGAGCGAATTAAATCGCATCATTACTGTCATTGAAGCAGATTTTAAAAGCGACTTAAAAGAAACAAAAAATGCTATAAAAACTTTGAACCCTGCACAAAAGCTTATCAAAAAAATGCTCTATAGACCTAAATTTAAAGATTCGATAAGAAATTGTGTAGACTGTAGATATATCTTAGCAAGAAGCTATATCATTAATTTTAAATCTAAAGGACAAGAATTGTTATCTAATTATAACAAAGATCTGAAGACCAAAAATAAATATGTCGATTCTATTTTGAGCTTTTATGAAATTTATAGCAAAGATGAATTTCAATTTAAAAATAAGCTTATACTAGAAGAGGTTGTCAATAATATGGAATACTTACGCGATAATTACGATTGGTATTCAGACTATATTACTAAAGGGAAATGTGAAGAAAATTGTCTTAATTATTTTGAAAGTCCTAATTATATTAATCGGCTAGCTTATTTTGAATTATTTTATAATGACTTTTTATTAGATATTGAAGACTACAAAGCAGGTTTACAGAAAACACTAGGCTTTTTAAATAATAGATATTAATGAAAATTTTCAACAAAATACGTAGCGAAATGCTCAAAGAAAAACGCTTTACCAACTATATCGCTTATGCCATTGGCGAGATTATACTTGTTGTTGTTGGTATTCTCATAGCTTTATGGCTTAATAATTGGAATAAAGAACAACAAATTACAGATACCAATAATAACTTACAAAATAGGGTACTGGTGCAATTAGAAAAAGATATTAGGGACATAGATAAATTTAGAAATGAACTAGATACTTTAGATAATGTGTACTTAAAAACACTAGGGCGTAAGTATGATAAAATTAAAGTAGATGATGGCAGTTTAATTTCTACCATATTATTTGATGTCAAAGATTTAGGACTAGACAAGCAAAACGTGAATTGGATAGATAATGCAGTATTAGATAATTCTGAAGCTTCTGAAAGTCTAGTGTATCTCAGTAGTCTCTATAAATTGTATTTTAAAAATATAGACGATATTGAAAAAATCATCTATGAAAAGTTTACTACAAATCTTGCATATCTCGAATCTACACAACCCTGGTATACCATGCTAATTACCGATTTTAGATGCGAGAATGATTGTATAAACTATTTGCTGTATGACGAAGGTCATAAAGCCAGAATAGCATCCTTACGATTTTTATATATGAATGGTTATGGTGATTTAGTAAAAGGGTTTTATTCTGATCTTATGCGCTATAAGAAAAAACTAGAACGCTTAATGGAAGATGCTGCGGCATAATTATGCTTATTCAAATATCCTTATATTTGGTATTAAGAGATGACTAAATTTAAATACTTCTTATTAGTCCTAATTGCGCTTCAAATAATTTCTTGCGAACAGCGCGAAAAATTAAAAGTGGCCAATGAAGACGACCTCTATGATAGCATTGTCGCTAATTCAGTAGACCGAGACTTAGATGATATCACAGAAGATGGCGTTTTAAGAGCTTTAGTGGTTTATAGTAGCACCAGTTATTTCTTGTACAGAGGTCAGGCGATGGGATTTGAATATGAAATTTTAGAGCGCCTTGCAGACCATCTCAATCTAAAACTAGAAATTATAATATCTGATGATTTAGACGCTCAATTTGAAGTCTTAAATAGAGGTGATGTAGACCTGATTGCTCATGGCATGACCATCACCAATCAACGCAAGCGGGAAGTTGATTTTACAGAATATTTATACCTTACCAAGCAAGTACTGGTGCAAAAAAAACCAGATAACCATTTAAAAATGTCATGGAAAACACTAGAAAATCAACTCATACATGACCCTTTAGAATTAATTGACGATACGGTATCCATTCGAAAAAATTCGGCCTACCACGAACGGTTAATGAGTTTATCAAACGAAATAGGAGGGACCATTGTTATTGATACCCTGAGTAGCCAGCTATCTACCGCTGAGATTATGGATATGGTGGCAGATGGCACTATTAAATACACGATAGCTGATGAAAACCTCGCCAATATAAATGCCTCTAACAATTCGATTTTAAATATTGATGTTCCTATTTCGCTATCACAACGTATTGCTTGGGTCACTCGAAAAAAGTCTAAGAACTTCCGAATGGTCATTAATAACTGGATTAAAACGGAACGGAAAAAGACGGATTATCGTGTTATTTATAATAAATATTTTAAAAATAGAAGGTCTTTTAAACGCAGAATACGAAGTGACTATTATAGTTTAACGAATAATCAAATAAGTAAATATGACGACCTTATAAAGACCTATGCCAACAACATAGACATGGACTGGAGATTGATAGCATCACAGGTCTACCAGGAGTCTCGATTTGATCCTAGTGCAGAATCATGGGCAGGTGCTTCAGGGTTAATGCAAGTTATGCCTGCAACGGCTGTTTCCTTGGGTATTAAAGATCTATCAGATCCTAAGGAAAGTCTGCGAGGAGGTACAGCTTATTTAAACCTTATGCATTCTTATTTCGATAAAGTTCCTGATAGTTTAGACCGAATTAAATTGGCATTGGCGTCATTTAACTGTGGTTATGGACATGTGCAAGATGCACAGCGTTTAGCAGAAGTAAATGGTTTAGATCCAATGATCTGGTCCGATAATGTTGAAAACATGCTATTGGCATTGCGTTTTCCGAAAAATTATAACAAAGCTGTTGTAAAACATGGCTATGTGCGTGGCTCAGAACCTGTTAATTATATACAACAGATCTTTGAGCGCTATAATCATTACAAGCAATTTATTACTTTGGAGTAAGCATCTAGAGGTGTTATGTATCCCAGGGAAGATTAAACTTGTATTTTACATAATATAAATTATAGGACATTTATAAAATCCTATAATTTGACGTTATGTAAAATTGCTTTAACTATAAAAGCATAGGTCTTATTGCATTTCTTTTTCCTTAAATTATGTAAATACCTGTATCCAACTAAAACCATCCACTGGATGCAATGGCGCTCATTCGCTATATTTTAGACTATTTAGCGTTAAGGAAATGTACAGTGTACATTTTTAGCTAAATACGATTAGAAACGAACATTTAGTAAAGTGTTGTATACAAACCGTAAGGTTCACGAATTCCTTATTATATAATAAATTTACC
>TARA_R100001369_G_scaffold8185_9_pt1 | contig 31749 bp, 26 predicted proteins | sample TARA_R100001369 | Tara Oceans TARA_R100001369 (sample SAMEA2621528) | marine metagenome | biome: marine biome (ENVO:00000447); feature: surface water layer (ENVO:00002042); material: "saline water (ENVO:00002010), including plankton (ENVO:xxxxxxxx)" | depth 5 m
AAGTGGGCTAGGTACGTTTAGGCTTCGCTATCGCTTTCAGCCAGATCTACCAGTTCGCGTACCGCCACGGCAAAGAGCGCAAAGCCTCCTTCACTGCCGCCGCGCACCTCTTCAATAAGGCGGCACCAGCGGCGATGCAGATCGGCGTGCTGATCCAGCCACTGCGCCACCCGCTCCGGGGTATCGCGACTTCCGGCATCCAACTTCAGTACGCTGGTGGTCAGCGCCAGCTGCTGGCGCTCAATATCGTCACGGAAGGTTTCCCGCGCCTGGGCCTGCCAGGCGTCGCGCACTTCCAGCTGGGTTACCTGCTGAATCATCCATGGTAACTCCAGGCGGCTGCCAATTTCGTACAGCACTTCCGCCACTCGCTGGGGTTTTTCATTCGTCAGGCGCGCCGCCTGGATAATACCCAGCCCCGCATAAAGGCTTGATGACGCCGCCACGTTGGATGCCAACGCTTCTGGCACACCCGCCTCCAACAACTCGTCACGACGCGAGTTCCAGGCGCTAAGCTCTTCACCACTGAGAAGCTCACCAATACCTTCCTGCAACTGCGCCAAGCGAGGAGCGAAGTACTCAATGGTATCTTGTGTCGAAAGCCCTAAGTGCTGACGCACAAACCAGCGCGTGGCACGACGGATCAAGCGCATCAGGTCAAGCATCATCGAGTACTGAATGCGGTTGGGCACCTGATTATCGAGGGCTTCAATTTGCGCCCATAGACTGGGCAAGTTAAAGCTATCACGGGCCACGATGTAGGCTCGCGCAATATCGGCGCGCCCCGCTCCGGTGGAGTCCATCAGGCGACGTACAAAGACGACCCCCATATGATCGACCAGATCGTTGGCCACCTGGGTAGCGACAATTTCACGCTTCAGACGGTGCTCGTACATTTCGACTTTAAAGCGCTCGACCAGCACTGATGGGAACAGCCGCTCCAGGTGACGATGAATATAGTGATCGTCCGGCACATCAGAGGTGATCAAGTCGCCTTTCAAAGTGCTCTTGGCGTAGGAGATCAGTACCGACAGTTCCGGCAGGCGCATCCCTTGATCGTTGCTGGCCCGCTCTTTGAGCACATCATCGGTAGGCAGGAATTCCAACTCGCGGTCAATCTGCCCGGCGGCCTCCAGCTCGCTGATAAAACGGCGGTAAGGGCCCATTGACTGGTCAGAAAGGGTAGCCGATAGATCCAGCGCCTGACTTTGGCGGTAATTATCCAGGATCACCAGATCCGCCACCTCGTCGGTCATTTCCGCCAACAGCTGATTGCGCTGCTTGTCGGTCATGTCGCCGCGCTTGACCACTTCATCGATCAAAATCTTGATATTGACCTCGTGGTCGGAGCAGTTCACTCCACCGGCGTTGTCAATAAAGTCAGTGTAAACGCGCACGCCTTTGGCGGCGGCTTCCATACGTCCGCGCTGGGTCAAGCCGAGGTTACCGCCCTCGCCGACCACACGGCAATTCAAGTCATTGCCGTTGATGCGCAAGGTGTCGTTGGCTTTATCGCCCACATCCGCATCGGTTTCGTCGGAGCCCTTCACGTAGGTACCGATACCGCCGTTCCAAATCAAGTCCACCTTGGATTTGAGCATGGCGCGGATTAGTTCATTCGGCGACAGGCGCTCTTCCTTGATACCAAATACCTGCTGCATCTCCGGTGTGATGCTAATCGACTTGGCGCTACGGCTAAAGATGCCGCCACCGGCGGAGATCAGTTCCTGGCTATAGTCTTCCCAGCTGGAGCGTGGTAATGCAAACAGCCGCTTGCGCTCGGCAAACGACGCCTCGGCGTCCGGGTTGGGGTCTACAAAGATATGCAGGTGGTTGAAGGCGCCCACTAGCTGAATCTTGTCGGAGAGCAGCATGCCATTACCAAACACATCGCCGGCCATATCACCGATTCCCACCACGCTAAACAGGTCGCGCTGGGTGTCGAGATCCAGATTTTTGAAGTGGCGCTTAACTGATTCCCAGGCACCGCGAGCGGTGATGCCCATTTTCTTGTGGTCATAACCGTTAGCACCGCCAGAGGCAAAGGCATCGCCCAGCCAGTGGCCATACTCAATGGAAATTTCGTTGGCGATATCTGAGAAGGTAGCGGTGCCTTTGTCGGCAGCTACCACTAGGTAAGCGTCGTCCTCATCATGGCGGACAACATTTTCCGGCGGCACAACATCGCCGCCCACCAGGTTATCGGTGACATCCAGCAGCGCACGAATAAAGATTTGGTAACAGGCAATGCCCTCTTTCTGGACGACATCACGACTGGCATTTTCCGGCATGCGCTTACAGACAAAACCGCCTTTAGCACCAACCGGCACGATAACGGCGTTCTTAACCTGCTGCGCTTTCACCAGCCCCAGCACTTCAGTGCGATAATCTTCAAAGCGATCCGACCAGCGAAGGCCACCGCGGGCCACTTTGCCGCCCCGCAGGTGGACACCTTCCACCCGCGGCGAGCAGACAAAAATTTCAAACATCGGCCGCGGCTTGGGCATGCCGGTAACCTTGGAGGGCTCCAGCTTATAGGCGATATAATCTTTAAAGCGCCCACCCTCAGCCAGTTGGTAGTAGTTGGTACGTAGGGTGGCGAGGATCAGCTCCATAAAGCGGCGCAGTAGCTGGTCATCGTTAAGGCTGGCGACCCCTTCCAAGCGCTCATTTAAGCTCGCGATGCACTCGTCGGTGGCGTGGCTCTGCTGCTCAGGATCAAAACGCAGGCGGAATAATTCAACCAACTCACGGGTAATGGCAGGATAGTTGGCCAGCGTAGCAGCGATGTAATCCTGGGACATGCCGAAGCGGATCTGTTTGAGGTAGCGTGCGTAGCCACGCAGCATGGCCACTTCGCGCCAATCCAGGCCAGCGCCGATAATCAGGCGGTTAAACGCATCGTTATCGGCCTCGCCGGTCCAGATGCGCTTGAAGGCTTCCGTGAATACATCGCGCATGTCGCCCAGGCTGACATCCGCACCGCTGTGCTCAAGCTCAAAATCGTGAATCCAGTAGCGCTGTTCAGGAGCGTTAATATCGTAGGGGCGTTCACCAATTACACGCAGGCCGAGGTTTTCCATCATCGGCAGCACGTCAGACAGCGGAATCTGCGATTCACGGTGAAACAGTTTCAGGTTAACACCACCACCCTGCTCTTCTAATGGCCGATAGAGCGACAGCGAGAGGTCGTTCTCGCTATCCAGTGTCAGTAGGTGCTGAACATCAAACACCGCGGTGCGCGCAGAGAAGTCTTCACGGTAGCTGGCCGAGAACGCCTCGCGGAACTGATCCATCAAATTGTTGGCGCGCTCTTCCCCAAAGCCTTCGATCATGGCGTTCTGCAGCTCGTCACGCCAACTGCGCGCCAGCCGTGACACTTTGCTTTCCAAACGCTTGAGGTCATAGTCGCTGGGCGCGTCACCATTAAAGCGTAAAATCAATTGAATACGCGCCAGCACAGACTCGGATAAATAGGTATTGAAGTCGCCAAAGTGGGCGTCTAACTCGTCGCACAACACGTTTTGAATCCGCTGACGCAGATCCGTGGAAAACACGTCCCGGGGGACAAACACCAGGCAAGAGTAGAACTTGCCGCTGATATCGGCGCGGATAAATAGCCGCACCTGACGGCGCTCACGAATATTGAGGATGCCCAGCGCAGTGCTGGCCAGTGACTCGGTATCGATCTGGAAAAGATCATCCCGGGGATAGACTTCCAGCACCTGTAACAACTGCTTGCCGTTGTGGCCCTGGGGATTAAACCCAGCGATATCCATGACGGCTTTGAGCTTGCGGCGCAGCAGCGGAATATTGCGCGGCGACTCGTTATAGACCGTGGAGGTAAACAAACCGAAGAAGCGCCGCTCACCAATCACATTGCCGTCATCGTCGTAGCGATCAACGGTGATGTAGTCAGGGTAGGTAGGACGGTGCACCCGGGAGTGATGGGCGCTTTTGGCAAACGATAGTAGCTGCGGCACCAGCACATAATCATTGTGCTCATCCACCCCTTCTTCGGTGCGAATACGCTCGCAGTAGCGCGGCTGATCCAGGCGGAACACGCCCAGCACGCTATCCGCGTCGCGCTTTAACTCGCTGCCCTCCAGCAGGTACTCGTCGTAGCCCAGGAAAGTAAAGTTATCCTTGAGCATCCACTCTAAAAAGGCAATCGCCTCTTCGTGGTCGTCAGGATCGATCTGCGGCGGGCAGTTTTTCTCGAGTTCTTGAATCGATGCGGTGATTTGCGAACACATGGCGTCGAAATCGCCCACAGCGGTACGTACATCGCGAAGCACGTCATTTAGATTGCTTTCGATTTTCTCAAGCAACGCCACGTCGGTGTGCCGGTCTACCTCAATGACAATTAGCGACTCGCGCGCTTCAGGTGCGTTTTCTGCCCTGGGCGAGGCCAGCGCCTGCAACTGATGGCGCTCATCACGGGCGACTGCAAGCACGGCGTTTTGAATGGCGTGCACGGTCAAGCCGCGGCGGTTGAGCTCGATACGCACCGAGTCGACCAAAAACGGCATATCTTCGTGGAGAACGGCGACAAAAGTATGCGTCGACTGCCAGCCGTGCTCTTCAAAATCAGGGTTAAATACCCTTACTTTGGGGCTTTGCGGGTCGTGATGCTGCAAAAACTGCCAGATCGACAGCGTTGCGCCATACAGATCGTCCAGGCGGCGATCTACCAGGTCTTCCACCGGCACGGTGGCATAAAAGTGCCGAGCAAAAGCGTCCACAGTGGCGGCACGAGCGGGGTCTAACCGCGCGTATAGCCGCTCCTGGAGTTGCTTCAAAAGATCTTGCCGGCTCTCTTCAATCGCAACGTAGTGCATCCATCACCTCGACTGCCTAGGCCATTAAACGGCCAAAAAACGAAGGACAATAGGCCTTTAGGCCAACATAACGGCTAGCTTACGCTACCTATCGTCGCGGCCCTAATCACCTGACGTGTTGTTCATGGCACATACCGTTTACGCATTAGGTCGTATGCTTACTCGGCCACCCGCCGCTTCAACAGCACTCCACATTCACAGTGGTCGGTAAACGGAAACTGGTCAAATAGCGCAAAGCGCTCTATCTCATGGGTGTTGGTCAGTATGGTCAAGTTTTCAGCTAACGTGGCTGGGTTGCATGAAATATAGACGATCTGAGCGTACTCGCTGAGTTGTTCACAGCTCTGCTCGTCTAAACCAGCACGGGGCGGGTCGACCAGTACGGTGGAAAAATCGTACTCTTCCAGCGCCATTTCCGCCACGCGACGCCCGGCTTTATCGCCCTTCAGCGCCAGCGAAAACTCCTCCGCTGACATACGACCAATCTGCGCGTTCGTTACCCCATTGGCTTCCAGGTTCACGTTAGCGCTAGCCACTGACGTGCGGGAAATTTCTGTGGCCAGCACGCGGCGGAAGTTCTCCGCCAGGGCAATGGTGAAATTGCCATTACCGCAATAGAGTTCGACCAGATCTTTCTTCGCGTTATTCTCCTGCTGGCCCGCGGTGACTTCGCGCCCCCAGCTGAGCATTTTCTGGCAGATATGTGCATTGGGTTGAGTAAAGCTGTTTTCGACCTGCTGGTAGTGCAGCGTGTGGCCATCCACCTCTAGCCGCTCCCATACGTGGTCTCGGGTAAGTACGATGCGCTGCTTGCGGGAGCGGCCAATAATCATAATACCCAGCTCAGCCTCAAGAGCGCGGGCTTCGCGCTCCCACTCATCGCCTAATGGGCGGTGGTAAATAAGTGTTACCAGCGCCTCACCTGACAGCGTGGTTAGAAACTCTACCTGAAACAGCCGCCGACGCAGCTCATCACAGCGAAGGCACGCTTCGCGTAACTGCGGCATCAGTTGATTGATTCGCTCACTGGCGACTGCGTACTGATCTAACCGAATCACCCGCTTGTTCTTCGGGTTCTCAGGGTCTACCTCGAACATGGCGTAAAAGAGATCGTCCTCTTCGTGCCATATGCGAAACTCGCAGCGCTGACGGTAATAGCCTGGCGGCGATTCAAACACCTCTAACACCGGTGGCTTAAAAGCAGCAAAGGTACGTTCCAGGTAGTCGCGTTTGGCGGCTAGCTGCTCAGCGTAGCGTTCAGGTTCTACAACGGGGATAGCCAAGGCTGCTCCTTTGAATCCGATTAGAAATAGTAGCGGTCAATAGTGTTCAGGCGCCCACGTTAAGCAACTGGGGCGCATCAAATCCGTAGCGGGCCAAGCCAGCGGTCAGGTTAGCTGCTGAGGTGGTGGTAAAGCAGCGGCCGTCGTGCTGATCGCTATTTAGCTCATCGACTACTTGCGCAACCCGGCGGGCAATCGCATCGCCGGAGTCGACCCAATGTAGCGGCACGGGGGCAAGCTGCGTCAGCCAAGGCTTGAGCAGCGGGAAATGAGTGCAGCCCAGTACGACGGTATCTAGCGCCTGATGGTCAGGTGTTAAAGAAGGAGTAGACGACGGAGGTGCGACGGCGTGCCATAACGGCGCCAGCGCCGTCTGTATTCGGTCAATATCGGGCGTGATACCTGCCAAGTACGCTTCCGCCTCAACGACCAAGGCATCAGCGGCGACGCGAGTAATCACACAGTCGCTGGCAAAACTATCAATCAAGCGTTGGGTGTAGGGTCGCCCTACCGTGGCCTTGGTGGCTAACAGCCCAATATGGCGTGTCTGGCTAATCGCTGCGGCAGGTTTGATAGCAGGTACGGTGCCCACGACAGGGATTGCTAACTGCTCGCGCAAATTTTCCAGCGCCAGAGTACTCGCGGTATTGCAGGCGACAACCAAAACACTCGGCTGGCACGCTTCCACAGCGGAACGACATACCGCCACAATGCGGTCGGTCAGGGCTGCATCTTCGCGTAGGCCATAGGGCAACCAAGCGTTGTCGCAGGCATAGCACAGGGCAGCATCAGGGTAGTATTGGCGCAGCGACTGCGCCACCGACAGGCCGCCGACACCGGAATCAAAAATTAACACGGGGCCTTTCATGACTCTGCCTATCATGGCTCTGCCTGAAAAAAAACGGAGCCGCTATTTTAGCATGCTCCGTCATTTTATTGATGACCGTAGCGGCCACTTGTCCGCTAGCGCTATATCACAGGTACGTCAGCACCACGCAGTTCAGCGTATAGCTCGGGATAAGCGTCCTGTAGACGTTCCAGCTCTTTCTCAGCGCCTTCTGGGAGCGCCTGACGCAGCTCATCCATATCTTCCTGGCTAAAGTGCTGATCAATCAGCGGGAACAGGCCCTCGCGTTCGTGACGCAAATAGGCACGATGCGCTTCCAAATAATCTTTTAAGTCATCGGCAAAGCGATCCATCGGAATGATGTTATCCATTAACACCATGTCAATGTCGTTGGAGAGGCGCTGTAAGCGCGGCTTTAGCTCACGATAGTCATTCGCCATCTGCTCGGTAAGGGCAATGTGCTCTGGGGCCTGGGTTTGCAATCGCTCCACGCAGACCCGCTCTAGGGGTGCTGCAAAACCATCCATATAGGACAAAATATAGTCGACGACCTCGCGCATAAGCTGGAAGTTGGGCCGCTCACCCTGGGCAAGAGTTTTATGCTTAAGCTGCAGCACATGGAGTAGTCTCGCCATGTTGGCATGATCTAGACGCAGTTGGTTTAACATCGAACTGTCTCCTTTTATTGTGTCATGCCTACCGTCGAGCCTGAGTGATTGACGGCATGCGATAATAAGCGCGTGGTAACAAACATGTTTTATCGCTAAAACATATCGTAACCTGAGCGTGTCGTAACTAACGGGGGTTATCAACAACAGTTATCATAAACAATGCCCCTCTCAAGCTATCCTAGCAAGTGTATCTTTCTGATAGGTTACGCCTAAGGTAGTTCTCTAAAGCGCGGTTTACCACCTATACTTGTTGGCAATTTGTTGCTCAACGTACTGATTTATAACGGAAGCTTACATGGATCTTTTTGATAGCGCTCAGGCGACACCGGCTGACGATGCTCCGTTAGCCTTTCGTATGCGGCCACGCCAATTGGACGATTACGTGGGCCAGCAAGCGCTGGTGGGGCCAGATAAACCTCTACGTCGTATGGTGGAGTCAGGCGTAGTGCGCTCAATGATTTTGTGGGGGCCGCCAGGGGTTGGCAAAACCACGCTGGCAGAGCTGTTGGCCCGGGCCTCCCAGGCCCATCTGGAGCACCTCAGCGCGGTGATGGCCGGAGTAAAAGAGATTCGCGCTGTGGTAGAGCGAGCCCAACAGATGTCCTCCACGGTTATCCTCTTTTTAGATGAGATTCATCGCCTCAACAAGAGCCAACAGGACGCATTATTGCCCCACGTGGAGTCGGGCCTGTTAACGCTGATTGGTGCCACCACCGAAAATCCCTCCTTCGAAGTCAACTCGGCGTTGCTATCCCGTGCGCGGGTGTATGTGCTGAAATCGCTTACCCATGAGGAACTGATCACGGTGATGCGCCAGGCACTCAGCGACGTAGAACGTGGGCTGGGCAAGCGTGACATTCAGGTTGATGACGAAGTATTAAACGCTCTGGCCCACGCTAGCGCTGGCGACGCACGGCGGGCGCTGGGATTACTGGAAACCGCCTGCGATTTCGCTACTGAGGAAGCGAACGGCGAAGTGCTGCATAAAGAGGTGCTCGCCGATGTGATCGGCCACCAGGCCAGCGCCTTCGATAAGCAGGGTGACGCTTATTACGACCTACTTTCGGCCATTCATAAGTCGATACGCTCTTCACGCCCCAACGCGGCATTGCTGTATATGGCCCGCTTTATGCAGGGCGGCGGCGACCCGTTGGACGTAGTGCGCAGACTGACCGCGATTGCCTCAGAAGACGTCGGTAATGCTGACCCTCGCGCGCTACCGCTGGTGATTGCCGCCTGGGATGCTTATTTACGCCTGGGCGATTACGAAGGCCAGCGGGCAATTGCCCACGCGGCGATTCATTTAGCAGTGGCGCCCAAGAGTAACCGCATTGACCGCGCCTGGAGTGAAGCCAAGCAGTACGTACACCAGCAGCCTCAGGTTGAGGTGCCGACGTACCTGCGCAACGCGCCCACTAAGCTGATGGAGCAGTTGGGTCATGGTGAAGGCTATCGCTATGCCCACAATGAGCCAGACGGCTACCCGGCGGGAAGCGCCCACGACTGCTGGCCTGAGGAACTGCCTAAAGCCACCTTCTTCAAGCCAAGTGCCTTTGGTCAGGAGAAGCGCTTTGGGGAAATCATGGCGTGGCGGGAAAATCTTGACCAGCAAGCAGATCAGGCGCCCTAAGGCGCCTGATGGTTATTACCTAACGACGAATCTCCAATCAACAACTTACCACTTACTCTTTACCACTCCCCCTTCAGCATTAAAGCTCTTCACGAATAACATCGGTGCCTTCGGGAATTTCGAAATCAAACATGTCCGCAGCAATTTCGCCATTGAGGGTAATATTGCTAAAGGTAATGGCGGTGCGCTGGCCGGTACTGTCCATCATCCACAGCTCGGTTAGCGTATCGGCATCGAACACCATGCTTAGTTCTTCGAACAGCGTATCGGCAGAGATAGGCACTAGGGTAAAGACATCTTCTCCCCCGTCCTGCTCGTAGAACACCTCATAGCTTTCGGTTAAATCGTCCACGCTTCCCGACAGCAGTAACGCAGGGGTATGGGTTACTCGATCGTCCATCTCTTGAACGGTGACTTGTTCAAGGTCGGGATCGTACATATACACATCATCGCCGTCAGAGACCACGGTTTGAGAGTAAGGCGCTTCCACTTCCCAACGCAGCATACCGGGGCGAGACAGCCACATCTCACCACGCGCGCTTTGGAGGCGCTCCCCGCTGCCATCAAGAATTTGCTGCTCAAAAGCCGCTTGATAACGCTCAAGCGGATCCAGCCGTTCAGTCAAACGCTCGGCAGCATCATCTGCCCAAGCGGGAGCACCAAAGGTTAACCCCAAGGCGCTAGCCGCAAATGCCAGTTGTGGCGCACCTATTGATGACGGACGTTTTGTATGCGTATCGCGCATATGATCTCCCTAGGCAACCGTTGCCAGATAACTGTTGCTCAAAACTATTGCTCAAAAATCAAGCAGTGAGGTCGGCTTAACCGGCCATGGCTAACTCAGAAACGTAACAATCAGACGAGAAAAACGCCGCAGGGTTTCACCCGCGGCGCTACTTTCACGCTTATTGCATAATTGTGGCTTTCATCAAGCGGTTAGTGGCCCACCGGAGGCGGGGCAAGCACTTCCCGGGCACCGTTAGAGCCCATAGAGGTCACCACACCGGCGCCCTCCATGGCCTCAACTAAGCGCGCAGCCCGGTTATAGCCAATTTTAAAGCGACGCTGCACGGCGGAAATCGAGGCTTTGCGCGTTTCAGTGACAAACTGCACGGCTTCATCGTAGAGCGCATCCTGCTCCGCATCGTCGCCATCCACACCCTCGGCCTCAAGACCCGTTAAGGCATCGGCGGATACGCCACCAGAAAGAATCTCTTCGATATACTCGGGTGCTCCACGGCGCTTCCAGTCATCGACCACGCGGTGTACTTCGTCGTCGTCCACAAAGGCACCGTGGATGCGGTTAGGTGGCCCGGAACCTGCGGGTAGATAGAGCATGTCACCGTGGCCCAACAGGCTTTCAGCGCCGCCCTGATCCAAAATGGTGCGCGAATCGATTCTGGATGAGACCTGAAACGCCATCCGCGAAGGGATGTTGGCTTTGATCAAGCCAGTCACGACGTCCACCGAGGGGCGCTGGGTAGCCAGAATCAAATGGATACCTGCGGCACGCGCCTTTTGCGCCAAGCGCGCAATCAGCTCTTCGACTTTTTTGCCAACGATCATAAACATATCGGCAAACTCGTCGATCACCACGACGATGTAGGGCAGTTTCTCCAGCACGGGATGCGGCTGATGCACTTCCCAGGGCTGCGGTTCCCAGAGCGGGTCTGCCACTTGGGCACCGGCGCGCTCCGCTTCATCCAAGCGGCCATTGAAGCCCGCGATGTTGCGCACGCCCATGGCCGCCATTAGCTTGTAGCGGCGCTCCATCTCGGCCACGCACCAGCGTAGGCTGTTGGCCGCCTCTTTCATATCGGTAACCACTGGCGCCAGCAAATGAGGAATGCCGTCATATACCGACAGCTCCAACATTTTCGGGTCGACCATGATCAGCTTTAGTTCACTGGGCTTCGCTTTAAGCAGCATTGAGATCAGCATGGCGTTAACGCCCACCGACTTACCTGACCCGGTGGTACCGGCTACTAGCAAGTGGGGCATCTTGCCCAGGTTGGCGACCACTGGGCTGCCGCCAATATCTTGGCCTAGTGCCATGGTAAGTGGGGACGTCTCCTGCTGGTAACGGTCGGAGTCGATAACTTCGCGTAGGCGAATCATGGCCCGGTTGGGATTAGGTATTTCAATACCCACCGTGGGACGCCCAGGAATAACCTCGACCACTCGCACGCTTTTAACCATAAGAGAGCGCGCCAGGTCTTTGGCGAGGTTACTGATTTTAGACACTTTGACGCCCGCGGCGGGCTTGATCTCAAAGCGGGTAATCACTGGCCCAGGCCAGGTATCCACCACTTCAGCTTTCACACCGTATTCGCGCAGCCGCACTTCAAGCAGTTCAGCCATATCGGCCAACTGCTCGTCACTATAATTGGGCTGATGCGGCTCTGCAGGTGTCAACAGCTGCAAGCTCGGCACGTCGCCCTCAGGCTCGTCCAGAGTTTCAAAAGCAGGCCGCTGGCTCTGCAAATGCTCCACGGTCCACAGGGCGGGGCCTTCATCCGCCTCTGGTGTGCTCTCTTCGGGCGCGAAACTGGGTTCTTGGCGAGCTGCCGGGGTTGGCGTGGACGATGGAGTAGTCGTTGAGTGCGCTCCTCCATCGCGGCCTTGGGCATACAGCTCATCATCCATCTCTTCATCGTCCCACACCGGCTCAGGCACCACCTCAGCTACACGTTCAGGTTTACGTGCAGGTTCAGGCGCAGTGACGCGCTCAGGGCTCCAGGCAGTATCAGTTTCACCGATATGTGGCTCACCAACACGCGGTTCAGCTTGGCTGCTGCTGGGATCAGCGGTGAGTGATGGCTCACTGCGTCGTTCAACGGGCGCGTCGTGAATAGGTTCTTTCTCGGCGGGCGCATCGTCGCTGACAAAGAAGTTACTCCTGGCAGGCGCCGGGGGCTCTTCTTGACGAGTAGCACGCAGCGGAAAGGACGCCTCGGCTTCCTTGGGCTCATCATCTGACGCAGGTGCTTGAGCCTCGGGCGCTACTGACGTTACCTCAGCCTGGACAAAGGCATTTTCCCGCGGCGCCGAGGGGGCTGCTGCAGGCGCTGAAACCGTCGGCTCCGCGGTGGGTGTCGAAGAGATAGGCGCAGGTGTTTTAGCAGGCACATGCTTATTACTTGAAAACGCTGCGGCTTCCCAGGGAATCGAAGTATCCGTGGTTGCGTTGCTATTTGAAGGACTCGCTTCTGACGCATTGCTCTTTGAAGAGCTGTTCGCCTCACTACTGGAAAGTGGTACAGAGAAGCCTGGCTCACGGCGTTCGCGGCCACTTGGGCTTTTGCCTACTGGCTCTGCCGCAGGCTTTATCCCAGCTGGTGCAGCTTCAGATTTAGCTTCTTGAGACTTCGCTTCTTGAGATTTAGCTTCAGGCGCTACTTGAGGCTTGGCCGCAGTTTTGGCAGCTTGAGCAGCCGCTCGCTGAGCAGCGCGCATACGACGCGCTTGGCGACGTGCTGATAACCAGCTACCCAGCCGACATATACGCTTGCCGAGCTCATCAGCCACTTGCAACCACGACATACCGCTAAACAGCGGAAAGCCGCTTAAAATTAACGCCGCAGCGATTAAACCAACGCCACCACTCCCCACTAAAGGCCTTAACGCACCGACCAAACCTTCGCCCAAAATACCGCCGGAGGCATAGGGCAGCATGCTCTCAGGGTTATAAAAGTGCAGCGCCCCCAACATGGTAGTGCCGAAAATAAGTAGCACTAAGCCACCCGCATGGACAGCAATTGCCACCGGGTCGAGTTCAAAACGTACCTGGCGTGAGCGAATCAACCACCAGGCGGCAAAGCCGAACATACCCGGCCACCACAAAGCGCTGGCGCCAAGCAGTGAGTAGAGAACATCGGCCAACCAAGCGCCAACCTGCCCCATCCAGTTACCCACATCTGTCTCAGGGCCCTGATAAGACCAGCCTGGGTCAGAGGGCTGGTAACTAAATAGTGCTAATAATAAGAAAACACACAGCGCCAGCAGGATCACCACTACGCCTTCGCGCACGGAGCCTTGTAAGCGCAGGCCAAAACGACGAGCCTTATCCTTTGCGGCGTTAACGCGCGCAGAAGAAGCCGATGATGGTGTTTGACGCGCGCTACGCTGCGTTCGCTTGTTTACTGCTTTATTCACTTTCAAGCGACTCTCCCTTTACACCTCAATGGCGTCTTTAATCCACTTGCGAGTTTGCATGATACCGAGCATCCTTCCGCCGTCACAGAGGCTATCGTAAAGCGCTCAGTACAAGAACGTCGTAACAGGAGCAAGTAATGCTACCTTGGCTTTCCTCGCTACATCCTAATTTTCCAACTACCTCCCAAGCGCTGGCCTCCCCCAATGGCCTGCTGGCCGCCGGAGGGGAGCTCTCGCCCGCTTGGCTGGTAGAAGCCTATCGGCAGGGCATATTTCCCTGGTTCAGCGACGACGACCCCATTCTGTGGTGGAGTCCAGACCCGCGCATGATACTCCTACCTGAGCAATTTAAGCAGCGTCGTAGCCTCACCAAACGATTACGCCATGGTGGCTTTCATATCACCCTGGATCAACACTTCGATCAGGTGATTCAAGCCTGCGCCGCCCCGCGTGGTGAAGAGGCGGGCACCTGGATTACCGACGAAATGCGCGAGGCCTACGGACTGCTGCACGCTCTAGGCATTGCTCATAGCATCGAAGTTCATCAACATGGCCAATTGGTGGGCGGGCTGTATGGCATTGCCATGGGGCCGGTATTTTTTGGCGAGTCGATGTTCTCCCGCGCCCCGGATGCTTCGAAGGTAGCGCTGGCCCATCTCGCCAGGGCCATGCGCGAACATGGCGGAAAACTCATCGACTGCCAAATGCACACGCCTCATCTGGCAAGCCTGGGCGCTATTACAGTCGCTCGCGAAGCATTCATCAACTATCTTAAAAGCTGGTTACCCGATAAGGCATTTACGTTTACCACGTCACCCACTGAAACACCCACTGTTCCTGCATCGCTCTGGCTTAAGGCGATTGCCACCGAGGGTAATGCGTAGTGATGAACCATAGTGACGAACTTATTCTGTTCCAACCATTTTTTTACAACGAGGAGGCAGGCCGTGAGTAGTAACACTCCGCGTCGGCCGGTGCGGGATTTGCGCTTTTTCCTTACTGTGCCGCATGCCTGTAGCTATTTACCCGGCAGGGAGGCGACAACGCTGTTTCTCGACCCTCAGGAGTCGCCTGTTCCAGGAGTCTATGACTCGCTGGCACTGCTAGGGTTTCGTCGCAGTGGGCGCCATCTCTACCGCCCTCACTGTGAGGGATGCAACGCCTGCCGCTCGGTGCGTATTCCGGTTGAACAGTTTGCACCTAACCGCACTCAACGAAAAATTTGGCGCCGCAATGCCGATATAAGCGTCCGCATTGTGCCTGCTCATTTTGCATCTACCCACTACTCGCTTTACGCGAATTACATTCGTCAGCGCCATGCTGACGGCGATATGTTCCCGCCCAGCCGCGAGCAGTACCGCACCTTTCTTACCCTTGATGAGCCCTATGCCCATCTAATGGAGATGTACCTCGACGAAGAGCTGGTTGGTGTGGCTGCATTCGACCAGTTGGAGCATGGGCTCTCGGCAATCTACACCTTTTTTGCCGTTAGCGAGGCTCTGGATAAGCGCTCACTAGGCACTTTTGCCATTCTTCAGCTCATCGAGCTCAGCCGCGAAAAAGCGCTGCCGCACCTTTATTTAGGGTATTGGATCGAAGAGTGCCGTAAGATGCGCTACAAGCAGGCTTTTGCGCCGTTGGAAATACTTGATGGGCGCCACTGGCGGCCGTTAATTCGCTAAACATGTAAGCTTTTTTGCCTTGACGGCGGGCTTACGGCACAATATAGCGCTGTTTTGAGCGCCCCCACCTAGCGGCACTCAAATTCTAACCGATAATGACATTACTAACTCATCAGTGAGGACATGCCTATATGGCACGCGAAGATCATATTGAAATGGAAGGCGTTATCGTCGATACCCTTCCGAACACCATGTTTCGGGTTGAGCTGGAAAACGGTCACGTTGTTACCGCTCATATCTCCGGCAAAATGCGCAAAAACTATATCCGCATTCTGACCGGCGACAAGGTAAAAGTTGAGCTGACACCTTACGACCTGTCTAAAGGCCGTATCGTTTACCGCTCGCGCTAAGTCGTTACACCATTAACGCGTTCGGCTGACTTTAACTGTTCCAGCTAGACTGTCCTTTTAACGACAGCGCCGATCAGCGTCAATGGTGGTTCACTAAAAACGACAACGCCCCGTCGATGACAGGGCGCTGCGTTTTGATGCATATAGCATGAGTATTAGAAAGATAGCTTTTTAGCGCGGCTTAGCGCCCTTTTCAGGGCGCATCTGCCATCTCAGTCTCTGTGGAAAGGCGCAACTCGCCCTCCTCCAGGCTGACATGGACAATACCGCCCTGATCAGCCAATTCTCCGAACAGTATCATTTCGGCTAATGGCTTCTTCAGCTTCTCTTGTATGAGGCGCGCCATTGGGCGTGCACCCATGTCAGGATCGTAGCCCTGATCGGCCAGCCAATCCCGCGCCATGTCGTCCACATCCAGCTGAACACGCTTCTCATCCAACTGCGCCTGTAGTTCGATCAAGAACTTGTCGACCACATTGCGTACCACCGAGACCGGCAGCGAGTGGAACTGAATAATACCGTCCAGACGGTTGCGGAACTCCGGTGAGAAGGTGCGGCGAATCACTTCCATGGCATCGGTGGAGTGATCCTGGTGCTGGAAGCCAATGGAGCGACGCGACGCCTGCTCCGCACCAGCGTTAGAGGTCATAATCACGATAACGTGACGGAAGTCCGCTTCACGCCCGTTATTGTCCGTTAAGCGGCCATGATCCATGACCTGCAGCAGCAGGTTAAAGACTTCCGGGTGAGCTTTCTCAATCTCATCCAACAACAACACGCAGTGCGGCTGCTTGGTCACCGCTTCGGTCAGTAGCCCCCCCTGGTCGTAACCGACGTAGCCCGGAGGCGCACCAATCAGGCGCGATACGGTATGGCGCTCCATATACTCGGACATATCAAAGCGCACCAGTTCAATGCCCATGATATGCGCAAGCTGCTTGGCCACTTCGGTTTTACCCACACCGGTGGGGCCTGCAAACAGGAAGCTACCGACGGGCTTATCGGGAGATTTAAGCCCGGCCCGGGACAGCTTGATAGCCGCAGAGAGACTATCAATCGCCTCGTCCTGACCGAACACCAGCATCTTCAGGTCACGATCCAGCTTCTCTAGCAGCTTGCGGTCGGAGCTTGAAACGCTCTTCGGTGGGATACGTGCAATGGACGCTACCACGGCTTCCACTTGCTCGACATCGATCGTCTTGGCGCGCACTTCTGGCGGCAATAGACGCTGGTGAGCCCCTGCCTCGTCAATCACGTCAATCGCTTTGTCGGGCAGGAAGCGATCATTGATGTAGCGATCCGCTAAGCGTGCGGCACTTTCAAGCGCGCCATCGGTATACTTAAGTTCGTGGTGCTCTTCAAAGCGTGAACGCAACCCTTTGAGGATTTTGATGGTGTCTTCCACAGACGGCGCCATCACATCCACCTTCTGGAAGCGCCGCGCCAGAGCACGATCTTTCTCAAAGATGCCGCGGAACTCCTGGAACGTAGTCGAACCAATGCAGCGCAATTCGCCCGAAGAGAGCAGCGGCTTGAGTAGATTGGACGCATCCATCACGCCACCAGACGCGGCACCTGCACCAATCACCGTGTGAATCTCATCAATGAATAGCACAGCGTTAGGCTGCTTGCGTAGTTCGCTCAGCAGGCTCTTTAGGCGTTTTTCAAAATCACCACGGTACTTGGTACCGGCCAGTAGCGCGCCCATGTCCAGCGAGTAGACCACTGCATCGGCAATAACATCGGGAACGTCTTCTTCGACGATACGCTTGGCAAGGCCTTCGGCCACTGCGGTTTTACCTACCCCCGCCTCACCGACTAACAACGGGTTGTTTTTGCGCCGACGGGCCAGAATTTGCACCACGCGCTCAAGCTCGTGTTCGCGGCCAATCAGCGGATCAATTTTACCCAGCCGTGCCTGTTCATTGAGATTGGTAGCGTAGCCAGTGAGCGGATGCGCAGCACCCTCATTGCCACCCTCCTCCGCATCTTCACTCTCAGGTGAAGCAGGCGAGGGAGACGGCCCGTGACCGGCCACTTTGGAGATACCATGGGCGATGTAGTTGACTGCATCGACCCGCGCAACGCTCTGCTGCTTAAGGAAGTATACCGCCTGACTCTCCTGCTCGGAGAAAATCGCTACCAACACATTGGCACCGGACACTTCGCTTTTGCCAGATGACTGAACATGGAAGACTGCCCGTTGTAAAACACGCTGAAAACCAAGCGTGGGCTGAGTCTCACGATCACCCTGGCCTTCTGGAATCAATGGCGTAGTCGAGTTAATAAAATCCTGCAGATCGGACCGCAGCTTGTCGAGGTTAGCCCCGCAGGCCTTCAGTACGTCTACCGCTGAGGCATTATCTAGCAACGCTAGCAGTAGGTGCTCAACGGTCATAAACTCATGGCGCTTTGAACGCGCCACGGTGAAGGCCGTGTTCAGGGTCATTTCAAGTTCTTTGCTCAGCATGGCAGTCCCCTTTTCGCTACTACCTAGGGCGTGTCGCCACCTAGGGCTTGCGTCGGATCAATTTAGTCGACCGGCACTCTCAACATCGGGTACAAATGGCACGGTTGCAAGCCTCACCACCAATTATTTCTCAACGCTTTTAATTGGCGGCCTCTATATCACTTATCAACGGGTGCTCACACTCACGGGCATATTCATTTACCTGATAGCTTTTTGTTTCGGCTATATCACGCGTAAACACGCCACAAGTGCCCTTTCCTTGGGTATGTACGGCGAGCATGACCTGAACGGCCGTCTCGCTGTCCATGTTAAAAAAATCTTGCAGCACTTCAATGACAAATTCCATCGGCGTGTAATCGTCGTTGTGAAGCACCACCTTATAAAGCGGTGGTTGCGCCAGCGCCGGTTCTGCTGACTGTACCGCTATATCATCATCTTCATCGGGCATATCCGGCCGCGTCGTCCCCGCTTTTACGGGTAACACGGTCAAGTATGAACTATCTTGGTTGGGCATAAGCTGCACGGTTGGTTGTCTCGACACTGACCGATGGAAGCGTTTATCAGACCTCACATCGCCAATTCACTACTGTAGTTTCTTAACTACTATAGCTTATTAGCCTAAACGTAAGACGCTTTCGATCAGCAAGGGTTCATGGAAAACTTAAAATATTACAGCGCGCAAAAGCGAGCGCAATGCAAAACCCCCGCCCGCCAAGCGGACGGGGGTTATTCAGCCTAATCACAGGCGGGCTCTATTAGCTTTTTGCGACCATGGCAAGCGTTTCGTTGAGAGTCTGGCTGGGGCGCATCACCTTAGCCGTCAGCTCGTGATCCGGGTGGAAGTAGCCACCAATATCGGCAGGCTGGCCCTGAACGCTGCTCAACTCATCGACAATGGTCGCTTCTTTGGCCGTTAGCGCGTCAGCCAGACGTTTGAACAGCGTCTGCATTTCGCTATCTTCGCTCTGCTCTGCCAACGCTTCAGCCCAGTATAGCGCCAAATAAAAGTGGCTGCCGCGATTGTCCAGCTCACCCACTTTGCGCGACGGCGACTTGTTGCTATCTAGGAACTTGCCGTTCGCCTGATCAAGCGCTTTGGCCAGCATTTTTGCCCGAGCGTTATCGAAGGTGCTACCCAGGTGTTCAAGAGATGCCGCCAAGGCCAAAAACTCGCCCAGCGAGTCCCAGCGCAGATGATTCTCTTCCAGCAACTGCTGAACGTGCTTGGGAGCAGAACCGCCAGCGCCGGTCTCAAACAGACCACCGCCATTCATCAACGGTACGATTGAGAGCATCTTGGCGCTGGTGCCGAGCTCCATAATCGGGAACAGGTCAGTCAGATAGTCACGCAGTACGTTACCGGTGACGGAGATAGTGTCTTCGCCCTTGCGAATACGCTCCAGAGAGAAGCGCATGGCCTCTTCTGGCGTCATGATACGAATATCCAGGCCAGCGGTATCATGCTCTTTTAAGTAGCTCTCGACTTTCTTGATCAGTTGAGCATCGTGGGCACGCTGGGCATCCAGCCAGAAGATAGCAGGCGTTCCGCTTTCGCGGGCACGATTAACCGCCAACTTCACCCAATCGCGGACCGGAGCATCCTTGGTTTGGCACATCCGCCAAATGTCGCCCTGCTCAACGCTGTGCTCAAGCACTACATTGCCGCTGGTATCGGTGACGCGTACGGTACCGTCGGTAGGAATCTGGAAGGTCTTATCGTGTGAGCCGTATTCTTCGGCTTTCTGGGCCATCAAGCCTACGTTGGGTACGCTACCCATAGTCGTCGGATCAAAGGCACCGTGCTGTTTGCAATCGTCGATGACCGTTTGATAGATACCGGCATAGCAACGATCAGGAATGACGGCTTTGACGTCGTGCAGTTGGTCGTCGGCGCCCCACATTTTACCGGAATCGCGGATCATCGCCGGCATGGAAGCATCGATAATCACATCGCTGGGCACGTGCAGGTTGGTGATCCCTTTATGGGAGTTCACCATCGCCAAACGCGGGCGCTCGGCATAAAGTGCTTGAACCTCATCCTCAATCTGGGTCTGGTGCTCTTCCGGCAGTGACTTAATGGCCGAATAGAGATCGCCGATACCGTTATTGGGGTCGAAGCCGGCCTGCTGGAGCTCATCAGCGTGTTTATTTAGCACGTCCTGATAAAACTCGCTGACCACCATACCGAACATGATCGGGTCAGAGACCTTCATCATGGTCGCTTTAAGGTGCAGCGAGAACAGCACGTCTTTGGCTTTTGCGTCCGCGACTTCGTCGGCCACAAAACGACGCAGCGCGTTACGGCTCATGACCGCAGCGTCGACGACTTCGCCTTCAAGTACCGAGGTTTTCTGCTTGAGCACCGTCGTGCTGCCGTCGTTAGCGACCAGCTCGATCTTAAGATCAGTGGCTTTTTCAATCAGCGCTGACTTCTCACTGCCGTAAAAATCGCCTTCGCTCATATGCGCCACATGGGACTTGGAGTCGCTGCTCCACTCACCCATGCGGTGGGGATATTTGCGGGCGTAATTCTTGACCGACAGCGGAGCGCGGCGATCAGAGTTACCTTCACGCAGCACCGGGTTAACGGCGCTGCCTTTAGTTTTGTCGTAGCGCGCCTGAATGTCTTTCTCTTCATCGCTCTGGGGCGCTTCAGGGTAGTCAGGAAGTTTGTAACCCTGCTGCTGCAACTCTTTAATCACCGCCTTTAGCTGAGGCAGAGAGGCGCTAATATTGGGCAATTTGATAATGTTAGCTTCTGGGGTCTTGGTCAGTTCGCCAAGCTCCGCCAGGTGATCGCCGATCCGTTGCTCTTCGCTCAGATAGTCAGGGAACTGAGCAATGATGCGAGCGGCCAGGGAAATATCGCGGGTCTCTACCTGAATGCCGGCAGAATCGGTAAAGGCATCGATAATCGGCAGTAGGGAGTGCGTCGCGAGTGCGGGCGCTTCGTCAGTGAGCGTATAGATGATCTTCGGCGTTTTGGTCATTTTTGCGTTAACCTCTCTCTTTTCGCTGCGATGGCAAGAAATCTTGAGCGGAGCGCGAGCTCAACGATGGGCGCCCCATCAGGTAGCCGGAGTATACCAGCGCTGCCCGCCGTGCGCATTGTCGACATACCCATTCCTGAGAGCGAATAGAAAGTAAAAAGGGCAACGAGAAGTCATGAGCAACCTTTATTTACTGCATAAGCCTTTCAAGGTACTGAGCCAATTCAGTGACCGTGAGGGGCGGCAAACCCTTGCACACTATGTCGATGTGAAAGATATTTACCCCGCAGGACGGCTTGACTACGACTCTGAAGGCCTACTGTTGCTCAGCGATGATGGCGAGCTGATTCACCGTATTTCTCATCCGCGCCATAAGCAGCCCAAAACCTACTGGGCCCAGGTGGAAGGGCAAATCGATGACACGGCGTTGGAGGCATTGCGCCAAGGCATTGCGCTGAAAGATGGCCCTACGCAGCCGGCCAAGGCGCACAGAATAGATCCGCCTACGACCGCACCACGCCACCCACCCATCGACCCCCAACGCCACCCCTCTACTAGCTGGCTGGAGCTAACCATAAGCGAAGGCCGTAACCGCCAGGTTCGCCGTATGACTGCCCATGTAGGCTACCCTACCCTGCGCCTGATTCGCGTAGCGATCGGCCCCTGGCGGCTGGATGGTTTGGCACCTGGCGAATGGCGCAAAGAAACCCTACACGCGCCCAGACCGACGAATACGCCCCCACGTCAGCAACGAATAGCTCCGCAAAAAGATCAGCGTAGGCGGCCCACCACAAAACGCAGGAAACCCTGATGAGCCTTATTCGCAGCACGGCTGCCTGCGTCATCCAGCAAGGCGAGCGCTTTTTGATGGTAGAAGAACAGCGTGGTGGCCCGCAGAGTGTGTTTAACCAGCCCGCTGGGCATATTGAACCCGGCGAAGGCCCCATAGCGGCCATTCTGCGCGAGGTAATGGAAGAGACTGCTTGGCAGGTATCGCTCACCGGATATCTAGGTTTATACGTATTTCATACCGACGAAGGGCAAACGTTTCACAGCCACGGCTTTATTGCCGCGCCGCTTCATCAACTCGACCTCCCCCTCGACCCGGATATTTTTGCCACCCACTGGCTTACCATTGAGCAAATACGGTCGCTAGATCAGCAGGCGCTCCTACGCAGCCCGCTGGTACTCAAACGTATCGAGGATGCACTCAGCGGGCCTTGCTATCCCCTGTCGGTGATTCGCGAGTGAAGCACTCGAAGCCATTACCCCCCATCGTGTATAATCCTCGCCCAACTGCACACTGCTTATTTGCACCCTACTTCAACTGAGGATGCCCATGTCATCCACTGAACCAACTACGCCAGGCTCATCCACCACTGAGTCATCCGCCACAGCCGCTAATGGCAAAGTGATTGTCGGTATGTCCGGCGGCGTCGACTCGTCCGTATCGGCCCTTCTCCTCATGCAACAAGGCTACGAGGTCGAAGGCCTGTTTATGAAAAACTGGGATGAAGACGACGGCACCGAATATTGCACGGCCAAAGAGGATCTCGCCGACGCCGAGGCGGTCTGCGCCAAACTGGGCATTAAACTGCACACCGCTAATTTTGCCGCCGAGTATTGGGATAACGTATTCGAGCACTTTTTAGCCGAATACAAAGCGGGCCGCACGCCCAACCCGGATATTCTGTGTAACCGGGAGATCAAATTTAAGGTCTTCCTTGAGTACGCTGAAATGCTCGGAGCCGACAAAATCGCCACCGGGCACTATGTTCGCAAAGGGAATGTGCGCCAAGGGGATAGCGATGTTCGCCCGCGCCTGCTGAAAGGCCTGGATGGCAATAAAGATCAAAGCTACTTCCTGCATGCAGTGCCAGAAGCCGCGATTGCTCGTACCCTGTTCCCCGTAGGTGAGCTGGAAAAACCCGCCGTACGCGCGCTTGCAGAACAGCACGATTTGATCACCGCTAAGAAAAAAGACTCCACCGGCATCTGCTTTATCGGCGAGCGCCGGTTTCGCGATTTCCTCCAGCAGTACCTGCCCGCCCAGCCCGGTACCATTGAAACGCCGGATGGCGTTGTCATCGGCAAACATATGGGGCTAATGTACTACACCCTGGGCCAGCGCCAGGGTCTAGGCATTGGCGGGCTTGCCAACTACTCTGAAGACCCCTGGTACGTGGCGGCAAAAGATCTTGATCGCAATGTACTGATCGCGGTGCAGGGCAAGCATGACCAACGGCTCTACTCCGACACCTTGGCCACAGAGGCCATGGATTGGGTGGCGGGAGAGCCGCCGGTTCAGCAGGGGCGCTTTACCGCCAAGACGCGCTATCGGCAAAGCGACTGCGGCTGTGAAATGCGCGCGCTGCCCGACGGTGGCGTTGAGGTCACGTTTGACGACCCCCAGTGGGCGGTCACCCCTGGCCAGTCGCTGGTGCTTTACGATGGCGACATTTGCTTGGGCGGCGGCGTTATTCGCGCTACCTGGAAGAAAGCCGCGGAGGCTGCTGCATGAATCCTACCACCCCGATTCATCGCGCCCCCGACTCTCCGGCAGCCCGCCAAGCACTTGCCCTTGCTGGTGTCTTTCAAGCCGCCAGCCTGGTCGATGAGCTGGCCCGCACCGGGCAGGTCGACACCCGCGCCTGGGAAACACTGATTGAGGCCACCGTGGATACTAACCCGGAAAGCTTCGAGGCGATTTATGGCGGGCACCCCAATAATCTGCGCCGCGGCCTGGATACCTTAGAAGCTCTGGTGGGGCGTAAGCAGGCGAATCCGGTGGTGTTGCGCTACGGTTTTTCGCTGCTGATGCTAATGAATAAGCTGCGTACCAATAACGACATGATGGATTCACTGGGCCAAAAATTAACCCGCATTCAGGGGCAGGCCGAACACTTTGGCACTACCCATGAAAACGTGGTTGCCAGTCTTGGGGAAGCGTACCAAGAGACGATATCCACCTTTAAAACCCGCATTGTGGTGCAAGGGGATCCATCACTGCTGCAAAGCCGCATGATGCCTGAGCGTGTGCGCGCTTGCTTAATGGCCGGGATTCGCTTTGGATTATTGTGGCACCAGCAAGGCGGGCGCCGCTGGAAACTGGTATTCCAGCGTAAAGCGCTACGCCGGGCACTGGATAACCTCAGCTAGACGACTACTCTGCTCTAGATCGACGTCTTCTCAATTAACTTACTCTCGACTAATTTTCTTTCGAACCTCCTGGAAACGATGCCATGCAACTCTCCGCTTTGACCGCCCTCTCCCCCGTCGACGGCCGCTACGCCTCTAAAGCCGCCGCCCTGCGCGAACACTTCAGTGAATTCGGCCTGATTCGTGCCCGTGTGATTGTGGAAGTCCGCTGGCTACAGCGTCTGGCTGAGCATACGAAAATTGTCGAAGTACCGCCCCTCTCCGCTGAAGCGACTGCCTTTCTTGAGCAATTGATTCGTGAGTTTTCACTCGAAGATGCCGAGCGTATCAAAGAGATCGAGCGCACCACCAACCACGACGTCAAAGCAGTGGAGTATTTTCTCAAAGAGAAGATCGCAGGTCAGGCCGAGCTCCACGCAGTGACCGAGTTCATTCACTTTGCCTGCACCAGCGAAGATATCAACAACCTCTCTTACGGCGTAATGCTCAGCGACGGCCTGAACGCCATGCTGTCCACCATGCACGAGGTGGCCGATGACATTGCCAAGCTAGCCATTGCCCACGCCGCCCAGCCGATGCTGTCGCGTACTCACGGTCAAACCGCCACCCCGACCACGCTGGGCAAAGAGATGGCCAACGTGGCGTACCGCCTTAAGCGCCAGCTTAAGCAGATCGAAGCGGTGGAAGTGCTCGGCAAAATCAATGGCGCTGTGGGTAACTATAACGCCCACCTGACTACCTACCCGGAGATCGACTGGGAAGCCAATGCGCGCACCTTTGTGGAAGGCTTGGGGCTAACGTTCAACCCCTATACCACCCAGATCGAGCCTCACGACTACATCGCCGAACTGTTTGACGCCATTTGCCGCTTCAATACGATCCTGATCGACTTCGATCGCGACGTATGGGGCTATATCTCACTGGGCTACTTTAAGCAGCGCACGGTTGAGGGCGAAATTGGATCTTCCACTATGCCGCATAAAGTGAACCCGATTGACTTCGAGAACTCCGAGGGCAACTTGGGCCTGGCCAACGCTGTGCTTAGCCACCTTGCGCAAAAGCTGCCGATATCCCGCTGGCAGCGCGACCTGACTGACTCCACCGTGCTGCGTAACCTTGGCGTAGGCCTGGCATATGGGTTGATTGCTTACCACGCCAGCCTAAAAGGTATCAGCAAGCTTGAAGCCAACCCGGAGCGTTTAGACGCTGATCTGGATAACAGCTGGGAAGTGCTCGCCGAGCCGATTCAAACGGTGATGCGCCGCTACGGTATTGAAAAGCCCTATGAAAAACTCAAGCAACTGACTCGTGGCAAACGTATTGACCAAGCAGGCTTTGCGGCGTTTATTGATACCCTTGAACTGCCCAGCGAGGTCAAAACCGAATTGAAGGCGCTCTCACCGGCCAACTATATTGGTAATGCCCAGGCGCAAGCCGAAGCACTGACACATCAGTTAAACTCTCTGTAACCCATTTGTTGTGACCAACTTGCTGTGACCAACGTTGCTACCACCACACCAGGACACGCCATGAACCATCACGATAAGCCACTAACATTGCTGGGCGATCTTACCGCTGCAGACTTTCTGGCCAATTATTGGCAGCAAAAGCCGCTGCTGATTCGTGGCGCAATGCCCGACTTCATTAGCCCGATTGAAGCCGATGAGCTGGCTGGACTCGCCTGCGAACCTGGCGTAGAAGCGCGTTTGGTTGAAGAGGAGGGCCCGGATGGCCCTTGGCAGGTCTCCCACGGCCCCTTCGATGAAGCCACCTTTGAACGGCTCCCGGAAAACAACTGGAGCCTTCTGGTGCAAGCGGTTGACCACTATGTTCCATCGGTGGCTGCGCTAATGAATGAGTTTGACTTCCTACCTCGTTGGCGGCTCGATGACGTGATGATCAGCTACGCGCCTCCTGGCGGAAATGTGGGCGCGCATATCGATCAGTACGATGTCTTTTTACTCCAGGCCAGCGGCCATCGCCGCTGGCAGTTGGGCGGCAAGCTCACGGAAGATGCACCGATCATCCAAGGTATCGATCTCCGCATCCTGAAAGAATTCACCGTAGAGCCCGACTCCGACTGGGTGCTTGACCCCGGCGACATGCTTTATCTCCCTCCTGGCTGGGCGCATCACGGCGTTAGCCAGAGCGATGACTGCATGACCATTTCAGTTGGCTTTCGCGCTCCTTCTGCCGATGAGGCGATCACCTCCTACGCCGACTATTTGGGCGAGCAGTTGCCTGCCTCTCAGCGTTACAGCGATGCGGGCATGGCGCCTGTTCAGCAGGTCGGTGAACTGGACGACGCCGCCGTTGAGCGTATGCGTCAATTGATTATGTCGACACTGGACAACCCGACCCAAGTTGCCCAGTGGTTTGGCCGGGTGATGACCCAGCCCAAGTATGTGGATCAAGTAGTGCCACTTGAAACACCGCTAACCGAAGCAGCGCTTGTTGCTCAACTACAAGAGGGCGAGCCACTTTACCATATGCCCGGCTCACGCTTTGCCTGGCGCCGCGATGCCAGCGGTACCACACTGTTTGTCGATGGCGACGGCCACGCCTGTTCAACTGAATTAGCCAAACGCCTAGCCGATACCACCCCACTCTACGCCGAAGACCTTGAGCTTGACGGTGCCGCAGCGCTCATCACCCAGTTGGTCAACACCGGCAGCCTCGGTTTTATGGGCGATGAAAGTGAGGATGACGAGGAGTATTAATGGCGATTACCCACATTAGTACTGGCAGTTGGGAAACGCTGAGCCCGACTGCCAGCGAGATCCGCCGCAAGGTATTTATTGAAGAGCAGGGCGTGCCTCAGGACGAGGAGTGGGATGGCCTGGATCCGGCGTGCCAACACTTTCTCGCCATGCTTGATCAGCAGCCGGTAGGCACCGCACGACTGCTGCCCGACGGGCATATAGGCCGCGTCGCCGTACTCGCTAGCGCCCGCGGCACCGGTATTGGTGTACTGCTGATGCAGGCCGCGATTGAAGCGGCACGCCATGCGGGCCACGCCCAAGTGGCCCTGAGTGCCCAGGTACACGCACTGGCGTTCTATGAGCGTCTAGGCTTCATCGCTCATGGCGATGAGTTTTTGGATGCGGGCATCCCTCATCGAGAAATGACGCTTTCGCTCGCTTAACAAGCCCTCTTGATTGATCTCTAGCACTGCCTCGGCAGTGCTTTTTTATGCGCTCTTGCCGCCATCTTGACGAAAAACGACTACACAAACCCTCCCTTCCTCCACCTCCCTGTCGTCGGGTTACAACGCCTTCTGCCCCCAAGTGTCAATTGTTGAAGGCGCCATCCTCGTGGATAGTTATTGCATTGCAGCGTCAAGGCAGCGTGACTGATTCACCAAGCCTCCAACGCTGTATCAGATGTTGTTAGCACTAGCGCCTCTGGGCTCCAAGACGATTGGCTTAGAGACGATTGGCTTAAAGACAGTACCGCGAAAATCAATGACCCTGAACATCATTTCGCAGGTGCAGCATAAGCAAGTGCTGATTTGAAAAATACGATCACGACCGAAGAGGATAAGCTCATGACAGGACTGCTCGACGATATCAAAGCCATGGCCCAACTACGCGAAGCACAAGGCGGCAAGTGGGAAGCCATCAAACCTGAGTACGCCGCTCGCATGCGTGCACAGAACCGCTTTCACACCGGCCTGAATATTGCGCGTTACACCGCCAAGATCATGCGCGAAGATATGGCCGCCTATGATGCCGATACCGCACAGTACACTCAGTCGCTAGGCTGCTGGCACGGCTTCATTGGTCAACAGAAGCTAATCTCGATCAAGAAGCACTTTGGCACCACCAAACGTAGCTACCTCTACCTTTCCGGTTGGATGGTTGCCGCACTGCGCTCCGAGTTCGGCCCGCTGCCCGACCAGTCAATGCACGAAAAAACCTCCGTAGCGAACCTGATCGAAGAGCTCTATACCTTTCTAAAACAAGCCGATGCCTGGGAGCTTAACCACTTGTTCCGCGCCCTTGATGAAGCCAAAGAGGCTGGCGACAAATCAAAAGAGCAGGAACTGATCAGTAAAATCGATAACTACGAAACTCATATCGTACCGATTATTGCCGATATCGACGCTGGCTTTGGTAATGCAGAAGCCACCTATCTGTTAGCCAAGAAGTTTATTCAAGCGGGCGCCTGCTGCATCCAGTTGGAAAACCAGGTCTCTGATGAGAAGCAGTGCGGCCACCAGGACGGTAAAGTTACTGTGCCCCACGAGGACTTCCTAGCCAAAATCAACGCCGTGCGTTACGCCTTTTTGGAACTCGGCATTGAAGATGGCGTTATCGTCGCCCGTACCGACTCACTCGGCGCTGGTTTGACGCAAAAAATTGCCGTTACCAACGAGCCAGGGGATCTCGGCGACCAGTACAACAACTTTTTGGACGGCGATGTCATTGAAAATGCCGCCGATATCAACAACGGTGATGTGGTCATCAAGCAGAACGGCAAACTGGTTAAACCCAAGCGCCTAGCTTCGGGTCTCTACCAATTCAAACCCGGCACCGGCGAAGACCGCGTTATACTAGACTGCATCACCAGCCTACAAAACGGCGCCGACCTACTGTGGATCGAAACAGAAAAACCCCATGTTGGTCAGATCGCCAGCATGGTCAACCGCATCCGCCAGGTCGTGCCGGATGCCAAACTGGTCTATAACAACTCTCCGTCGTTCAACTGGACGCTGAACTTCCGCCAGCAGGTGTTCGATGCATGGCAGGAAGAGGGTAAAGACGTTTCGGCTTACCAGCGTGATAAGCTGATGAGCGCGGAGTACGACGAGACCGAACTTGGCCAGCTGGCCGATGAGTGGACACGCAATTTCCAGCGCGACTCGTCTCGCGAAGCGGGCATCTTCCACCATTTGATCACGCTGCCGACTTACCACACGGCTGCTCTGTCTACCGACAACTTAGCGAAAGGCTACTTCGGCGATGAAGGTATGTTGGCTTACGTGAAAGGCGTACAGCGTCAGGAAATTCGCCAAGGGATTGCAACCGTTCGCCATCAGGATATGGCAGGCTCCAATATCGGTGATGACCACAAAGAGTTCTTCCACGGCGATGCTGCGCTCAAAGCCGGTGGCAAAGACAACACCATGAACCAGTTTGGCTAATGAGCAGGTTTCAGCGCCATAGTTCACTATGTACCCCTGCAACAGGAGGCCTTCGGGCCTCCTGTTTTTGCTTGGTTATACGTATTTGCACACTGTTTTCTTAATACGCTGTTAAACTCTCGGTTAAGCTTTTTTGGCGACTGCTCTACCAACTTTGATCTTTTTTCATGAACGCTGGTCAAAGCCATTAGCATCGGCTATCTTTAACGAACACTGTTCTATAACTATATCTACCCTGTGCCTGCCCAGTTATGAACGCTATATGGATAACAGGCCAATGGATGACAGTTATAAAAATAGACACTCTGGAGGTTTTAATGAAACGTCTTCTTCTCCCTATTGCCGCACTGAGCATTCTCACGCTGGCAGGCTGTGCCAACACATCAGGCTACTCTGGCGATGTCTACAGTGGTAACCAGGCTAAAACAAGCCAAAGCGTTACTTATGGCACTATCGTGGCGGTTCGCCCAGTGCAGATTCAAGCAGAAAGCCGTGCAGGCGGTCTTTTAGGTAGCGGTGGCGGTGCGGTTATTGGTGGCCTTTTAGGCAACCAGGTAGGTGGCGGTTCAGGTCGTCAATTGGCTACAGTGGCAGGCGCCCTGGGCGGTGCGGTGGCAGGTACGGCCGCTGAAGATGCGACTAACCGAGTTAATGCGTTGGAGATGGAAATTCGTCGTGATGACGGCACCGACGTGGTTGTTGTTCAGCGTGCGGATCGCCAATTCCAAGCGGGCCAGCGTGTTCGCTTGATCGGCAGTGGTGCTAACGTGAGCGTGGCACCCTATTAATCGAGAGTGTTCATCTAGCGCTTAAATATCAAAAAAGCCCGGCCATCACATGTGATGGCCGGGCTTTTTATTTTATCGCGAACAGATTAGTGGTGGGTTTTATTCCCAGCCCATTTAGCCAGTGCCCTGATTGCCCAGCCAATCAGGGCAAGCAGGATGACGACCAACAGCATTTCAACCGGTTGAACCAAGGTGGTGGCCCCCAACACTGCCAGTGTAATCACCCATAGATAGCGATTGTCGCCATGACTTTTCAAAAAGCTTGGCAACACCTTATCCAACCCCTGGCTGACGCCGCTGTTCCAGCGCTGATAGGAAAAATAAGCAATCAGGCAAAATGCGATAAGCCAAATAATCAAGATCGTCATTGCATGCTCCAAAAGTGATAGGGCAAAGGAAAAAGTGATGGTCGTAGGGTATCCCTGGTCACCTTGCCGCGCAATACCGCCAAAAGTGATGAGTAGGAAAAAGCGTCGCTACCCCCTGACAAGCCAGCGCACACGCGTTACCATATTGGGACATGCACTCACCGAAAGGTTATTCCATGCAAATTGCGCAAAACTCGGTTGTCGCGTTTCACTACACTCTGACCAACGATGCAGGTGAAGTGCTAGACAGTTCCGAAGGCCGTGAGCCGCTTACCTACCTCCACGGCGCCGGCAACATCATTCCGGGTCTTGAGAAAGAGCTTGAAGGTCGTGCGGCGGGCGAAAAGCTGAATGTTAGCGTCTCTCCTGAAGAAGGTTACGGCGAGCTGCAAGAGCAGCTGATGCAAGAAGTACCCCGCGATGCGTTCCAGGGCGTTGAAAGCATTGAGCCGGGCATGCAGTTCCAAGCCCAGACTCAAGGCGGTCCTCTGATGGTGACCGTCAAGAAAGTCGAAGGTGATACGGTCGTTGTCGATGGCAACCACCCGCTAGCTGGCCAGCAGCTCAACTTTGATGTTGAGATCGCTGAAGTACGAGAAGCTAGCGCTGAAGAAGTTGAGCACGGCCACGTGCACGGCGAAGGCGGCGTTGAGCACTAAGACGCTCGCGTAACCGCTGCAAAAAGGGCGACCCCATCGGGTTGCCCTTTTTTATGCTTAAAAAGTAGGTTCCTCGTCAGGTATCAGCACTAACTGCCCATGACGCACACTGCGCGACGAAGAGACTTCAGCAGCAAATTGTTTGAGCGCCCGCCCCTGACCTTTGAGCAGCGCCACTTCCAGGCAACTGTCCTGATTGATATGTACATGCAGAGTCGAAAGCGTCAGGTCATGATGGTCATGGGAGTGGCGTGTTAAGCGCTTGGACAGCTCCCGAGCGGCATGATCATAAACATACACCAGCGCGCCCATGCAGGGCGAGTCAGGTGCAGCCTCTTCTCTCGCCTGTTTTAAGCCACTGCGGGTCAAATCGCGAATCGCCTCTGAGCGGTTTTGATAGCCGCGCTCGCGCATCAATGCATCCACTTCTGCCACCAGCTCCTCATCAAGCGTTACCGTTACACGCTGCATTCACGCCCCCTGTACTGATTAACTTTTCATGCGCTGCCACCACCGGTAGTATGATGTTATTGTAAAAACATCATACTAGTGACGCTAACAGCATAAAGGATAAAGCGATGACTAAACCAACTCGGCCTATCTTACTGGGTATTGCGCTAAGTTGTTTAGTCGTAGCCACCACTGTGCAAGCAAAAGAACAGCTGGTAAGTGAATCCGCATAAGTTATGGTGTATAAAGCGAGGCTTATA
>TARA_R100001369_G_scaffold28353_5_pt1 | contig 31547 bp, 26 predicted proteins | sample TARA_R100001369 | Tara Oceans TARA_R100001369 (sample SAMEA2621528) | marine metagenome | biome: marine biome (ENVO:00000447); feature: surface water layer (ENVO:00002042); material: "saline water (ENVO:00002010), including plankton (ENVO:xxxxxxxx)" | depth 5 m
GCCTGCCGTCCAACTGGCGTCGGCAAATGCTTCGCGGGCGTTGAGCAGCGGCAGGATCGAGGCGGGTTCGTTGATGCGGTAACCCTTGGAGTTCTTGCGTTCGGGCTCGAACAGCTCACTGGGCTGGCGGATCAACGGGCTTGAAACGTCGTTACCGAGCTGCTTAAACCCTTCAATGGGATCCCTTGAAACCTCGCTCGGCGGAATCGAGCTATCCACCACCTGATTGACGAACGAGGAGTTTGCGCCGTTCTCCAGCAGACGGCGTACCAGATAGGCCAGCAGGTCGCGGTGCGCACCGACAGGGGCGTAGATGCGGCAGTGGGTGCCTGCCGACTCCTTGACGATGTGGTGCAGCGATTCGCCCATGCCATGCAGGCGCTGGAACTCGTAGCTGTCCTTATCGCTGCCCGCCATTTCTACAACGGCGGCGCAGGTGTGGGCGTTGTGGGTCGCGAACTGCGGGTAGATGCGGTCGCGCCGGTCGAGCAGCATTTGCGCGCAGGCCATGTAGCTGACATCGGTGTTGACCTTGCGAGTGAAGACCGGGAAGGTCTTGACCCCCATCTCCTGGGAGAGCTTGATCTCGGTATCCCAGTAGGCGCCCTTAACCAGCCGCACCATGATTTTGCGGTCAAACCGCTTGGCGAGTTCGTAGAGTGTCTCGATCATCGGCGCGGCGCGGCGCCCGTAGGCTTGCACGACGACCCCAAAGCCATCCCATCCGTCCAGGCTGGGGTCGGCCATTAGGGCCTCAATCACGTCGAGGGAGAGATCCAATCGATCCTGCTCTTCGGCGTCGATATTGAAACCGATATTGGCCTTGGCCGCCTGCTGCACCAACTCCTTGGCGCGTGGCAATAGCTCTGCCATCACCGTGTCACGGTGTGTGTATTCATAACGCGGATGCAGCGCCGAGAGCTTCACTGAAATGCCGGGGCTACCGCGTACATCGCCCTTGGCCTGCTCGGCGATGGCGGAGATCGCCTTGGCATAAGCCTGGTGATAGCGGACGGCATCTTCGTCGGTGCGCGCTGCTTCGCCTAGCATGTCGTAGGAGTAGGTGTAGCCCTGTTTCTCGAGTTCGCGGGCATTCCTCATGCCTTCTTCGATGGTTTGGCCGAGCACGAACTGGCGGCCGAGAATCTTCATCGACTGACCAACCGCCTTGCGCACCACCGGCTCGCCCATCCGGCGTACCAGGCCGCGCAGCGCTCGGGTCGGACCCTTGGGGTCTTCTTCCAGCACCTTGCCGGTGAGCAGCAGCGCCCAGGTAGAGGCATTGACCATTGAAGATGAAGACTTGCCCAGGTGGGCGCCCCAGTCGGAGGGCTCGATCTTATCGTGGATCAGGTCGTCGATGGTTTCTGCATCGGGTACGCGCAGTAGCGCTTCTGCCAGACACATCAGGCCGACGCCCTCAGTGGTCGAGAGCCCGTACTCGGCCAGGAACGCCTCCATCATCGAGGGCGACCTTTCCTTACGCACACGCTCCACGTAATTGGCGCCAACGGCGGCGACCTTCTTGCGGTCGTCTTCTGAAAGCTTGATGCGCTCGATAAGCCCGTGCAGCACATCTGACTCATTGGCGTCGTAGTTGTTGCGAATACGTGAGCGTAGTTCACTCACGTCGCTATGCAGATGGGGTTTGGCTTCGTTCATACAGGGTCTCTCCTTGCTACACGAAAGGGCTCCCGCGGGAGCCCTCCTCAATACTTTGAATGCGTCCTACGTACTCGTTTAGCGCTCGATATGTTGATATTCACCAGAGTCGTTAGTCATGTTGCTCACCACTAGGATGGCAATGAAGGACGCGATGAAGCCAGGAATAATCTCATACACACCAGGGCCACCCATGAACTCGCCGTTCCAGCCCAGTGAGATCCAGATCATAACGGTAACAGCACCCACCACCATGCCCGCGATGGCACCATTACCGTTCGTGCGTGGCCACATTAGCGACAGAATGATCAGCGGCCCAAACGCCGCACCGAAGCCTGCCCAAGCATTACTGACCAGTCCCAGTACCTGAGAATTTTCGTCAGAGGCAATAACGGCGGCCACAATGCCCACCAGCACTACACAAACGCGGCCTACGGCTACACACTGCTGCTCGGTCGCGTTCTTGTGCAGGAATAGACGATAGAAGTCCTCAGTCAGTGAAGAGGATGCCACTAGAAGCTGACTGGAAACGGTACTCATTACCGCAGCCAGTAGCGCCGCGTAGAGGAAGCCGGTAATCAGCGGGTGGAAGAGCAGATTCGCCAGGACGATAAAGATCGTTTCCGGATCCTCGATATCCAGGCCATTGCGAATCGCATAGGCACGGCCGAAAATACCCAGAGAAACGGCGCCTATCAAGGAGATCAGCATCCAGCCCATGCCAATGTTGCGGGCAATCGGTACATCCTTGAGCGTCCGGATCGCCATGAAGCGTACGATGATATGCGGCTGTCCGAAATAACCGAGCCCCCAGGTCACCGCAGAAAGCCAGCCGATAAAGGTCAGCCCCGATGTCCAGGATAGCAGGGTGGGGTCGACCTCGTTCAGCGTCTGTGAGGCTTGGGAAAAGCCGCCTCCACCTTCACCAAAGAGAACCACCGCCGGCATGATCACCAGTGCCAGCATCATGATGCAGCCTTGCACGAAGTCGGTCATGCTCACTGCCAGAAAGCCCCCGACAACAGTGTAGATGAGCACGACGCCCAGGGTGATCATGACACCCATGTCGTAGTTGCTCATGTCACCGAAGTTGTAAATGCCGGAAAACGCGCTTTCGAACAGCTTGCCGCCGGCCACTAAGCCTGATGCGGTGTAAACCGCGAAAAAGATCACGATGACGACAGCTGAGACTGTCCGCAGTGACATTGACCGCGTTGGGAACCGGTTTGCCAGGAAAGCCGGAATGGTGATTGCATTGCCGTAGTGAACGGTCTGTTCACGCAGCCGCGGAGCAACCAGAATCCAGTTGAATAGTGCCCCCACGAGCAAACCAATACCGATCCACGCCGAGCCCAAACCCGAGACGAACATTGCACCGGGTAAACCCAGCAGCAACCAGCCGCTCATATCTGAAGCACCCGCCGACAGGGCTGCCACTTTCGGGCTGAGGGTACGCCCACCCAGCATGTAATCCTCGGATGAAGAGGTGGATTTGCGCATCGCATAAATACCGATGGCGATCATTAGCGCAAAGTACGCAATGAGACTGATCCAAACACCTATAGCCATGTAACTTCTCCAATTATTCAGGACGGAGCTAGCTCCGACAGGTTATTACGCCTACCGACAAGAATACGGTAGTGGCGCAGTCTTGTTGTTGTTAGCCCCTTTTCATATCCATGTTACTGGCCCTGGTGAACCCGCTATAGATGAAGACAGAAAGGTCGGTGGTGCCTTTGTATGTAACGATCCCTATATTATTTTCGACCATGAGATAGTTTCCTGTTCAGGAGTTCAGGTTAGTGATGTTGATGAGTAGTTCACTCATCGCCTAGCGCCAACAGCGACGCATTCCCGCCTAAGGCGGCGGTGTTATTGGTAATCGTTTTCTCATTGACAAAGCGCTGTAGGTAGTGAGGGCCACCGGCTTTTGGGCCAGTGCCTGAAAGGCCTTGACCACCAAACGGCTGCACGCCCACCACGGCGCCGATGATATTGCGGTTGATGTACACGTTACCCACGCGCATTTTCTGGGCGACTTCAGCGGCAAACGATTCGTTGCGGCTATGCACGCCAAACGTCAGGCCGTAGTTGCGACCGTTGATGTCGTTGATGACCTTATCAAGCTGGCTAGATTTGTAGCGCACGATATGCAGGACTGGCCCGAATTGCTCGCGGGTCAGCGCATCGATGCTGTCGATAGTGAAAGCGACAGGGGCCACGAAAGTGCCCTCCCGGGTCTGCTCAACGGCCATTGGCGTTTCAGCGACAAGGCGATTTTCAGCCTTGAGTTTTTCGATGTGTTCCAGCAGACCTTTTCGTGCGTCTTCGTCGATAACAGGCCCTACATCTGTTCCCAATTCGCGGGGGTCGCCAATGCGCAGTTCGTTCATGGCGCCTTTGAGAATCTCGATCACCCGGTCGGCAACGTCGTCTTGCAGATACAGTACGCGCAGTGCCGAACAGCGCTGGCCGGCACTCTGGAAGGCTGACTGAACCACATCCACCACGACCTGCTCGGGAAGGGCGGTGGAGTCGACAATCATGGTGTTCATGCCGCCGGTTTCGGCGATTAACGTGGGCAGCGGAGCGTTTTCTCGTGCCGCCAGGGCGCGGTTGATAATTTGCGCGGTGTCAGTACCCCCCGTAAAGACCACGCCGGTAATCCGCGGGTCGGAGGACAACACGTTGCCTACCGTCGGGCCATCGCCGGGCAGTAGCTGAACCACATCCCGGGGCATACCGGCTTCGTAGAGCAGCTCTATGACTCGGTGGGCAATAATGGAGGTTTGCTCCGCTGGTTTGGCCAGTACGGTGTTACCCGCCACCGCCGCGGCCACTACCTGGCCACAGAAAATTGCCACTGGGAAGTTCCAGGGGCTAATCGCCGCGAATACGCCTTTGCCGCCCAGCATCAAGCGGTTGGATTCGCCGGTGGGGCCGGGCAGCACAATGGCTTCGCCAAAGTTCTCTTCTGCGCGCATGGCATAGAAGCGGCAGAAGTCGACGGCTTCTCTGATCTCATCGACACCATCGGTAAGCAGTTTGCCGCCTTCCCGGGAGCAGAGCGTCATCAGTTCCGCCATGTGCTCTTCCATCAAATCGCCCAGGCGACGCATGATAGCGGCGCGTTCGGCCACGGGCGTGGCATCCCAGCGAGGGAACGCGGCCCAGGCAGCATCCAGGGCCTTGGTTGCCTGTTCTTTGCTAGTCCACTGCACGCTGCCCACGGTCTTGCGGCGGTCATAAGGGCTGGTGACGCTATGAGTGTTGGCGGCGTCGTCGGCGACCTCAAAGGCCAGCAGCGGCTTGGCCGGGTACTGCTTGTCCATAAACGCGGCCATCTTCTCCATCAGCGGGTAGTAGTGGCTGCGAATGTTTAGGTTGACCCCGCGAGAGTTGCGTCGTTTAGGGCCGTAAATATCCTTGGGCAGTGGAATGTTCGCATTGGCAAGGTTTTTCTGCTGGCGCAGGGTCTCAATCGGGTGCTGACACAGTGACTTGACCGGTACATCCGGGTCGACCAACTGGTGAACAAACGATGAGTTGGCACCGTTCTCAAGCAGGCGACGAACCAAGTAGGGCAGCAGGTCTTTATGTGCTCCCACCGGGGCATAAATGCGGCAGTAGGTGCCTTTCGGTGCGCGCTCAAGCGCTGCATCATAAAGGGCTTCACCCATGCCGTGTAGGCGTTGAAATTCGAACGGACGGCTGTCGCGGTTGGCGAACTCCAGGATCGTCGTCACCGTGTGAGCGTTGTGGGTCGCGAACTGCGGGAAAATACGCCCACGGGTATCGTTAGAAAGCAGGAACTGTGCACAGGCGAGGTAGGCAACATCGGTACCCGCTTTGCGGGTAAATACCGGGTAGCCGTCGACCCCGAGCTGCTGGGACTCTTTAATTTCAGTATCCCAATAGGCGCCTTTGACCAAGCGCAGCGGAATCTCATCCCCCTGCTGGTCGGCCAAACGATTGATGTAGTGCAGCACCGGCAGGGCGCGCTTGGAGTAAGCTTGGACAACCAAGCCAAAGTGCCCCCAGCCTTTGGCGGCTGCGCTTTCGTAAACCGCGCGGAAGACCTCCAGGGAAATCTCCAGGCGATCAACCTCTTCAGCGTCAATCGTAACGGCCACATCCAGCTCGCGCGCTTTGCTCACTAGCTTGATAACCGTGTCGACCAGCTCGGCTAGCACCTGTTCCCGGCGGCCAAACTCATAGCGGGGGTGGAGCGCAGAGAGCTTGATGGAGACCGACGGCGCCGGAGTCTTATCGCTTAAGGTTTTGCATGTTTTGCCCACTTGCTCGATCGCGCGTGCGTAGTCGTCAAAATAGCGTTGTGCATCTTCTCGGGTGCGCGCAGCTTCACCCAGCATATCGTAAGAGTAGGTGTAGCCTTTATTGAACAGTGGCTTGGAGCGTTTGAGGGCTTCATTGATATCGCGGCCCAGCACAAACTGCTTGCCCATGATCTTCATCGCTTCGTACATGGCGCGGCGAATCACCGGCTCACCCATGCGATTGACCATGCGATTAATAAAGCTGGCGGGCTGACCCTCTTTAGGGTGATCCATTTTCAGCACGCGGCCAGTCATCAATAAGCCCCAGGTAGAGGCATTGACCATCCAGGATTCACTCTTACCTAAGTGAGACTGCCAATCGGCGGGGCCGAGTTTGTCCTCGATCAAGGCGTCGGCGGTGGCTTTATCGGGGATGCGCAGCATGGCTTCCGCCAGACACATCAGCATCAGGCCTTCATGGGTATCCAGGCTGTACTGCTGTAACAGCTCATCGATGGTATCGACAGCCGTGTCCATCTTACGGACGTCCTCAACCAGCGCAGCAGTATTGGCTTCAATGCGAGCAAAATCTTCGCGGTTGGCACTCAGCACCTCGATCAGTTCACTGACGTAACTGTTTTCGTCCACTAGGTAGTGGTCGCTAACGCGCGCCATGAGAGTGTCGAGATCGGTTTGCCAGATGGCAGGGTCACGCATGTGGTTGGCATTGAGCATTGAAGCCCCCGAAAGTCTGAACAGAACAAATGGGTAACAGGGCATTTCGCCCAAGCAAATAAGCGAATGTAGAGTGCAGCTACCTTTGGTGTATGTTGATTTCAGGGCAAAACGTGTCAATTCCGCGGCAAGAGTAGCCTTTATACGACTTTAGTAGAGTTTTTGCTGGCCTGCTACTGACCCTAAAGCAGCATTTGAAGGGTTAATCGAGATCGGTGGCACATCTGCTTGGCGTAATTTCCGCGGCGATAATCCGTAACTGCGGCGAAATGCATGAGAGAGCGCGCTTTGGTTGGCAAAGCCGGTTTGAATCGCAATATCGGTGAGGGGCAGGCGGCTTTGCAGGATCAGTTGACGGGCCGCATGTAGACGTTGGCGCTTGACGTACTGCCAGGGCGAAAGCCCTGTTTGAGCGCGGAAGCAGTCGGAAAAATGCGCTTCGCTTAGACAGGCTAGCCGCGCTAGATCGGCGACGCGCAGGTCTTCGGCGAGGTGTTGACGAATGAAGCGGTTAATGCGAGTCAAATCCAGGCGCTGCTGGGTACTGTTGGCGGTAGTACCTAGGCGCGCTTTTAGTGAACCCAAAAGCGTGGCGGCTAAACGGTCTTGCTGAAAGGAGTTTGTCGATGTATCAAACCCTTGAGCAAGTTCGCTCTGCATAAACGCTAGGTAGTGTCGTAGTGCGTTATCTAGGCCAAAAAAGCGTGGGGCGTCGAATAGCGCTACCAGTTCGCGGTTCTCGCCAGTTAGCGCGGGTGCATCTTCGGGAAGATCGAAAATCAATTGCCGGTTATGGCCGTAACCTGAGTAGTAGTGCTCGTGGTTAGCGGGCACGATACAGCCCGAGAATGCGTTTACTCGCCCACCCAAACCTTCAATTTCAAATTCTGAAGAGCCGCACAGCGTAATCACAATCTGATGAAAATCATGTGTGTGGTGATGTGTAGCGCTAGCTAGCGGTATTTGTCGAATGGTACTGGGCATGCAGTTCTCCTGAATTGCATTAGGTCTCCTGAACCGCAATACGCCTTCAAAGCACAACAGTTACTGCTGGCGAAGGGCAGTGTGGGCGTATAAATGGTCGCGAAGGGCCTGAAGCTCCGCCTGTCCCTCTTGATTGAGCAACGGCTTGCCCTGGGCAACCATCCAGCGGCGTCCGTGCTGTTCCATTAGGTGTGCGGCACGGCGTCTGATGCCGTCCAAGTACTCGTTGTGCCGAATAGGGTAACCGATTATCGCGTTCCACTCGGTTTCGCTCACTTGGCTGCTGAGCGCTTTATCAAATAGCGCCAGTAAATCTTTGGGCTCCGTGCGGTAGCGTGGAGTGCTTGATGTCATCAGCACCAGCATTACCGCACCAATCACGAGCAAGCAGACTCCAAACACTAATAAATACAGCGCCATTCGCTCTGCTCCTGGGCGTCGTCCGTTAATAAATAGCTACGTTATTATACGCTTGGCGCCGCTAGGGTCGAAAATTTTACTTTTTTGCGAACTTTTACTTCATAGCGTGTCTGAGTATGTACAGGCAGCATCGCGATAGCAGTCGCTAAAGTTGTTGTCCTGGCTCTATTGTTTTGATCCCTTGCTTCCGCTACTTCTTGAGTAGCGGCTTTTTTTTGTCTAAAGCTCAACTGTTCTTCGACACCTGATTTGAAAGCCTGTTTTGAGAAGCTTGTTTTGAAACCGTTAAGCACTCTGCTAGTGGCGACGTATAGCTAGCAGCGCTACCAGGATATCACGTCGTGTCACAATTCCTATTAGACGCTGCTGTTCCACCACTGGGTAGACTTTGGGTTTAGGGCCTAGCATCTCCTGGGCCAGGTCAGTAATGCTTTTATTGGGAGAGACGCTGAGCACTTCGTGGCGCATCATCTCTTTCACCAGAGGCGCTTCATCGTCATGATAAATGCTGTCCAGCACACGTCCCATGACATCCTGCTCCGAAATAAAGCCGATTAAACGATCACTCTCATCCACAACCGGTGCGCCAGGCAGGCGATGCAGTGCCAGCCCCTTGGCCAAGGTTGTTATCGAGGCGTTGGGAGAAACGCGGTAGCAATCACGGGACATGATATCGCGGACGATGCTGGGGGTGGCTCTATTCATGGTGGACGCTCCTCGATCATCGTATGCATCGCTAAGGCAAATCGGGCATCGCAAATTATGCGAACTGTTAAGTCGTCGCTAAGTGCTAAAGTAGCTTCAACACTTTCACTGTAGGTGATTTAAGCCGCTGTGTTCTAACTGCAAGCCGTGTTTTTTCAACGCTGCAAGTACTGAATTTTCTAAGCCATTAATTTTCTAACTGCTCAAATGACCTGCAAGTTAACGAACTAAGGAGCCACTCATGGATGCACGTGAGTACTTAAACCGCAAAGGGGTAGGGCTTGACCGCGACCCTGACCGGCCAAATACCTTGGAAGAGAAGGCCTGGGAGCGTGCGCGAGTTTCCGGTCACCAGCGGCCAAAATCGGGGACGCCTCACGACTGGGAGGAGTGGGAGCGTTATCACGATGACTTGGCAGAAGGGGCTGACACCCTAGAGCAAAAAATTGATAAAGAAGCCCACCGACTTGCCCAGGAGCGAGCAGATGAGGCCGCGGCTGAACCAGCCTCCAGCTCCGTGGAGCACTTCACTCCGGCGCCGAACGTTGATCCAGCGCCTGCCGAAGCCGCGTCTGCCAAAACCACGCCGCCTAAAGCGACGCCCATAGCGCAAGCGGAGCAAACTGTCCCGGAGCCTGAAGCGTTAAAGCTCGCCTATTATGCCCTGGCGTTACTATTGCCACCGCTGGCGGTAGGGCTGACTAATGGTGGTAATAAGCGAGTTGGGGTAGCCGTGTTGCTAACGCTAGCGGGCTGGCTGCCCGGCGTTTTGTATGCTTTTTGGTGGTTGCAGCAGCGTTAACTAAAGACCCTTGCAGACGTTAACTACTTGGCAGCTTCATCCAGGTGCGTATAATCCCGGTAAACTAATTTATAAGGCAGGGTTTACGATGGGTTATCTGATAGGCGTCACGGCGCTATGGGCGTTCTCCTTTTCGCTGATAGGCGTCTACTTGGCGGGCCAGGTCGACAGCTACTTTGCAGTACTTTTGCGGGTAACGCTTGCCACCCTGGTCTTCCTGCCTTTTTTAAGACCCAGCCTTCTGCGTGGTAAACATCGGCTGGCGCTTATGGGCTTAGGTGCCATACAGCTGGGAGTAATGTACACCTTCTTCTATCAATCCTTTCTGCTGCTGTCGGTACCTGAAGTGCTGCTGTTTACTATCTTCACGCCAATTTATATCGCGTTGCTGGATGATCTGCTGTTTGGGCGTTTTACGCCGATTTATATCGTGACCGCACTGCTCGCCGTCGTCGGGGCGGGGGTGATTCGCTATGACGGCGTTGATAGCGGCTTCTGGGCAGGCTTTATGGTCGTGCAGGGAGCCAATCTCTGTTTCGCGCTTGGCCAGGTAGGTTATCGCCGCTTAGCGGCTGATTTGCCACCTACCCTGGCGTGGCACAACGTATTTGGTTGGTTCTTTATTGGTGCGATGGTCGTGGCCCTGCCTGCCTATTTACTCTTTGGTAACAGCGCGGCACTGCCTACCACGTCACTACAGTGGGGCGTGCTTGCATGGTTGGGGCTAGTGGCTTCTGGCGTGGGCTATTTTGCATGGAACCAGGGTGCCACCAAAGTAGATGCAGGTACTTTAGCGATTATGAATAATGCGCTGGTGCCGGCGGGATTAATCGTCAATCTAGTGATTTGGAACCGCGATGCGGATATTCCGCGTTTGCTGTTGGGGGCACTTATCATGGCCGCCTCCCTATGGCTCAACCACTGGTGGTGCCAGCGTCGTCAGGTAGCCGTTAGCTGAGCCTATTTGCCCGATAGCTGAGGTGTCCCCATAATGGCGACTTATGTTAGCGAGAGTCGGCCCATGAGCAACACCTTATCAGCAGACGCTAAGTCAGCGCCCTCCAGCGATCGATCAAGCAGAACCTTTAAAACTATTGGGCTGATTGGTCGGCTGGGGAGTGACAAAGTGGTCGACTCCCTTCAGCGGCTGGTAACCTACCTGGTCGCCCATGACTACTCGGTATTAGTGGAAGATCGCACCGCTACTGTCATACCGCACCATGGTCAGCCGGAAGCCAGCCGCCGCATGCTGGGCGAGCTGTGTGACTTGGTGATTGTGGTAGGGGGCGATGGCAGTCTATTGGGCGCGGCGCGGGCGCTATGCCGCAGCGGTACGCTGATTTTAGGCGTTAATCGGGGCCGCTTGGGGTTTCTTACCGATATCTCCCCTGATGAGTTGGAAACCCGCGTCAGTGAAGTGCTGGCGGGGGAGTTTGAGGTTGAACAGCGTTTTTTACTCGATACCGTGCTCTACCGTAATGGCGTTGCCGTAGGTAATGGCGATGCCTTGAACGAAGTCGTGCTGCACCCTGGCAAAGCGGTACGCATGATAGAGTTTGAGCTGTTTATTGATGGCCAGTTTGTGTATAGCCAGCGCAGCGATGGCTTGATCGTTGCCACTCCCACCGGTTCTACGGCCTACGCGCTCTCTGGTGGCGGGCCGATCATGCACCCCAAACTGGATGTTGTGACGCTGGTGCCGATGTTCCCTCATACGCTGTCGAGTCGCCCCATTGTGATCGATGCCGCTAGTGAAATACGTATTCACATTGGCGAAACCAACCAGTCCTACCCGCATATCAGCTGCGATGGACAAACTAGAGCGGTAGCCAAGCCCAACGATGTGCTGGTGATTACCCGCAAGCCTGAACGTATCCAACTGGTGCACCCCATCGGGCATAATTTTTACGAAGTGTTGCGCAGCAAATTAGGCTGGAGCCATCGGTTGGGGGATTGAGTATGGAGGGATACGACCTCATAGGGGATGTCCATGGCTGCGGTGCTACGCTGGCCTCACTATTGGAAAAATTGGGTTACCATCAGCGCAACGGCGTCTATCGCCACCCGCGTCGCAAAGTGATTTTCCTCGGTGATTTGATTGATCGCGGCCCAAGAATTCGCCTGGCAGTGACCATTGCCCGGCGAATGGTCGAGCAGGGCGAAGCGTATATCGTCATGGGTAATCACGAGTATAACGCCCTGGCGTATACCCATCCTGGGCCCGCAGGTAGCCACAAACGCTGGTTGCGCGAACATACGCCGCGGCATAATCGTATTATTCAGGACACCCTAGAGCAGTATCGCGACTACACCAACGAGTGGGAAGACACCTTGGCGTGGTTTAAAACCATCCCGCTGTGTTTGGAAATCGATGGTATCCGCGTGGTGCATGCTTGCTGGGATGGGGCGCTGATTGAAGAGCTGAAACAGCGCCATCCTGATTACTGCATGGACACGCAGTTTCTGATTGAGTCCACCGACCCCTCCACCCAGGCGTTTCGGATTTTAGACCGCCTGACCCGAGGCCCTCACGTCTCACTACCCCAAGGTATTGCGATACACTCTGGCGATGGCTTTACAAGGCAAAGCTTTCGCGCCCACTTTTGGGCCCAGGCACCTCAGCAGTGGGGTGATGTCGTCTTTCAACCGGATAACTTGCCCGGCGACCTTGAAACGCGCGCATTGACCCACGAAGAGCGCCAGAAACTTAGCTACTACGGGCCAGAGCAACCGCCACTGTTTATCGGCCACTACTGGTGTGAAGGCATACCAGCGCTGCCGACACATAATATTGCCTGCCTCGATTACAGTGCCGTCAAATATGGGCGTTTAGTGGCTTATCGCTGGAGTGGTGAGACAGTCTTAAATGCCGACCATTTTGTATGGATTAAGGTACCAAAAGAGGAAAGGGCGCTGCCCAAACCCTGGGAAATCGACTTTGATTAACAATTGTTTCATTTAATTACATAAAATTACATATTTTTTTCAAAACGGCTGAACTAACCCTGCCGCCGGCCATCTGAGTAAGTGTTCCCTTGAATGATCCCTTGCTTTTATTCTCCGGCGGTTCCCACCGCCGGTTTTTTTTGCCTGTTTGTTGGCAGCGGTGTGGTTCATTCAGTAGTTGTCTTCAATAGCTACCCGCTGCGGTCAGCATGCCGCAAGCGCTTTGATTAGAGGGATGTCATGCATCCAGTGATGCTTCTGCCCGATCACGCGGATACCAATGAACTTCGCCAGGCACTCTGGCGCCACCGCATTGGCCACCGCATTACCGATGAAGCGGACGGCCAACTGCTATGGATAGCCGACCCACGCCAGCTTGGCGAACTTAAAGCACTGCTAGAGCGCTGGCAACGGGGCGAACCCCTGGTGCTTCATCAGGCTGCTCAGCGCCCGCGCACCATGACCAACTTCTTGGCATCGCTAAAGCAAGTGCCGGTAACGGCGCTGATGGTTGTCATTAGTCTGGTGATATTTGCCCTGATTGGTGTTTTTGGTGACCAGTTGATTGTCACTCTAACCATCGTGCCGATAGGTATTTCAGGTGGTGAGCTGGTCTTCGGCGATCTGTCTCAAACGCTTGCGTCAGGGCAAGTCTGGCGCTTTTTATCGCCTGCTTTCCTGCACTTTGGCTGGATGCATTTAATATTTAACCTGATGTGGGTGTGGTACTTCGGACGTCAGATTGAAGCACTTCAGGGCAGCCGTACCATGTTACTGCTGCTGATTGTCGCGGGCGTTGGCGCGAATGTGGCGCAGTACGCGACCGGCACCGTGCTATTCGGCGGCATGTCCGGGGTAGTATATGCCTTACTGGCTCACGTTTGGTTGATGTCCCGCAGGGTTCCCCAAAGTGGCTTCTTTGTACCGCAAATGCTGGTGGTCTTTATGCTCGGCTGGATGGTGTTCACCATGACCGATATGGCGGGCAGCGTTGGCTTTGGCAATGTCGCTAATGAAGCACATTTGGGTGGTCTACTCGTGGGGCTTGTCACAGGCTGGTATTATTCATCCCGCCGTTTGAAAAACCGCTAAGAGGCCTGCAATGAGCGAAATGACGTTCGAAAAAATGATCAACCAGATGACCCCGGCGATTTACGAAAGCCTTAAACAGGCAGTATCGCTGCGCAAATGGCCCGACGGTCGCCGCTTAACGCCGGAACAGACCGAACTCTGCTTGGAAGCCGTCATGCGCTTTGAGGTGGAGAACAACGTGCCGGAAGAAAACCGAGTAGGGTATTTAGAGAAGCGTACCTGCGGTGCAGCGGCTAGCGGAGCTGGCGTAACGCCTGAAATGGCGGGCTTGGCACGGGATGCCACACGTGATTGAAGCGGCAGTGCAAGGCTGTTTAAGCAAAATGGCGGCAGCGATCCCTGGTCTCCAAGACCAACCGGTGGTTTACCACTTGCGAGCGGGTGAGCACCGTGTTGCGCTTAACGAGCGTATCGGTGAGCCGCTCAGCCTGCGTTGGACGGGAGCCATTGCTTGTACCCACTGCGGGCGAGCAACCAATAAGAGCTTTGCCCAAGGCCACTGTTACCCCTGCTTCAAGCGGCTAGCCCAGTGTGATACCTGCATTATGAAGCCAGAAACCTGCCACTTTTTCCAAGGCACTTGCCGTGAGCCGGAGTGGGGCGAGCGGCACTGCTTCCAGCCCCATATCGTCTACTTGGCTAACTCGTCGGGGCTTAAAGTCGGCATCACCCGCAAAACCCAAATGCCTACTCGCTGGCTGGACCAAGGCGCGATTCAGGCGCTGCCGATTCTTGAAGTGGATACTCGCCAGCAGTCTGGGTTTGTCGAAATGCTGTTTAAAGAGCAGGTGGCCGACCGCACCAACTGGCGGGCGATGCTCAAAGGCGACGTCGAAACCATGGATTTAAGCGCCGAGCGTGATCGTTTGCTAACCCTGCTAGCCGATGGGTTGCACCAACTGCGCGAAACCCATGGTGCGGACGCCATTCGCTTGTTGGAACAGCCAGCGCAACATTTTCACTACCCCGTCAGCGTTTTTCCCAAAAAAGTGGTGTCGCATAACTTTGATAAACAGCCGCTGGTAGAAGGCGTGCTGCAAGGCGTCAAAGGGCAGTATTTGATCCTTGATAGTGGGGTCATTAATCTCCGAAAATTCACCGGTTACGAAATCCAGGTGAGTTAAGCGGCTAGCCATAAGGGGGTGTTTTGACTAAGGTTAGGGGGTGATCTGACCCGCCTTACGCAACGCAAGGAAGCCCTGATGCCTTGGCTTAAACTGCTTCACATTGCCGCGCTAGTGATCTGGTGCGGCTCACTGCTTTATCTGCCCGCCTTGCTTAGCCAGGCGCTGCAGCTTCGCAAAGACGCGGGCTTCGCTCAGGGCACCCCGCCCATGCCGCGGTTTTTTTATAACTCAGTTGCTACCCCGGCCGCTTTAGTGGCTATTGCCTCGGGCACGCTGCTATTTCTCATCCATGGTGTGCTGGGCGGCTGGCTGATCTTAAAGCTGGGTGCCGTAGTGGCCATGGTCGCCGCCCACGGCTGCTTTGGCTGGTTAATCTTGCGCCTTGAGATGGGCCACTACCGCTGGGTAAAACCCGCCAACTGGACGGCGCTATGCGTTGCGTTGGCGGGCATTATAGGTGTGCTGGGGCTTGTGTTAGCTAAGCCACTGGACTGGAGCTAACGCCGTGTCTTTAAACAACTTAGTTTTAATCCTCAACATCGACCCCCACGGCGTGCTCATACACCAACTGCCCCCCCAGCCAGCCAGCCAAAGCGATCAACGCGGCGGTGAGCAGCGATACGGCCAGCCCCCAAGGCAAAATCGCACTCGGGTCGTTGAAACGCAGCAGCCAGTTCAGCGACGCCAACGAGAGCATCACCACCGCGACGATAGCGTGGCTCCAGCCGGTAATCAGGCGGCGAATACGCGGCACAGTGACCAGATCAATAATACCTGCCGTGCTGGCAATCCAACCGCCAAATGCGCCGACACCGGCCAGCCACAAGCTGGCGCGCAACCAGAATGGATCGCCGCTCAGCATGAAACCGATATCGCTTGCCACCAGCGCCATCAGGGCCGCGACGGGAAAGTGAATCATCACGGGATGAAGCGGATGTCCGGCGAGGGATGCGCGGCTTTTAATCGAGCGCTGGCGAGGCTTTGCCATGGTCACTTCCTGTGGGCAGAAAAAGGAATTCAAGGGATGAGGTTGATTATTCAACGCTTAACCAAGCAGCGGGTCAACTCACTTGGCACACCGCTTGCGCTGTTTTTCGGCCTGCTATTAGCCGGTTGTGCGGGGGATAAGTCTATTCTAGACCCGGCAGGCCAAGCTGCGCGAGACGTGGCGATGATTTGGTGGGTAATGCTGGGTTTTGGCACTGTGGTATTGGTGCTGGTGACTGCTTTTTGGCTGTATACCTTCAAGCGCAGTGAGGTCGTACGTACGCCTGCTGAGGAGCGAAAAATAGCGCGTCGCTGGATTATTGGTGGTGGCATTATGCTGCCGGTGGCCAGCATTACCGCTCTACTGGCCTTTGGTGTGCCCACCGGCCAGCGGCTTTTACCGTTGCCCCTGGCAGAACCGCCGGAGGTGATTGAAGTAATCGGCCACCAGTGGTGGTGGGAAGTGCGCTATCCCGGCGCAGAAGGGGGTGAGGTGGTGACTTCTAATCAGCTCATCATGCCTGCAGGGGAGCCAGTCGATTTTCACGTTACTGGTGCGGACGTTATTCACGCCTTCTGGGTGCCTCGACTGGGCGGAAAGATCGATATGATCCCTGGACGAGTGAATAAAATACGCTTAGAGGCAGACGAACCGGCGGTATTTGGTGCTCAGTGCGCCGAGTTCTGTGGCGCCCAACATGCCCAAATGCAACTCTATGTGGAAGCCGTCGGGCGTGACGAGTACGACGCTTGGCTGGCCGCCCGTCAAACGGAAGCATTATCGTCGCTAGCTGCAAACGATCAGCAGCATGAGCCTGCCAGGGAGGCATTTATGACCCATTGTGCTAGCTGCCACCGGGTAGCGGGACTCTCCTCTGAGGAAGAGGGGCCGGATCTTTCTGATCTTGGCAGCCGGACTAGCCTCGGGGCGGGGATAATGGCCATGGAAGAGGGCGCAGTCACCCACTGGCTACAGCATCACCAACGCTTAAAGCCGGGCAACAAAATGCCGCCCCACGGTGATATTGAGACGGCCACCTTGGAGAGCCTGGGTGCTTGGCTGGAGACGCTAACCCCATGACCACTATTAACCGAGAAGCTACCCCAGAAGGCGATAACATCGCAGGCCCCGGCCAGTTGCACAGTGACTTGCACGAGATATGGGGCAATCCGCGTGGCTTAAAAGCCCTCACCATTGTGAATCACACCACTCTCGGCTTACGTTTTATGGTAACCGGGATGGCGTTTTTCTTGCTCGGCGGGCTGTTAGCCATGCTGGTGCGCACCCAGTTGGCGCTCCCCGATCAAGACTTTATGTCGCCGGATATCTATAGCCAAGTCACCACAATGCATGGCACGGTGATGATGTTTCTGTTCGCCATACCCATGCTGGAAGGGCTGGCGATTTATATGATCCCCAAGATGATCGGTGCCCGGGATCTGGTTTGCCCACGGCTAACATCCCTGGGTTACTGGTGCTATCTGTTTGGCGGCATCATCCTGTCGTTTAGTTTGGTGTTAGAGATGGCGCCTAATAGCGGCTGGTTTATGTATACCCCGCTCAGTGGCAGCGAGTATTCACCGGGTTTGGGCTCAGATTTCTGGCTGTTAGGGATCACCTTCGTTGAGATCTCCGCGCTGTCTGCCGGGGTCGAATTGGTGGTTTCGATACTGCGTACCCGCACCCAGGGCATGGCGCTGCACAAAATGCCGCTGTTTGCCTGGTATATCCTCGCCATGGCGCTGATGATCGTGGTCGGTTTTCCGCCACTGATTCTAGGCAGTATTCTGCTGGAGCTTGAGCGCGCAGTGGGGATGCCCTTTTTTGAAGTGACCGGTGGCGGTGATCCGATTCTATGGCAGCACCTCTTTTGGCTGTTCGGCCATCCCGAGGTTTACATCATTTTCCTGCCCGCGGCGGGCATTGTCTCCACGCTGATCCCGGTGTTTGCTGGCCGTCCGATCGTTGGTTACGGCTGGGTGGTCTTCGCCATTACCGTGACAGGCTTTATCAGTTTCGGGCTCTGGGTTCACCACATGTTTACCGTGGGTATTCCGCAACTGGCTCAAGCGTTCTTCTCCGCCGCCAGTATGCTGGTTGCGGTACCAACCGCGATTCAGGTGTTTGTCTGGCTGGCCACGCTATGGCTGGGTAAGCCCAAGATGAAGCTACCAATGCTATGGATCATGGGCTTCCTGATTATCTTCGTGTGTGGCGGTTTGACTGGCGTAATGCTGGCGCTGGTGCCCTTTAACTGGCAGGTGCACGATACCCACTTTGTGGTGGCGCATATGCACTATGTGTTGGTGGGGGGCATGTTCTTCCCGCTGATTGCCGGACTCTACTACTGGTTGCCGCTGTTTTCAGGGCGAATGCCTTCTGAAACCCTGGGAAAATGGGGCTTTTGGCTGACCTTTTTGGGCTTTAATGGCACCTTCTTGATCATGCACTGGACTGGCCTTTTGGGAATGCCGCGGCGGGTTTACTCTTATGAAACGGGCATGGGCTGGGATATTTTCAACCTGCTGTCATCCATGAGTAGCTTTATTATGTCGGCGGGGATTGCCATGGTGCTGCTGGATTTTGCGCTGCACTTCCGTTTTGGCAAACCCGCTAAGCATAATCCCTGGAACGCGGATACCCTGGAATGGGCCAATAGTATGCCGCCCAGCGCCTACAACTTTGTCAGCCTGCCAAAGATCGAGACGCGCCACCCATTATGGGATGACCCTGATCTACCCCGCACCATGGCAGAAGGGCAACATAGCCTGGCGGTGGCTACCCATGGCCGGCGGGAGATGTGGGGCACCGACCCATTATCGGGCAAAGTGCGGGAAATCGTTCATCTGCCGGGTAACTCCTGGTGGCCGCTGTTCGCCGCAATAGCTCTGGCCGTGGTGTGTTTAAGCCTGCTGACGCGGCTATATCCGCTGGCTGGTATCGCTGTTGTCGTGGCTGGCCTATTTCTACTGCGCTGGTCTTGGGAGAATGGTGCACATCCAAAAGCAGCACCGGATGCAGAAGTAGCCCCCGGCGACCCCCCGCTGCACTCGCGCACCATGGATGGCCCCGGCCTATGGGCGATGTCGATCACGCTGCTCGCCAATGGTTCGTTCTTCCTCTCTTACCTATTTGGCTGGTTCTATCTATGGACGGTGTCCCCCGAGTGGCGGATGCCCGACACCTCACCGCTCTCCTTGGTGGGGCTTATCATTGCCGCGAGTGCGCTAACTGCTGGCCTGGGAATTCTCGAAAAACTGGTGCGCGGTTTGCGCCAGGGTAAGGATGCAGGGCTGGCTGTGGGCATGTATTGCATCAGTGCTCTAGGCTTTGTACAGGTTGTGATAACGCTTTGGGTGCTGTTGACTGCAGACTTGGCGGTGACCGAAACCTCCCATGATGCGATCATTATGGTTGGGCTGGCCTATGCACTGCTACACGGTGGTTTAGGCGCCGTGCTTACGCTTCTTCAGGGCCTGCGGGTGGGTTATGGCTATGTGGGTGCCCATGCGCCTTTCGAGCCTGCCGTGGTTGCCCTGTGGTGGCGCTATAACCTGGTGACGTTCTGGATACTCGTGGGCGCGCTTGCCGTGTTGCCGCGTGTGATTGGGAGCTAAGTTAATGTCCATCACGATGCAGCGGTTACATCTTACCCATCCCTTACATTTCGTCATTGGCTTAACGCTATGGTGTATCTGGTTCGTAGCCGTTTACGGCGGGCATGCAATAGCCTGCTCAGTTGCGCCGCCTGCTCCCGAGCAGGGCGTATTCACCCTGGTGAACGCGATGCTGCTGGTGGTTAGTATCGCGGCGATTGCGTTACTGGCGGTGCTAACAGTGGGCTGTTGCCGTATGGCCAAGCGCCATGAAGGGCGGCTGCGCTTTAATGCCACTGTTTCCGCCGGTCTGTATCTTTTCTCTACCTTAGGCGTTGTGTTTGCTGCAATGCCGATTATTGGCATTCCGCCTTGCCTGTAAGCGATGTGCTTAACAAAGAGGAAGAGCAGCTCTATACCCTCCACGGTATGTGGTGCACCAGCTGTGCCATGGCCGTGGAGGGCTCTATAAAGCGGCTTGAAGGCGTGCGCGAGGTTAGCGTCCACTACCCAAGCGCGACCCTCTGCATCAGTGGTATGCCTACCGCTATTCAGCTCTCAACGCTTGCCCCAACGATTAAACGCCTGGGCTATCGGCTTACAGAACTTGAGCCGGTGGCAGATGCCCATGGGCGTTTAGAAGAGGAGAGCCGCTATCTGACGCTGAGGCTAATGGTCGGTTCGCTGTTCGGCATGTGGACGATGCTCGCTTCACTCTTGATATATGCGGGTGCATTGCCTTCGGAGCGGGTTGAATGGGTGGTGGCGTGGGCATCGGGGGCATTTGCCTTACCTGTCGTGCTGTTCGCAGGTGCACCGTTTTACCGGGCTGGGTGGCGAACGCTGCTCGCCAAGCGCCCTGGCATGGATGTGCTTGTTAGCCTGGGCGTTATCGCCGCGGTGCTGGTTTCGATTTGGCTACTATGGAGTGGCTCAAATGAGGTTTATTTCGACACCGCAGTGATGCTGATTGTGCTTCTACTGGTTGGCCGGCTGGTAGAAACGTTATGCCGTCACCGTGGGCTAAAAGCGCTTGATGCCCTGGCGCTTCCAACGGATGATATAACGGTTTGGCAGAACGAGCACTGTGGATCGATTCCTGTGGATGAAGTGACGAAGGGAACGCGTGTCGAGCTAGCGCCCGGTAAGTTGATAGCCCTTGATGGGATCCTGGAAGCCTCGGGTTGGTTCGATACTGCCTCGCTTACCGGCGAAAGCCTGCCGCGCCACTTTTATGCCGGACAGAAGGTCTATGCGGGCTGCCGCTACCTGGGTACAACGCCGCTGGTGATGCAGGTGAGTGCAGGCGTAGGCAAACGGCGACTGGATCGGCTGTGTGACGAAATGCGCCGCTATCAAGCCAAAAAAGGCGAATTGCAGAAACTCGCTGACCGTTTTGCCGCATGGCTAAGCCCGCTAGCGCTAGTGCTAGCGATGCTAACGTTGCCCGCTGCGCTGCTACTTGGATTGGGGTGGGAGGATGCATTGGTGCGTGCACTGTCTGTGTTAGTGGTTGCTTGCCCCTGTGCCGTGGGGCTTGCGGTGCCACTGGCAAGCCTGGCGGGTAGCGGTCAGGCCATGCAGCAAGGTGTTGCGCTACGCGACCCGGCAGCGCTCGAAACCTTGGCACGCATTCGCTCGGTAGCGTTGGATAAAACCGGTACCTTAACCACTGGCAGCCATTCGGTGCTGCACTGGCAGGCCAGGGAAGGCATTGATAAGCACACTTTGCAGCGCAAGCTCAGTGCCGCTGTTGCTGGCAGCGAACACCCCTTGGCACAAGCGTTAGCGCGCTGGTCGGGCAGCCAACATGATCAACATCCTGAGCAATGCGTGGACGTAAACGAAGCGCCTGGGGAAGGGCGCCATGTGCGCTTGAGTAACGGTGAATGGCTGATGGTAGGCAGCGCTGGTTGGCTTTCTCGCCACCAGATAGTGCTGCCAGACCACGAGGAAGACACAACGCTGGCCTTTGCTTCTCAAGTGATGGTAGCTGATGATGCAGGCTGGCTAGCCACGCTCTATCTTACTGATCAACCAGTGGAGGATGCTGAAAAAAGCGTGGAACACCTGCTAGATGCAGGGTATGTGGTGGCAATGATCAGCGGCGATCGGCAGGGGGCGGTTAGTTGGTTAGGTGAACGGTTGGGGCTTGGAAGAGAAGCTTGCTATGCCCAGCGCTCGCCTGAAGCCAAAGCGCGGCTTTTGCAGGGGTTGCCATCGCCAACGCTTTACGTGGGGGATGGCTTAAACGATACCCTGAGCCTGGCCGCGGCAGATGTTGGCATCGCTCCGCTAAGTGCCAGCGAAGCTGCCCGCGAAGGCGCTTCCGCACAGCTAATGGCGCCAGGTATTGGTGGGGTAGTCAAACTGCTCAGCATTGCTAAACACTCGCGGCGCATCATGGTTCAGAACCTGTTCTTTTCGGCGCTCTACAACACCCTGGCACTCGGGTTGGTGGTGCTGATGGCGATCCCCCCGCTAGTAGCGGTACTCGCCATGGCGGCAAGCTCGCTGACGGTTACCCTCAACGCTGCACGGCTGGCCTGGGCGGAGCCGGATGAAAATGACACTAACTAACTAACATAGCCAAGCGCCTGCTTAATCCGCTCGGCGTGTGTGGCCACCCAACGTGGATCTATCGCCCCCCAATCACGTATCTGGTAGCGGCCTATGTTGTGGCGCTCGCCGTCATCTTTCTTGAATACACACTCAATATCCAACTCGGCAAGAGATGCAATCGTATCCTGGGCGGTGCGCCGTGGCATGCCGGTGGCCTCGATGAGTGCAGGTACGCTGGCAGCGCCTTGTTCGATCAAATGGGCGACGTATAAACGGCGGTAAAAACTCGATTTGGTTTTGCTTAGAGCAGGCATTCGGCTTCCTTTGCAGCTAATTTATGCACGTGATGCCTAGCTTAAATGAATAAATCCTGCTGCGCTCGTGGCGGGCGAAAATCCCGGGTGTTCAAGCCCTGCTCGGTGCGATCCTGCATGTTCCACTGGCGGCTGGCGCGGGCAAAGCGTTGCGCAATTAAATCAGCAAACACCCCTTCACCGCGAAAGCGCTTACCAAACTTGGCATCGTACGCCTTACCTCCACGGCACTGACGCATTAGGCTCATCACTTTTGCGGCGCGCTCAGGGTAGTGCGCTTCTAACCACGCTTCAAACAGCGGTGCCACTTCATAGGGTAAACGTAGCAGCATCCAGGCGGCGGTTCTCGCCCCTGCACGGCTGGCGGCTTCCAAGAGCTTTTCGATTTCATGATCGGTTAGCCCCGGAATAACCGGCGAAATGAGCGCACCAACCGGAACACCTGCGGTATTCAGTTCACGAATGGCCCGCAAGCGCGCCTGAGGCGATGCCGCCCGTGGTTCTAATGTGCGTTTCAAGTTGGCATCCAGGCTGGTCAAACTGACAAACACGCGCACCAGCCGGTGTTCGGCCATTTCCGCCAGGAGTTCTAAATCGCGCAGCACTAAGGTGCTTTTAGTCACCAGCGTTACCGGATGGCGACACTCCAGCAGCAGCTCCAATAAGCGACGAGTAGTTTGATAAGTGGCCTCAAGCGGCTGGTAGCAGTCGGTGTTGCCGGAAAGGTTGATCGGGCGGCACACGTAATTAGGGTGGCACAGCTCTTCGGATAACCGCTCTACCAATCCGCTGCGGGCAATCAGCTTGGTTTCAAAATCCAGCCCTGGCGATAAGTCCCAGTAGGCGTGAGAGGGGCGGGCATAGCAGTAAACGCAGCCGTGCTCACAGCCGCGATAAGGGTTCAGCGAGCGATCAAAAGGTAAATCTGGAGAGCGATTCCACGACAAAGCACTTTTGCTCACCTCCTCACGCACTTCGGTGGCGATAGTCGTAGAGGCCTCTTCCCGCCACCAGCCGTCATCTTCCTCCTCGCTGCGGGTAGGTGCAAAACGATTGTGCGGATCGTACGTTGCCCCGCGACCCTTATAGGAGCTTGGGGTTCCAAGAGATGTCATGGTTCACCTCTTTTGATATGGTTTTATATACAGTACTCTTGGGGTGGCAATAAATCAATAGCCAGTCAATTAATTAACTTGCAGTAGCTAAAAGGGCGCTACCCAAAGAACTATCGTGGGTTTAATGTGCAAGGTGGGTTTGTGGCTAAAGAGCCAGCGAGGAAACGTTATGTCGAAAGTGGTCATCGTGACAGGGGGAAGCCGAGGTATCGGAGCGGCCACCGCAAAATTGCTGGGCGCAAAAGGCTATGCAGTGTGCGTGAACTATCTTGCTAATAGGGAGCGGGCAGATGATGTGGCTGATTGCATTATTCGAGCGGGTGGTCGAGCGTTTGCCTGTCAAGCGGATGTTAGCAGTGAAGCTGACGTTATCCACCTGTTTGATGCAGCAGAAGAGCGCTTTGGCAAGGTGACGCATTTGGTTAACAATGCAGGCATTCTGTTTACTCAATCCAAGCTGGTCGATATCGACCTTGAGCGCTTCAACCAAGTGCTTAATAGCAATGTGGTCAGCTGTTTTCTGTGCTCTAGAGAAGCCGTCAGGCGCTTCCCAGCAGGTAGTGCAATCGTCAATGTCTCATCGCTTGCCTCGCAAACAGGCTCGCCCTTTGAATATGTTGACTACGCTGCATCGAAAGGTGCCATGGACACCCTTACCAAGGGGTTGTCTCGCGAAGTTGCTGGCTCGGGAATTCGTGTTAACGCCGTTCGTCCCGGTTTTATCTACACTGATATGCATGCCGATGGTGGAGAACCAGGGCGGGTTGATCGTTTAGCCCCCCAGATTCCTATGCAGCGTGGCGGTAGCGCTGAAGAAGTGGCTAATACCATCGCTTGGTTGCTCTCGGACGAAGCCTCTTATGTAACGGGGTCATTCATTGATGTAGCAGGCGGGCGGTAATGCTGTTCTTCGCCCGTATTTCAAGCGTTCTAAATGGATGCTGCTTTTAGGTCTTAACTCATGACACTTCAACAACACTTCGAACAGTTAGCCACTTATAACCAGTGGATGAACGCTAGACTCTATAATGCCGCCGGTAAACTGAGCGCCTTTGAACTGACTGAAGAGCGTGGCGCGTTCTTCGGCTCGATTTTTGGCACACTGAACCACATCGCGGTAGCCGACACGATTTGGCTCAAACGTTTTGCAACACACGCCTCTTCTTCCGCAAGGACGCTTGAGGTAATGGTGGCACTACCTACGCCAGATCGCCTTGATCAGATTCTCTTTGATGACTTGAAGGGATTGAAAGCGCATCGCCAATGGCTCGATACCGTGATTATTAACTGGGTAGCGGCGCTGACAGACGACGATTTGAGTACCACGCTGAGTTATCACAACATAAAAGGAGTGGCCTCAAAACGGCGATACTCAAGCCTGATCGTTCACTTCTTCAATCACCAAACCCACCACCGCGGGCAGGCATCTACTTTATTCTCCCAAGCCGGTGTGGATATTGGTGTCACCGATTTGTTGGATCTAATTCCGGATGAGTCTTAAGGGGAAAGCTTAGACAACGGGAACCGAGTTACTGGAATTAATCATTTATTACAAACCGAAGGTTCCAGGGTTGCGAAACGCCTTGGCTTTTTCAAGCCAAGGCGTTTGTTTTTTACTCGTTTACCGAACTAGCCTAGCGCTTCTTCCTCACAGGCTTTTTATCGAGATTGACGGTCGGGGCGGTTTCCTTTTCACTACTGTCGGTAGTAGGAAAGTGCGCCCGTACCAACTCCAGCAACCCTTGCGTGGAGGTGTCGAAGTCAGCGGCGTTGGTGTCGATGCGTTCGCTGATTTCGCCGGCAATGCGCTTGCCGAGCTGTACGCCCCACTGGTCAAACGAGTTGATGTTCCAGATTACCCCCTGTACGAACACCTTGTGCTCATAGAGCGCAATCAGCGCACCCAGGTTTTTTGGCGTTAGCTCATCCAGCAGTAGGGTGCTGGAAGGGCGGTTGCCGGGGCAGCTGTAGGGGTCGTGTTGGCTTAGCTCTTTGCTATCCCCTTGGCTACCTTCCATAAAGGCGTTGGCTTGGGCGAGCATATTGGTTAGTAGGGCGAAGTGATGGTCTTCCACGCCGGGCTCGGGCTTGAGCGAGGCAATAAAATCAATCGGCACGTAGCGGGTGCCCTGGTGCAGTAGCTGGAAGAAGGCGTGTTGGCCGTTGGAGCCGGTTTGCCCCCACACAATGGGGCCGGTTTTGTAGTTCACCGGGTGGCCGAAAATATCCACCGACTTACCGTTAGACTCCATATCCAGCTGTTGCAGGAAGGATGGCAGTTGGTTCAGCGCTTGGTCGTAGGGCACGATGGCTTGGGTCTCAGCGCCAATAAAGTTGATGTACCAAATACCAATCAGCGCCATCAGCACTGGCATGTTTTGCGAGAACGGCGCGTTGATGAAATGGTTATCCATCTCATGTGCGCCTTCCAGCAGCTCGATAAAGCCTTCGAAACCGATCGAAAGCGCAATCGGCAGCCCGATGGACGACCACATGGAGTAACGGCCGCCCACCCAAGCCCAGAATTCGAACACGTTCTCTTCGCGAATGCCGAACTCCATGGCCGCTTTGCGGTTGGTGGAGGCGGCAATAAAGTGCGCGCCCACGTCGGCGTCTTCACCAGCGTTTTCCAGGAACCAGCGCCGCGCGGTTTTGGCGTTTAGCAGGGTCTCCTGGGTAGAGAAGGTCTTGGTAGAGACGATAAACAGCGTAGTGGCCGGATCAAGGCGCGAGAGAACCTTCTGAATATGGGTGCCGTCCACGTTGGAGACGAAGTGGAAGTGCAGCTCGGGGTGGCGATATTTGAGCAGCGCGCGAACCGCCATATTGGGACCAAGATCCGAGCCGCCAATACCGATATTGACCACGTCTTTAATGCGTTTGCCGCTGTAGCCTTTCCATTCACCACTGCGCACCGCTTCCGAGAACAGCTTGATCTGCTCGCGGGTGCGGGTGATCTCCGGCATGACGTCTTCGCCGTCCACATAGACTGGTTCATCGCCTAAGTGACGCAGAGCCGTATGCAGTACCGGGCGGTTTTCAGTAACGTTGATAATATCGCCGGAGAACATCTGTGCCCGTCGCTGTACCAGTGCGGAGTGGTCGGCTAGCTCAATCAGCTTGGTAAGCACTTCATCGGAGACGTGGTGCTTGGAGTAGTCAAGAAACAGACCGCCCACCCGTAAGCTCATTTTCTCAAAGCGCTGCGGGTCATTGGTGAAGTAGTCGCGAATGCGGTCGTTAGCGGTTTTGTCGCGCAGGCGGTCAAGCGCCTGCCAGGTAACGCTGCGAGTTAGCTGAAACATAGGGCGATCCGTTTGTTATAAGTGAGCGTGGTAATCAAATACAAAAAGTGGCGTTATGTAAAAATACTACATAAAAAATGACAAAGAGTAGAGGGTATAAGTGGCGTGAAAAGGTATTAAATGCGTAAAGCGACGTATTTAAAAGGGCAGGCATGTTCGCCTGCCCTCATTTTTTGGTAACAGCGGTTAGGTGGCGAGTGCTACCTGGGCCGCATCACGTTTGATAAACGCATAGCTTAAACCCGTCACCAACGAGCCAGCCACAATAGCGCCAAGATAGAGCAGGGCCGGGGTAATGGCGTTGGGAATCAGCAGTACAAAGATGCCGCCGTGGGGAGCCATAAGCTTTGCGCCTACCAGCATCGATAGGGCGCCTGTGAGTGCACCCCCAACGATACAGGCGGGGATAACGCGTAGCGGGTCTTTCGCCGCAAAGGGGATCGCGCCTTCACTGATAAAACAAAGGCCCAGTACGAAAGAGGCTTTCCCTGCTTCGCGCTCCGGTGCCGAGAACTTGTTGCGCGCTACAAAGCTGGCAATGCCCATACCAATGGCAGGTACCATTCCCGCCGCCATAATCGCCGCCATGGGGCCGTATGTTTCAGAGGCTAGCAGGCCCACGCCAAAGGTGTAAGCAGCCTTGTTAACCGGGCCACCCAGATCGAAACACATCATCGCGCCGAGCAGGATACCCAGCAGCACCGCGTTAGTGGAGCCCATGGACTCCAGGAAACTGGTCAGCGCATTAAGCAGCGCCGCGACCGGTTCGCCAATCACGTAAATCATGGTCAGGCCGGTGACCAAACTGGCGACTAGCGGAATGATCAGAATCGGCTTCAGGGATTCAACGCTGGAGGGCAGTTTGACGTAGCGCGTAACCGCCAGCGCCACGTAACCCGCCAGGAAGCCCGCCAAAATACCGCCGATAAAGCCGGAGCCGATATTGGCCGCCAGCATGCCACCAATCATACCCGGTGCGATGCCGGGGCGGTCGGCGATGGAGTAGGCAATATAACCTGCCAGCACTGGAATCATCAGCGCGAAGGCGGTGCCACCCCCAATCTGCATCAGTGCGGCGGCCAGGGTGCCTTCCTGCTCAAAGGCCTCAATACCAAACACAAAGGAGAGCGCAATTAGCAGGCCGCCCGCTACGACCATCGGCAACATAAAGGAAACGCCGGTGAGCAGGTGCTTATAAACGCCTTTCTCTTTGACGCTCTTATTTGCTGTGCCCGCATTGCTGCTGCCGCTCTCTATGGAGGCCTCGCTGAGCGCGGCTTCAAGCGTGGGGCGTGGCTTTTTCAGCGCGTTGCCGGTAGAGGTACGGTAGATGCGCTTACCAGCAAACCGCGTCGGGTCAACGTCGATATCGCAGGCCAGTACGACCACATCGGCGTCGGCGATCTCTTCTTCAGTCAATTTATCTTGTGCGCCAACCGAGCCTTGGGTTTCCACGCGAATGGCATGGCCCATGGCTTTGCCCGCCTCTGCGAGTGCTTCGGCGGCCATAAAGGTATGCGCCACGCCGGTGGGGCAGGCAGTGACAGCAACGATTTTCTTGCCATCCGCGCTGTTTGCAGCGGTAGATGCGCTAGTAGTAGAGGCCGCAGGTGCGCTATAAATCGGTGCTTCACGCTTAGCCTGGGCCAGAAATGCGCTGGGGTCGGGGAGTGCGCTGGCAATCGGCGCTTGGAATAGCCGCTTGCCTTCGAAGCGCTCTGGGGCAGGCACGTGATCGGCGGCGACCACGATCAAATCGGCATTGGCGATCTGCTCGGCAGTGGCGGCCTGGAGCGGCGCGACTTCACCGTGCATTTCCACGTGCGCCGACCAGCCTTGACGCTGGGCGGCTTGTTCCAGGCGCTTAGCCGCGAGGAAGGTGGTCGCCATGCCGCTGGGGCAGGCGGTAATCAGAATAATATTCATAGCGTGGCTCCCTCGGTGATGGTGTCATCAAGACGCCGTATCCGGGTGTGTTGTTGGAGTGAATCGAAATCGGCAGCATGGGGATTGCCCACACCAACGTGGCGCACGGCCTCGGCCGAGAGCGCGGTGGCAAAGCGCAGCGTCTGTTCAGCCTCTTGCTGGTTAAGCAGGCCGTGGAGCATGCCCGCGACGAAGGTATCGCCGGCGCAAACGGTATTCGTCGCGGTAACCTTAGGGGGTGTGGCGTGCCAGGCACCTTGAGCGTTCACCCACAGCACCCCTTCAGCACCCGCTGAAATCAGCGCATTGGCGATGCCGCTTTTATGCAGCCGTTTAGCCGCATTCAAGCGCACATCGGAAGAGGTCATATCTTCGCCCGCCCACTCTGCCAGTTCGTTTTCATTAGGCTTAACACCGGCGGGGTGAGTCGCTATGGCCGCATTGAGTGCCGGGCCACTGGTATCTACCCAGAGCGGTACGCTGCTGGCGTTTAAGTGGTTTAACAGCGCGCTGAAATCGTCCGGTGACAGCCCAGGGGGCAGGCTGCCCGCCACGACGACCGCCTGGGGTGGCGTCGCGCTGGAAAGCTCGGTATTCAGTTTGTCGATCAGCGTCTGCAGATGTGCGGCGTCAATGGGCATGCCGGGGCCGTTAATATCGGTAACGCGGCCGCTCTGTTCAGCAATTTTGGCATTGATACGGGTTTCTCCCGGCACGCGCACAAAGGCGTCAGTCAGGGAGTAATTGGTAAATGCTAGCTCAAAGGGAGCGTCGTTATCGGCACCTAAAAAACCGCTGACGGTGACGTCGTGGCCAAGACCCGCCAATACGCGGGCAACGTTAACGCCTTTGCCCGCTGCTTCTAACTGGGCGCTAGTGGGGCGGTTCACGCTACCCAGCACCAACGACTCAAGGTTAAACGCCAAATCCAGCGCCGGATTCAGGGTAATGCATAGCACGCGGGCCATTAGCGGGCCTCCAGTGCATCGCGCACTTCATCGCTGGTGGCTTGGGAAAGCGCTAACTCAGCGCTGGCTTGGGCATCGGCGAAGTCAAACTCGCGCAGGCGGGCTTTGACCAGCGGGATCTGCCGCGCGCTGACGGAGAGCTCGTCCACGCCAAGGCCTACCAATACGGGAATGGCCACGGCGTCTGAGGCTAATTCGCCGCACACGCCGACCCATTTTCCTTGGGTATGGGCAGCCGCCACGGTCATTTGAATCAAACGCAGCACAGCAGGGTGTAAGCCATCGGCTTGAGCAGAGAGTTCCGGGTGGCCGCGGTCGATAGCCAGGGTGTACTGAGTCAAGTCGTTGGTGCCTACCGAGAAGAAATCGACTTCGGCGGCAAGACTGGGCGCCAGCAGCGCGCTAGAGGGTATTTCAATCATCACGCCAAGCTGCACATCGGTGGCGCGCTGGGAAGTAGGGATCTCTTTGAGTAGGCGATCGTAGATGGCTTTTACAGCGCGGAACTCAGCGATATCTTTGACCATCGGCAGCATAATCCGCAGAGGACTATCCTTGCCTGCCATCAATAACGCACGCAATTGGGTCTCGAGCACTTCGGGTTGTGTCAGCGCTAAGCGAATACCGCGTAGGCCCAGGAAGGGGTTGTCTTCTTGGGGTACCGGCCAGTAGGGCAGTGGCTTATCACCGCCGACATCTAATGTGCGGGCTACCAGCGGGCGGCCATCCAGGGCGTCAATTGCCTGACGGTACTCGCTAATCTGAGTGGCTAAGTCTGGTGCGCTGGCGTGGGCCATGAACAGGAATTCAGTACGCAGCAGGCCAACGGCCTCAGCGCCGCGCTCTACCGCATCAGCGGCGTGGGCAGTGTTGCCCAGGTTGGCGGCGACTTCCACACGGTGCCCATCGCGAGTTTGGGCGACTTCGAAGCGGCTTTCCCAGGCATCGGCTTCGCGCTGTTGGAGGTCTAGTAACTGCTGTTCGGCACGCTGTAGGCGCTCTTCGGAAGGCTGAAACGTCACTCGGCCACGTTCGCCATCCAGAATCATCATGCTGGCGTTGTTGAGTGCCATCACCGCTTGACCGGCGCCCACCACGGCAGGAATACCCAGTGCACGGGCCAGAATAGCGCTGTGTGCCGTGGCGCCGCCGCGTACGGTGAGCAGGCCGCGGACACGGGAAGTATCCAGCCGGGCCACATCGGAAGGGCCAATATCGTCCATCACCAGAATATAAGGGTGATCCGGCGGTTCGGGGAGCGTCACATCGCAGAGTACGCCCAACACCCGACGACCCACGTCGCGCAGGTCGGCAGCGCGTTCGGCCAGCAGGCGGTCAGCGAGCATCTCCTGTGCGTGGGCCGCGGTTTCAATCGCTTCCCACCAGCCCGCTTCCGCCGAGCGTCCTTCACGGATGGCATCCGTCGCCGCGTGATGGAGCTCCGGGTCGTCGAGCATTTCTTCGTGCATCGAAAGAATATCGGCGACTTCGCCTCCGGGGGCGTTATGCACCAATGTGTGCAGCTGGGCGGCGCCCTCTTTCAGCGCGCTATTTAAACGGCTGATTTCGTGTTCAGCGTCGCTGGCGTGCTCGGCGTACTCGAACTGCATCGGGCGGATGACAAACACTGGCGCAATGGCCAAGCCCGGCGAGGCGGCCACACCGGCGTGGGGCGTATCGGCAGCGAGAGGTTCAACGGCCGGTGTAGCGGTGCTCGCTTCCGGCGCGCTATCAAAGCCGCCGTCAAAGGGTGTGACTTTCTCTCCCAGGCCTGATTCAACAGCCTCGGCGACGGCCTCTAGTGCTGCGCTTGCCTGCCCACCCTCGGCTGAAAGCACCAGCCATTGGCCGCGGCGTGCGCCCAGGCCAATCACTTTGGTCAGGCTGGCGGCGGAAACCGGGGTGGCGCTGCCTTCTTCCAAACGTGCCTGAATCGGCATGGCCTGGACGCGCGCTATCTGTACCAGCTGTTTGGCGGGGCGGGCGTGCAGGCCATGGGGGTTGAGTACCCGTACCCGGCGGG
>TARA_R100001369_G_scaffold36196_2_pt1 | contig 31383 bp, 28 predicted proteins | sample TARA_R100001369 | Tara Oceans TARA_R100001369 (sample SAMEA2621528) | marine metagenome | biome: marine biome (ENVO:00000447); feature: surface water layer (ENVO:00002042); material: "saline water (ENVO:00002010), including plankton (ENVO:xxxxxxxx)" | depth 5 m
TTCTCCAATTGTGGATACCTTTTCAAGATTCCGCTTCCGATAGCTATCGGAACGGTCACTCTGCCAATTCTCCAGTGTGTCTCATCAGGTATTCTCTGATTGCGGGTGCAAATATAACAAGCTTTTTTTGAAAAATTAAAAAATCTGGTAGCTTTTTTTTATTTTTTTTTATTTCAATAATCTTAAGCCCTCGAACAAGCTAAAGCTCAATCCAATACTGCTCTTAACCAAAAACAGCAACATCTTAGAATTAAGATTTATTTATAGCTCCTAATCTCAGAAATCCTAGTAAATCTCTTATATTGCCGAACTTATTAAAATTAGTATACCCTTATGAAAAAAGTACTTTTTAGTGCCTTAACTGTAGTTCTAGTTGGCTGCGGCGCTCATCAATCTAAACAGATTGAAGATATTAATCCAATGGAATTTGCTGAAAGCATTACTTCCAAAGAATTAAAAGAACATTTATACATTTTTGCCAGTGACGAATTTCAAGGTCGTGAGACAGGGGAACCAGGTCAAAAAATGGCAGCCGAATACCTTAAAAAAGAATATAAAGCCTTGAATATTGTATCTCCTATTGGGGGAGACGATTATTACCAAGAAGTTCCTGCCGCTATGTTTAGAGGTGGCGTTAAAGATTCTGAAAACGTGTTAGCCTACATTCCAGGTTCTGAAAAACCAAATGAAATTTTAGTGATCTCTTCTCATTATGATCACGTTGGGATGGATGATGAAGGAAATATCTTTAATGGAGCCGATGATGATGGCTCTGGAACCGTTGCCGTTTTAGAGATCGCTGAAGCATTTGCAAAAGCAAGAAAAGAAGGATTCACTCCAAAACGCTCTATCTTATTTCTAAATGTAACAGGAGAAGAAAAAGGATTGATAGGATCTAAATTCTATACAGATAACCCTGTTTTTGCTTTAGCTCAAACGGTAGCCGATCTTAACATAGATATGATTGGAAGAACAGATGCTGCTCATAAGAAAAATGACAACTACGTTTATCTTATTGGAAGTGATAAATTAAGTTCAGAACTTCATAAATTAAGTGAAGAGGTAAATGCCAAATACACAAAACTAGATCTGGATTATACCTATAATGATGAGAATGATCCAAATAGATTCTACTATAGAAGTGATCATTATAACTTCGCAAAGAACAATATCCCAATTATCTTTTATTTTAATGGTGTTCACGCCGATTATCATAAAATATCAGATACTCCAGATAAAATTAGATATGACCTGTTAGAAAAACGTGCGCGTTTAGTATTCTTAACCGCATGGGAGATCGCAAATAGAGACGAACGTCCGTTTGTTGATAAACCCGCTCCTGCATCTAACTAAAGCTGGAACTAGAATATAAAAAAATCCTGAAAGTATTTCTTTCAGGATTTTTTTTTGCGTTGATATTAAAAGAGACTTCGCTGGTTTACTATTCAATAAAACTGTAGTTTAATCCAAGGATGTTTTAAAGTCCTCACCTTCGGGGAGGATTTAGGAGGGGATGAGAAAGTGATTTATTTTAATTCATCCCAACCCCAAGCCTTCCCCAAGGGAAGGGAGCATAATATTCCAATTATTAATAATTCACTAAACCTAAACCCTTCACAATTTATTATATTAAAAACCTTGTAAACAAATGTAATTTCTTGACTTAAATTTTAATCCTGCTACATTTAGACAGGAACTCAATAAAGCACGTTATCATATTAGGTTTGATATTTTTTTTATTTAGGACTTAGTTTACTTCGAGCATATTAAATTTCTTAATTATAAAATTGAATTCAACCGGCTCAGTCTGACATTGTAATGCGGTCACCCTGAGCACGTCGAAGGGCTGACAAACTGTACACAATGTCCCCTCGAGCGGATTCGAGAGGTTATTAATTACTATAAGAACAAGAATAAACACCTACTTCATCGTATTCAAGATCAAATCTATATCCGCCTCCGTAGTATCGGGATTGATAAAGCAGAATCTGGAAATGGTTTCATATTCCCCATTATTCTTCCACTTTGTAGGTGTAACCAAGGCAATTCCTTCTCTGTGGTTCTTATAGGTCCAATCCCTGTATTGATCTGGAGTCCATCCTTTACGTCTGTATAACACCACCGAAAGGCTTGCAGGCCGAACCAGCTCTAAGTAATCCCTTTCCTTAATTTTATCTGCTGCTATCTGAGCCAACTCAATTCCGCGTTCTATAGAATCTCGATATTTCTCTGTTCCATGCATCGCTAAAGAAAACCATAAAGGCATTCCGCGTAATCTTCTGGTTAACTGAATTTGATAATCTGCCGGATTAAATCCGTGCGCTCCTTCATCTTTAAAGATTTCGAGATAAGAGCCTTTTTGAGAGTGGGCATTCTTTGCCAATTCTAGATCTTTATAGATCACCGCTCCACAATCATAAGGTGAAAAAAGCCATTTATGAGGATCTATAGTAATACTATCTGCTTTTTCTATTCCATTAAACAAGTGTCTTACAGAAGGTGCAGCAAGTGCTCCTCCTCCATATGCACAATCTACATGGAACCAGGTTTGTTCTTTTTCACAAACTTCTGCAATGCTATCTAACTCATCTATGATCCCTGCATTTGTTGTACCACCGGTAGCTACAACCGCAAAAAGACGTTCCCTGTCAAAAGGTTTAAGCGTATCTATGGCTAATTGCAAAGATTTTCCTGTAAGATATTCTTCATCATCATCAATTAAAATGAGATCGGCATCCATCACTTTTGCCATGGCCTGAATGGAACTATGTGCAGAAATAGAGGTGAGCAACAGACCTTTAAACTCTGAGTTCTTGGGATTCCTAGTACGCCAATCTTCTCTTGCCGCCACTAAGGCTGATAAATTTGCCGCAGTTCCTCCACTTGTAAAAACCCCAAAAGCATCTTTTGATAATCCGGTTAAAGAGACCAACCATTTCATGGCTTGATTCTCACAAAAGATCCCTCCTGCTCCTTCCATCCAATAAGCACCGTGAATACTTGAGGCAGAGGTAACCAGATCGAACATGATCGCTGCCCTTGTTGGTGCTGCTGGAACAAAGGCCAAATGCCTTGGATGATCTATTGGCACCGTTGCCTTTACCAGTATATCTTTAAAAAGCTTAAAAGCAGTTTCCCCTCCAATCCCTTTTGGAGTGATGGTTTCCCCCACCAACGCAAACAATTCTTCTTCTTTTTTTGGGGCACCCAGTTCAGGGGTTACATTTGATATTCGGTCTATTGTATATTTCATAACATCCAGCGTCATTTCCACCAGATCCATATCTATACTGTGCATTTTATTTTTATCCAAGGCTCACTATTTTAAACTTTAATTCTAATGGGTCCAATTGTTCTATAAGTGTAGGAATAAGGCTGTCGCCATACTCCAAGTACATCTCCGAAAAATTGGTTTGCCGTTCCTGCAAACTTTTTATTGGGAACAATTCATTTTGCAAGTCTGCAATTCGGGAAACCTCATCCTTTAATTTTCTCTTTTGAGCTTTTAGCAATCTATGTTCTAAATTATCTAAACCTTTTAGTTGCTTTACCTCTTGGGCTTTTACGGCTCCAAGAAAGGAGGCATCGGTTTGTTCTGCCAAGGTATACATCTCCTTAAATTGTTTCACCAATAATTCCTTCTGTGGTGAAAAATCGATATCGATATTCGAGATTTTTCTAACTTTTCTATTGATGAGTTCATGTTGCTTCAGAAATAATTCGGCTTGAGAAATGTCCAACTTCTTACGTTTCTCATTTTGCTTTTGGGTTTCAATTAGCGCTGAATTCCGAAGCAATAGCACTGGGAATGGAACTTCAAAAACTTCGAACATATCTTTAAGTTGAAACCAATAGGCTAGCTCTCCACCTCCACCTATATAGCTTAAATTAGGCAGGATCACTTCTTGGTAAAGTGGACGAAGCATTACATTAGGACTAAACCGCTCTGGATACTTGTTAAGCTCCATTTGCATTTCTTCCTTGCTCCATTTAAAAGTAGTGTCATGCACAGCAAAGCCTAGCTCCTGCTCTACAATTCGCTCTCTTAAGCCATTATGCAGATAGAACATATTGATCTCCCTTGGATTTACCTGTACTCCATAACCCAACTCATTCAATTTTTCTGAGGTTTTTAGGCTTGTGGAATGGGAAGCCTTTTCAAATAATTCTTTTTCGATATATGGAATAAAGGCTGTTTTAAGAGTGGCATTATGCCCATCCAAAATGATTAGGCCATGATCTTTAAATAATTCATGTGCTAAAAACCGGGTAGCATCGGTTAAATTATCATGCTCTAAATAAGCCGATTTAAATAAGCGCTTAAGTTCTTCGGCATTCTTACTTCCACCTATTTCTGCAGAAAATAATTCAAAAACTTCCTGCAGCCCCTCTGTGTTTAATTCTCCTACCGCATTAGAACCTGCAGCCTTTTCAGTACTATTCCACTTAAATTTTTTCCCTTTTAGATTAAAATAATTGATCTCCTCAAAATCATGATCTTCTGTAGCCATCCAATAAATAGGAACAAAATCTGACTTTGGATATCCCTTTTTTAAGGCTGAAGCTAAATTGATAGTAGAAACAATTTTATATAAAAAATATAATGGACCTGTAAATAGATTTAGCTGATGCCCTGTGGTTACTGTAAAAGTATCCTCCTTTAACAATAGATCTAAATTTGCTGAAACCGATTCTGTTAGTTCTAAACCTTGATATTGAGTTTTTAAAACATCTACGAGGATCCTTCTTTTCTCTAATGTGAAAGAGGCTTTTTTCTCCTCCATCTGAGCTTTAAAATTCTCAAGGTTCGGAAATCTATTATAGAATTGTTTTAATTCTTCTTTCTGGTCCAGGTAATCTGAAATTAAAGGAGAGAAATAATTGGTTTCACGATAGGAAAGGCAGTCTGAAGGCATAAATAGATTTTAAAAACGTAAAGATATCGAAGATACATGTTTTATGTCCTATTTTTTAGTTAATTCCGGGCTGAATGCTATCTTTACTACCCTAATTTAAAATTTATCCCATTTAAATGAAAAAAACAATATTCTTCCTCGCTTGTTTTCTAATTAGCATTACTGCTGCAGTTTCTCAAGACTTACAATCTCCCGAACAATTTTTGGGTTATGAAATAGGCACGCAATTTACCCGTCATGCAGATGTGGTAAATTATTTTAATCATGTGGCTAAAAATTCCAACATGGTTATCTATAATACGTATGGAAAAACAAATGAAAACCGACCTCTTACTTATGCCGTAATATCTTCTGAAGAAAACTTGAAGAATCTTGAAGTCATCAAGAAGGAACATTTAAACAGCACAACGAGTTCTTCAGAAAACAAACCTAGCAAAGCCATTGTTTGGCTAAGTTATAATGTTCATGGAAATGAATCTTCGAGTACCGAGGCTGCTATGAAAACCGTATACGAACTGGTGACAAAAAAGAAAGATTGGCTAGAAAACACTGTAGTTATCATGGATCCATGTGTAAATCCCGATGGTAGAGATCGTTATGCCAATTGGTATAATCAGGTTAAAACAACGCCTTACAATCCATCTCCTTTGGCGGCAGAACACAATGAACCTTGGCCTGGAGGAAGACCAAATCATTATCTTTTCGATCTTAACAGAGATTGGGCTTGGGCTACCCAAGTAGAGACCAGAGCTAGGTTAAAGATCTACAATCAATGGATGCCTCATATTCATGTAGATTTTCATGAGCAAGGCATTAACGAACCTTATTATTTTGCACCTGCAGCAGAGCCATTTCATGAAATAATCACTCCATTTCAGCGTGATTTCCAAGCTGAAATAGGTAAAAATCATGCAAAATATTTTGATGAAGAAGGCTGGCTTTATTTTACCAAAGAACGATTCGATCTATTATATCCTAGTTATGGCGACACTTATCCAACTTACATGGGATCTATAGGAATGACCTATGAGCAAGCTGGTGGAGGTCAAGGTGGATTAGGAATTCAAACTGCAGAGGGATATGAATTAACCTTGGTAGATCGCGTTGCCCATCACTTTACAACAGGAATCTCTACTGTGGAGATCGCTTCACAAAACATAGATAAATTAAATTCGGAGTTCAGTAAATTCTATAAGAATGAACAGCTAGCCAAGAAGAGCTATGTTTTAAACGGGAGTCCAGATAAAATTGCTGCCTTAAAAGCACTTATGGATACTCATAATATAACCTATGCCAGTACAAATTCTGGAAAGATAAAAGGATATAATTATAACACTTCTAAAACTTCAGATTTTACGGCTAATGAAAATTCGTTGGTAATAAGCACCGATCAGGCTAAAGGGAAAATGGTAAAAGTTCTATTTGAACCTAATGCAAAGCTAAGCGATTCTTTAACCTACGATATAACTGCGTGGAGTTTACCTTATGCCTATGGTTTGGATGCTGTTGCGAGTGAAAAACTGGTTACCACTACTAAATCTGCAACTCCTGCCGTAGTTATGAATGCTGAAAATTCTTCTGCTACAGGATTTATTACTAAATGGGATAGCATGGAAGACGCCAGATTTTTGGCAGAACTTTTAAAGGAAGGAATAAAGGTTAGATTCAGCACTTTAGAATTAGAGAATGCAGGCGAAAAATTTAATCCGGGTAGTTTAGTGATAACTAAAAGCGATAATAGAAATCTAGAAAATTTTCATGCAAAGGTGGTTGCCCTTGCAAATACTCATGGAAGAAAGCTTACTGCTGCAAATACCGGTTTTTCTAAAAGCGGACCCGACTTTGGTTCTTCAGAAATAAAAATAATTAACAAACCACGAGTGGGAGTGCTTCGAGGAGAAGGCGTTTCTTCATTGAATTTTGGGGAAATATGGTACTTTTTCGAAAAAGATCTTAATTACCCTATCACTCCAATAGATACAGATTATTTTGAAGAAGTAGATCTTACTTTAATAGATGTTTTAGTGATCCCATCAGGAAGATATAGTAGTTTGCTAAATAAAGAAGGATTAGGAAAATTAAATGATTGGGTTAAAAATGGCGGAAAAGTAATCGCTATTGGGAATGCAGTAGGAAGTTTTGCGGGTAAGGAAGGCTTCAACTTAAAAGAAAACAAACCTGAAACCAAAAAAGATACTACAGCAAAGGCTAATTTAATTCCTTATAGCAGCCGTGAAAGAGAAGGAATTAAAGAGTTAATAACAGGAAGCATTGTGAAAACCACTTTGGATAATACACACCCAATGGCTTTTGGATATAACGATACCTATTTCAGCTTAAAATTGAGCAGCGATAGTTTCGGCTATTTATCTGAAGGCTATAATATCGCCTATTTAAAGGATTCACCAGAGATCGTTTCCGGTTTTGCGGGAAGTGAGGCTTTTAAGAACATGAAAAACTCCATGATCTTTGGAGAAGAGCGAATTGGGAATGGTAGCATTATTTATATGGTAGATAATCCTGTATTTAGAGCTTTTTGGGAAAATGGAAAATTGTTTCTAGCAAATGCTATTTTCTTTGTGAACAATGATACTTATAGAATGAAGATTTAACTGCTTATTAGTAAGGTATACTAAAACGATCTAGGACTTTATCCTGAAATTGGTATAGAATCTCATTAAACTGAAAATGAATACAATAAATTGGTACATGATCTAATTCCGATAACTATTGAAACTGTATTATGAATATCAGTTAAAGTAATTACTAGCATTAAATTGGAACATCAAAAATTTAAAAAAAACATAGAAATATAAACATGAAGAATACTTTTTCAGCTTTATTACTACTTTTCTTAGCGATCCCTATTTCCATAGTAGCTCAAGATAAAGCCAAAGGCATCAATATAGATTTTGAAACATTTACGCTTCAAAACGGACTTCGGGTTATTTTGCATGAAGACAAATCAGATCCTGTGGTGGCGGTTGCTTTAACAAGTCATGTAGGTTCTGCAAGAGAAATTGAAGGCAGAACTGGATTTGCACATCTATTTGAGCACCTCTTATTTCTGGAATCTGAGAATCTGGGAAAAGGCGGTTTAGATAAAATGAGCGCGAGAATTGGAGGTTCTGGAGCTAATGGATCTACCAGTAGAGATCGAACCAACTATTTCCAGACCGTTCCTAACGATGCTCTGGAAAAAATGATCTGGGCTGAAGCAGATAAACTGGGCTATTTTATAAATACGGTTACAGAGCCTGTACTTGCAAAGGAAAAGCAAGTGGTGAAAAATGAGAAAAGACAAGGAGTAGATAATTCGCCTTATGGACACACAATGGCAGTGATAGATAAAAATCTGTATCCACAGGATCATCCTTATAACTGGCAGGTAATTGGCTCTTTAGAAGATCTTCAAAATGCCACTTTGCAGGATGTAAAAGACTTTTATAACAGATGGTATGTGCCAAATAATGTGACCTTGACCATAGCTGGTGATTTTGATAAAGAACAAGCTAAAGAATGGGTTCACAAATATTTTGACGAGATAAAACCTGGAAAAGAGATCGCTATATTAGAAAAACGACCAGCAAATTTAAAGGAAATCAAGCAACTATATTATGAAGATAACTTCGCCAATTTACCAGAATTAACCTTAACCTGGCCATCTGTATATTCTTATCACGAAGACTCCTATGCCTTAGAAATCTTAACGAAATATTTATCTGAAGGTAAAAGCGCACCACTATACAAAAAGTTAGTTGAAGAAAAGAAACTTACAGACAGAGTTAGAATGTTCGATTACACCTCGGAATTGGCAGGACAGCTAATGCTTCAGGTTCGTGCTTTCGACGGAAAAGATCTGGATGATGTTAAAAAAGCCATAGACGAAAGTTTCGCTGAATTTGAAAAGAAGGGAATTTCAGAAAAAGATCTAAAACGCATTAAAGCAGGACAGGAAACCGATTTTTATAACGGCATTTCCAGTGTTTTAGGAAAGGGATTTCAGTTAGCACAATATCAGATCTTCGCCAACGATCCAAATGAGATCAACAAGAATGTAGAAAAGATCTTAAATGTGACTCGAGATGATGTAATGAAGGTTTATAATAAATACCTAAAAGGGAAACCTTATATCGCAACATCCTTTGTTCCGAAGGGACAGGCAGAATTGGCTCTAGAAAATTCGGTTCTTGCTGAAATTGAAGAAGAAAAAATTGTTGAGGGAGCCGAAGAAGAATTCGACGCAAATGCTGATGCTTCCTACCAGAAAACTCCAAGCAGTTTTGACAGAAGTAGTGAACCTCCTTACTGGGGAAATCCGGAAGTAAGGACCCCAGATATTTGGAAATTTAATTTACCATCTGGATTAACAGTTTCTGGAATTACCACCAATGAAGTTCCTATTGTCTATTTCACTTTAGAGATGGAAGGTGGACTATTATTAGAAAAATCTACTAAAACAGGGGTTTCTAATTTATTAGCAAACTTGCTTACAAAAGGCACCAAAAATAAAACTCCGCAAGAATTAGAAGAGGCAATAGAATTATTAGGTTCTAATATCTCTGTAGATGCAGATGATGAAAAAATTACGCTTAGCGGAAGTAGCTTAAGCCGTAATTATGCCAAGACCATGGAATTGGTAAAAGAGATATTGCTGGAACCTAGATGGGATGAAGCAGAATTTAAATTGGAAAAGCAAAAGGTTTTAAGTCAGTTACAACAACAAGAAGCCAATCCAAATAGTATTGCGAGTAATGAGTTCAAGAAATTGATCTATGGAGAATATCATATACTTTCCAACAATCTTCTTGGTACGCCGGCTTCAGTAAATGCTATAAAACTTGAAGATCTAAAGAATTATTACAAGAATAATCTAACTCCATTGCGTGCAACTTTTCTTGCGGTTGGTGATATCAATGAAAAACAAACACGAGAATCTTTAAAGGCAATTTCTGCAAATTGGAAACCTGTTAGCGTTAAGATTCCAGAATATCCACAGCCAGAAGCTCCACAAGAAGCTAAGGTTTATTTTTATGATGTACCAGGTGCAAAACAATCTGTTATCAAAATTGGAGCTCCAGCTTTAAAGGCTACAGATGAAGATTTCTACAAAGCCGAAGTGATGAATTATCGTCTTGGAGGGGGTAGTTTTGCTTCTCAACTCACCCAACAACTTAGAGAAGGAAAAGGCTATACCTACGGAATAAGATCTAGATTTAATGGAAGCAATTTGGTTGGACCTTTTGAAATTTCGAGTGGTGTTCGTTCTAATATTACCTTTGAAGCGGTCTCCCTTATAAAGGATATTCTTGAAAATTATTCTGAAAGTTTAACTCCCCTGGATCTTGAAGTCACCCAAAGTTTTATGATTAAAAGCAACGCTAGAAAATTTGAAACTCTTGGGGCCAAATTAAATATGCTAAGCGATATTAACTCTTACAATTATTCACCAGATTATATTAAGCAGCAAGAAGTTGAAGTGAATAACCTAAGTCTGGAAGACCTTAAAATGTTAGCTAAAAAATATGTGGATCCTAATAAGATGTATTATTTGATAGTTGGAGATGCTGCAACGCAACTCAAAAAATTAGATGATCTAGGATTTGGGGAACCAATTCTCTTAAATGAAAATTAAATTTAAGGCGCTTATAAATGCAACTTCGGGAATTCTACAACTTCCTGCAGTTGCATTTTTTTTGTTTAAAAATGTAAGGACACAAAAGAAATTCATTAAAAAGCATTTAGTAGGAGAACTGAAACCATTTAGGGTAACTAGTGATAACAGCTTAAGCAAGGAGGATTTTATTAAGATCACTCATTATTATGGCCTTGGGGTACCGGCTATTCTGGGAAGTACATTCTGCCGACTTCACAATAAAAAATTTGAGAAACAGGAGCGAATAGTAATGACCTATTTAGGAGGGATCTCTGGACTTTTGGACGACCTGTTTGATGATCCCGAAAGAGAATGGAATCATTTAGAAGAATTTATTTTAGCTCCAGGAAAATTGGAACCAAAAAACAATTTGGAAGCCATCCTAAAACAACTGTATTTAAAAGGTCTTGAAAGTTCTGAAAATTCAGATACTCTTAAAAAGCAAGCATTATTAGTCTTTATAACTGAAAAACAAAGTCTCCAACAACAATCCAGTATTGCCCCTTCAAAAATCAAAGAACTCACTTTCCTTAAAGGCGGTCATTCTTTCATCTATTATAGATTGTGTCTTAACGCTCCATTACTCGGCCCCGAGCGTAAAATGATCTATCAATTTGGAGGGCTTATGCAAATGGGAAATGATATTTTTGATGTTTGGGAAGATTGTCAACAAGGAATACACACCCTAGCTACTATAGAAAAAGATATTAAGCATTTAAGAAGATGTTTTAACATGGAACTGGATCTGGCACTGAATTACACTTATGCTTGTGAATTTAAAGAAAAACAAATTGAGCAATTCCTAAAGCTCACCTTATTTGGACTATGCCGGGTATTTGTGTGTTTAGACCAATTAGAAAAACTTCAGAACACCACAAATGGCATTTTTGAACCTCATTCCTACTCCAGAAAGCAGCTAATTTGTGACATGCAACGTTCTGAAAACAAAAAAGCAGCTTTAAAATATTATTTAAAACTGCTTTCAGAAATTATATAGAAAATTAAATTCCGGGTTTGGAAGGACCTTTTTTCTTTCTGTGTTTTAATACTTCAGCCTCTAGATAAAAAATGATCTCTTCTCCAATATTAGTGATCAGGTCTCCTACTCTTTCAATTTTCTTAATAACCGAGAAAAGCAATAAATATTGATCTATTAATTTAGGATCTTTTTGAACTTCTTCAGAAATAACTGCAAAAGAGTTTAGATTGATCTTATTAAGGATCTTATCTTTTTTAAACACCTTTCTAGCCTTTTTTGCATTTCCGGTCTTATAGGCGTCTCTAATATCGTCCAGCATAGATAAGGCGGCTTTGTACATCTCCTCAAATTCTAATTTGTCTAATACTTCCTGAATTACCGGTGTGTCTACTTCCACTATATAACTGGAAATACCATAGGCGTGATCTCCGATACGCTCCAAGTCAAAGTTTATTTTGCGTAAAGCCAAAACAAATCTAAGATCTCCAGCTACGGGATTATGCAGTGCAATAAAGCGCTCACACTCCCTATCTATTTTAAGATCCATGCCATTTACACGATTTTCGGTGTGTAAAACTTCTTCGGCTAGATCGCTATCATGCGTAAGAAATGCATCTTTAGATTTTATAAATTGTTTTCTAACAAGCTGGAACATTTCCAAACCTGACTGATTCAAAATTTCTCTGTGATCTTCTAAGTTCAACATAATATTTAAGTTTATCCGAAACGACCAGTGATATAGTTCTCGGTTTGTTTTTTCTCAGGATTGGTAAAGATCTTGTTGGTCTTGTCATATTCTATAAGTTCTCCCAAATAGAAAAATGCTGTATTATCGCTAATCCTACTTGCTTGTTGCATGTTATGCGTAACAATTACGATAGTATACTTGTCTTTTAACTTATAAATAAGCTCCTCGATCTTTGCTGTAGAAATTGGATCTAAGGCAGAAGTAGGCTCATCCATCAAAATAATTGAAGGTTCTACTGCTAAGGTTCTGGCAATACATAAACGTTGTTGTTGCCCACCAGACAGCGCCAGTGCAGACTTATTAAGATCGTCCTTTACCTCACTCCATAAAGCTACTTGTTTCAAAGAGCTCTCCACACGTTCTTGCAAAAATGCTTTGTCTTTTAAACCTTGTATTTTAAGTCCGTATGCTACATTTTCAAAAATAGACTTTGGAAATGGGTTTGGTTTCTGAAAAACCATACCTACTTGCTTTCTTAACAATTCTACATTTATATTCTTATCGTAGATATCTTTTCCATCGATGTTTATATCTCCACCCATTTTAAAATCGTCTACATAATCATTCATTCTATTGAACAACCTTAAGAACGTGGATTTCCCACAACCCGAAGGACCAATAAAGGCAGTTACTTTATTAGCCTTGATATCCATACTCACGCCTTTAATCGCCATAAAATCACTATACCAAACTTTTACGTCTTTGGCCTGTAATTTATATTTACGCTTAATGCTACTCTCTATAATACTTTCGTTATTTTCTTCACTCATAATATAACACTTCTGTTATTTAAATTTTTTCTGCCATTTATTTCTGAAATAAACTGCAATACCATTCATTACAAAAGTAATCAACAATAAAATAATAATTGCCGCAGCGGCATTCTCTACAAATCCATGCTGAGGGCGTGTGATCCAGTTAAATATTTGAATTGGCAATACCGAAAACTCGTCCATAGGCGAACTTGGTGCAAAAGGTACATAGGCCAATGCTCCAATTACAATTAATGGAGCTGTTTCTCCTACGGCTCTGGATAATGCCAAGATAATTCCGGTTAAGATCCCACCAAAAGATGCAGGTAATAATTGATGATACACTGTTTGCCATTTAGAAGCTCCCATTGCAAAGGAAGCATCTCTAATAGATTTTGGAACCGCTTTAATAGCTTCTCTGGTAGAAACTATAACAATTGGCAAAATTAATAAGGCCAAGGTACAACTTCCTGCAAGTACACTTGCTCCCATTTCCATGATCCTAACAAATACCTCTAATCCTAAAAGCCCGTAAATAATAGATGGCACACCTGCCAAGTTAGAGATATTCACTTCTAAGATAGTAGAAAGTTTATTCTTCTTGGAATACTCCTCTAGGTAGATCGCTGCTGCAATACCAATTGGCAAGGCAATAAGTGTTGTTAGTAGCAATACCCAAATACTACCCATAAGGGCGGTATAAATTCCTGATTCTTCAGCATGCCTAGAAGGAAGGTTCATTACAAATTCCCAGTCTATTCTTAAAATTCCATCGATAAGAATATTACCAATAAAAATAGCCAGTAATACAAGGCCTAATAAAGTACAGGCAATTCCCCATATTTTAAAAGCCTGATCCTTTAGCCTGTTCTTTTTAATATTATTCATATTTCTCTTGGAATTTTTTTCGAATTCTGTAACTAATTGTATTCAGTAAAAAGGTGAACACAAACAAGGTGATACCCGCTGCAAATATTGTTTTATACTCTAAGGAATCATGTTGAACATCTCCTAAACTCACTTGAACAATATATGCGGTAATTGTTTCTACAGGTACTGTAGGATCAAAAGTCAATCTTGGTTGCTGTCCTGCAGCAATTGCAACGATCATGGTTTCTCCAATAGCTCTTGATATAGCCAAGATAATAGAGACAATAATTCCCGAAGAGGCTGCTGGTACAATTACTTTAAAAGCATTTTGCAATCTGGTAGAACCCATTCCATAGGCTGCTTCTCTTAAAGTATAAGGAACCGCATGTAAAGCATCTTCACTTAACGAGGAGATATAAGGAATGATCATAATTCCCATTACGATCCCAGCGGATAAGGAGTTGAAACTAGATAATCCCGGAATTATGGTTTGCAAAAATGGGGTAACCACCATTAATGCAAAGAATCCATAAACTACCGTTGGTACAGCAGCCAGCAATTCTAGTAAAGGTTTAATAGTTCTTCTAAAACTCTTAGGCGCATATTCACTTAAATAGATACTTATAGACAATCCTACAGGCAATGCAAATGCAATAGCAATAAAGGAGGTTAATAAGGTCCCAGAAAGTAAGGACATTATTCCGAAGTGTTTATCTGTGAATAATGGGGTCCATTCCGGATCTGTTAAAAAATCGATTATAGAAACTTCGCTAAAAAACTTTATTGCTTCAATAGAAAGCACCAGAATAATTCCAACAGTTACGGCAATAGTAATAAGAGCACTCAATAATAAGCCGCGTTCTATTACTAATTCCTTAATTTTTCGCATTGATAATAAAATATATTAAATAAAGAGATTTCTATTAAATTTCTCAATTCTAGTTGTAAGAAGAAGTTATTATCTCGATACAATATTAGATACTGAAAACCCGCCCAATAACTGGGCAGGCTAAATCAGTCTTTTAGAACTTTAGGTTCTCAGAAATAATTCTTTATTTTAGGGGTGATTACTTTATTTGTTTTCTGCCACAAACTTATTAAATTTTTCCTTTTGTGCAGCATACTCTTCTTTAGTTAAAGCAATATATCCAACATCTTTTGCCAAAGCTCCAGCTTCATCTAGGTAAAAGTTCACAAAATCTATCACTTCCGGGTTTTTCATTGAAGAACTGTTCACATAGATATATAATGGTCTTGACAATGGAGTATAAGTTCCATTTTTCACAGTTTCGGTTGAAGGTTTTACACCACCATTACCACCATCTACTGCTGCTAACGCCAATTTATCTGCATTAGCCTCGTAATATGCTAAACCAAAAAAACCTAATCCGTATTTATCTCCAGCAACACCTTGAACCAATACATTATCATCTTCACTAGCCGTAAAATCTCCTCTACTAGATCCGCTTTTTCCAACAATTGCTTCAGTAAAGTAATCGAAAGTTCCAGAGGCTACTCCAGGTCCAAATAAATGAATTTCTTCATTTGGCCAAGCCGGATTAATCTGGTTCCATTTTTTAATGGTTCCTTGTGCAGCTGGCTCCCAGATCTTTTTCAACTCTTCTACTGTAAAAGAAGTAGCCCAATCATTTTCAGGATTAATTACAACTGCAAGCCCATCGTAAGCAACTTCCAATTCTACATAAGAAATATTGTTTTCTTTAGCAACGGCAGCTTCTTCAGCTTTAATAGGTCTTGATGCATCTGCAATATTGATCTCTCCTCTTCCAAATTTTTGAAAACCTCCACCAGTTCCTGATACTCCAATGGTAACATCTACTTTTGGTTGTACCGCTCTAAATTCTTCGGCAACGGCTTCAGTAATAGGATATACAGTACTTGAGCCATCTATAGCAATAGTTCCAGAGCCTTCGCCTCCATTTTCAGAGTCTTGACCTTTGTTGTTCCCGCATGAAATAACTGCAAGGGATAAAAATGTAAATAATAATTTTTTCATGATCTAGTTATTGTTAAAAATGAATATCTATTTGTAATCTATACTCTAAACTATTGTCTAGGTTGTTTTCGTAGTCATTCCAACTTACATCTGTTTGTACTTTTAATTTATGTCCAACAATGTATTTTGAAAGTCCTAATGTATATTGATCTTCTATTCCTTCTCCAGTAATTTGCTCATCTAAAGAAACTTGTGTGAATCTACCAACAACTTCAAAATTGTTTTTAAACACATAACCTGCCTGCATGTTAATACCATCTCCAACTTCTACAACTCTTCCTGTAGGAGTACCATCTGCATTTACAGCAATTGGATTATCTGCTGTTCTTTTAGCATATTCTGCCATGGCAGAGAATCCTTGGTACTTAAAAATTCCATCTACAAAGAACGTGTTTATATCGGTTTCAAAAAAACCAGTATCTGTAGTCATATAACTTCCACTATTGGAACGAGTCCTTACAGCATTGCTGTTATGATCGTAACTTACACCTACGGCAAATTTTGGTGAGGTCTCTCTGTCAAGATCCGCTCCCGAATAATCATCAAATTCTCCTAAAGGAAGAATTTCTACTCGGCCAGTATATTCATATCCACCTAGATTTTCTGAAGTTACATTTCTACCTTCACCCTGAGAAATTGCCAATGCTTCTCTCACAATAACATTTTCTCCTAAATTAATATAATGATGTAATTGGAATCCCATATCACGATCCACATTAAATTCTCCATTCACCAAAGAACGATCTACGGTTTGAAGATTTGCTGAAGAAATTACTCGCTCTCTGTTACCAGGTAGTTTAGTTTGGCCGGCCCATAATTCGAAATTCTCGTAGAAATTCCATTTTAATACAGCATCCAGAATATATCTTGGTGCGTTACTTGTAAATTCTGACGCTCCACTAATATCCCTGTTAGATAAGCCTAACTCTATTTTATAAGTAAGTTTTGGGGAATATGCAAAACCTTCGAATTTTAATCTTGCTCTTCTAATGGAGAATTGATCTTCTTTATTTTCCAGATTATCATTGTCTGCAAAATCCCAAGAACTGGTATATAACGACTGAAAACGCGCTGCAAATTTTACGCTGAAAGAGCTATCCTTTGCTACTACGTTTACCAATCCTTTACCAAATTTGTTGTTTGTGATATCTTGCGCTTGCGCAAAATAAGAGGTTACTAATCCAAAGACAAGCAACATGCACCATTTTAATTTCATTATCTTCTAGTTTTTGTCGATGCAAATGTGCGACTCCAATGTTAAGTTAATGTTACCTGCAAGTTATGCTTTGATAAAAATAGCTATATTTAAAATAAAAGCCGCCTTTATAAGGCGGCTTCTTCATAAATCGATGTCGACAAAAACTAAAGATTTTATGAAATAGCCTTAATTGTTAAGGCTATTCAAATATGCTGCTACTTATTTAGATAAATATGAAGTAAAAATTAAGCAATTATTATGTTATTGTAACCAAGCCTAATAATTTATCTATGGAACTATTAATTAATTCTGAATAAAGTGAAAATAATTAGCCTTAGAAAAATTTTATACAAACTATTAAGTAGTCCTGATCTTTAATTCCTTTCTCACTGGTTTTGAAACATCTGCATTCACAGGTATACCATATAGATCGAAATCTGCAGCCTCATTTATCTTAACCTCGTAGAATTCTCCAGTCTTTAAATAGATCTCGGTAGCATCAATAAGAACTTCATTGTCCACATCTGGCGAATCGAACTCAGTTCTTCCAATAAAATAGTTCCCATCTTTTCTATCAATGATCACTTTAAAGGTTTGGCCTATTTTCTCCTGATTCAATTCCCAAGAGATCTGAGATTGAATTTCCATGATCTCATTTGCGCGTTGTTGTTTCACTTCTTGTGGCACATCATCTACTAAATTGAAGGCATGCGTATTTTCCTCATGAGAATAAGTAAAGCATCCCAAACGCTCGAAACGCATTTTGATCACCCAATTCTTTAAAGTTTGATAATCTTCTTCGGTTTCTCCAGGATACCCAACAATAAGTGTAGTTCTTATGGTCATGTTAGGAACCGCCTTTCTAAATTCCTGAAGTAGTTTTGTAGTTTTCACCTCAGTAGTTCCTCTTCGCATAGATTTGAGAATAGAATCTGAAATATGTTGCAATGGAATATCTAAATAGTTACAGATCTTAGGCTCTCTATTCATTACATCCAGCACATCCATCGGGAAGCCAGTAGGAAATGCATAGTGCAATCTTATCCATTCTATTCCTTCCACCTGTACTAAATTCTCTAACAACTCGGCAAGGTTTCTTTTCTTATAAATGTCTAGCCCATAATAGGTAAGATCTTGTGCTATTAAAACCAATTCTTTTACTCCGTTTGCGGCTAAACCTTTGGCTTCTTTCACCAATTGCTCTATAGGTGTAGATCTGTGCTTACCTCTCATTAGTGGTATTGCACAAAAAGAACATGGACGGTCACAACCTTCAGCAATCTTTAAATATGCATAATTCTTGGGCGTAGTTGTTAATCGTTCTCCTAGTAATTCGTGCTTATAATCTGCCTCTAGTGCAGCTAATAATTCTGGCAATTCTGTAGTCCCAAAATATTGATCCACATCTGGGATCTCTTTCTGAAGATCTGGCTTATAACGCTCACTTAAACATCCGGTTACAAATACTTTATCTACCTCTCCTTTTTGCTTCTTCTCTACAAATTCGAGGATGGTATTAACAGATTCTTCCTTAGCGTTATCTATAAATCCACAAGTATTAATAACAACAATATTCCCTTCTTCTTCATGTACCACATCTTTATTGTTTGCACGAAGTTGTCCCATTAACACTTCACTGTCGTAAACATTTTTACTACAACCTAGTGTTACTACATTAATCTTGTTCTTTCTTCTGGACTTTGTTCTCATAACTTAAATACCATTAATGAATTCACTATCCATAAAATTTGATATTACGGGTAGTAGAAAACGGCTGCAAAGATACAACCTATTAATTGAATAGCAGAATCTGTTTTAAACAGTTAAGAATCTAATACTTAAATTTGTATTTGAAATCTAATTTTATGAATTCATCAACCTCTTAGGTTGAAAAATCCTATAAATAAAGAAGATCATAATCAATGTCCTACTTCCCTTAGCTTTTATTTAAATAGCCTATAAACAATATCGAAATAGGGATTCGGATATTTTGAAGCAGTTAAAATTAAGATGAACTTCGGGTAAGTTTTAAGAAGGCCTCTTGAAGCTGCCTTGTAATTTCCCCGGTCTCCGGCCTATTGAAGATCTCCTTGTCATTTAAAAGCATAGATTTTACCGATAAAATTTGAGTAGTGGTACCGGTTAGGAAAACTTCCTCAACCTTTGTTACCTCATCTATATGTAAGGCTTTCTCAATTACCTGAATTTCCATCTCCCGACACAGGTCAAGAATTACTTTTCTGGTAATTCCTGAAAGAATATGAGGGCCTTCAGGGTGTGTGAAGATCCTTTGGTTTTTCAGGAAAAATACAGAAGAGTGAGATCCTTCAGTAAAAAATCCATCCCTAATCAATAAATTTTCATCAAGCCCTAAACTATGAGCTTGATTATTTGCCTTGATATTAGCCAATAAGGAAATAGATTTTATATCACAGCGATGCCATCTTAAATCTTCAGAAACCAAAAGGCTAGCCTGTTTATTTTCAAATCCATTAAGCACAACTGAAAAGGCATACAATAAAACTGTAGGTTGTATTTGCTCAGGAAAAAAATGGGTACGGGGTGCAACACCTCTCGTTATCTGGATATAAACAGCGCAATCACTTTGTAAGAAACCTGAACGGGAAACCGCCTTCAACATTATTTCCTGTAAAGAAACCGCGTTAAACTCAATCTGTATCTCGTTCAGACAGTATTGCAATCTATCGAGGTGCTCTTTCAGTTTAAATGGTTTACCATCATAAAAAGGAGTTACTTCATAAATACCGTCTCCCAGCAGGAATCCCCTATCAAAAACTGAAACAAAAGCATTTTCAGGATTTATCCACTCCCCATTAAGAAATACTTCCTTAGGAAATGTCTTTTTAGGTTGACGTTTGAGATTAGTTATTATCAAATTCGTTTATCTATTAAAATACTCGTGCAGAATAACTACCCAATCTGCCTCATAATATCTTATAGCACTTATTACTAGCACCCCTGCAATCACATAGATCCAAGAAAAGGCTTCATTTTTCATTAAAAGTGCTCCAATTATGGCGAAGATCAAAAACGGAATCGCCAGAATTAAATTGGGAAGCGCCCAGGCGCCATCAAAAACAATAGCTATTAGCTTCATGACTACATAAAACACAGAGTAGAATACAATGATCTTACTTATAATAGCCCTGAAATTGGTTTTAGGCATTCCTATTTCTTATAATTTGAAGGAGTAACTCGTTTCTTAGAGGCTTTTTCATAGGCCATTGCCCAAGTAAAAAGATTAGCTTCTTGATAAGGTCTCGCAATAAATGTTAGTCCTTTAGGGGCATTATCTGCTGCATAACCCATAGGAACTGTAATAGCAGGATATTTTGCTACTGCAGCAAAACCTGCGTGATAGTTATTTATAGACAAGATTCCATCTAAATTATGTTCTTTCATTGGAACCTCAAAAAATTGTTTCCCGTTTGTAGTCAAAGTGTCCTTAATAGCTGCAAATTCTTCTGAAGATGCCAAATCTGCTACTATTCCGTCAAACAATTTCTGACCATATGGAGAGCGAACTAATGTATCTTGGTTATTATAATTCACTACATCCTTTACGCTTTTGAATTGCAGATCCTTATTCCCATATTTTTTGAAATAGACCGGAAGATCTCTTTTCATTTCAATATTTAAAAATCGGGTAAAATTAGGAAGCTCTAATTCTTCGGCTTCAAATTCCACTATTTCCGCTCCTGCACTTTTTAGGTCTTCTAAAGCTTGTACATATAGCGAATCTTCCATCAAAGATTTAATTGCACCAAAGCGCTTCCCTTTTAAAGTAACTTCAGCTAAACTCTCATAGTAATTTGAGGTATTGTTTTTATTTTCCACCGAAGCTGGGTCTTGTGAATCTCTGCCAGACATCGCAGAAAATAAAATCGCATTGTCGGTTACATTCTTGGTTATTGGTCCAGGAGTATCTAAATAGCTAGAAATTGGCACTATTCCTCCTCTACTTAACACCCCAATAGTTGGCTTTAGCCCAACCAACGAATTTTGACTCGCCGGCGAAAGTATAGAACCTGCAGTTTCAGATCCTACCGCAACGGGTGCAAAATTAGCGGCAACAGATACTGCACTTCCAGAACTGGAACCACCGGTATCTAATGTTCTTCTTCCATAAGGATTAAGGGTTTGCCCTCCAACAGCGGAATATCCACTAGGACATTCTCCACAAAAGAAATAAGCCCATTCACTTAAATTAGCTTTCCCAAGGATTATCGCTCCATTCTCTTTTAAACGTTTCACTATAAATGCATCATCTGTAGTGTTATTTTTTAATGCCACCGCGCCTGCAGTAGTAGGCATATCTAAAGTGTTAATATTATCTTTCAACAGTACAGGGATCCCAAAGATTGGATGCTTCTGCATTTTATTTTTCAAAGCTTGATCTCTTTTTCTCGCGTCTTCTAAAACATTTGGATTTAACGAAATAACTGAATTCAAACTCAAGTCGTTATTTCTGTCATATTTCTGAATACGTTTCAAATAGAAAAGTACCAATTCTTCATAACTGAAAGTATTGGCTGCTACAGATTTTTGAAGCGAAGGAATATCCTTATCTAAGATAAGTGGTACTAATTCCGAATAACGATCCTCTGAAAATGCGGAAAGTTCTTTATTAAAAGGAGCCCAAAGAGAGTCTACATCAATGACCTTTGAATCCAAAACTTTGAATTCTCTGAAATCTTTAACTTCAGTAGTGTCTTGAGTGATTTCAGTCTGAGTGAGTTGCTTAGAGTCATCTTTGCAACCGATCATTGCAATTATAGATAGGAAAAGTACTAATTGTTTCATATAATTTATGGATAAGTTAGATTTATAGTTGAATTGTGTAAATTTAAAATGAATAAAAAGAAATTAGCATAATCGAGCTGAATATATAAATTTACTCTAACTATCTGTAATTCCTAAATTGCTAATGTTTATTTCTTAAAGAAAGAATCTACGAATTCAATTTTATTGAAAACCTGAAGATCCTCTAATCCTTCCCCTACTCCAATATATTTTACAGGTATTTTGAATTGATCGCTAATCCCTATTACAACTCCTCCTTTGGCAGTTCCATCGAGTTTGGTAACCGCAAGTGAAGTAACTTCTGTAGCCGCTGTAAATTGTTTTGCCTGCTCAAAAGCATTCTGACCTGTACTACCATCCAAAACCAATAATACTTCATGAGGTGCGTTAGGGATCACTTTCTGCATTACCCGTTTCACCTTGGTGAGTTCATTCATCAAGTTCACCTTATTATGCAATCTTCCAGCAGTATCTATAATTACAACATCTACATCTTGCTTCACTGCACTTTCCACAGCATCATAGGCAACAGAGGCAGGATCGCTTCCCATTTGCTGTTTTACAATTGGCACCCCTGTTCTATCTGCCCAAACTTGAAGTTGATCTATAGCTGCCGCTCTAAAGGTATCTGCAGCGCCTAAAAGCACCTTTTTACCATCTTTTTTAAACTGATGCGCAAGCTTACCTATGGTTGTAGTTTTTCCAACACCATTTACACCAACCACCATGATCACATAAGGCTTATCTACTTTATCGAAATTAAAACCATTCCCCTCTCCAGATTCAGTTTCAGATAATAATCCAGCTATTTCTTCTCTTAGGATCCCATTTAACTCATCGGTTCCCAAATATTTATCACGCTCTACTCTTGCCTCAATTCTTTTAATGATCTTAATAGTTGTTGCCACCCCAACGTCACTGCTTACCAAAACATCTTCCAAATCATCTAGAACCTCATCATCTACTTTAGATTTTCCGGCAACAGCCTTACTCATTTTAGAGAAGAAATCGGTCTTGGATTTTTCCAAGCCTTTATCCAAGGTTTCTTTTTTTTCCTTAGAAAATAATTTTTTAAATAAACTCATTTTAGTTAGATGGTTTTTCTTGCTGATTTCGGTTGTGAAATTAAACAGCTTTCAGCAGAAATTCAAGCGTAAATATACATAAAAAGAAAAAGCCGTTCCGATGGCTCGGGACGGCTTTTAAAATATTTTAAAATAACCTATTTTTTACTCAAAAACTCGTCTACTAGTTCTGGAACCATAATACTTTCAACAAAAGTATAAGCACCGGTTTTTGGAGATCTTACCATCTTAACGGCTTTTGATAATCTCTTGGATCCTGTTTGTAATGAAGCTACTGATTTTTTTGCCATGACTTAAACTTATTTAATTTCTTTATGAACCGTCATTTTCTTAAGAATAGGGTTAAATTTCTTTAACTCCAATCTATCTGGCGTGTTCTTTTTATTTTTAGTTGAAATATATCTTGAAGTTCCTGGTTTTCCAGATTCTTTATGCTCTGTGCATTCTAAGATAACTTGTATTCTATTGCCTTTCTTTGCCATTTTTCCGTGTCTTTATGGTTGAGGATTATTTGTTTAAAAATCCTTTTTCTCTTGCTTCTTTCATAACAGCAGAGATCCCTTTTTTATTGATGTTCTTTAATGCAGAAGCAGATATTTTAAGGGTTACCCATTTATCTTCTTCAGGAATATAAAAACGTTTCTTTAATAAATTAATATTAAATTTACGTTTGGTTTTATTCATAGCGTGAGAAACATTGTTCCCAACCATTGCTCTTTTACCCGTAAGTTCACAAACTCTTGACATTGTTCTATTCTTTATCTTGTTATTTCAAAACAGGCTGCAAATTAACGATTTTTTTAAGTAACTGCCAACATAAAAATAATAATTTTTTAAGTCTATTAATGGAAGCTGTTACAGATTAGTTTGTATCTGATTTCATATCAAATACTTCCGTAAAACTATTCCTTAAGAAAGTAATTCCTTAAGCAACAGCTCTAAAGCCTTATTCACCGTTTTATTCACCACTTGATCCCTACTTCTTCCAAATTTAAATTCTTCAGAAAATACTTTTTCCGGAGTTGCAATCCCAATAAAAACCGTTCCAATTTCGGCATCACTATCTCCTTTTTCAGGACCTGCATTTCCAGTTGTTGCAATTGCGTAATCTGATTTAAAGAGACGTTTTGCATTTTTAGCCATCTCTTCTACTACCGCTCCGCTAACTACAGAATTATCGTTTATTATTGATTTCGGAACATTTAAAACATCCTCTTTAGATTGTGTAGCATAAGTCAACACGCCTCCTTTAAAGCTATTTGAAGCTCCGGGATTCTTTGTGAATTTTGTAGCCAACTCTCCACCAGTGCAACTTTCAGCAACTGCTAGATACATTTCTTTTCTCTCAAGAAGCTGCCTGATAGTGATGGTAATATCTTCATTTTCTCCATTAACATCTGCAATAATATCGCTGAGTAATGGGTAGATCTTTTCAAACTCACTTTCAATGGAAATTTTAAGAGCTTCTTCATTTAATCCTTTTCCAGATAACCTTAATCTTACCGTACCATAACTAGGTAAATAAGCCAGCTTTATGTGAGAAGGTAAATCATCCTCCCATGATTCTATACGCGCTGCAATAGCGCTTTCACCTAATCCATAAGTTCTTATGGTCTTGTGGTAAATAAAAGGCCTTTTAAACTCCTTTATCAATCTAGGCAATACTTCATGCTGAATTAAAGATTTCATCTCGAAGGGAACTCCTGGCATTGCGATAAAAACTTTCTCCCCTTCTTTAATCCAAAGCCCAGGTGCTGTTCCATATTCGTTATGAAGCGCTAATGCCTTGGTTGGCACAAGAGATTGATCTCTATTGATCTCGGAAATTGGAGTGCTAATATATTTAGCGAAGATAGATTCTATATGTGCCAAAACCTGAGGATCTCTAACCAGAGTATCCCCAAAATATTCACATAAAGTGGTTTTGGTAATATCGTCCTTAGTCGGTCCCAATCCGCCGGTTATCAAAATGATGTCAGCGCGTTTTGAAGCCTCTTTTAGCGTGGTAAGTATATGTTCACGCTCATCTTCTACAGAAGTGATCTGATGAACAGAAACACCAATTTTATTGAGCTCCTGAGCAATGTAAGCCGAGTTTGTATCTACAATCTGACCGATTAGAATCTCATCTCCAATCGTAATTATTTCTGCGATCATTACAACTCAAAATCATTCTTTAATTCCCTCTCGGCCAATCTAACCTTTGCGGCTATTTTTTCTCCTGCATCGCTTGCTGTTGTTTCTCTCTCTCTTCCCTTGGACCAGCCTTCTATTAAAAGGATCTGATCCATGAGGTTAAGGCCAAACAGCTGCAAATTTGGTTTCATTTTATGAGCAAACTGATAAGCTAATGCGGGGTTACTATTAGCAATAGCTTCAGACATCGAATCTACATCTGGTGGGATTTCCTCTAAAAAAGTTTGTACTATAATCTTCACAAAATCATCATCACCACCTGCCATTTCAATTACGTCGTCTAAGTTGTAGTTGCTCATCTATTTTACTTGTATTGAAAATAATTGTTTTTCTTCTATAAATCCAGTTAAAACATCATTCGCCTCAACCTTGCCCACTCCCTCAGGAGTTCCTGTAAAAATAATATCACCGATCTTAAGTGTGAAAAACTGAGAAACATAAGAAATAAGCTCGTCTATTTTCCACAACATAGCACTAGTATTACAGCTTTGAACGGTTTCATTATTTTTAAGTAAGCTAAAGTTAATATTATTTAAACTGTTAAAGGAATTTTTATTAATCCATTTTTCTCCAATTACCGCAGATCCATCAAATCCCTTGGCTTTTTCCCACGGTAAGCCTTTATCTTTTAACTTTTGCTGAAGGTCTCTAGCGGTAAAATCTATTCCTAATCCTATCTCGTTATAATATTTATGAGCATACTGCTCTTCTATATACTTCCCTACTCTATTTATCTTTACTAAAACCTCTACTTCATAATGCACATCCTTGCTGAAATCTGGAATAAAAAAGGCTTGTTTTTTAAGAAGAATCGCGGTGTCTGGCTTTAGGAAGACTACAGGTTCTAAAGGCTTTTCATTATTTAATTCTGAAATATGGGCGCTATAATTTCTCCCGATACAAATGATCTTCATAGAGCTTTAGCTATTTCAGTTTAGTATTAAGTTTCCTCAATTTTATCCCTGTTAGGATCTTCTTGGTATATAGCGGAAAATCTGCATTTTGGATCCATCCAAAATATCCGGGTTCTTCTTCAAGCACCTGTTCTACTAGCTTCCCTTTATATTTCCCGAATGAGAAAACTTCTCTTCCTTGCTTATCGAAAGCTATAAAACCTGCGAAATCTGCATACTTACGTCTGGAACTAAAAGTAGAAAGCCAGGACATATCATTCTCCAAAACTTCATATTTGTCTAACTGAGATTTAAGTACTTCATACGTAGCATTGGTATCTGCTTCAGCTCCATGAGCGCCTTCGAGATCCTTTTGGCAATAAAACTTGTAAGCAGCAGTTAGTGTACGTTGCTCCATCTTATGAAAGATGGTTTGCACATCTACCGATGCCAAATTCTTCATATCAAAATCTATATCTGCGCGTAGCATTTCTTCTGCAAGCAAGGGAATATCAAATCTGTTAGAATTATATCCTCCCAGGTCACAGTTCTTTATCATTTCGTAGATCTTAGGTGCTAACTGATTAAATGTTGGCTCATTAGCCACTTTTTCATTAGTTATACCATGAATTGCAATTACCTCTGCCGGAATTTCCATCTCAGGATTCACCAGCCAGGTTTTGCTTTCTTTATTTCCGTTAGGGAAAACTTTAAGTATAGAAATTTCAACTATTCTATCCTTTGCCACATTGGTACCTGTGGTTTCCAGATCGAAAAAACATATTGGCTTTGAGAGCTTTAACTCCATATAAATAAGTGATTTTTGTAAAGATACTATATTTTGACTGTTCCTAAAATTTCAAATTAAGTGCGCAAAATCGCAGCTCTTATTTAAAAAATTCAGAAAAACAAAAAGCCACAAATACGATAAGATTATTAGCGTATTATATGGCTTTTAAATTAATTTATTTTAATACTTAAACTTCATGATTTTTATCGAAAGCTTCAAGATAATTAGCAACACGTTGCACAAATTGTCCTCCTAAAGCTCCATTTACGACTCTGTGGTCATAACTGTGAGAAAGGAACATTTTATAACGAATTCCTATAAAATCTCCTTCCGGAGTTTCTATTACCGCAGGCACCTTTCTTATAGCTCCAAGCGCAAGAATTGCAACTTGAGGCTGGTTGATAATTGGCGTACCCATGATGCTTCCAAAAGTTCCAACATTAGTTACAGTATAGGTTCCTCCTTGGATATCGTCTGGTTTCAACTTATTCTCTCTGGCTCTATTAGCAAGATCGTTCACCGCTTTAGCCATACCAACTAGATTTAATCTATCGGCATTCTTAATTACCGGCACAATTAGATCTCCGTTACCAAGGGCCGCGGCCATTCCAAGGTTAATATTTTTTCTCTTTATAATTTTATCTCCGTCTAAAGCAATATTGATCATTGGGAAATCCTTGATCGCTTTAGCAACGGCTTCCATAAAGATGGGTGTAAAAGTTAATTTTTCACCTTCTCTTTTCTCGAATGCATTTTTATTTTTGTTTCTCCAATTCCAGATATTGGTTACATCTACTTCTATAAAAGATTGAACATGTGCAGAGGTTTGAACGCTTTCCACCATGTGATGAGCGATCATTTTACCCATTCTACTCATCTCAATTATTTCATCTTCTCCATTAACGCTAATTGGAGCAGAAGGCTTTTTCGCAGCCGGCGCAGATTGAGCAGATTGCGCCGGAGCAGCAACTCCAGCAGTGGACTTTGGTTGTGTAGCTTTTTCTTCTAAATATCCTAAAATATCGTTCTTCGTAACTCTACCTTCTTTCCCAGTTCCCTCTAATCGTTCTAATTCCTGAAGAGAAACTCCTTCTTTTTTAGCTATATTCTTAACTAACGGAGAATAGAATTTAGTAGACTCAGAAAAATCTGGAGAAGTTGTAGATCCTGAAACGGCTTTTCCAGCAGTTACCATTTCCTCCGCTTCCTCTACCATCGCCTCTGGTTTACTGGTTTCTGCGGAAGATGAACTGGATTCGTCACCACCTTTAATTTCAATAATTGCAATAGTTTGACCTACTTGCACAACATCATCTGGGTTGAAAAGTTTTTCTATTAATACGCCATCAACTTCACTTGGCACTTCGCTATCTACTTTATCTGTAGCTATTTCCAGTACCGCTTCATCTGCTTCAATAGTATCTCCAACTTCTTTTAACCAACTTGTTATAGTTGCTTCCGCAACACTTTCACCCATTTTGGGTAACTTAAGTTCAAACTTTGCCATATTATTATTTCAACGATGTTTTTTGTAATTCTGATTGCGAAATTAATCAATTTAAGCCTTCAGATGTATTAAATATGTAATAAAATTATTTTTAAAATTGCATTGTATTAGCAAATCAATAACGCGATTGACGTAAAATTACAATTATGATCCCTTAAAATGAAAGGATTCTACTCTTTTAGATAAATTTTAAGCTGAATGTCTTACTATTAATTCCTAAGTGAGCTTTCAAATGGAATTCTGTTGGTGATGCTTCTACCAAGTGTAACTTCATCTGCATACTCCAACTCATCACCCACCGAGATCCCTCGTGCAATAGTTGAAGTTTTAATATTGGTTCCTTCTAATTGTTTAAATATGTAAAAATTAGTGGTGTCTCCTTCTAAGGTGCTGCTCAACGCAAAAATAATTTCTTCCACTTCCCCTTCTTTTACTTTATCAATCAAAGATTTAATGGTGAGTTGTGAAGGCCCTATCCCATCCATTGGGCTTATCTTACCTCCTAATACATGATATAAACCTCGATATTGACCTGTATTTTCTATTGCCATTACGTCACGAATATCCTCTACCACGCAAACCAACTCTCTTTTTCTATTGGGATTGGAGCATATCTCACAAACTTCGGTATCGCTAATATTGTGACAATTCTTACATAATTTAATATTAGATCTCAAATTTAATAATGCTTCAGAAAGTTGTTGGGTTTGCGTAGTTGGTTGCTTTAAAAGATGAAGGACCAATCGTAATGCAGTACGTTTACCAATTCCTGGTAATTGCGACATTTCTGCAACTGCTTGTTCTAATAATTTTGAAGAAAAATCCATTATCCAAAATTACATATTTTTAGTGTAGCTCGCTAAATTATACCTACAGAACCTGTGTAAAAACAACTTCATTATTTGTATTTTGGCTCCGAAATTAAAAATATATGCAACCAGTTTACATGTTACTGCTCATAGCCGCCTACTTTGGAGCACTTCTAATCATATCCTATTTCACAGGTAAAAATTCCAATAACGATGCGTTTTTTAAGGCTAACAGGCAATCCCCCTGGTATATGGTGGCATTTGGAATGATTGGAGCTTCCTTAAGCGGAGTCACTTTTATCTCCGTACCAGGTTGGGTAGAAGCTAGCCAATTTAGCTACATGCAGGTGGTTTTGGGATACATGGTTGGGTATGCTGTTATTGGGCTAGTGCTGTTACCCCTCTATTATAAAATGAATCTCACCTCGATCTATACCTATTTAGAAAGTAGATTTGGAACCTATTCTTATAAAACTGGTGCTTCCTTTTTCCTATTATCTAGAGTTGTTGGTGCGAGCTTTAGGTTATTTTTGGTAGCTAACGTCTTGCAAATTATACTTTTTGATGCCTTGGGAATTCCGTTTTGGGCAACAGTAATTATGACCATTGCCTTAATTTGGCTATATACCTTTAAATCCGGTATTAAAACAATTGTTTATACAGATACCTTGCAAACCTTGTGTATGCTAATTGCGCTTGGAGTGAGTATTTATTATGTCTCTGAAAGTCTTGGAATTCAAGGTGGTGATTTAATTGGCCATATTGCCAATAGCGATTTTTCTAAAATGTTCTTTTTCGACGATTTTAAAAGTGCCGATTACTTTTGGAAACAATTTATATCGGGTGCATTTATTGCTATTGTAATGACTGGACTAGATCAAGATATGATGCAAAAAAATCTTACCTGTAGAAATCTGAAGGATGCCCAAAAGAACATGTTCTGGTTCACTATTGTTCTTACAATTGTTAATTTGATCTTTCTTGCACTTGGAGTTTTACTTACAGAATATGCTAGACAGAACGGAATTGAAGCATTTAAAGATGACCTTTTTCCAGTAATTGCTACGCAGAGTGGAATGGGAATAGGAATTGCCATCTTCTTCATTCTAGGACTAATTGCTGCGGCTTATAGTAGTGCAGATAGCGCTCTTACCGCACTTACCACTTCCTTTAGTATAGATATTATAGATATAGAAAAACGCTATAAAGCTGCAAAACAAGAAATTGTAAGAAAGCGAATTCATGTTGGAGTATCAATTGTCCTCATCTTGGTGATCGTGAGTTTTAAATACATCATTCAGGATGAAAGTGTGATCGCCAAACTTTTTGTTTTTGCCGGCTACACCTACGGACCATTATTAGGTTTATATAGCTTTGGATTATTTACGAAATGGCAGGTTAAGGATAAGTTAGTTCCTATAGTTGCTATTCTATCTCCAATAATTTGCTATTTAATAAGTACGAACAGTGAAGAATGGTTTGGATTTGAATTTGGATTCTTTGTACTAATTTTAAATGGAACTCTAACTTTCTTAGGTTTAATATTGATTCGTAGAAAGCATAACTAAAGTACAGGCATTTTCAAACTGAATATTATTCTTACGAAGCAGATCGTAAAGAACAGGATTTTCGGTTCCGGGATTAAAGATCACTCGTTTCGGCTGTAGATCTATAATGTAATCATAATACGCTTCCTGTCTTTTTGCGTTTAGATAAAGGGTGATCGTATCTATGCCTTCAAAATCTATCATTTCTGAATTAATAGTAACCCCATTAACCGTTCCCTCTCTTAAACCAATTGCTACAGTCTCCACGTTTTTTCTTACAAGACGCCCTATAGCGAGATTAGAATAACGGGTTGGATTTAGAGATGCGCCAAGAACTAGAGTTTTCTTTTTCATAGATAGCAAATTTAATATTTAGCTCGCAGTGTAACAAATTAAAATTTAGCTAGTCTATTGGATATAAGCAAATATGTAAATTTAATATACTTAGATGCGGGTATCTTTATATGCCTTTCTACAAATTTTGAGGATAAAAGAATAAAGCCTTGTGACGCAAAAATCGGGATGATAACAAAACAGATGTGGGTGGATTATTTTAGACAATTCAATAAACTGTTATTTAATTAGTTAGTCAAAAA
>TARA_R100001369_G_scaffold2104_3_pt1 | contig 31232 bp, 28 predicted proteins | sample TARA_R100001369 | Tara Oceans TARA_R100001369 (sample SAMEA2621528) | marine metagenome | biome: marine biome (ENVO:00000447); feature: surface water layer (ENVO:00002042); material: "saline water (ENVO:00002010), including plankton (ENVO:xxxxxxxx)" | depth 5 m
TATATTAGCTGGGTAGGCCGCAGCCAGATCGACAACAACCCCATGCCGCCCTCGGTGCTGGTGGGCCAGCTGCGCGACCATCTTGAAGCGGGCTGGCAAACACAGAACGGCGAGCCGCTGCTGGAAGCGTTAACCACCGAGCACCCGCTGCAACCGTTCAGCCGCCGCTATTTCTCTGTCCAGGCCAGCGACTCCCCCGCTCAAGCACGGCTGTTCACATACGCTCACGAGTGGCACGCCCTGCACACCCCGAGCGGCGAAAGCACCCAAGGCTCAAAACCACCAGGGCTTAAGGCGGACAGCGAACAGCAGAGCACGTTAACCCTGAACCTGCTAGGCAGCTTTCTACGCGAACCCGCTAAGGCGTTTTTCAACACCCGGCTTGGGGTCTACTTCGAGCAGGAGGAGCTTACCCAGCTGGACGTTGAACCCTTCACCCTGGACGGGCTACAGAACTGGCAGTTGCAGGATCAGCTAATCGCCGCCCAGCGCCACGCCGTGGATAACGGCCAGCCGCGAGTGGAAGTACTGCACGCGGCACTGGAACGCTTTAAAGGCCAGGGCGTGTTAGCGGTTGGAGCCTTTGGAGAGCGAATGCGTGAAGCGCTAGCCGAACCAATGGACGCCCTGTTTGGCGCCTACGAAGAAGCGTTGCAAGAGTGGCCCCAAGTAGTGGCGGTGCCCCAGGCGGTGCATGTTGTTGAAAGCGCTGAGGGGCAGGTAACGCTGGAAGATTGGCTGGGAGAACTTCGCCAGGATGACGCGGGCAACCGCTGCCGCTTGCTACTGCTTAGCAGTAGTTTAATCAGCCAGGGGCGTGGCCGTGGCCAGTACCGCTGGCAGCATCTGCTACGCCCCTGGGTCGCCCACTTAGCGGGCAATATTGAGCGCCCGATGACCACCCAGCTACTCTCCAAAGCAGGTCATGTGCGCCTGGAACCGTTAGAAGCCGAGAATGCCCGCTACCAGCTACAAAACCTGCTAAGCGCCTGGTGTGATGGCATGCAGGCCCCGCTACCGCTGGCCCCGCAAGCCGCTTTCGCCTGGCTGGCCAAACAAGGCACGCCGGAATTGGAAGACGATAGCGCAAGGGAGAGCGACGCCTACGCCGCCGCCGAAACCGCCTACGAAGGCGGCCGCTTTCAAGCCGGCGAAGTTGCCCAAAGCGCCTACCTCTCCCACCAATGGCCGAGTTTTGAGCGACTGTTTAACGAGCGCGTCCTAGGGCATAGCTTCGTCACGCTGACCGAGGCGCTCTACGCGCCGCTGCACCGTTCGGTAAAGGGGTGACTTAACGTTGCCGAACCAGGAATAAACGATCAGCGAAAGCAACCAGCCTTAGGCTAAATACTATTCCCATTCAGCGACAAGATGCGCTTCGCCAGCGAGATCATCTCCGGGTCACCGGTGTTCTTTTCCGCCACGTCGGAAAGCTTGATCACCGGCAGCCAGCCCTGCCCTTCTGGGCGCGCCTCGACCATCTTGATTACCATGTTCATCGGCTCAACACCGACATCGTTAGTGAAGTTGGTGCCGATACCAAACGCCATGCCGATGCGACCTTCGCAGAAGGTATGTATCCGCTCGACCTTCTCCGGTGTTAGCGCGTCGGAGAAGATAATCGTCTTACTTAGCGGGTTGATACCCAAGCGCTCGTAGTGGTCGATGGTTTGGGAAGCAAACTCGATAGGGTCGCCGCTATCGTGACGAACGCCATCGAACAGCTTGGCGAACTTCTTATCGAAGCTGTCGTAAAATGCCTTAGAGGTAAAGGTATCCGTTAAGGCGATTCCCAGATCCCCCCGGTACACATCCACCCAATGTTCCAGCGCCAGGCTATTGGCCATTTTGAAACCGAAGCGGGCACCGTGGAACATAAACCACTCGTGAGCGTGGGTGCCGATCGGCTTAACACCGTGGTGCATTGCCATCAGCACATTGCTGGTGCCACTGAAGGCCTCACCGCCGTGGTGGCTAAGTGCGCCGACCACCCGGTCGTGAACGTCAGAAGAGAAGCGCCGCCGGGTGCCAAACTCAGCAATTTTCAGCCCTAAACGGCGGTAGAGTTCGATCTTCTCCTGCGCGTGCTGCTCAATCATCGCATCAGCGTCAGGCGTGATTGTCACGCCACGAAGCCGATACCACAGCTCGCTGATCAACGCCATCAGCGGCACTTCCCAGAGAATGGTGCGGTACCAGGGCCCTTCAATGATCACCGAAAGATCGCTCCCCTGCTGCTCTACAATCACCTCGCTGGGGTTGTAATGAAACCCGGCGAGGAAATCGAGATACGTAGGGTCGAGATAAGGGCACGTTATTTCGAGATAGCGCTTCTCCTCGTCGCTCAAACGCAGCGATGCCATCTTATCGACTTCGCGGCGAAGTTCAGCGCCGAAGCCGTCAGGAAAAGCATGCTCGCCACGATTGATAAAGGCGTAGCGCGCATGGGCATAAGGAAAGCGTTTGATCACGGCGTTCTGCATCGTGATCTTATAGAAGTCATTATCCAGCAGCGATGTCAGCATGAGATCCCATCGTTAGAGTGAACCGAAGCCGCCGGTGGCGTAAACTAAAATGCACCTAAAGTGGCTCGACGATAAGATTATCAGGTGGCGGGGCTGTCATACAGTTAAGGAGCTGACTTCATGCGTATTACCCAAACACATCGCGCAATCATTCTCTCTGGCGTGAGCGAGTTTATTGGTGATTCGGTGGAAACTCATGTGTTTGGCTCAAGACTAGATGACTCCAAGCGCGGCGGCGGCGTTGATCTACTGTTAATTTCCCAGACAGCGATACCGCCGCAGCCTCGCGCTGAACTCAAACAGATACTCGAAGAATACCTCAAACTGCCGGTGGAAATTGTCACCTATGTATCGACTGATGAGCCAAGCCCCACCCAAGCGAGAGTCTTAGCCGAAGCGCGCCCGATTGGTTAAAGTGGGGAAGCGGCATGAGTCAGGACGTTCTTAGCGGCCAACAATATATTAATAACGCTCATACAGCGTGCAAAACGGCAATATGCCAGTTTCAGGGTGGCAGTTGATGTACTCAAATGGCACGCCTTCGGTTAGCAGGAAGACTTCATGCCAGGTCACCACTTCGCGTTTTTTCCCGTATTGCCTGTTTTTAGCAATGGCATGGTCATAAATGGTTTTATGAGTAGGATGTGAACTGGCCCAGCTTTCCATCTCCTCCAAAGAAGCAAAGTAAGCATGCACCGAGGTTTCATAACGCTCGTCACCATTATCATCAAGGTTTGACATGACTCTCAAGCAGAGCGTGCCCGTTTCCTCCTTATTGTCGAGCAAGTACTGCATACCTTCCATCAATTTGGGGCGTAATGACTCCTCGTAGTCGTCAAACTGCTCCTGCTTCGCCTCCCCCCAATACTGACCGGATCGAATCGAGGTCAGGTTATGAGGCACTTGAGCAAACAAACGTCGCCCGAGTGTCGTTTTGCTACCCGGTACAGGCATCTTAACCTTAAAGGTGCTCGCCAGTGGATCCACCGCAGAGACCGGAAAGCGGTCACGGGCAGCGCCAAAATAGCCGTTGGTAGTCATGGGAACCACCTTGGTGTCAGGACAACGCCCAAACCCTATTCGATAGTTACCTTCTGAGTAGATCGTTTCATGGCGGTCATAATGGACGTGGATGGTCTCCCGCCAATAGCCGAACGCATCGTCAGTGCGCTGTGGCTGTGCGAGCCACTGGATAAACGCAGCATCCCGCAACCACTCCATATAGACCGAAGGATCGGTCCAGTAAGCGACCAGCACCGCATTGGTGTAGCCCGCTTCATCGGTAAAGCGCAGCGTTTCGTGGGCTTCCGGTGCGGAGTCGATAACAAAGGAGTCCCTGATACGGCTGAAAAACGCCGCCTGGTCATCCCAGGCAAGCTCGCGCCCCTGAATACCAAAATAGACACAACAGAGTCGATTGACCGGTCGTGTCCAGCGCAATGTATAGCGGGGGGCCGCCGGTTCATGACCAGGAGGCCGCCGCTCGGGTACCACTCGGGGGTAGTCGATATGAAACGTCATGGCAATACTCCATCTCAACGACGGCTGATCCAGTGGAGCATGAAACAGCCATCGGATGAGTTGATTTCACAGCAAGCTTAAACGTGATCAGTCACTTCTTACCGGCGACTTCGCTTCTGTATCCACATGCAGGCTGAATACGTCCGGGCGGGCATAGTGCCCGACCGGGTCGAAATCGAGCTTGCTGCGTACGATGACGCCCTGGGAGACCTCGGTATAGAGAATGCCCTCCTCGTTAAACAGAGGGCCGGCGAGAACTTCCCCCATGGGGCTTACGATCATGCTCGCGCCTCGCATCAGTATCGTTTCCGGCTCACTCGCCGGTGCCAGCAGGCAGTCATAATCGTCGGGAAAATCGCCCCTAGTCAGATACTGGCAGGCGCTTAACACGTAGCAACGTCCTTCAAGAGCGATATGCTGCATGCTAGCCAACCACGTATCACGGTCATCAGCGGTGGGCGCGCAGTAAACATCGACCCCCTTGCCATACATGGCCGAGCGCATCATAGGCATATAGTTTTCCCAGCAAATCACCGCGCCTACCGTACCTACACCGGTCTTGAAAACCGGTAGCGTCGAGCCATCGCCGAACCCCCAGATGATACGTTCACCGCCGGTAGGCATCAGTTTGCGATGTTTGCCCACCAAGCCCTGCTCAGGATCTATATACAGTACCGTGCAGTAGAGGGTATAGGCCGTACGCTCAATCACCCCCATGACCACGAATACGTTATGTGCCTGAGCTGCATCGGTAATCAGGGTCAGCTCCGGCCCATCAAGGTCAATGGCGCTTCGGTAGTAGCGAAGAAACTCATCACGTCCCTCCTCAGTCCGTTTGCCTACCGGACTACCGAAGCTTGCACCCTTAGGGTAGCCCCCCAGAAAGGCTTCTGGAAAAACTACCACCGTTGCCTTTTTGGAGGCAGCTTCACTGATTAACCTTGCCCCCTTTTCAGCGGTCAACATAGGGTCAAAGGGATGGGATCCCGCCTGAACGACGGCGACTTTTTTAGCTGATTGCATGAGCAGTTACCTTTTGCGTAGGTTGCTTGCCATAGAGCTGAGCGAACAGCGCATGGTAGTCATTGTCGCCGTTCACTGGCGCAGCCTGGGTAAAGCGGCTAACAACGGCCACCAACAGGCCATTGACGATGATCGCGCTGATACCCGGGCCAAAGAACAGCGTGAAATCGGTAGCAGCGCTTACGAACAGTGTGATGACACCCACCACCATCCCGGTTAACGCACCAGCGGGAGTAATCCAGCGGAAATAGAGCATCCCCAGTGCGGTGGGTACCAGTTGCAAGCCAAGGCTGAAGCCCAGGGAGGCAACAGGCACAAGATAGCCAGCCCCGGAAGGGCTAAGGGCAAGCACCAGTACAATGCTGGTGATCAGCCCAATGACCACCTTATTGACCAGGCGCAAGCGCTTTTCACTCATCTCTTTATCAAAGAACCGACGCCATACATCCTCAGCCACCAGGCTTGCCGAAGAGAGCAACTGGCTGTTGATGGTAGAAATGGCAGCGGCAAGGATACCGGCGACCACAAAGGAGCCGAGAATGGGGGCATATTCAGCAAAGATCAGGGGCAGAATCGCATCGCTATTGTCCGCCGCCCCTGGCACCAGCCCAGGAATGTTGGCTGAAAGGCCTATCACCAACGGAATGCAGGCCATCATCCAGGAGTTCCAGAAAGGGGTGAACATGGCCACCTTGCCCAACACTTTCGCTGAATGCGCCGAGTAGAACTTCTGCCACATGTGGGGCAATGCCCAGGCGCCAAAACTCAGCCCAACCCATAACTCCAGCATAGCCACCGGATTGCCTTTATTGGTCAGCAGTTGCGGTTCGACCTCGGCCACGTTCTGCAGAAACGACCAACCGCCCGCTTGACCAATGATAAACACTGCCGTGAACACCAGTACCGTAGCAAAGAAGGTACCCATAAAGGCATCCGCCCAAGCGGTACCCCTGAAGCCCGCCCAGAGCACGATAAAACCCACCACTACCGAGGTAACGATAACCCCAACGGCATAGGGGATAGCCCCTCCGGTCAGGCTTTCCAGAGCTCGGGCACTGCCTGTTACCTGGATCAGCATTACCGGCACCAAGGCGATGATACCAACAATGGAAAACAGCAAACGAAGCGTGGGGCTCGAGTAGTAGTGCTCTACCATTTGCCCAGGGGTAATAAAGTTGAAGCGTTTCCCGATATACCAAATGCGCGTGCCAAACAGCCAAATAAACACACTGCCCTGAATGATCGCCCAGGTAGTAAAGCCCGCGAACCAAATCCCTTCCCGGTAATAGACACCGAATGAACCCAGCAGCGTCCAGGTAGAAAAGTAAGTCGCCCCCATAGACATCAGCAGCAGCGCGGTATTCATGGAGCGCCCACCCACCACGTAATCGTCAATGGTGGACGCATTATGCTGCCGAGCACGCAGCGATATCGCGACAAAGATAGCGATAAACGCGATCAGTATGATGATAGTGACAGCGGTGCTATTCATGCCCTCCCTCCTTACGTTCAAATGCATCAATACGTTCAGAGAGTGGCTTGAAATAGAGCGGATACATCGCGATGGCACAAAGTGTCAGCACTATATTACAGGTAAATACCCAGGCCAGCGGAAGAGATAGTGGGCCTACCCACACCAGTCCATTGAGAATATTAAAGTAGGGAAGCCAGCTTCCGATAAGTGCCAATATAAGCACTAACCAGAACAACTTCCGATTCATTCCTGTCAACATTTAAGTCACCTTTAAGCGTAGAGCCAAAGCCAACATCTCTTTTTAGCTTTACTTGTTAGTTTTATAACAAACCGTGTTGAGCAAGCGTCTCGAATTTCCTTAAGCTATATTTACAGACCTGTTTACAGACACGTTTTTATACAAGCCTTCACATAGCTTACTGAGCTCACGATTGCCGCTATCAAGAGATACCCAAGTACTGCATTGCAGTAAGATAGAGCATAGGAAGCGCCAGGGTATGAGAAAAACGCTATTGTTAGCACGACTCGTTGCCGAAATGTGAACACCTACCTAAATTATTGTTTTAATTAAAAAAACAGGGGATCAACATGCAAATTTCAATGTTCAAGTACTTTTTGGCTGTCGCGGAAACGGGGTCGATACGCCAGGCGTCGCTCTCACTTCATGTCAGCGCTTCAGCCATTAGTCGCCAAATCCAGAACCTTGAGCACAGCTTCCAGACAACGCTGTTCGATCGCTGCGCGGATGGGATGCTGCTTACGGAAGAAGGCAGGGTTCTGGCACTCCACATGCAGCGCACCATGCGTGAAATGGAGCTGGCAAGAGCCAAGATAGCCGATATACACGGATTGACGGCAGGCACGGTGAGATATGCCACTATCGAAGGCGTTGCCAGGGCCTGGCTGTTCCCTGCCATTGCAGAGTTTCAAAAAGCCCATCCACTCGTCGAATTCAAAGGACGTATTTCAGGGGCAGAGGCCGTCTACCAGGCCCTTGAAAATGATCAGGTGGATTTCGGAATCACAATGCAAGATGACTTCTATCCTGATATCGGTATCGTTGAAAAATTCACGACCCAATTCAAGGCGGCCATGCCTCACCAACACCCATTGGCCAAACATAGTACGTTGAACCTGAAAGACTTAACCCCCTACGAGCTGACAATGCTCGACCCAACGTTCCATACTCGGCGAGCACTTGATACCTCCCTGTTAAGGCTGGGCCTCACCGCAAAAATTGGCTTCGAACTCGACCACATCGAGTTGATCAAGGTGCACGTCATGCAAACCGGCAACCTCACCATATTACCCGACTACGCGGTGAGCCATGAAGAGAAGCACCAAACCATGGCCATTGTCGATATCGCAGAAAACGAGCTCCCCTCTGCAACGACTATCCTCTGTGTTCGCAGGGGACGTATATTGACTAAAGCAGCCGAGGCGATCATCAATAGCTTACGGAAACGCCCCATTACGCTGCCTGTATAACGACAATTAAAATATATAAAAGACGACGGTCTCAATGACTAAGCCACGCCAGCTTTATATCCCTACTCAAGCACACTGGTTAAAATGCACTTTTTAAATTAAGAACCAGAATCTATTCAATAACTGTAAACAATGATGTGTATATAATGATTGAACACAGGCAGCCTGAAACAGCCATAGTAACGACTTCCAGAACAGCCCGACTTCTACCCAGCTACCTTCTCGTGTTCAAATAAGCGTTGGACAAGCCTCGTCCTACAGCGCCCTACCGTGCTGACAGTGAATACTGCTCGGGATACCGCCATGCCTTCTATCACATCTCTTGACCCCCTGAGCCTTCCGCTCCACGGCAGCCGCCTGATAGAGGCAAGCGCTGGCACCGGCAAAACCTTCACCATCGCCCTGCTCTACGTGCGGCTGGTACTCGGCGGCCACAGCGTTGATGACGACACAGCATTTATCCGCCCGCTCACGCCGCCGGAAATCTTGGTCGTCACCTTCACCAACGCCGCCACCCAAGAGCTACGCGAACGCATCCGCAATCGACTGGTAGAAGCAGCAGAAGTATTTCGAGCTGAGGACGTAGAAGAAGGGGCGCCGGGGGCAAGCCGTAGTGGAGGTCATTCAACAGGGATGTTGAATGTAGCGCCCACGGATGGGTTCACAGCGCCTCCACGTAGGCTTGCCGCCGGGGAAGCCCCGGTTGCACTAGATCCGTTGCTCCTAGAACTCCGCGACCAATACGACCCCGCCACCTGGCCCGCCTGCTCGCGGCGCCTGGCGCTGGCCGCCGAATGGATGGACGAAGCCGCAGTTTCCACCATCCACAGCTGGTGCTATCGCATGCTGCGCGAACACGCCTTCGACAGCGGCAGCCTGTTCTCCCTCAACTTGGAAAACGACCAGCGCGAACTGGAACAGGAAGTGGTGCGCGACTACTGGCGCAGCTTCTACTACCCGCTGGACAGCGACGCACTCGGCATTGTCACCCGCTACTGGAAATCACCGGACGACCTACACGCCCCGCTACAACGGCTACTGCCCGAAAGCGAAGCACTGGGCGACCAAAAGCCCGCACCCAGCGAGACCCTGGCCGCCACTCAGGCCGAACGCACCGCCCAACTCAACGAACTCAAAGCACCCTGGGCCGCCTGGCTGGACGAGCTGGTGCCCGCCCTGGAAGAGGCCGCCACGCGCAAAGCCTTCAAGGGCCAAAGCTTCAACGCCAAAAGCCGCGCCAACTGGCTAAGCGCACTACGCGAGTGGTGCGAAACGGAGGCCGACCGCCCGGCGCTCACCGACGCCGCCTGGAAACGCATGACGCCCGACGGCATGGCCGACATCTGGAAAGAGGGCACACCGCCCTGCCCGCAGGCCTGGGAAGCGCTGGCCCAGCTCCCGCAAGCGCTGGATGCCCTGCCAGAGCCACGCAACGACCTGCTGATTCACGCCGTACAGTGGTGCCGCGCCCGGTTAGAGCGCGAACAGGAACGCCGCGCCGAGATGGGCCCCAACGATCTGCTCACCCATCTGGATCGCGCCCTCAAAGGCCCCAACAAAGAGGCCCTGGCCGCGCAGATCCAGCGCCAGTTCCCCGTGGCGCTGATCGACGAGTTCCAGGATACCGACCCGATCCAGTACCGCATCTTCAACGCCGTGTATGACGTTGCAACGCCCCGTCGCGACAGCGCCATCCTGCTGATCGGCGATCCCAAGCAGGCGATCTACGCTTTTCGCGGTGCGGATATCTTCACCTACCTGCAGGCCCGGCACGACACCGATGGCCGCCACGTCACGCTGGGCACCAACTTCCGTTCCAGCCAAGCCATGGTGGCAGCGGTCAATCACTACTTCAGCTACGCCGACCAGCATGAGGCCGGCGCCTTTCTGTTCCGCGCAGAGGGCGGCGACAACCCGCTGCCGTTCAACCCCGTCAACGCCAAAGGCACCAAGGATACGCTGGTACTCAACGGCAAACCGCTACCCGCGATGACCCTATGGCCGTTGGAAAGCGACGAGCCGCTCTCCAAAACCGCCTACCAAACCGAGATGGCCGAGCGCTGCGCCTCGCACATGGCCGCGCTTTTGGAAGCAGGCCGCCAACAGCAGGCGGGCTTTGCTAAGGCGGCTGATGACAGCGGCGATAACGGAGAGCAATCACTCACTCCGCTGGCCCCCTCGGACATGGCGGTGCTGGTCAACGGCCTGCAGGAAGCAAGGGCGATTCGACTGGCGCTGGCCAGCCGGGGCATCAAGAGCGTCTACCTTTCCGATCACGACAAGGTATTCAGTTCCCCCATTGCTCCGCAGCTAGCCATTTGGCTGCGCGCCTGTGCAGAGCCCCAGGCCAACTCCCGCCAGGCGGAAGCCAAGCTACGCGCCGCCCTGGCAACATCAGTACTAGGGCTAAGCCTTGAAGCACTCGACCACCTCAACCAGAGCGAGCTAGCCTGGGAAGCGCGGGTCGAGCAGTTCAGCGACTACCACCGCCTGTGGCAGCGCCAGGGCGTGCTGCCGCTGGTGCGCCGTTTGATGGTCGATTTTGATATAGCCGCACGGCTGCTGGGCGAGTTCGCCGAGGGTGAGCGTTTGCTAACCGACCTGCTCCACCTGGGTGAAATGCTCCAGCACGCCAGCCAGGAACTGGATGGCGAACACGCGCTGATTCGCTTTCTGGCCGAAGCCATCGCCGACCCAGACAGCCACGGCGAAAGCCACAAACTGCGCCTGGAGAGTGACGCCGATCTAGTCAAGGTAGTGACCATCCACAAATCCAAGGGGCTTGAGTACCCGCTGGTGTTCCTGCCGTTTATCGCCAACCACCGCCCGGTCAGCGACAGCGACCTGCCGCTGCGCTGGCACGACAGCAAAGGCAGCCTGCAACTTAGCCTAAGCGCCGATGAAACCACGTTGGCCACCGCCGACCGCGAACGGCTGGGCGAAGACCTGCGCAAGCTCTACGTCGCGCTCACCCGCGCCCGCCACGCCACCTGGCTGGGGCTGGCACCGCTGAAAGGCGGCGAGAACAGCGCCATCGGCCACTTAATTAACGGTGGCAAGGCCATTGCCCCCAGCGCGTTTACCCAGGCGCTAGGCGAGTTGGTAAGAGGCAGCAACATCGCGCTAAGTGCCGCCCCGGAACCCACCGCGCTGCGCTTCACCCCGGTGCCGGAACAGCAGGCACTGGGCCATGCGCGCACCCCGCTGCGCCCCGCCCGCGAACAGTGGTGGATCGCCAGCTACTCGGCGCTGCGCACCTCCGGGGCCGTCTCTGAAACGATGCCAGGCGCGGCGCAGCCAACGCCCACGCCAGAACCCACCACGCCCCAGGAAGCCACCACCCTGGAAGTGCTGGATGAACCCCACGACAACGCCATCAACACCGAAGCATTTCACCTGCACCGGTTTCCGCGAGGGCCTGGCCCCGGCACCTTCCTGCATGGATTGCTGGAGTGGGCGGGCCAGCTAGGCTTTAACAAAGCCCTGAAAGACCCCGCCGACCGGGAAGACATGCTGAGGCGACGCGTGCAGCTGCGCGGCTGGCAAGCATGGCACGACACCCTGGCGGGCTGGCTGGAAGAACTGCTAGCCACACCGCTTCCTCTGCCAATGCCCCAGGCTCTGTCACAGCCCAGCGAAGGCAGCCAGGTGGCGCTATGCGAACTCGAAAGCTATCAGGTGGAACTGGAGTTCTGGTTTGCCGCGCACCAAGTACAAACGCGCAAGCTGGATGAGCTGGTCAGTGACCACTTACTGCCAGGGGTATCACGCCCCGTATTGGATGCCGACACCCTCAACGGCATGCTTAAAGGCTTTATCGACCTCGCCTTTGAGCATGAAGGCCGCTTCTACGTGCTCGACTGGAAATCCAACTACCTGGGCAGCGACGACAGCGCCTATACCGCTGACGCCCTGCGTGATGCCATGCTCGACAAACGTTACGACCTGCAAGCGGCGCTGTATATGCTCGCCCTCCACCGGCTGCTAAAAGCACGCCTGCCCGACTACGACCCGCACCAGCATTTGGGTGGCTCGATGACGGTATTTCTGCGCGGCAGCCGCACCAACGCCCGTGGGGTACACGCCGTGCCTGCGCCGGTCGCGCTGATCGAAGCACTGGATGCACTCTTTGTAGGCACAGCGGCAGAAACTGCAGCACCCCATCAGGAGTCGGTAGTATGAGTAAGCGTGACTTAGCCTCCAAGAATGGGCCTATGAACCTTGACCTGTTCGCCGATGACGCGCCGCCCGCGGCACCTGATTCACCCGCATCGGCAGCACCACTGACAGAATCAGCCGCCAGTGCTACCCAGCCGCACCCGGCGCTGAGCGACACCGCCGCGCTATTCCTGCTGTGTGAACGCTGGGTTTCTCGTGGCTGGCTACGGGATCTGGATCTAGCCCTGGTGCGCTTTCTCGACCGTGAAACCCAGAACGCCCCGCCGCTGCTACTGCTGGGCGCAGCGCTGGCCAGCCACCAGCTCGGCCGAGGCCATGTCTGCCTGGATGTAGCCGCGACGCTGGAAGCCCCGGATTTTGCGCTTTCGCTGCCCCCAGAAGGTGACGACCTAAACGACCCGCCGCCGCTACCCAGCCATGTGCTGGCCACGCTAACGCTGCCCGAATGGCAGGCCGCGCTCAATCACCCCACGCTGATCAGCGACGGCCCCGGCAATACGCCGCTGGTGGTAAGCCACAGCGGCAACACCAGCAAACTCTACCTACGCCGCTACTGGCAGTTCGAGCAAACCCTACACCAGGAAATTGCCAACCGGCTTGGCGCCGGTAATGAAGCGGATAGCCCACTACTCAAAAGCGCACTAAATACGCTATTTCCGGCCACCGACACTCTGGATTGGCAAAAGAATGCCTGCGCCCTCGCCGCCCGCAGCCCCTTCGCGATCATCACCGGCGGCCCCGGTACCGGCAAAACCACCACCGTGGTGCGCCTGCTGGCCCTGCTGCAAACCCTGCAACTTGCTCAGCCCAACGCCCACCCGCTGCGCATTCGCCTAGCCGCCCCCACCGGCAAAGCCGCCGCACGGCTAAATGAATCCATTGCCGGGCAGGTGAAAGACTTACCCCTTAGCGGGTTGGAATCTCTATTAGATGAGCAATCAGCCGCTTCCTCATCGAACGCAATCGACATTCCGACGGAAGTGACCACGATCCACAGGCTACTTGGCGCCCGCGCCGACACCCGTCACTTCCGCCACAACGCCGCCAACCCACCGGCGCTGGATGTGCTGGTGGTAGATGAAGCCTCAATGGTAGATATCGAAATGATGACGGCGCTACTCAGCGCCCTGCCCGCCAGCGCCAAGCTGGTACTGCTAGGGGATAAAGACCAGTTGGCATCCGTGGAAGCAGGCGCCGTGCTAGGCGACCTATGCCGCCGCGCCGACGACGCCCACTACACCCCCACCACGGCGCAGTGGCTAGCCGAACTCACCGACCACCCGCTGCCAGAGGCATTAATCGACCCGGACGGCCAGCCGCTGGATCAAGCTATTACCATGCTGCGGGTAAGCCATCGCTTTACTGAAACAAGCGGCATCGGCCAGCTCGCCCAGGCGATTAACCAGCCGCTAAGTGAGGCATTGCGGGAACGGGATAAACTCCAAGCCGTGCATGGCGTGCTGAATAACGGCTACGCCGACCTGCACCACCTAGTGTTGAAGCCAGACGCACAAAATGAAGACAGCGCCCTGGAGCGCCTGGTGATCACCGGAAGCCCGGAACGTTTTCCCAACGCAGGCGAAGGCCGCACCAATTTCAAAGGCGAGCCAATTGCACCGCCCACCGGCTACCAGTACTACCTGAATACCTTGGCAAGTGAACGACCTGATACGGCATTAGCATTTGAAGAGAACGGTAAGATTTACGATGCCTGGGCGAAGCAAGTACTCAACGCCTACAGCCGCTTTCAGCTGCTGTGCGCGTTACGCAAAGGCCCCTGGGGAGTAGAAGGCTTAAACCTGCGCATCGCCAAAACATTGCGCCGCGAAAAGCTGCTGTTCGGCAACGACCACACGTTAGAAAAAGGCTGGTTCGAAGGCCGCCCGGTACTGGTCACCCAAAACGACTACGGCCTGAAACTGATGAACGGCGATATCGGCATCACAATGGCGGTGCCAGATCCCCGCTCTTCATCAGGAGCGCCAGGAAGATCGCTATTAAGAGTTGCCTTTCCGACAAGCGACCCTGAAAACCCAATTCACTGGGTACTGCCTTCCCGCCTACACGCGGTAGAAACCGTGTTCGCGATGACGGTACACAAATCCCAAGGCTCGGAGTTTCAGCACACCGCTCTGCTGCTACCGCAAACGCCCAACCCGATTCTTACCCGCGAGCTGGTCTACACCGGCACCACCCGCGCCCGCGACTGGCTCACGGTGATCGAAGCCAAGCGCGGGATATTGAATGATGCGGTGGCTAGGGAGGTTATGAGGGTGAGTGGGATGGGAAGTTTGTAATCAAAGTCGACATTACCGTTGGTGATGTCGGTTTTCGGCCGAGGCTGTGTGAAAACGTAGCTGTCGCTATACTCTACCCATGACTGATCGTGGGAGGTACCGATGAAACGTTTCGTCGCAGGTGAATCCCGGTCCCAGGCTACGTTGTTTCCTGAGCTTCTGGATGATTTCGTTACTGAAGACAACCCGGTTCGGTCTATTGAAGCTTTCATTGACGCCCTCGACCTCAGACAGCTGGGCTTCAAAGGCATTGATCCTCATGCCACTGGACGCCCAGCGTATCACCCCGCTGTACTGTTAAAAATCTATCTTTACGGTTACCTCAACCGCGTGCAATCCAGCCGCCGTTTGGAACGTGAGGCACAGCGTAATGTTGAACTCATGTGGCTAACGGAGCGCCTCGCGCCGGACTTCAAAACGATTGCCGATTTCCGCAAGCACAATGGCAAAGCGATCCAAGCCACCTGTCGAGACTTTGTCGTTATATGTCGGCGTCTAGGGCTTTTTTCACAGTCGGTCATGGCAATCGATGGCAGCAAATTTAAGGCAGTCAACAATCGAGACCGCAACTTTACCTTGGCCAAAATGAAACGCCGCGCAGAAGAAATCGATAAGAGTATTGAGCGCTATTTACGCCAACTCGACGCAATGGACCAAGGCTCCACCGTTGTCACAGAAGCGCAGACGACAGGATTGAAGGAAAAGATCGCCTCCCTCACAGAAGAAGTTCAGCAACTGCAATCCATTGAAATTCAAAGGATCGAGGCCCCTGATCAGCAAATCTCGTTGACGGACCCAGATGCTCGCTCCATGACGACGCGAGGAACGGGAGTCGTGGGCTACAACGTTCAGACGGCTGTCGATAGCCAGCATCATCTGATTGTCGCCCATGAAGTCACTAATGTCGGCAGTGACCGGCGTCAGTGATCTCCACGTCGTCGCTGATCGCGGTTATTTTACAGGTAATGAAATTCTTGCGTGTCATGAGGCCGGTATTACGACGTATCTCCCTAAGCCCAAAACCTCGCCGAACCAGGCCAAAGGCATGTTTCCCAGGGAAGCGTTCCAATACGTGAAGGAGCGTAACGAATATCGCTGTCCTGCAAGGGAGCGCCTGATTTGGCGCTTCAAGAACGTCGAAAAAGGCCAGACGCTCCATTGTTATTGGAGTTCGGCCTGTCCGAGTTGCTTAATGAAGTCGCAGTGCACCACGGGTATCTATCGGCGCATCAGACGCTGGGAACACGAAGAGGTACTGGAGGCGGTAACATCACGTCTGGATCAGAGGCCGGATATAATGCGCACCCGTCGTCAAACGGTTGAGCATCCCTTTGGCACGTTAAAAGCGTGGATGGGAGCGACTCACTTTTTAACCAAAGGGCTTAAGAACGTCAGCACGGAAATGAGTCTTCATGTGCTTGCCTACAACATGAAACGCGTCATGAATATCCTCGGCCCCAAGGGTTTGATCCAGGCATTGCGGGCATAAGTCCTTAGTCCGGACCTAGCTCTGCCAAGCTTGTGGTAGCCAATAACGCTCTTTAGTAAGCGCTTTTAGGCTTTATCTCGACTCACTTCAAATGTTGGCATAACGAAGGAAGGCGTTCTGGTCTGTCTTGCTGGTCTGTTAGTGAGGGCAAAACGGCTGAGCACTGTAATCGCCAACTGATTTTGGGTTTTCACACAGCCTCGGCCAGAAGCGGTCCTTTAGGTATCAGCGATATAGCTCTATAAAAAACCTGAATTAAGCCTAGCCGCGAAGCGGCGTCGGCTGTTGTACCGCACATATTTGCTTTACCCATTGTGCGGCCTGACGTATTGATTGCTGTCGAACCTGGGTATTCGAACCGCCATGATCGAATTGTTTGCCTTGGATTGGAACAATACAAGTGCGATCCTGTTGCATCTGGCTGAGCGTCCACTCCCAAAGATCGCGGTTGATGCCATAGCTCCACCAATCGGAGAAATGGCAAATGATAACGGGAGCAGTAGGCTTGGTTGAAAGCTCGCCGCGCAAGTACGGCCAATATTTGAGCAGGTTCTGGATTGGTATTTGCTTGCTCTCAAACTCTATGACGACTTTGTGCCCTTTGATGTTTGCAGTTAAGTCACCTAGCTCAAATCTCTCGGAACTGTGGTAGATGTTTCCGCGTCTCCCAGCGCTGTGTGTCTCAAGCCTCGCAGTGTTGGATTTGCCTTGCCCCCCCCCAGTCCAACTGGGGCGAACCAGAAGATCTGCGTCGAAGTTCGCTAAAAATTCCGTAAGGAAGGTGGTTTGAGTTTGGCCCATGCAATGCTGTCTCTTGTGCGGTCTAACGCCTAAGCTCCGTTGTCGCCACGCAGTAGCGATCAACTGCAGCACTTCACTATGTTTTACTTTTACTCGCGGTTAGTTTTCATCACTTTAACCAAGAACTCAACCGCAGCATGATTGTAAATGCTCGGTGTTACAGACGGTACCACACCGGTCTCTCGGTATTCATCTTCATGCTTTTTATTTCTAAAATTGTAGGCTGAATAGTCGGAGTTATTCTTCAGATCATTTTCGGTGATGCATTTCCATACTTCATTGCGGCCAACACCCGGTACGAGGCCCTTGACCTCGTCAGCTAAATCTATTGCCGCCAGCGGGTAATTTTTAGTCAGGTTTTCTTTTACGTGCTTGATGACTTCAACTTGATCAATCGGTACAACATCCCCCACAAGTTGAAGTGCTGTTGCACCGTCTTTTTCAACAAACTCACCTTGTTTTATAAATTTTAGCTTGGATGCGAGGCCTTCATCCAAAACTAAAACACGGGTCTCATCCTTTTCAATCAAGCCCTTTTCTGTGTCCAAAATAGCCGCGTTTTGAGGACCAGCTCGACCGATCTTAGACATCAAATCGAGCCAATGCTGATTATTTTGCTCAATCCGATGATTGATTATACTTTCAAGCTCAGCGCTCTGAATTTTCTGCGTTCGCCCACCATAACGGTAATAGATTTCTCCGTTTTTTATGGTTTGGTCTTTGCCCTCATCCTTTCGCGCAATTACTGGTTTGCTGTTTGATGGCCAGACACGGAAAACGCCAAACTTCTTATCGTCGATCTCGATCGCTGCTTGATCCCAGTGAATCTCCGAAGAAAAAATATCTAAGAGAAACCCAGTTATTTTTTCAGGGTCTATCTTTTCGAACTGATCCGCAGACTTCTCGGACATCCCAATCAAAACTCGAGGCGCGTCTTTGACTCCAAAAATTAAATGACCTCCTCGGTTGTTTGAAAATGCTGCAAAGTCGCGAAAATAGTCAGCAAGCGCGGCGAGATTAAATTGCTCTTTGAACTCTAGCTCCTGCCCCTCTCTGTGATAAAGCCGCTCGCCATTTAGGCGAAGGAGCTCTCGCACTTCAGGTTCATTGATCACGTTTTAGCTGGCTCCCTGATTTTAGACATAACGCTGTAAACAGCGGCGAGCGATAGCGAGTCCGGCGGTGACAGCCGCGAACTGCTTCACTTTATTAGCTTTTTTCTGTGGATACGATAGTGTAGTTAATGCCACGGCTATTAAACTCGCTTTGAATCCAGTGCGTTATTTTGAGCATTAGAATAACAAAGACAAGAACAAACTTTACTCTATTGTCGGAATCGTTCCATGTGTAAGTTATTTCTTTGAGATTTCCATTTTCGTCTTTTCCACCTACAAATACATGAAAAGTTTCACACTTCTGCACCTTTGCAGATTCAACTATACCATCAACTCTACTTTTTAGAGATTCGATTTGAGACTTTTCTAGCTGGTAGTTCTTACGGTGCGAGAATTTATTTCGAATATTATTTACCTTATTAAGTACGGTAAATAACTCTTCGCTCATGCCGAGATTTTTTGATACAACCAACTTTGTTTTGAAAGAAACGAAAGTTCCGGTATAAAGGTCTTCAGTACTAGTCAATTTACTTGACCATAGGTTTAAGACTTCTTCTAGTATTAAATGCCCCCTGAGAATACAGGTCGCTTCGTCAGGGATACTTATCATTGCTAAGTAATCCTTGTGATCAAAAATTCTATTAAAATCGCCGCCTACGGCTACTTGTTTATGATTCATGGTCAAATTTCCGTGTACAGCTAACAGGTATTAGACTGACCATCTTATGATTGGATAAACGTGCCAGCATGTTTATCAGACAAATGCAGCCTATGAAATGCGCTCTAAGTATATAACAGTTATCATAGTTAGGTTGCATATAAAAATTCTCGCCACTGCTGCATTTTCCTGTACGTATGCTTTGGATCGTTAGATGAAGCAACATTTTCATTATTATTTCCAAACGATTTTATTTATTATCATTCCAATTCTCCGCCGCCCAATCGCTTAGCTTTTCTTCAAGATCACTAAAAATCATAATATGCCGAAGCCTGAACTGAGGGTCGGTAGAAGCCTTCTGAAGACGTTGCGCTAATAAAGATGCGCAGATTTCACGATCACTCTCTGGCAACGACTTAGAACTTATGCCTTCACCCAAAATATGGCAAACATTCATAAAAGGCGCGATACGATCTTTCTTATAATACGCTTGCTCACGAAGCACTCTCAACTGTTTAAGATTCTCAGGAAGCTGACAAACCCTGTTAACAAACGCCTGATCGGCATATTGGGCCTTTAGTTCCGCTTGAACTTTAGCAATATACATTCTTGCTTTTATCAACTCAAACATTAGTCACCTTTGCATTTTTATTTTAAAAGTAAGCTTGCGGCGTTTTAAAAGTGTCTGCTAAGAGTCGTGTTCTGTCGAAGCGCATACATCAGCATAAGCTAAATCTCTTCTACCGGCCATCAACGGCCTAAGGCGTGCTACTCATCTTAAGCGCAACGACAGCTATTCGGACCGAACCTTATTGCGCTCAGCGTACTCGTCGGCACGCTTAGCATCCTGATCCCAGCTTTCGGCGATGGCGGCCAGCATCGCCTTGGTACGCGGAAACTTCACGTTCGCCGCAGACCAGCGTCGGTACTGCGTGGCCAAATCCCGCTCCTGGTCGCCGCCTTCGAAGGTAGACTTCGTGAAGACGCCTCGCATGTTGAAGCGCTCGATCATGATCGCGTGCTCAACGTCGTTCGACCGAAGGCGCTCGATGGCGCTAGCGACCTCGGGCGGCGGCCATATACCCTCCACCTCGGCGGCATGAGCGAGCGTGCGGCCAATGTAGTTCGGAACGATTTTCGTGCGTTTCTGCTTGAGTGCCTCCTCATTCATCCCGTCAATCCAAGCGTCAAGTTCAGCCTGATCGATCTTACCGTTCTCCTGCCCTGGGACGCGCTTGTTATGCATTAGGATTCTGTGAGAGATGGAGGCGCGGTTGCGCTGATCCGGCGTCGTCTCGTTCTCTCCAGGGTCTACGTGGTCGGCGACGAACACGTCCTTCATGATCGATACGAAGAACTCCGGATCGCTGACCATTCGGTCGTAGAGCGCGAGATCTCCGTCCTGATATTCGAGGACTGGGAAGAAGGCATATTCCCAGTGCGCGAGTTCAAGCTGATTAACATCTTCGCGGCTACGGATGGACTTGAAGAGCTTGCTCAGAAGATAGCTGTCGATATCGCTGTTCTTTTCGCCCGCGTTGATCTCGGAGATCCGTCCGCCGAGTATCGCTGTAATGGCTTGCCACGAGAGTTCGTGCTCGCGCGGATGGACGAGCGAGAGTGCGCTACCGGCGCGGCCAGCTTTGACGAACCGATGCACCAGTTCCTCCAGCTCTTCCGCCGAACCCTCGAACCTGTAGGAGCGCCGGTTTTGCCAGAAGTACTTCTCGGCTTCCTGGCCCAGCGTAGTGATCAGTTTCCAGGTGCGTCGCTCCTCGGGCCAGTCCAGCAGCATCGAAGCGGTGCGCACGGCGTTCCAGCCCGACCGCTCAGCCAGAGAAAGGATCTCCGCATCATATCCCTCGCCGCGGCGGTGTCTAAGCATCCCGGCCACAGCCGTCGAAAGATCGGGTGCGGGTGCCTGCGGGTCGCCGTCTACCAAAATATGTTCGAGGATGGACTCGTCCTTGATACCCGTGACAGCCGAGAAGGCTACACCCCGCGAGAAGCGCACAGTCGCCGCGAGCCGTATGATAGCTTCAGCTCCGGACGTCACGGCGAGATTGGCTACTGCGTCGGCGCGACGCTGCTCGATCGCTCGCTCGGAAGCCGTAATGTCTTCGACTGGGTAGGGATCCCACTCGTCGAAGAGCGTACGGGCCTGGTCGAACGGTTCCAGGGTTTCCATGGACGCGACGATTTCCTGCAGGCGCTTCAGATCCTCTTCCGGCAAGACCCAATCCGCCTGCCTGAAGCGTGCGTGACGGTCCTCAAGCCGTCTAAGGGTGCGGCGGAGCTCGACACGCTCCTCGCCGGTGGTGCTCTTAGCGTGTGGGACAAGCATCGATAGGAACTGGTCGCGCCGTTCCGGCGAGAAACGTGGGAAAGCCTCGGCGACTACGATCCAGTGGGCGTTATTGTCTCCGACGAGTGAAAGCGCTCGGTCGGCCATCGCGTTGTAGGTTTCCGCGATGATCCCGTATGTAAGGGCCTCCTTGTCAGAAGCACCAGCATCCCGATAGCGGGGGCGCTGCGTTGGGTTTTTCGTGTCATGGAGTGTAGGTAACAGCATGGTTACGAGCTGCCATCCGACCTGCGTGTGCTCGGCGATGATCTCATCGACGACAGCGATGCGTTCTACCATCGGCGCGTTCGTGCCAGGCAACCAGGCCGTGAATAGATCGCGCAGGCTCGAGATTGGTCGGTTTCCGGACTTGCCGCCCGGATCCATTGATGCCAGTTTGGCAAGCAGAAGCGCAGTGCGCCTGAAGTAGGCGGGATCCCATGCCAAGAGCTCAAGCGCCCACAGCAAGTTCGGGATTCTTGAATGTGGCACGCCGTAGCTGCTGTTCTCTTGGAACAGGACTGCAGCCACCTCATCGCCCTCGAGCAGGTGCTCGAGGGCTGCGAGCAAAGGGCGCGGGGCCGCCTCCATTAGATACGTCAGTTGACCTTCCAGACCCAGGATTACTCGCGCGTCGTCGCGCAGGCCTGGAAGGTTGGCGACGAGATCGTGTACGAACTTTTCTGGATCCAGACCAACCTCAAGGCCAACTTCCTCGTGCACCGCAGCGATGATGAGCAGGGTCGTTGCGATTCCTTCGCGAAGAAGAGAACTATATGGCGCCGTTGATCGTCCGAAGCGCTCATCGGCGAAGTTCGGGGGTACCTCGGTTGTGAACACTTTGAACGCTGCTTCGGCCAAAGATTCGAGGTGGCGGCGGGTGATGAGGTGCGACAGGTTCACGAAGGCGTCTACCGGCGCCTGTAATTTCCAGAACCCGCCTCTCAAGTCGACTGGCGTGTCTTGCTTAGTAAGATATCGGCGTAGCGCTAAATCATAGTCCTCGTAGCTTGAACCGCTGAGTTCGGCGATGATCTCGAGGTCGCCTGTCTGTTGCGTACTCCAGGAGCTTGCTAACAGGGCTGGCACCAACCGTTCTCCTTCCTCCGCCCAGGGAGGAGGGCGGGAGCCGGATCGGGGGGCATGACGTTGAAGGATGGTGAGGCTTCGACCGGATTTACGCGCGAGAGTCTCGGCTTCTTCCTCGCCGTAGCTCATCGACTTGAGGGCTTCGCCCATCTCTCGGATCGAGGGCCGTTCCAGGCGCGAGTAACCGTTGCCTGTCGGCCTGTAGTCGAGGGTTGAGACGGTTGGGCCGAAGTTCGCAAGGGATCCTCCGACCTCCTTTACCGTTGGCGAGAGGATGTATCCATAGCGTCCGGCTGTCGAGAGCGAACGCCCAGCCTCATCTGTATCGACGATCAGCGTTCGAGCCTCAAGGAACTCTCGGCTGGCTTTGTCTGCCTGACGGATCGCGGCTACGGCGACGGCGCTCACTTCGTCCGGGCCGTCACCTACGAACACGAGAGGTCCTCGATCACTCATCAGGTGATCGACGATTTCCTTGGCTTGGGCGCTGCGACCGGCGAGTGCGACCTCCTCTGTCAGCTGCTGCCTATAACGGTTGGAGAATTCGTTCCAGAATTCCTCGGTGCTACGCGCACCATGGTTTGGTACCGTGCCTAGGATTTGGCGCGCGTGTTTCGCGCCGACCGCGCCATGCTCCTGCAGCCACGCATCGAGCATCGCGCCATCAATGTAGCGGACGTCGGCAAAATCGCCCTTGTCCTTGTATTCTTTAACGAAGTCAGGGAGCTTGCGATTGGCGTTGTCCCAGTTTCGGGGTGTCACAAACACGAAGGTCAGGTCTTTGCGGGTGCTCTCGTCGGTGTCTTGCACTCGACTTTCATAGTCGCTTTTAAACTTCTTGACTGGTTTGCTATTCGTCCCGAATTCCCAAACCGATCGGCCGACGGGGATGTATGGCGTTCCCACCGCCATTGTCAGGTCGCCGTCGTATCCGCGGATCTGGCCGGCCTCGCCCCCTGGAAACCGCACATGGTGGATATCACCGACATCGCGCGCCGACGCGAGGATGAGATCGCGAATCATGACGGGGAACTGTTCGCGTGAACCAATTCGGTCTGCCCAATCCCGGAGTTCTGCCTGATTAATCCACTGCATAAGGTTTCTCTCGAGAGTCTTATCCACTTTCTGCCATCGTTTGGCCTTTTAGCCAAGGACTGACTGCTTTGGGTCGAAAGGCGTCATTCGCTAGTTCACTAATACAAAGCAACCCTTCCCGTCATACCCTCCATAACTTCAATTAACTGTTCATAATTGCAAGCAATATCCTGAATCTCACCCAGCGGAAAACAAGCTGTATGCCCTTTAAAGAGACAATAGATGGTATTTCCGAAACGGTGAGTAGATCCACCGCACATCTTCGCGGGAGAAGTAGTGGCGTGGCGGGTAGACTTGCTCTTGGAGCTCTAGGGCTTGAGTGGAGTCGGCAAGCAGCTTGCCATCAACATGCTTCTGCACGCGCTGGCTAACGAAGTAAAGCTCAATGCATCGGGCATTTTGCATTTAGATTGTCCCTGCGGCGATTTTTCGCTCTAGTTATTTCAGCCTAGCAGCTAAGTTCGTTGAAACCCATTTTTGGTTCATTAACCTTTAGGCTACGAGGATGACTTGGGACATGCTCATATCCGATTACCGCCCTACTATTTCCCTAGGCTACTGCGAAGCAAACACGCACTTTGAGCTGTGCCGTTTTGAATATCTGGGTGAGCTGAAAAACATCACGACAACGCCCCGCAGCAGCGAGGCGATGAAGGCAGCAAGGGTGTTGGCGTAGTCTCTGCTAAGCGAATGCGGTCTGCTCAAAACTCGCACGTGCAGTCACACCAGAATGCCATGCCAGAAGCTGTGGATACTCTTCTTGCCAATTCATCTCAGGCAGCCTGAAAGCTAGATAATCCAGCGCGACCGCAATAGCGATGTCACCCAGGTTGATGGTTGAGGCCTGCGGTTCTTCGCCAAACTCACTGTTCAGTTGTTTCAGCAGCCTCTGAATAGCCCGCGAACGCCGCTGCACCAACTCACTGTCATCTATCTCGTTGCCATAATGCTTTCTGGCAATCACGGTCGTGAACGCGGCATCCATCAGGTTTTGGCCTAGCCCCGCCAGGTGCAACACGCTCCCCAGGTTGGCTGCTAGCAGCATGGGCGGGTTGGGGCTAACGCTATCCAGGTAAACGGCAATCAGCATTGATTCGCTAAGCGTGGTGCCCTCCTCCGTTACCAGCACGGGAATACGCCCGGCGGGGTTGGCTTTTAACAGATCTACATCATCTGCCCAGGGGTCGCACCACTTTAGCGTCACGGCGTCCATCAGGCCTTTTTCCAGTAATACGATGCGCACTAGGCGCGCATAGGGCGAGGTTGCGTTTAGGTAGAGTTCCATTATTGCCTCCCTTGGTTTGAAGATTGCTGTGTAGGTTGCTGGGCAGAAAGATGCGAGTGACGCTGCTGTACGCCACGGCTAAGCAGCACCAGCAAAAAGCCAGCGACGAGGATGAGGCCGCTGATGGCAAACAGTGGTGTGTAGCTGCCCCAAGCGCCATAAAGCGCGGACATGGCATAGCCCGCCACTGCCTGGGCGGCAGCAAAGGCGGCGGTGGCTTGCCCCCAGAGCTTCTTGTGGGCGGTTGGCCCTACCAACTCAGCAAGGCGTCCAGAGGTGAGTGCGACAATGCCGGGGATCATCGCCCCCACCATGAACGAGGAAACCGACTGGCTGAGCAGTGCGAGCGAGAACACCGGCAGCAAAACGGCGGCGGCCTTCGTCGCAAAGGCGATCATCAAGCCACCCTGCCAGCCCACTCGCTGCGCCAGTGCGCCTACCATGAACGGCCCACACAATGCTCCCAACCCGAAGATACCCCACTGCAGAGAGGCCGCTTGATTGCCCAGGGCGTTTTCTCTGGCGAGATAGTCCACCCAGAACACGGTATGGGGCATAAAGCCAATCGCATCCAGGGCGTAAGCGCCAACCACCAACATCACAATTATCTTTACACCCGCACCCCCTGTGGGGCTATTCACCCTTGGGCTAGCCGTGGTCGGTGAGGCTAAGTGTGCTACTCCCTGTCGCAAAAAATAGTCGCACAAAAGGCCAGCGGCAATACACAGCAGCCCCAGCGTGCCCCAGGTGACGGAGAGGCTTAACCCTAAGAGTAACGGTACGATGAAGGCCGAAAGCAGTGCGCCTAAGCCAATGCCGGTAAACACCATGGCACCCACACTGGCTCGCCTTTCAGGGGGCGTGGCAGCCAGCGCCAGCGAAGGGCCAACGACCATCAAGATGGCCCCAGCAGCCCCCGAGACCAACCGCCAGAAGAAGAACCAGAGGAAACCGCCCGCCCCGGCGCAGAGCACAAAGCTTAGCGCGATACCCGCGAAGCTTGCGGCCATCACCAAGCGAGGAGAAAAGCGCTCACTCAGGGAGTGGGCGGCGAGTGCGCCGATAAAATACCCCAGCAGGTTGGCGGCCCCCAGGTAGGCGCCTTGGCTGGCGGTGAACCAACCCTCTTGAATAATCGCGGGCAATAGCGGCGTATAGGCGAAGCGCGCAATGCCAATCCCCGCCAGGGTCGCCATTATGCCTGTCATCAGCGCGAGCAGGTCTTGGGTAGAGAGTGTCCGCTTCATTACGCCAACTCCTTTTTGTGCCACCCTTCGTGGGGTCGGCAGCACGTTGGTACACCGCCAGACTACGCGTGAGGAATTATTTCTAGAAACGATTAGTTTTGATCGTTACTATCTTGTTTATAGATAGCCTAACAGGGAGATGGCGCGTGCAACTTAAATCGCTGCGACTGCTCGTGGCCGTGGCCGAAACCGGCAGTTTTGGGGCGGCGGCCAAACGGCTGCACACGGTGCAATCCAATGTGACCACCCACATTAAAAAGCTCGAGGAGGAGTTAGGCGTACAGCTTATTCATCGTGCGGGGCGCGTTCGCCCTACCAGTGCCGGATTGGCGCTGGTGGAGTACGCCGAGCGCATGCTAACGGCCCACGATGAAGCGGTGTCGCTGTTCAAAGGCCAGGAGAAGGCGTGTGGGCGGCTGCGCATAGGCGCCATGGAGACCACGACGGCGTTGCGCCTTCCGCCGATACTGGCGGCGTACCACGCAGCGCAGCCTGACGTTGATATCCAGATAAAGACCGGGCCCACGGCTGAGCTGGTCGAGTTGTTGCTTAACGGGCAGGTGGACTGTGTCTTCGTGGCCGGGCGACTCGAGCATGGCCGCTACCACTTGCTCAAAGCATTTAGCGAGCAGCTTGTCTTAGTAGGCTCAACACCTATGACGAGAATGCCCTCTTCACAAGAACTGCTGACGTCTGCTTTCTTGGCGTTTCGCCAGGGGTGCAGCTACCGCCAGCGTATCGAGCTGTTGCTGGCTTCCTACGGCGTCAATGCAGGCCGGATTTTTGAGTTCGGCTCCCTGGACGCGATGCTTGGCTGCGTTGCTGCCGGGATGGGTTACACGGTGCTACCCCGTGGGACGGTTGAAGCCCACCAGCACCGGTTCGGGATTCATACGCTGGAACTGCCCACGTCCATCGCCAATGTCGATACCTATTTTGTCGCCCCCGAACCAGAGTCCTGGACACCCGCCCTGGCAAGCTTCGCTGAGACGTTGCGTGATGCGGTGGTGGTGGATGAGCCTCAGCTTACGGCGTCGTGAGGTGGGCCGAAGAATACCGGGGGTTATTTAGGCTTTTTTCACAAAGTGGGCGGTCACCATCATGTCGCCGACGCCGTCGACCTTGCAGTCCAGTTGGTGATCCTTGCTGTCCACGAGCCGCTTGATAACGGCTTTGGTGCCTACCTTGAGTACCAGTGAGCTACCTTTGACCTTGAGGTCTTTGATCATCGTTACCTTATCGCCTTCCGCTAACAGCGTGCCGTGGGCATCTTTTACTGTCACGGCGTCTTCCGCCTCAGTCTCAGAAGGGTTCCATTCGTGGGCGCATTCGGGGCAGATGAACAGGCTTTGATCCTGATAGACGAATTCGGATTGGCAATGGGGGCAAGGTGGGAACGACATGAATGATGACTTCTGTGGTTTGGTTTAGGCTGCTTATGATACTGAGCCTTTGTAACCTTGGCGAATGCCTTCACGCCTGCCCAGGAAAGGAGAACAAGGATGAACAAACGTGACCTGGAAGCGACATACCGTGATTACATCACCTGCCTCAATAATCAGGACTGGACGAACCTTGAACAGTTCGTGCATGACAATGCCCACCACAACGGTAGGCGCCTAGGGGTTGATGGCTATCGCTCTATGCTGGAAGCCGATTACGAGCAGATACCTGATCTTCACTTCAAAATTGAGCTTTTGGCCGTTGATTCACCGCATGTCGCGTGCAGGCTGCGATTCGATGTAACACCCAAAGGTAGCTTCCTCGGCCTTGCGGTGGACGGCAAAAAAGTGACGTTTTGCGAGAACGCGTTCTATCGCTTCCGTGATAATAAGATTCAGGAAGTCTGGTCGGTGATCGACAAGACCGCGATTGAAGCACAGCTTGGTTAAACGTTGTGGTTATCCCCATTAACAAACGAATAGAGCAAAATATCAGATCGGTAGGCCCAGCCCTGATTGGCCCAGAACTTTTGGGCGGCTTCGTTCTCGGGAAGAATCATCAGGTGTGATTTCAGGATGCCCTCGCTCTTCAGCGCTTCCAGGCAGAGGTTTACCAGCCGTGTGGCGATGCCTAACCGGCGATGGGAATCCGCCACCGACAAATGCTGAACATAGCCGCGCTTGCCATCGTGGCCCGCCATGATCGTTCCCACCAGCTCTTCTTCTCCTTCGCCTTCTACTTCTGCCACAAAGCTCAGGCCGGGGTTGCGCAGCAGGTATTTCTCGATGCCTTGCCGCGAATCAGCGTCGCGAATTCTTACGCCTTCACTCTCGCTCCATAGGGCAATGGCGGCGTCATAGTCGTTGATGGTCATGGTGCGGTAGTGCATCAGGGGGCTCTCATTGGGTGGCGGCATCGTCTTGTTCGTTCTGTTCGGCAGGGTCGTTGAAGTGATCCTTCTGCTCTGCCCATTTCAGCAAGGCATCCAGCGCCGGGCAGAGCGTTTGCCCCCATTCGGTCAGGCGGTACTCCACTTTCGGCGGCACCTGGGGATAGACCTTTCGGGCCACAATGCCATCCGCTTCCAGTTGGCGCAGCTGTTGGGCGAGCATTTTCTGGGAGATATCGGGGATGAGTTTGCCGAAATCGGAGTAGCGCTGCACTTTTCCATCGAACAGATGAAAGAGAATAATGAGCTTCCAGCGCCCTTCCAGCATTTTTAATGCATTTTCCACATCGCTTGCGGCGGTAGTGGGCGTATAAATCTTTCTCATTGGTAAGCCACTTACCTTTTTGTGCGTTCTTGATAACGCGTCAGCCTGGGCAGAATATTCTCTCACATTACCTTGCGAGATATGACCATCATGAGCTTGTCACTGCCAGACGCGATCACCACTTATTTCAGCATCAGCAACGGTGCGGATGACACCCACATTGCGGATTGCTTTACCCAAGATGCCTGTGTGTTTGATGAAGGAGAGACGCACCGCGGGCGAACCGCTATTCAAGCTTGGCTGCGTGCCACCCGTGCCAAGATTGAGTATCGCGTCGAGCCGGTCAGTGTTTCCCAACAAGGCAACACCCTGGTGGTTACCGCCACCGTGACCGGCAACTTCCCCGGCAGCCCGGTGCAACTCGACCACGCTTTCCAGCTTGCCGATACGCAAATTCAATCATTGGAGATCCACTAATGAACCTGAACTTGAACGGGCGACGTGTATTGATCACCGGGGGCAGCAAAGGGGTTGGCGCGGCCGCGGTGGCACTCTTTCGCGAGGAAGGCGCGCAGGTACTGACAGCCGCCCGTACTCGCCCTGCCGATCTGCCTGATGAGCTGTTTGTAGCCGCTGACCTGACGACGGCCGAAGGCTGTGCCACGGTGGCCGATGCGGTCAACGATCGTTTGGGCGACGTGGATATTATCGTTCATGTGCTGGGTGGTTCATCCGCGCCCGGCGGCGGCTTCGCTGCCCTTGGGGAGGAGGAGTGGCAGCGCGAGCTCGACATCAACCTGTTTCCCGCCGTGCGGCTGGATCGCGCCCTGCTGCCCGGCATGCTGGCCCAGGGCGATGGGGTGATTATCCACGTGACCTCCATTCAACGTGAGCTCCCCCTGCCCGAGTCGACCACGGCCTATGCGGCGGCCAAAGCGGCGCTCTCCACCTATAGCAAGAGCTTGTCCAAGGAAGTGTCACCCAAAGGGGTGCGTGTGGTTCGGGTATCACCGGGTTGGATCGAAACGGAAGCAGCCGTTGCGCTGGCCGAGCGTATCGCCCAACAGGCCGGCACCGATTACGCAGGCGGCAAGCAGATCATCATGAATTCGCTGGGCGGCATCCCGATTGGCCGCCCTTCGAAGCCTGCAGAAGTGGCCAACCTGATTGCGTTTCTGGCATCACCGCTGGCGGCCACCATCACGGGAACGGAGTACGTGATTGATGGTGGTACTGTGCCTGTTGTTTGAGGGTGGCAGGAAATTGAGATCGCCTAGTTTATATCGCTAATATCGGTGCTCTCGACTGGCCTTAGCCCCGCCCTCTGACCACACGGCAAACTCGTTGCCGCTGGGTTCAGTAAAGTGAAAACGGAAGCCGCCGGGAAACTCAAAAATCGGCTTTACGATCTCGCCGCCAGTGCCCACCACCTTGGTGTAGGTCTCTTCCAACTGAGCACTATAAAACACCAGCAAGGCGGCGCCGTTGTCGGTACGGCTGCAGGCGTCCGTCTGGTAGAAGCCGCTATCCAAGCCTGTCCGAGAGGTCGGGGCCGGGATGCAGGCGGCCCGGCCAGCGTAACACCATGATTGCCAGAACGTTTCGGTGTTCACCACCCGCCAGCCCCTCTTCCTCCGCAGACGAGGGGATGATGCCGCTGGCTGGGTCCACCGCCGCCACCAGCGCCTCACGCACCCGGCCCACCAGCGGGTGATCCTCGCGGTCGGCAAGCAGGAAGGCCAATGCCACTTCGGCTTGGATGTCGGCCGTGGCCCGGGCCATGATACCAGCTGTCTCACGCTCCAGCGCTTCCAGCACCCAAGCGTGCATTTCCGGGTCCACCTTCTGCTGGTAGTAGCGGCTGTCAGCGATGACGAAGTGGGTCAGGCCATATAGCCAGTTACGGTACTCGGCGGCGTCGAGCCCGGCGACTCGATCAGGCGGGTAGTGGCGTCGGAAGGCCGCCTCCACCTCCCGGCGCAGATCCATCACGCCGAGTTGGTGCAGGAAGTACGCATAGTTGGCCACCTGAGCGGCATAGATCTCGATCACCGCTGGGTCGGTCAGGAAGGGCTCCCAGTCGACCTCACCCAGGTATCCCAGCGCCCGCTCGTGGTCCTCAATGGCCGGTAGTATGCCGTAGTACTCGGCCTGGGCCAGCCGGAACAGCAGCGCACGGGCGAAGGCGATCTCCCCCCACTCACCCAGCATGGCGCGCCGGGCGCGCCGCTTGGCCGTGCGCTGCGAGTAGTCGGCAACGATCGCCCGGCTGCGGGCAGCCGCGTACCCGGGCTCGGCCAGGCCGACGATGTCCTCCTCAAGTCGCGTCAGTAGACGCTCGCCGTAGGCATGATTGAGGGCCCACCAGCGCTGCTCGCCCGTCAGGCGGTAGAGCCGCTGGGCAAAGTGGCGCTGCTTATCCTCGGACAGCGTCGGCAGAGCCCGCTCGTAGACCTCCTGGATGGACAGGCCTGCGTCGCGCTGGACGTCACGCTCCTCATGCGGCTCTATGGCGGCGCAGCCAGCCAACACCAGCACCATCATCAGTGAAAAGAGCTTTCTCATACCGAATCCTTGGTGGTGTTCACTAACGATAGTCGATCATTGCACATTCGATTAGCAATTATGTATAAGCATCCGTGGCGCTACCGATTGGGTTTGTGCATGTGTGGCGGCCGCTTACCAGCGCTTAGCACCCACGTACTATCTATTGAGTTGCTGGTGGGCGGCTTTTATCGACTGAAAAATCAGAAGTCCTTAGCCAGAAAGGATTCAAGCTTCAACTCGGGATACTGCTTCGACACATTCGCAACGTCATTGCGGGTTTCTGCAATTATCCACTCACGCACCTGCTTGGCTGCGGCGCTTAGCGGCTTTTTGCGTGAGTGAACCAGGTGGCATAGCCGCTCGGTGGCAATCGCGGTTGGTGTGGCGGGAACCAGCGA
>TARA_R100001369_G_scaffold11711_3_pt1 | contig 31060 bp, 37 predicted proteins | sample TARA_R100001369 | Tara Oceans TARA_R100001369 (sample SAMEA2621528) | marine metagenome | biome: marine biome (ENVO:00000447); feature: surface water layer (ENVO:00002042); material: "saline water (ENVO:00002010), including plankton (ENVO:xxxxxxxx)" | depth 5 m
TAATAGTAATATATCGAGTTAGTCGATGATGTATTTCTTTTTGCTTGCAAAATGCTTATAATGATGTATCTTGTTATTAAAAATGGATAACCGATATGTACGCTGTAATAAGACATACTTTCTCTGTAAAAATACCAGAACCAACCAGTTTAGTTAGTCGAAAGTCTACTGCTAATTGGATTCATAAGTGTTGGCTGTTTAAAAAAGAGTTAGACGCAATAACATTTGCTATTAGTTTGTTAGACGATCCATTGATTAAAGCTAATGATTATTTATTTGAAAGTGCTATCCATCAACTGAAAGAAAACAGATTTTATCAGCTAGGCAGAGAGTCTATAGCTGTAGCAGAAGTAGAAGATTCTCCTGATATTTTATATCAAACAGATATTGAACTTACTGAAAAAGATATTGAACTTACTGAACAAGAAATTGGAGAACTGATCAATGATAGAAAAAAACTTATTCATTAGGTGTTCGGAAGAAACTTACAAGCTAGCCCATGCTTTAGCAAAATCTGAATCTAGGTCTTTGAATAAACAAGTTATTCACATGATCCATGCTGAATCAAAGCTAAGAAATATTAACTTACCAAAAACTAAAAAAGTAGACTCTATTGGCTTGAAAGGGCTTGTTCAAACAAGAACACAGGGGTCATCTGACTGACATAAAAGTGCGTTAATAAAGCATTGGCACAGTCACTCATAATCTTTCTTTCTTTCTTTTCTACAATCTTAGGATTGTTGGTCATAATATTCCAAAAAATTCTTTCATGTTCAGAGCCGCATATCTTAATTATTATTCTTTGTGGCTCTAAGAGAACTATACTTTTATCTTGATGATTATGAAATTTACTGGTAAATAATATTTTCTGTAAATCGGGAGAACTAACGAAGGCTCCTGATTTTGATATTATGGACAGGTATTTATTGCAAGCTAAATGTTGTCTTGGTGATAACTGTTTGTTTGATAGCATAATATCAATTATATGTTGGTCGGTAACAATGGCGCGACCTATACCTTTAACCTCAGTAATTTTTACTGAATGTTTGTCGTGCAATCTTTTTGAACCAATGTCATTCAGCTTCATAAGCAACCGACATATCAGAATTCCCAATCATAATTGTCCTCCACTTTCTCTGCTTCCGAGTAGCGATTGTTCAATGGATTAAAAGTCAATTTACAACTTCCTGTTTTTCCCATCCAAGTCCACCGCTGTTTCCAACAGTGAACTCCAACACTATCCTCGCCTCTATAAACTGTCAACCCCATATCTGACTTCGAGAAAAATGCCATGCTCCCAGAAATATCAACTCCTGTAACCAGATTTTTCTTACCATCTCGCATTTGTGGTTTGTTTGGGTGGGCTATAAAAAAACATAAGACATCATATTTTTTGCAATGCAACTGAACCTTAGTAAGCATTGAAGAAATTGCATCAGTTTCTAAACCTTTATGATTACTTTCGATAAAATTATAGGGATCAATTACCAGAATCTTGCATCCGTATCGCATCACCGCTTGTGCTGATCGACTTAAAATTGCTTCTATTGTAGGGCTTCCACCATCTTGGTAATCTTGAAATAGAAAATGCTCGGATATGAATTGTTGAGATATATCTTTTTCGTCTTGCGACATTCTCTGATTGTTACCTTCAAAAAACGGCTTCCCGATATAGCATTGTGCCAACTGAATTGCATGATAGGTAGGGGGTTTTTCAAAACTACATATATTAGCTTTCCATCCGTAATTCTTAGCGACATTGATTAATATTTGATCAATAAACGCAGATTTTCCATCTCCAGGATATCCTGTAACTACACATAAATTACCTGTTTGTAAATTAAATAACTGGTCAACAGAATCATATCCTGTAGAAACCCCTTGTGGTTTTCCCCTCTCATATAGCTTCTGAAAGTCATCTGAGTAGTAGTCTATATTGTGTAAACCATGCAAAGGAACAGGTGTTGCAGATAATATGCTTTGGCGAACTGCCTCTGAGCCTCTTGCAACTAATAATTCGTTTGCATCCTTATACCCCTCACCCCAATCTACATTGTAGCACCTAGCTTTATCTAGCCTTCTTGACAATTCATCCGCTAAAATTTTTCCGTTGGCATCTACATCAACTGCCAAAATTATTCGTGTAATTTTTTCAAAAACATTCCTGTCTTCCCAGATATATTTGAAGCGACCATCTTCCTTTGGATCAACTTTTAAATTTTCTGTAACTTTATTGGGTGCGCCATTTGGTACTGAGTAAACAATAACATTCTGTAATCCCTGAAATGCCTCAGTAATACTTAGAGTATCTATTTCACCTTCGGTGATAACAATTGTATCAGCCATCGTGGGTAGACTTTCATCTATAATTCTTCCACCCCATAAACGAGTCGCATTATTATCCCACCAGAACTCCTTTTTACTACTAGCTGTACGATATTTTACTGCAACTGTTTCGTTATTTTCAGTGAATGGAAAACCTATTACTGGTTTATTATTTTTTGTGCCAAGAATACATCCGCTTTTCTCCGCTGTTATAATGCTTATACCTCTTTTCTCTAACCATTTTTGTGCCTCACCTTTGTCGGGGGTTGGAAACTTTATAATTTTTTTAGATTGTTGTTTTATTGGCGAGGGTATTCTGTTCATTTTCATTCCTTGAGAACGACTTATCGCACCATTAACACCGCAATGATGGCAATGGTAAATGATTGATTCGTTATTTATATTTACAGATAGTGGTGTATCTAATTTGTTTTTCCTTTGGTCTTGGCATACAGAACAGCTAATTTTATATTGTCCTGCTGACATATGGTTGGTTTTTGAATTTGTATGAATGTGACTTTTTATCGAGTTTTTTTCTTGACTCAACATAAAATTCCTCCTATATTGTTTTAAAATGGTTTTGACTTACTACTTGTAAACACTTACTGCAAAAAAAAAACTTAGTAGGTATATATACTTACTAAGTATTATCGTTTAATAATTTGGCAATCTCGGTTGCGAATTTCTTTCTTGTAATAATTGGATATTCCAACATCTCTCTGATTGCACCAACAACCTTGTCTGGCAGAATATTGTTTCGTTCACAGATTATCTTAAACTCATCGCTGTTAAACCAATCTAAACTGTCAGTTACGAGTAAATCATTTTTACTAGAACAATCCCTTATAGCCTGTTTGATTACAGCGTAATCAAGTCTTTTTTGTGTTGTTAATTTAGTCATTAGACAACTCTACTTTACAATAATTATATTTGCAAGATTAAAATCTGCATTTGCACCTGAAATAAACATCATGTAGACTGTTGGTGTACATCATTAAATCACATTTAATATCTGAAGGAGAACACACGATGCGGTTCGAGATTAAAGAGGGTATTCCAATGCCTGCATCTACAGGAAAACCCAGAAAGTATGACTTACCATTGGAAACTATGAAATCAGGAGATTCTATTCTAATTGAATTACCTAAAACTAAAATTCATGCAGAAGTAAAAATAATTAGAAACTTTGTTTTACGATTTAAACACGAAAATCCTAACATCAATTTTACAGTAAGAATGGTTGATGATGGTGTTGGAGTTTGGAAGCTGTAATGAAACATACTAATGTACATAATTTGCCAAAAGAAATAATTAGGGCTGTTTCTAATGACAGCTATTCTAAAGGCAATAGTACAATATCAGTTACAGGTTTATTACAACCACCTCGATTGAGAATCCTAAGAGAAGAATTTATTGATCAAATCTCTACAGATGTATCTGATGAAGTTTGGAAGCTTTTAGGTCAATCAGTACACGCTATATTAGAAAGAGCAAATGAAGGGTCAAATGACACCATTACAGAGCGTAGAAACTATGCTTTGATAAACGGTTGGACTATATCAGGTCAGACAGACTCAATATCAATCAAAGAAAAAACTCTCAAAGACTATAAAGTAACTTCTTCTTGGTCTGTTATGTCTGCTATTAACAATGGCAAACCCGAATGGGAACAACAACTCAACTGTTACGATTGGTTGCACAGACAGAATGATTTTAAAAATATTATTAACCAGTTAGAGATAATTACAATCAACAGGGATTGGTCAAAAAATCAGTCTTTAAGAAGTGGTGGAGATTATCCTAAAGCCCCTGTATCAATCATACCCATTAGAAAGTGGAGCGATGAAGAACAAGAGCAGTTTGTAAAAGACAGAGTTAGTTTACATCAAGATGCTGAAGCTGAATTTCTAGTTAATGGTGAACTACCTTTGTGTAGTGATGCTGAAACTTGGAAAAGAAATGACTCTTATAGGGTTATGAAAAAAGGTAGGAAGTCTGCTGTGAGGGTCTTGGATTCTCAAGATTTAGCAGATGATTTTATTGCGAAACACAAGGATCAAGATAGTTTAACTGTTGAATTTTTAAAAGGTGAACCTATCCGTTGTAAAGATTATTGTGAAGTAGCTAATTTTTGTAGTCAATATTTACAATTGGAGGAAGAAAAATGAGTGATAAAGAATTAACTTATGGAGAAGTTTGGAACACTTTAAAAGCCGTAGATGTTTCAAAGCATACGGAAGAAAAAATGAACCTTACATATCTCTCTTGGAGTCGAGCGTTCAGTTTGTTGATGGATAACTATCCGCAGGCACAGTATGAGTTTGTGAATTTTAGTAATTCTGATGATATAACAAGTGGCACTTTACCTTACAGGTTATTACCTGACGGAACTACTGAGGTTCATACTAGGATTACTATTGATAATCTAGTAAGAGAAATGAGATTACCAATTATGGATTACAAGAATAATCCTGTTGTTAATCCCCATGCAAGGCAAGTGTCTGATAACTCAATGCGATGTTTAGTTAAAAACATGGCTATGTTTGGTCTTGGCATATCTGTATTTACAGGAATGGCTGACGATACTTTGCCTGATGAAGCTAAAGATAAACAGCCCAAAGGTAAAAAGGTTCCTGCTAAATCTGCACCTGTAAAAAAAGAAATCACCGAAGAAAAAACTGAACCAACTTTTGATAAAGATTGGGCAGAAATTTTTGTGGATGGATGTATTAATGTAATTGATGGTGGTATGTATAAAACAAGACAGGAAATAGTTACTTTTTATAAAGAAAACTCTGAACATATTGGTGTTCTTAAAGACAAGTTTCCTCAACATAAGAAATTGTTAGATGACCATATCAAAGAATTTATTAATAAAATTACCGAAAAATAACTTACTAGGAGATATAAAAATGGAAGATCGAGTACAAAGTGATGGTGCAATTTATGTGAATAATTATAAAAATTCAGATAAGCAACCAGATTGGACAGGTAAAGTGGCTTTAGATAAAACACTTTTAAAAGCTTTGGTTGAGAAAATTAAAGCAGGAGAAGAAGCAGAAATGCGGATTGCTCTTTGGGATCGTGTATCTAAGAATGGTAATGAATACAAGTATAGTAGGCTTGATATTCCACAACCCCAAAATGAAACCAAGTCTGCGCCTGCGCCTGCGCCTGTTAAACAAGCAGAGGAATTAAGCGATGATGACATCCCTTTTTGAAGCAAAAAAAATGGTTTGTGATGCAAATAAAAAAAAGTCACATAAAGATAATGGGGATGCCGCAAGGCATTCTCATATTCATGAGATAGAAGACCTTGCATTAACAATGGAAAATTTTATTTACCAGTTAGAAGCTTGTAATTCACATAACAAAGAACTTTCTGTATCTAACTTAAAAATTTTTATATATGAAATTGATAAGCAGATTAAAAATATGCTTCCGAAAAAAGAAGATGAAGAAGTTTATGATCCTAACAAGTTGCCTTTTTAATAGGAGATAGCAATGAAAGATATTGATTCAGAACCGCCAGAAGGTTTCGGAAATTTTGAGAAAGGTGAATTTTTTGAAGCTAAATCAGAAGAGGCTATCAGGCTAGTGCTTGAAGCTATGTTTGAATATCCTTACGGAGACTTTACTGATTTTACTTATATGGAGGAATTGCCTAATAAGAATTCCGTATCTGATAAGGAACAGCATGATCACTTTAAATTGTTAGTTATGTCTTTATATAATCAAGGTGGTGGCTCAAATAGAAATCAACTCTTGGCACAGCTTGGAGAGGTATGGATTTCACATATTGATCAATCTATTTTAAGAATGGAAAAACAAACTGATGATAAGCTAGAAGAACTTTGGGAATCAGAAATAGAAGAACCTTGCGACCCACCCGAATATTAAAAAGAGATACTTATGAGCAATTTTGATGGAAGGAAAGGTAATAAACAAAGACCTTTAAACAAAGAAAAGTTTGATAGTGAATGGGATAGGATTTTTCAAAAACCAGAGGTAGAATCTGATGATAGAGACAGAAAATTGGATGAACAAAATAAGAAAACTAAACCCCTTAATTGAAAAAACAGAATTTCAGGCACTCAAGGCTGAAGCAGAGCATAAAAAACTTTTAGCAATGTTGAAATTAGAGGCTTTGGCTGACGGCATAAAAACAGACTCAGCCCAAAACACTTACGCTGAAAGCAAGATCGAACTATTTGATTCAAGAATTAAAATTGCTAGTTATAAGAGTGGATTAGTGGCACTAAAACTAGAACTCAAGGCTACAGAAATTGGGTTTGAGCAATGGAGAACTGAACAAGTTAATCTGAGAAAGGAAAAAACTAGATATGGAGCGTAATATCACTGAACCTTTTTTAAAAAAATTGCTTAATTTTTCTGAAGACAAAAGAAAAAAAATAGCTTTGATTTTAATTACATCCTGTATAACAAGCTTATCTGATCAAGAAATTAAGCAAGTGGTAAAAAGCATACATGAAAGGTAAAACTCCAAATAAAGCAGAATTGAAGCACATGGATCGTGTTTCTCAGATAGGTTGTATTGTCTGCAAAAATCAAAACAAATTTTTTAATCCTTCTGAGATACATCATACTCAGGGTAAAACTAAACTTAATGCACACTATAAAGTTTTGCCTTTATGCTATGAGCATCATCGTATGGGTAGCGCAGTAGAGCCTATAAGTAGACATCCATACAAAGCTAGATTTGAAAAAGCCTACGGAACTGAAAAAGATTTGTTACAAGAAGTAAATAGGTTGTTAGACATTCATGACTATGACGATTTACCTTTTTAAAAATTACGCTGCGCGCCTGGCTGCTAAAAATAATATTTACTGGTCATATATATTTCAAGGGATACAGATGATTAACGAAATACACAACGAAAGTTGCTTAGATACAATGAGTCGTATGGATGATAACTCTGTTGACTTGGTAGTTACCTCCCCTCCATACAATATGAATCTAAGAATTAGAAATGGCAAGTATTGTTCAAGACAGATAGTCAAAGAACTTAGCACTAAGTACGAAGGGTTTAGTGATAATATGCCAATAGAAGAATACTACGAGTTTCATTCAAATGTTTTGAAAGAACTATTAAGGGTAAGTAGTTTAGTTTTTTATAACATACAGATAGTAACAGGTAGCAAGAGGTCTGTTTTTAAAATGATAGGCGAGTTTTCTGATCAGTTAAAAGATATTATTGTTTGGGATAAAACTGTTGCACAACCAGCTATGCAAGAACAGGTGTTAAATAGACAGTCAGAATTATTATTAGTTTTTGAAAATGACAATGCAATAAGTAGGCAGTTTAAAGATGCTACGTTTGAAAGAGGAAGCTTGAACGACATATGGAAAATATCTACTCGCTATCTTGATAAAAATAACAAAACTCATGGAGCTGTTTTTCCAGAAGAATTAGTAGCAAAAATTTTACGAAACTTTTCTAAAGAAGGTGATATTGTTTATGATCCTTTTATGGGTACAGGAACTACAGCAGTTGTTTGCAAAAAATTAAAAAGAAAGTTTATCGGAAGTGAGATTAATCAAGAGTACACAAAAGATTGTAATAAAAGATTAGACAACATAGGTTTTGAATTTTAATGAAAGAACACTCTTTTAAGAAAGCAGGACTTAAACTTTGAAAATTATTCTTCCGTTAGAAGTTTACTACTCAAAAAATAAAAAATTTATTTTAAACTTAAATAACTATCGTAATGCTCATTACAGGATATTGTCTAGTGCAAAGAGATGTTACACAGATAACTTGTTGTATGATTTGAAAGGACTAGATAGTTTTTCTGAGCCTGTTTCTTTGGTTTACACATACTATGCAAAGAGCAACAGAAGATTAGATATAAGCAATCCTTGTTCAGTGATAGACAAGTTTGCTTGTGACGCTTTGGTAAAAGCAGGAATCATTAAAGACGATAGCTTTAAACAAGTTGTAGATGTTACTTATGTTTTCGGTGGAGTTGATAAAGAAAATTTTAGATGCGAACTAGAAATTACGAGCTGCAAAACAACAAGCTAAAAAATATTATTTACCAGTATATAAAATAATACATACAGAGGTGTAGCATGGAATTCTTAATGGAGCAGTTGCAAAAAGATTTAAAAGAAAGGAAGGATTCTTGGTGGGAGTGGCACAAAGCTAATCCTCAAGTGTGGTATAAATTTGAAGAATACACGTTGGAAGCTATTAAAGCAGGTAGGAAAAATTATTCTCATTGGGCAATCATAAATCGTATTAGATGGCATAGCGAAATAGAAACAGAAGGTGGTGAGTTTAAAATCAGCAACGACTATATTTGTTTTTATGCCAGACTATTCCATGTTCATTATCCAGAACATAAAGACTTCTTCAGATTAAAACAACTGAAAGAAGAAAAGATGATGGATGATCTACAGTCCACCCTGTAGAATAGGTACGTTAGCCTTGGCTCTTAGTGCAGGAACGATTGATAGTCTTTTATTTCTATTTATTTCTAAATCTCTTATTAGGTCTGATTTAACAATAATAGATATGTCTTGTCTTTTCATTATGGCATTTCGCTTTTTTCTGAAATTAGCCATATATTTTTCTAAGGCTCTGACTTGAGATTTAACATTTGAAACACCTTGATAGTTTTCTCTATATGCAGCTAGTTCGTCAAATCTCCCATCTTGTCTAAGACTGTTTAGCGTTTGAGTTACTTTATCAACTTCTTGACGCAACTCATAAAAGCCTTGTTGCAGTCCATTCATCTTTTTAGTATCCATAAGAATTCTATTAACAAAAGGTAGTCTTGTAAAATTAGTAGGATTACTAACAATGTTGTTTGGAATATAGGGGCTACCTGTTGCAGTTCTAGCAATTGAATCAGCTACCGCTAAAGCATAACCGCCAAGAGTACCTGTATATCCTTTCATAACATATTCTATCTTCATAGGTGATATATTAAAAAGCTCACCTATAAGTCTAGCCACTTCGTTAGTTTGTGGGTTTGATTGTAATCCTGCTTGTTTTTTTTGCTTATAATAAGGAACAATTTCTGTACCTGTAAACGAGTTTCTATTAGTAACAGCTTCAAAAAAAGGCTTTATAGCTTGTATGCTTATATCTCCCATTAAAAACGGAATATTAGTTGCTGTTTGTATTTGCCTCGCTATAGATGCAGTTGTATCTTTTTCTACAGAGCCATCTTCTTTTATTTGCCCTGCCGCTAAATCAAACAATCTTTCAGGAATTGCTTTAAAGAAAGCTCCTATTTCAAAAGGTATAGGTAGTTTAATAGTATAATCAAAAGGTGTAGGTATTAACCAGTTGTCATCTCTTACTTCTCTTGGCGCGCCTTTGTAATCTTCAGTATCACTCACCATTAAATAATACAACAAAGTAATACCCATTAAAGATAAGCCTCTAAGGAGTGCCGTTCTTGTTATTCTTTTTTTAAGGTCTTGTGCAGATTCTCCTGATTGCAATTTTTCTGTTGCAGAATATCGACCTGTTGAAGTTCTATACAAAACATCAAGACCTTGTATTCTTGCGTTTAAAAATGGTATTGCGGCAGTAATCATTCCAAAAAATGGTGAGCTTCCTCTGCGACCAAAGTTAATAATTTCTAATCCTTGATAAGCTGCGGCTGACTGAGCTTCAGCTTCTGATGCTCCTTGTTTTTTTAGATCGTTATAAACGGAATGATAGACTGCTAAACGAGCTGCTCCATCAGATTTAGTTGTTAGTCCACCAAGACCATCCCATAGTTTGAAGAAAGCATTTTCTAGGCTAATTCCATTACCAGGCGTTAATCCTTGCTGTCTTCTAGCTCTTGCCATATATCTAACAATATCACCTTCATCGTTAGCAAAATCATATCCACCTACTATTCCAAACTTTTCTAATTCTGACATATCTGCAAACATATTTGCTACTGAATCTACAATAGGTGTAAAAGTATCTCCACCTATACCTAGTTTAACTCCTGAAGTAACAGCAGTAGACAGGGTATCTCTAAGTATGTTTACAACAACAAAACCAGGGTCTCTTGTGATCATGTCTCTTAAAAAACCAGCAGGCATTGAAAAAGCTTTAGTTAAAGCATCTATCTTAACTCCACCAACTGTTCTTACAGCTTCAAAAATTTCTCTGTCATCTATTTCATACATTTTTTTTTCGCCATTTTCAAAAACAAGAACTGTCATAGCGTTTGGTTTAGTATTAGGATTTTTTGGTCTTGCCATTTTCTCTAATTGCATATCTCTAAGTAATTTAGATAAACCATCATTTTTCATAGATGCAGTAAGAATAGATAAAGAGTTTCTTGCTATAGCTTCAAGTGAAGGAACATTAATGTCTTTTTCTGATCCTTCCATTTTTATGGATAAAGGATTACCTGGCAACATTCCACCACCAATAGAAGGTGCTGATATACCTTTATCATCTATCATTTCTCTATAGAATGGATAATAGGATGAATGTTCTATCCATAGTGCAGCTTGTTCTTCGCTTAACAAACCTTTGTCTCTTGCAAATTTTATTAATTCATTATTCCATTTTTGATAGTTTTTATATACTTCAACTACTTGTGGATAATTAGCTTCTATATTAGCTTTTTCTTCTGCATTTTTTGCAGCATCTCGTAAAGAAATCGGAATTAAAACTCCGTCCTTTAATTTTGCTACTCTATTAACTATCGCATATTTAGCAAATATATATTCTAAATCTACTAAAGGATTTTCAAAAAGAGGTGCAGTAAATTGTAATAGTCCACCTTTTCCTATATCGCTATCTTTTATAAAATTATTATGTTCAGCAGAAAACTCAAACTCGTTGACAACGGCTATAGATTCTTGACCTTCTATTTGGCTGGCAGGAGTACCTCTTGTAAGCATTTGAGCAAATACACCCCTAGATTTATCTGACAATCTTATTGAAGCTATAGAAGATGTTGTTATTGAATTATTTAATATTCTTATTTCTTCGTTTGTTTCTGATGCCTTTTCTACAAATTTGGCGAAGACATCATCCTTATCAACTATTTCTTTTCTTAATCTACTTAAAGTGCTTTTAATGTTTGTTACAGGATCAGCAGTAAATTTTATAATGCGTTCGCCAAATGTCATTGCTGTAGGTTGATAGCCTTCTTGTTCAGCTTGTTCTTTATATTCTTCAGGCACTTGTTTATTTTTATTTTTTGGCAAAGATATTTCTATTGCTGGTGATGGGTCTACTGCAAAGTCTTGTGCGGCTTTTAATGCCACATCAGAAGCTTTTATATTGTATGGGGGTATCTGACCTATAGGAGTTTTTTTAACAAGTTCTTCAGCTTTTTCTACAGCATCAATTAATGATGGTGAAGGATTTGGAGAACGAGAGCTATCTTCAAATACATTAAGCTTTACAACATTAGATGGAAAGTAACCCCATCTTTCTAATGAATTACCATCCCAACGAACATCTCCTGCTTTTAACTGATAAGTATATAATTTAGATACAGATGGTTCAGCTATTTCACCAAGATCAAAAATACTATCCATCGTGTTATAAAGTTTTTCTTTTTCTAAACTTATAGCACCTTCTTTATTTATTTGTTCTTGTCTTCTTCTGTCTCGCTCTGCATCTCTTATTTCTTGTCTAGTTATTTGCGAGTCATTTACATAATTTTGTGCTTCTGTTTTAGAGGGTGTTATGAAATCTCCTGCACGCAAATCATCTGTAGGTGATGCTCTGTACATAGTTATAGTTGCATTAGGATTATCTTTAATTTGTTTAAGCTTTTCCATAAAAGCTATAGTTTCTTTAAAGATTGGTTCACCTCTTTGAGATGCCATATAGAATCTAGGATTTCTGTATATATCATTAGGAGAAAAACCATCTCCATCTACATTTTCTAACAAGTTGCTAGCTCTTGGACCTCTAGTTATATCAACAAAATCATTTGCCATACCTGATGATTCATCTCTAGTTTCTACAGGAGGGCTAGATTCTATAACAGGACTTGTTAAAGAAGAAAAATCCGCATCACCTTCAGCAACAGCTTTTCGTTTTTTAAATTCTGAAATTGCTTTATTAGCTTCAGAATCTGGTTTTAAAGCTAAACTTGATTCTTTTAAAAATGCAGATAAAACTGTTCCTCTTTTTGCTTCTAATCCTAATATTTTTCTTATTTCATTAACAAAAGCATCCCATACGTTTGTTTTTTTATACTCAATACTTTCCATAAAGTCTTGAAATTTCGGATCAGTCAGACCTACAGACAAAAGTTCAAAAACATTTTTTGTTCCATATGTAGCATTTCCTATTTTACTTTCACCAGAATTTGAACCCATATTTGGGTCGATTGTCCTTAATCGATTTACTTCTGTTTTAAGAATTTTTCTTATTTTTTCTAAATTTTTGTAATTTTGTGTAGAATAATCTGTTCCTAAATTAAATTCACTCAAAGGATCAGCTTTGCGTCTTGTAGCAAATGAACTAGAGAGTTTTTTAGGGTCTGATAATTTTAAAGATAGTGTAGTTGCAGCATGAACAAACTCATGTAATATTACATTAAAATTTAAACCAGAATCACTATTTATAACAACGTGTTTTTTTACTTTTCTATCATCCACATATGGATCATGACTATAACCTGCTGCATCCTTAAGTTTACCAGTCATGTTTGTAATTACATATCTAATTGTATTGTCATTAGATTTTTGTGCTAAAAAAGATGGGTCAGTAATAAAAATTTCAGTATCAAAGCCTAAAGCTTTTTGTCTTTTAAGTTGTTTTAATACAGATTGAGCAATATATTTATAATCAGTAGATGGGGAATTTTTTACAAACCATTCCATAACACCTATTGAAGTTTTACCTTCTATTCCATTTAAAATAAATTCTTTTTCTATTTGTTTTTCAGCTTCTGTTCTTTCATATAAGTTATATCTTTTAGATGGATTTTGTACAACAGATGGTTTTAAAACCCCCTTATCTTTAGGATTTAAAATAACACCTTTAATTGGTTTATTTTTTACATCACCAACATTAATATTTGTTGTTACAGGAAAATCTTCAATTGCTGGAAAAAATGTAGTTCCTTTTGTATCATCTTCTAAAATTTCTGAAGGCACTATTTCAGGTCTATCTTCTACTTCAAATATAGAATCAGTTTCTGATCTTATTGATAATTTATCTAACTCTCTTAAAGTTCTAGTTTCACCTCTAGCTCTACTGCCAATTTTACCAGCTTCTATATCATTAAATATTTCTGATGATTTTTTATAGCCAGAAGCTCTCATGGCTATTCCTACTTTTTTAAAAAAGTTAGAAAACTTATTAAATATACCAGTAGCTTTTGGTGGTATATCAGGTTTAATATCTTTAGCCTTATATAAATCTGCTATAGCACTTTCTACATAAAATTCATCTATAAAATCAACACCCCTAGCTTTTTGTAGGTCTGTTAATTTAGATTCATTAATATTTTTACTTCTTTCGTAAAAAGTTTTACCTTTAGATTGTTCATCAAAACCTACAGGAACTTTTCTTCTTCTAATTTCTTTTCTTAAAAAGTTATATTCTTTCTCATTAATTAAATCTTTAGCACGAAACGCATGAATAACTTGTGCATCTATAATGCTGTTTAATTTATTTTGTATTTCTATATCTGTAGCTGTTCCATCAGGATTAACCGCATTTAAGGAGATAAAAATAGTATCAGTATTTTCATCATACGATGATTCAGTTTTATTTCTTCTGGTTTCAACAGGATCAAAAAATATTTTTTCTTTTCCAGCAATTAAATTTTCTGAAGATAAAATATCATTGCTAACAATAACACCTGTTTCTTTTAGACCTACTTTGTTTAATGTTTTCTTTAGTTCTGTAGCAAACTTATTGGTTCTTCCTTCTTCTATTGCTTCAGGAAAGTTTATTGATGGTGGCTCTACTTTTACAGGTGCTGTAAATCTACTTTGTTTTTCTCGTTCTTTTTCTACTAACTGGTCAATTAATTCTTTAGGTTTATTTTCTGCTATAAGTCTAGCTTCAAATTCTTCAGGTGTTTCATTAAATCCTTCTGCTCTACGAGCAATATCGTATTCAAAATTTTCTTTAATTTTTATGTTCGGATATAGTCCTTTTTTGTTTAAGACTTCTGCTCTGCCACTGTTTAGTAAATCATCTTGAAATTGTGTTGCTTGTTTAGCAATATTTTCATTTAAATTTCCGCTTTCAAAATTAACTCTACTTTTTATATATTTACTAATATCTTCAAAATTAAATTCTGCTGTTTCAACAGTTGCTACAAAGTCTGCCATATCTTGTGCTGTATATTCTCTTTTACTAAAGTCAGGTAATGGAGTAAGAGTGTTAAAAGAAGGTAATGAATCTACCCTAGCAAACAATAATTCTAGTTGACCTTGATTCATTAAGTAAAAGTCACCTTCTCCAGTAACTTTTTCAAAAAAGTTAGAAAAGCTCTTATGAGACAAAGGCTTTGAGTCTGCGTCTATATTTTTAGATGCAAATAAATCTCTTAAAGCATCAGAAGAAACATCTATTTCTTCTTTTCCATCTTTAATAGATTTTATTTTTTTTGATTTTTGATTACTTGAAAATATATTTTCTGCAAATGCAGAAGTAAGATTATTAAAATCTTTTTCTCTTAATAGTTTTTTTGCTTCTTTTATACTGTAGGATTTTTTGTATGGCACTTTATAATTTTCTTCAACCCAGAGTTTTAAATCTTCTGAATCTAGTTTTATATTTTTTGTCGTAATTTTTTTCTTTGTAACAGGATCAGCTAATCTTGAATCTGCATTTAAAATAGAAGATATATCAACTTCGGTGCTATTAGGGTCGGTAACAATTGAACCTATTTCATAAGCTGTTGAGTTTTCATTGTAGCCCATACTATATAAATCGTTATTTAGCCTAGAGTTTATTTTATTTCTTTCAAACTGATTTAATAAATTATCTTTAAGTTTTATAGCTTCTATTTCATTAGGTGCTTCTGCAATAACAGGATCAGTTGTTTTTAATTGATCAACAACTGCAAAAGTGCCATTAGAAAGTTGAACTATATCTAAATCTGGAGCTTCTCCTGTTATGCCAGGTACAGGTATATTAGGTTTTATTTCTGATGTTTCTTCTGTTATCTCAGGAACATTGCCTTGTGCTGATGCTCTTGCAACTTTTTCATCGTTAATTAAAGAATTTATATTATCTCTGGCTTTATTTTCTCTGTCTTTAATATATTCATTACCGACACTTCGTCTATTACCTAAACTACTAAATAAATAGTCAGCACTACCACCTATGATTGCGCCTATAGTAAACTCGTCAAACATACTATCTGCTATTGGCAACTTATCGCTGTATAAACCAGCAGCAGTTAAGTCTTGTAAAAGAGTAGCAGCAACTTCTTGACCACCTTCAAATGCTCCTGATTGAACAGCAGATTTAAGTTTACTTACAACGTAATCGCTTTCTCCTTTGTTTCTAACTTTAGGAACTTTTTTAAGTATGTTCATAATAGGTAAAATTTCAGTAATACCTATAGCACCACCAATAAGAGTAGCAAATGTTTCAGATATTGGACCAACTTCTTCGCCCATATCTCTAGCCATTTGTAATCTATCAACTTGTGCAGCCATACCACTAGGAATAGCTAATGCTGCTGGTATGCCATAATCCCCTACCGTTTTGCTAACAATGCCTCTTTTAGCTAAAGCTCTTCCAGCTAAACCAGCACCTAAAAAAGGTGCAAATGAACCTATACCTTCTGCAAGTTTAGTTGTATATTTGTCTCGTAGTGCTGGATCAGAAGCTAAACTAGAGTCTGTTCTAAGAAAATCTTGAAAACCTTGTAGTCCTTTGACAATTTTACTGTCATCACCAATGTCAACTAAACCAGCTAAACCTAAAGGAACATCTGTTGCTAAACTTAATGCGCCTCTGGCTATAGACTTAGGTGCATCTAAAATACGATCAAGAACACTGACCTCATTTATATCAATATCAAAATCTTCTTTGATATATTTTGCTGCTAATGTTCTATCTTCTAAACTCATGTCATCTGGAATTGTTATTTTTCTTCCAGTACCATCATTCAAATCATATTGTTCCATAATTTATTTTCCTATGATGGTTATTTAATTATTTTTCCGAATATTGCAGCTTTATCTGATTCAGCATCTGTTGAAGAAAAACCTTGAGCTTTTGCTAATTCATCTCTATAAGCCTCAATTGTTGGTAATAATGCTGCTGCTGTTATTACAGATTGTTCGGAACCTTCTTCTTTAAGTAGTTTATAATAATCCACCATTTGAGCGAAATCTTTTCTTAAAGCTGTAAGAGGCAATGCCTCAGTTTCAACACCTAATTTCTCTGTTTGCGCTATATAATAATCTTTTTGTGCTTCAGATAAACCTGATGTACTTTCTTTTTCTTCTATACTTTCAGCTAAACCACCTAACCCTGTAAAGAATTCTTTCATATTACTAGAGCCACCAACAAGAGCAGCTAGTTTTGTTAAGTTTAAGCCTTGTTCTTTGCTTATACCTAGAAGACCTTTTTCTTCAGTGTCTGCCGTAGGTAAATTGCCAGAATCATCTATAATAATAGCAGAATCATCAAAAGGTTTAGGAATAACAGTAGGAGATTCAGGCGATTCATTAAATTCTTGTAAAGCTGCACCAAAAGCAAGACCTCCAGCACCTACACCTAACATTCTATTTGGTGAAAATACTTTTTCTTCAACATTTTTTCTTATTCTTTGACTTCTTACACCACTACCTTCTTTAATTGACGCTTTTATCGCTTGACCTTGAGGTGATCCTGCTGGATATTCTTTTACTGGTTTCGATCCTTTTCCTGATGATTTAAAAAATGTTTTCTTTTTTGTTATTTTTTTCTTTGTAAGAAAATCAAAAATTTCTTTACCTGCACTTTTTAAACCTTTTCCTACTTTTGGTCCATATTTTACTGCTCCTTGTAAAATTTTTGGACCTACTACTCTGCTAGCAGCTATACCTGCTCCTCCTATTCCAGCGTCTGTTAAAAGCGCACTTTTATCTAAATTTCCTTCATCGTCTGTATATCTAGCAACTATGTCTTCTTTTAAATTTTGTAGTCCACCTTTTTGTCCTATCTCATAAGATGTTTTTGGATCAATTCCAAAAATTTTGTCAGCTAAAAACATTCTACTTATATCAGTTATACTTGGATTTTTGTCAGTATTTACAAAATCTGTAATATTTCCAAAAATACCACGTTCTTCTGTAAGTCCACCTTCTTGATACCCAACTAAGCCACCGCCAGCAGCCATTTGCATTGTTTCTGGCATAACAATATCTTGTCGTAAACTACTTGCAGGATTTACATTTTCATCTACCATGCTGCCAACTTCACTTGGAATGCCAGCCATTTGATTATTCATCACTGAATTTTGTAAATTCATCATTATTTCTTCTGGACTAGCGACTGAATCTTCTGGACTCATCATCATATTTTGTGGGTTTATATTTGCAAGTTGCTTGTAATCATCTATAAGATTTTCTGATACTGATTTTTTTGGTTGGTTCATCGCTGCTAATTGAGCAATATATGATTTTTTGTCTGCTGTTCTTCTGATTACTTCATCAATTGCCATCATTTTTGGATAACGTCTATATGCCTCATCAGGGTTTCCATTAGCAATTTTTTCTAACTGATCAAAAGGAACATTTTCTAAATTTTCGGCTTGTGTAACTAAATTCATAATCTTATCCTAATGCGTTCGCTAAACCTAAACTACCCAAACCACCTGCTACAGCAGTTTGAAATAAGCCTGGTTGTTGTTGATATTGACTTTGTATTTGCGTTGGCTGTACTGGAACACCTCTTAATACTCCACCAAAACGACTCAGTTGTTCTCTAGCATAGTTCTGTTGTCTCAAGAAGTCTTCGTAACCCATATCTAAACCAGCTTGACCTAATGCCCTTCTTTGCTGTCCAACTCCTTCTAATGTTCCAATTCTTTTTAGAGCTTCATCTTGTATAGCTTGACCGCTACTTATAAGTCCTTTTGAAGAAGCTAAGTTATAGTCACTAGATAATTTAAAAGCATTTTGTCTGAACTTTTCTGATGCTTCTCTAGCTACTTGATTTAATTGTGCTGCATTTAAACCTAATTTAGCTGCATCCGCTTTAGCTTTTTCTCCTGCTGAAAAAGCAGATTGATTGAGCTTATCTTGAGTTTGTTGTGCAGTTTGCGTAGCAGTATATTGACCAAGATCAAATTGCCTATCTTTCATGTAGGCATCTCTTGCCATATTAAACGCATCAGATGAACCTTTTGTTTGTATATCTGTAAGCCTTTGTCCTAGATTTCTTTGATTTTCTGATCTAACAATAGCATCTCTGTATCCACCAAGACCGCCTTGTTTAGTTGCAGCATCAGCTATTTGTTTTTCTTGTATATTACTGTCTCTTGTTGCTTCTCTTTTTGCTACATCAATAACACCTTGTTGATATGGATTAATATACTGTTGTAATCCTTGAGCAAAATTTTGTGTGTTAAAGTCTCCTGCTTGATATGAAGAAGCTAAATCATTGGGATTATATGTAGATGTAACTTGTCCAGTGTTATAATCTGATCCAATAGTACCTTGCATATTTAATCTATTGACAGAATCAGTAAAAGCGTCTGGTGTACCAGAAGTTCCGTAGCCTCGACCCATAGCTTGAGCAGTTAATTCATCTTGATTAAAATCAGCTAACTTTTGACCAGGATAAGGAGTGTAAGGCTGTAAGCTTTCTGCTTCACCTCTTTGAATAAGCCTAGTGAAATACGGTTCTACATAATCTGGCAAATCCGTCTGCGTTATTTTTTGCTCTGTTGGTGCGGAGCTACCACCACCACCTTTAAAATATCTCATTCTTCTGCATCCTTAAAGTTAAACTCATAAAAAGTAGCTGGTTTTTTCCAGCCTTTTCTATTTTTTACCCAGTTCCACTGTCCATGTCTTCCTATACCTTCAATGCCATCACAACCATTTGATTTAGCAAACTTAATCATTGTTTCTAGCCCTATTTCTATCCAGTTTTGCATATTGGTTCCAGATGTATGCTCAACATTTAACATTTTTTTTCCTGTAGGATAGTTGTTAAACATAGTTATTAGAACACCAGAAATTTCTAAATTTCCTTTATTAAAAATAATCCATAAATTGCAATTATCGCTTAAACAATCATAAAATATATCTTCTACTCTTATTCTATTACTAGAGCGATTAGCTGATTTCTTTAAATACTTTTCGCATTTTTTCCAAACTAAAGATAACTTATCAGAAGTTATTAAAGATAAGCCATGTTCTTCTGTTGCTATGTTTGGTTCTTTTACTATTTCATTCATCCTGGTAGCATTCCTCCAGCATTAGCTAGTTTAGGTGCTTGTTCTGTAGTTCCTGTTTTTTCTTGTCTAACTCTATCCATCATTGCATACAATTCATTAGAACCAGCCTCTGAGCTACCATCTCCTAGCATTGAAACAACATCAGCAGGAACAATAAATTCATCTTGAGATACAGCTATTCTTTCTTGATTTCCAATTGTACCTCTTAGGTCATCATCCATACCGCCATTTCCATTTCCTACTATAAGACCTTCTGTTTGTGCATCAGGAACTAAAGATTGTAATACTTCATTTCTAAGAGATAAGAATTTTTCATTACCATATTTTTCAATAAATTGATTAATAATATTTTGATCATCTAATTCTCCTAATATAAAAGCAACTGTTTGATTTATAAGAGGATCATTATTAGGGTTAGACATAATGCCTTCATTCATCATTTCTTGTGGCATCATTTCCTGTAGCATCATAGCTTCTGGCGGAGTTATTCCACCTTCAACATATCCCATTTTTTCTACAACATCTGGAGCAACTTTATCTAGTGCTTCTAAACCTTTATTGGGTAATGTTTCACCACCATCTGCTGCTGTTATTACTTGACCTAAATTTGGTTGATTGACAGGTGGAGCTATAATTGATGTATCAAGAAATGGTTGTGCAGGATTAAAGCTTGCGCTTGGTTGATTTGGCATAAATGTATTTGTTGTTGCAACAGGTTGAGCTGCATTAACATTTGTTGGAGAAAGAATATTTCCCATTGAAGCTGTATTTATATTTTCATAGGGATTTAATGTACTTGGTGTAATGTTACTCAGTTTATCAATACCTTGTGGAGCTATTCCTGTATAACTTTGAAATGGGTCTATAGAAGATAAGGAGGCTTGAGTTAAATTTGCAGAATCAAAACCACCAGCAGAACCAGAATAAGAATCTATTAAACTGGGTGGTCCATCTTGACTAGCAATAGTTGGAGCATTTATTGTGTTAGGATCAAAGTACAATGTTTCTGGTGAAAAACCAGGTTGAAAATCAGGATTGTAATCAAACAATGTTCTTGCTGGAGCAAACACTCCTGATCTATTAAGAGTGGTCGGGTCTCTCATTGCCAGCATTTGTTGAGCCATTATAGGTAGAGAGGTATCTATATATGGAACATCTGGAGCTACGTTTGTATAGTCTGTCATTCCACCTTCTTGATAACCAGTAACACCACCACTTGCTGAAAAACTTGGGCTTGATAAAGAATAGTTTGGAGTATAAAGACTGATTTCTGGATTATCTGCAAAATTTTGTCTTTTACCTGCAATATAGCTGTTGAGCCTATCTTGCGTTTGTTCATCAAATTGTCTTTGTGACTCTAATATACTTGAGCCACCTGCACCAACAGCAAAAGGTACAGAAGCCATAGGTGAGGCAGCTGCTTTTAATATATTTCCTGCACCCTGTTTAAGATTTTCCATACCAAAAGGCTGACCATCAGTCATCCCAAAACCAGATTTATAGTTTTCCATTCCTGTAGATTTATTAGGATCAAAACTATTTGAAGGAGCAATTGCGCCAGCAGATTCACCAGCTTGAACTATACCTTTTTGTATATCATCTGTTCCCATTATTTTATCAAATTTGAATTGTGCTGATTTTGGTGCAACACGATTAACAAAATCTTGTGTTGCAATACGCGGAATAGGAGAATTCAAAGCAGTAGGATTATAAGTATCGGCTGTCATATTCATTCCTGAACTTCCTCCTGCTTGAGCAATATCGGTAGGATTTAGACCACCAGAAGAAGGATTTACACCAACAGAAGCAGGTTGAGCAGCATTTGCTGCATATAAATTAGCTTGATTGGTTGCTTGTTTTGTTGATTCAGCTACTGCTGCTGCTGTTGTTTGCTCTGCTCCTAATTTACCAAGTTCATCTATACCTTTATTTACACCAAAGCTTGATAATCCTGCTAACAATCCTTGTTTAAGATCACCAGTGACAGCGTATTGCGCTAGTCCACCACCTAATGCACCTGCCGCAGCCATTCCTAATGTTTTACCCAAAGCTGCTTTACCAAGATACGATCCAACAAAAGGTGCAATAAATGGTAAAAATGCTTCAGGTTGACCAGTTTGCGGATTTACAGTTATAGGCAATGCTTGAGATAAACCTTTAACTTCAGCAGGATTAACATGAAGAAGCATACTGTCTCCATAACGACCTTGTGCTGCAACATTTCTGGTTTGTTCTTTTATATCCATTTCTTCACCCTAGTAATGATTTTATATTTTTACCTATCTTCTGTTGTTTCGCAACCAAACATATTAAAACTCATATTGACTGCACTTGTGCGTACTTTTACAACATCTGTTTGATTTAATGTTATACCTAAAACTATTGATAATGAATCATTAGCTGCTACAGATTTATCATAGTATATAAATTGTTTATCATCAGCACTAGCACCCCCAACATGAACACTTAATCTAAATGTTATTGCAGAATCTGTTCGATTTGCTGCAACAATAGAACTAACAGTAGTTTGTGTCATATCAGGCACTGTGTAAAGTACAGTAACTGTTGTTGCTGAAGGGTCTAATTGTCCTAATACTTTAAGGTTATCAGCCATGTTTCATGCCCATTAATAAAAATTGATGTCTTTTAAAAGCTTTGCTTGTTACTGTTGATTGCATTTGTTGTACTTTTGTAATTTTATTATTTAGGTCTGCTATTGTTTGCTCTATGATTCTTCTTGTTTGTGATTCATTATTACGATTATATTCTGGACTAGAAATAGGTAAAGATATTGTTCTTATGTCTTTCATTATCTTCTTCCATCTTGTTTTATGTCTAGCCTTATATCTCCTAGTCTCCATCCAAAACTACTAGAATCGCTTGATATTCTTACCGCAGCTTGTCTGCTTCTGGCTCTAGTGTTTACAAATGTAGAAGATGGGGTAACATTTATAGTTTGTAATGTAGACAAATCTTGCAAAGGATAGTCTCTACCTTTTATTGTAAATGTAACAGTATCTGAAGTTGTTTGCTGATCTCTAAATTGTATATCTGGTATTAACTTTGATATAAAAATAAATCCTTCTCCATCTGGATTTAGATCAAAGTCACTTGATTCTATAAATGAAGTAAATGTATCTGTTCCATCACCATGACCAACTTCATGCCTATAAATATAATTTAAATTAGTTGTATCATTTTTGCTAGTTGCAAGTGGCTTTTCAAATATATTAGCTTCGTTCCAAGCTGTTCTAACAAAGTTATCTGCTGTTGTACCTATCGACCATGTGTCTTCTAAATAATTAAATAAAACATACTTGTCTATTTCTGTGCTTGTACCTGAAGGATAAAACCACATAATTTCATTTACACTTTCATTGGCAGCTGCAAATACTTTAAATGCTTGATCTTGGTTTAGGTCTGAAAAAACATAGTCTAATACTGCACATGGAAGTCTTTCCGCAGTTCCAGCATAAACAAAGAATCCATCTCTATCCATAAAATAGACTCTATTGTTTGCATTAACAGCTGCATTTGGAGCTATTAAAGATGGTCCTTCTGCTACTTCTGTAAATGAAAAAACAAAAGGCTCACCTACAAAACGCATTGATACTATTCCTGCATCAGTCCATATAAGAATTTCTTGTCTTGTTTTTAATGCAGAAATAATTGTAGAACCTAAAGAAAGCTGTACACCACCAGCTTGGTTTGTTGCGGTTGGAGTCCAATCAATAGCACTTTCTGTATCTGAAAATCTTACTAACAATGGGTCTATAACTGAAGAACCTATAGAATTGCAGCCAAAAGCAATAACGTGCTTGTCTACATCTGACATCATAATTTGTAATACTGCGGTTGGCACATCACTTGCATTTGATTCTGCGGATAACAAAGTTGATCTAGTAGATGCACCGCTAGATTTATCCCAAAAGAATATTTCTGATGCTCTTGGTGCTGCTATTATATCATCGCCAAAATTATCTATTGACCAAGTTCTAAGTTGATTAATTACTGATAAATCGGTGGTTGATCCAAATCCTCCATCTCCCCAAGAATTGATACCCCAACCTGTTCCTCTAACATAAACATCTAAACCAGTATTAATTTGATAAACACCATCTACTCCTGAACCACCATTACCTGTATCAGAGCCATTTGCAACTATAGCATCTCCAGAAGTATCTTTAGCATTGAAGGTGTATGTATCTATTCCTGTAACTGTTTCTATTTGATATTCTTGATTAAGAACAGCAGCAGTAATTGTTCCACCTAAAGTAGCTGCACCTGCTATAGTTACAAAGTCTCCAGAAACGCAACCATGATCATCATCTGTAGCTGTAATTAAACTAGACCCACTTGTAGCAGCAAACAATATTCCATTTGTAGTTGTTGCTCTTATAGGTGTAATATCGCTTATTGTATTTCCAAGAATCACATAAAGTTTTTGATGTGTTCCAAGTATTGTAATATTGTCTCCGTTAATAGCTTTATATGTATGTATTTTTCTTGCTGTACCAACAAAGCTAGTTTCAATGAATTTACTCCATCCACCAAATCTTTCTGGTCTGCCTTTTCGGAATCTTACTTTGTCTGCATCAAACCAACCACCTTCGTTGCTATAGTTAGTACCTTCTCGGTTTATACCTGGCTTGAATATATATTTACTTAGTGCCATAAATTAAACCTCATTGGTCATCGCTTGTAGTAACTGTTCTATAATAAACTACAACTTCTTTTAATTCATTTATATATCTTTTAAGCTCTTGCATATTATATGCCATTAATTCGTAATCAGGCACTGACATAGCAAAAAATACTAATTGCCCTTGATCTTTTTTTATTCTAGCTAAAAATTTATCAATGTTCTTATCAGATACTACATACCAATAAGGTTCTTTTAAATCTATTTCTCTTGGTAAAATTGGTTGAGCTATAGTTCTTTCTATAGGTTTAGACTTAATATTAATCGTCTTGCTGTTTGGTATCAGACTGCAACTGCAAACCATCATCGAGATTATCAATACTACGACTAGCTTTTTCGATGCTTTCAAATACATTTTTTGTTCCTTTATTTACTTTTATTTCTAATAAATCTGGTTTAGCAGCCGCTAACTTTGTTAAATCGTGTCTTTTAAATATATCAAGATAACGATTCATTTCTGATTCTATTTTTTGATTTTTAGATTGTATCTCTAATAATCCTTTAGCTTGCGAAGCAAAATCATTTTGCAAGGTAGTTATAGTTTCTTTTTGAGTTTCTACTGCACCTTCAAGAACTTGATTGTTAGACTTCAATGTAATATTTTCATTGTACAACCAGTAAGAACCTAATCCTAAAACTATAATAATACCTATTAAAATTTGGTTCATAATAAATTCTCTATCTAATTATTCTTATAAGTATATATTTCAAGTGCTTTTGTTTTTCCTTTAACTTTAATAGATTCTAATTTCTTTAGCTTATAACCACTTGCTTCCTTAGTTGATTTTCCTATTAGTAGATTAACATTCCTATCTTTTGTAGCACTTTCTAATCTTGCTGCTGTATTAACTGCATCTCCAATAGCAGTGTAATCAAACCTAGATTCTGAACCCATGTTACCTATTACAGCTATTCCTGTGTTTATTCCAATACCTATTGCAATAGGAGGTAGGTCTTCTTTTTGTAATTCTACATTTAAAGATTTCATGTTTCTTATAATGTCTAACGAGCAATCAATAGCTATTTTTGGATGATCTGATAAATCTAATGGTGCATTGAATATAGCCATCATTGCATCACCAATGTATTTATCTACCATTCCTCCATGTTTTTGTACCGCTGATTGCTGTGCAGTTAAAGCTTTGTTCATAATGTAAGTTACTTTTTCTGGTGGAAGCAACTCAGACATAGAAGTAAAACCTCTAACATCTGTAAATAAGAATGTTGCTTCTCTTTTTTCTCCACCCAGTTTTAATAACTCTGGATTTTTTTGTAATCTTTTTACTTGTCTTGGGTCTAAGTAATGTTCAAATTGTTTTTTAATTTGCAGTCTAAGTTTGAACTGCTCTCTAAATCTAAGATAAAAAGCTACTGAAGCAACAATAAACTGTGACAATAGCGACCAACTAACATCTATAAGAATACCTTGTTGTATTAAATAATAACCACCAAAAGCAGTTAATAAAAATAATATACTGGTAAATAATATTCCGCTGCTTATTCCAAATACAATAATAAAAATCCAAGTTAATATTATTGTTGTAAAAATTATTAATATTTCCGCAGCCAAGGCCCAATCTGGTATATAGGGGCTATCTTGTATTAATATAGATTCTGCTAGTGCAGCTTGTATTTTGTGAGGCTCAAGCAATCCTTCTGGAGTAGCTATTTGTGGCATAACTCCATTTGCAGTTATTCCAACAAAAACATATTTATTTTTAACATTCATCTCTGAAAGTGTAGTTTCTGGAGTATCTATCCAACTTATCCACTTTCTACCCATGCTATCTGTTTTTACAGGTGGTATTCCTTTTATGGCTACTTCTTCAATACCATTGTCATTTGTTTTTATAATATATGTTCTTGTTGATGTAAGAGCTTTTAGAACTTGAGTTCCAAATGAAGCTATCCATCCATCAGGGGTTCTTACTAATAATGGTATTCTTCTTACTAATTGATCTATTTCAGTTGGTGCAATAGCTAATCCTTGTAATGCACTTTCTGATAAAGGCTGTATGTTTTGTTTAACTCCAGCAGATAATATGCCACCAACATTATTACCTTTTATAACTGTTCCTGTTGTTTTTGGATAACTGCCTTTTCCATCTTGGAACATTGCAATAACTGAATTGCTATTTTTAAGTGATTCAGAAAAAAACTGATCTCCATTCATTCTGTCTGCTTGCGGAAAAGATATAACCCATCCAACCCCTAATGCCCCTTTTTCCATAAGACTATTGTTTATATCACCTAGTCTTTTTCTTGGAAAAGGATAACCGCCTTCATTTTCTACGTCTTGCTCTGTAATGTTTAGAATTACAAAGTTTCCTGAAGGTTGTTGTTTTTTTACAAAAGCATCAAATGTTTTTAGCTTTAAAATTTCTGTAGGAGTTGATTGATATATAACAGGCAACATCAGAATTGTAAGTATTATAAATATTAATTTTTTCATTAATCGCTTTGTGTAATAGTTATGTAAGAACTACTACCTCCATTTACTTTAACAATATTGCTTACACCATCTTGATTAAAAACTACTGTATAAGCTTCGCTGCCATCTAAGTCTACTTGCAGATATTCATTTACTGCTCGTCTAAGGCTAACAACATTTCCTGATATAATTGTAGTTATTTGCGTATCTGGGTCTTTACCTAACAAAGTTCCTGATACTTGGTTACTTATAGACTGAGACAAACGATCTTCTTCATTAAGTATAGCTAATGCGTCTATTACATTAAGCAGGTCTTCTAAAAAATTTACATCTAAATAATTTATATCTAATTCTGTAAATTCAAGATCATCTTCTTTAAGAAAATCTTCAGCTAAGTAATCAATGTCTAATCCATTAAAATCTAATATAGATTCTTTTTTTGTTACTACCCTTTCTTGTATTACTTTTTGTTTTTTTGGTGGAGTAACAATCAACATATTATCAATTATATCTAAAGTTAAATTTAGTATAACTGGTTTAGATGGCTTAGATTCAAATACACTAACAGTAGTAGCCTGGTAAGGCTTGTTTAATAAAACTGTACCCATTGCAGTAACAACTTCTATTTCTCCACTAGAAAGACCAGAAGCATCAGGTAACAGTATTATTAATGATCTACCTAACTCGTCTACTGTTGCTGTAAAATCAGTACCTCTAATTGCTATATTAGCTGTTGGTGTTTTTAAACTAATATTTTTTTTATCTATTTTGTTTAAGTTTCCAGTAATAAATCTAGCTGTACCTAAACCAAAAGTAAGAGCCATTTTAGATTTACTTGGATTAGGATCATATATATATTCATCAATAGTTAATTGTGAATGTTCAGTAAGACTTACTTTGCTGTCATCTAAAAATGTAATAGACATTCTTCCGTTTGCAGTAACAACTGCGTCATTACTTTGTATAGATAAGTTTAGTTTGGCATTTAAAGGTTCATCTCTTACTATTTGTGCAGAACCATTTAATTCAGATATGCCTCCTATTTCAGCATCCGATTGAGGTTCCTTGATCGTTTTGGATAACACAAACTGAGGAAGAAGCATTGCCACCAACAGAAATAATTTTAAGCCAATCATTATCTTGTGTACTCAGTTGTTTAATATTAAATGTTCTTTGTCCACCTGTATGATCTAAATAAAAGTACCCACCAGATGAAGCAGATACGCCAGTACCTGTGTAGCTTATTGTGTTATCAGAACCATCTATATCCATAAAGTTTGTAGCACTATCTATATTTATATTAGATGTTACAGTGTTGTTTGAACCTTGAAAAATCCAATCTAAATTTAAGCTTGTTGCTAAAGCTGATGTTCCTTGGTTTAAAGTAAACGTGTTTCCTGCTCCAGTAACAGCTATATTGTGATCAGAACTGTCTGAACTATATGTGTTTGTAGGGTCTACTTGAATTGTAAACGCATTAGTTGAACCAGTAAAATTGTACAAACCAGTAAAATTATCAGACCAAATATCTCCTAAAAATTTATTAGTAGCTCCAATCATATTAACGTCTAATGTCATGCTTGTACCATCAAGATCAAAAGCTGTTAAACTTCCTGCCGAAGAACTTAATCCACCTATAATATTAGAAATACCTAACTGCTCTAAATCAATGTTAGCACCTGTACCTGACTGATCTACAAATATTTCATTATCAGCCGCGTATACTTGTGCAATCATTATCATTGCAATTAGGTTTATCAATGTTAATTTTTTCATGACTCCAGTAACTCCTGTCATAACCAATATTAATTAATGTTAATACTGCACTTTCTATAGCTTTTGAAAGTGCTAAAGTTGTAGATTCGTTACGAGAATTACCTGATTCTATTTCAACCAGCTTTGTTCCCATTTCAATAAATCTAAATACATCTTCTGATTTTCCATAACTAAATATAGTTTTTTCAGTCATTACTTCTATAAGTATTTCTCCTGTAGATACGGAAACCATGCGTAAGGTTACTGTAACGCTATCCTCTCTATATTGAATACTAGAACCGATACCTAAATATCTAGCACCCATACCTCCTGTAGAAAGATTGCTTTCATAAGCAATAACAGCACCTTCGATTAAAACTCCTGCAAACAACAAAGGAGATAAAGTCTTTTTTTTATCTTCCTCAGTTCCTATTGTTTCTCTTGCTGATCTTATTAATTGTCTTTCTTTTGTTAGATTGTCTAAACCAACTCTTTCAACAACTCTAAAAAATTCTCCATTTCCTGCGTGTTTCAAAGCTCTTATTAATAAAGCACCAGGTTGTTGAGTTATAGCTGTACTAAATAAAGCAAACTCACTATTACTTTTTCTTTGACCTGTTTGATCTAAAAATGAATTTGGATATACAGCTACAATAGGTTTTTTTGTTGGTGTTTTTACATTTGCTAGTTCTTTAGATTGAAGTTTGGAAATATGTACAAAATTTTGTTCATTAAACTTTTTTTTATATATATCTTCATATTGATCATATGTAGAACAACTAGAAAGTAAAAGTACCAATAGGAATCGTAATTTCAGTAAGTGTTCCATCGCTTTCCGTTATATTAAGAGTTAGTGACGAGCCATCACTGTTATAGCTTATAATATTACCTTCAAGTTTTATTTCTCCTGAAGTTTGTGCTGTATCTCCAAATAAATTATTTACTAGCTGTCTTGAAAGTTCTGCATAAACTCTTGATTCAAGATTTCTCATAAACCTAGCAAGTGTAGTATTTTGGGCATCTCTTTTTATTTCGTCTTGTAGAGCTTTAATTTCTTCTTTAACTGTTAGCTTTCTGGTGTGTTGTTGATTTTCAATAGTAAGATAATGACTAGATATTCCTGCACCATTAAAACTAGGAGATTTAAACTTATGAACTATTTGATCTGCTGAAGAAGTTTGTATTATTAGTATTGCTAGAAAGTATAAATATTTAATCTTTTCTTTGATCATCTCTATCTGCTTTTGCAATTTTATCTATATTAATAAGATTTGGAACTCCAAGTATTGTTTTAATCATAGTATCTTGTCTTATGATTTCGTTATCTAAACTACGAACTCTATCAATTAATGCTACTAAAATTCCATGCTGTGCATCTAATTTACTACCTAGTCTGTCTTCCATTGCTCTTATCTGTACTGCTACTTTTTCATCAAGAACATCAAGTTTAGTTTCCATGCCATCAATTATTCTATTGATAAGTTTCCATATAAAGAAACCTAATCCACCTGCTGCGGCTATAGGAAAACCAACTTCATTAATAAGGCTTACAGCATCTTCCATTAGATTTCGTCTTTATTGTCTTCATAAGGAATAAACTTGTTTAATTCAATTAATTTTTCTCTATTAATTAAATGTTCTGACTCTATAGCAACTTTGCTTTGACCAAAATAAGCTACTGCTAAATAATTTTTTATCATTAGTTGATTAATATTAATGCCATCAACCAATACATTTCCTAAAACTCTACCAAACTTACCTTTAGAGTCTTTTAATTTTGTTTCTATTACAACTTTAGTTCCGTTATCTATGGCTTCTTGTAAAAACGCTGACGCAAGTTTACCTCTAATTTTTTCATCAGCATCTCTAGTTCTACTTTCAGGAGTATCAATGCCATATAAACGAACCCTACACCTGTAAAGAATGTCAAAACCAAGGTCCAAAATAACATCGCAGGTATCGCCATCAACAACCCTGTCAACTGTGCAACTATATTCATACATTATCTGTACCTTTTAGATATTTTTGCAGCAGATTTAGGCTGCTTAGAAAACTGTTTACCTTTTTTTGTATCTTCTCTTTTCTTTTTGGTAGTAGCAGCATATTGAGAACTAGACATAGCTTTTATAGCTTTAGATGGCAAATATCTTTCTCCTGTTTTAGCAGAAGGTTTACCAGATTTAGTTTGCCATTTTTGTTTGGTCCATTTTTGCAAAGACCTTTGTGATTTTTTAAGAGGCATTATCTACCTATTTTTTTCTGCGCTTTAATATGAGAAGAAGAAAAACTTTTTCCATCTTCCATTTCTTTTATCATCATATTCATATGTTTTTTAGTATGATGCTTTGAATGTTTATTTAGTGTAGCTTTTTGCTTTCTATTAAGCTTCATTATACTTTCCTTTTTTTTAAAGGCTTTGATTTTACACCAGTGTATTTTTTTTGATCTTGTTTTATTTTTTCTAATTTTTTAGC
>TARA_R100001369_G_scaffold85196_1_pt1 | contig 30708 bp, 25 predicted proteins | sample TARA_R100001369 | Tara Oceans TARA_R100001369 (sample SAMEA2621528) | marine metagenome | biome: marine biome (ENVO:00000447); feature: surface water layer (ENVO:00002042); material: "saline water (ENVO:00002010), including plankton (ENVO:xxxxxxxx)" | depth 5 m
GCTAATACACCCCAAGGGAGCCAAGCGCGCGTTAAGCAAGTCGAGGATGTCTATGAGTGAGTTGCGCCGCCACGTTGAAATCGGCAACACGCCTCCAGCTTGGCTGGAGGTGGTCAAGGTCGCCCGCCACGGGTATCGGATGTCACTGACGCTCTCGGCCTGGGCGAAGGTTCGTTGTGCTCGCGAGGCTGTTGAGAAGATTGCCGCTTCGAGCGTGCCCCATTACGGTATTAATACCGGGTTGGGTGCCCTATGTGACGTAGTGCTCAAGCAGGATGAGCTGCAACGGCTGTCGCACCACACTTTGATGAGCCATGCCTGTGGCGTTGATACACCGCTGCGAACGGAGCAGGTTCGAGCGATTATCTGCTGCGCGGTAATCAACTACAGCCACGGCTACTCCGGTATCAGTCCGTCCGTGGTGGAGGGGCTGATAAGGCTGCTAAATGAGCAGATCACTCCTGTCGTACCCTCACGCGGTTCGGTGGGTTATCTCACTCACATGGCACATATTGGCTTGACTCTAATAGGCCACGGCGATGTTGAGTTTTGTGGGCAACAGATGCCTGCCAAGCAAGCGTTGGATGCTATCGGTATGCCGCCTCTAACGCTTGGGCCCAAGGATGGGCTGAGCCTGGTTAACGGCACCCCCGCGATGACCGGGCTGGCCTGTCTGGCGCTTGACGATGCTGCGCGGCTTTCCGCCTGGGCAGATATTATCGGTGCTATGAGCTTTGAGGCCTTGGGCGGACAGTTGAATGCGTTTATGGCCGAGGTGACGGCTCTCAAATGCCACCCAGGCGTTCAGCATACTGGCGACAATTTGCGCAGGCTCCTCACGGATAGTGCGCACCTGGCGCGTCATAAAGGTCAGCGGCTACAGGATGCGCTAAGCCTGCGTTCAATGCCTCAGGTGCATGGTGCCTGCCGCGACCAGTTCGACCATGCGGCTAGGCAGGTAGAGAAGGAACTCCGTTCTGCTACCGATAACCCGTTAGTGGTTCCAGTTGAAGATGGCTACCAGGTTGTGTCTCAGGCTAATCCTCACGGCGCCTCGGTGGCGATGGCTTGCGATCTATTGGCCATTGCAGCCTGTGAGTGGAGTTCGATCTCAGAGCGGCGCGCCTACCGCTTAGTGACACCCCAGGCGAATCAGTTGCCGCCTTTCTTGACCACTGAAAGTGGTGTCAAGTCTGGCATGATGATCGCCCACTATTCGGCCGCCTCCCTGGTGGCTGATAACAAGCGTCTGGCACAGCCCGCTGTTACCGATAATTTTATTACCTCGGGTCTCCAGGAAGACCATCTAAGCTTTGGCGAAAGTGCTGCCCTGAAGCTGGACAAGGCCCTCGACAACGCTTTCTACGTTCTTGCTATCGAATATCTACTGGCCTCTCAGGCCCTTGATTTAATTGGCAGCAATGATGTTGCCAAGGGCACGTCGCTGGCTTGGAAATCACTGCGAGAAGTCCTGCCTGCTTACCAGGAAGAGCATGCTCTGCACCTGGATATTCAGGCGACTTACCAGCGCCTCCAGGAGACTCAAGTGATCGATAAGCTTCTGTCTATTGCCCCGAACTTACTGCCGAGTCGGCAGCCTAGCTATTAGGAGGAAGCATGAAACAGCTATGGCACCACTGCCATGCGGTGACACTGACGGGTGGCCACTACGAAATTGTGCGCGATGCGGCGCTGATTATAGACGCGGGACGCATTGCCTGGATTGGCACTGAGGCGCAACTTGACAGCGATGCTGCATTCGATGAAGTACGTGACCTGGGTGGGCGCTGGCTAACGCCGGGGTTGATAGACTGCCACACGCACCTGGTATTTGGGGGTGACCGCAGTAATGAGTTTGAGCAGCGCCTGGAGGGAGTGAGCTATAGCGAGATAGCAAAACAGGGCGGTGGGATCGTTAGCAGCGTGCGGGCAACTCGCGAGGCCAGCTTTGACGAATTACTGGCCAGTGCCGAGGCGCGCGCCAAGGTGCTGCTGAGCGAAGGCGTTACAACCCTAGAGATTAAGTCAGGGTATGGGCTTGATCTGGAAAGCGAGCGCAAAATGCTCAAGGTGGCCCGGGCGCTGGGGGAACGGCTACCTGTCGAGGTGCTTACGACTTGCCTAGCGGCTCACGCGCTGCCGCCCGAATACCACGAACGTAGTGATGGGTATATTGATCTAGTCTGCGAGACGATTCTGCCGACGCTGGCGAAGGAAGGCCTTGTCGACGCTGTCGATGGCTTCTGTGAAGGTATCGCCTTCTCTGTGGAACAGATGCGGCGCGTTTTTAATACTGCAAAACAACTGGGCCTGCCGCTCAAGCTACATGCTGAGCAGCTGTCACGTCTTGGCGGTTGTCAACTGGCTGCGGAGTTCGGCGCGCTTTCTGCTGACCACGTCGAGTATGCTGATGAAGCCGATGCTCGTGCAATGGCACGAAGCAGTACTGCCGCTGTGTTACTGCCGGGGGCTTTTCTTACCCTGCGTGAAACCCAACTGCCGCCAATTGCAGACTTTCGTGAGCAGGGCGTCACCATGGCGCTGGCCAGCGACCTTAACCCCGGTACGTCGCCGGTACTGTCGTTACGATTGATGATGAATCTTGGCTGCACGCTGTTCCGCCTTACCCCTGAAGAAGCGCTGGCAGGGGTGACCATCAATGCCGCTAAGGCGCTGGGCATTGCTGCCACCCACGGTTCGCTAGAAGTAGGTAAATGGGCAGACGCGGTCGTATGGGATATTACCGGGCCAGCGGAGCTTAGCTACTGGCTGGGCGGGCAATTGCCGGTCACGGTGTTTAAAGCAGGTAAGGAGGTAGAAGTATGAGCGACAGTTACCAACTCACGCAGGGCGATACGCCGCTATTGATTTCGATGCCTCACGCAGGTATCGCGCTAACGCCGGAGGTAGAGGCGGGGCTTAATAAAGCAGCGCTCAGCCTTGCCGACACCGACTGGCATATACCCCTGCTTTACGACTTTGCCGCCGAGCTCGGGGCGAGCCGTATTGAGGCGCGCTATTCGCGCTACGTTATCGACCTTAATCGGCCCGAGAACGATACGCCACTCTACGCTGGCGCGACGACCGGGTTGTTCCCCAGTACCGATTTCGACGGTAATCTGCTGTTTGAAGAGAGTCAGGTACCCTCTAAGGCACAGCGCGACTGGGCCAAAGAGCATGTTTGGCGCCCCTATCACAACGCCCTGGCAGGCGAATTGGCGCGGCTAAAGGCGCGATTCGGCTATGCGCTGCTATTTGACGCGCACTCTATTCGCTCAAAAATACCGCGGCTTTTCGACGACCAACTGCCTGATATTAATTTGGGTACCTTCGAGGAGCAAAGCTGCGATCCTGAGCTTAGTCGGACCTTGCAGGCGGTGTGTGCCGCTCAATCGCGTTTCACTCACGTGGTCAATGGCCGCTTCAAAGGGGGACATATTACCCGGGGGTATGGGGATCCTGATAACCATATTCACGCTGTACAGCTGGAACTCTCCCAGCGCACCTATATGAACGAACCAGACGACGAACAACCGATCTTTGCCTATCGCGAAGACCGTGCCGCTGAAGTACGTCCACTGCTACGTGAACTACTTGAGGCTATGCAGCGGTGGGGAGAGGTTAGCTACAGCCAGGGTAAATAAGACAATGTAGTCTTGATTTGCTCAATACCCGGTCATTTCCAGGTAGCCCTCGCCAAGCGATTCGCCGCTGGCGCGGTCGTTGATCACCACTTCACCTTCCCAGTAGGGCACGCTGGTGGTCATCCAGCGGTTGGCGTGGGGCGCTTCGATGTTGATGTCGATTCCTACTGACGGTATTTCCAGCCGCCATTGGGTGGGCACATTACGACCGGCGACAGTCGACGTTGCCAGCGGCGTCAGCGTAATGTCATCTGATGCTAAGGGGGTGGCGTCGCCTTGGGGGGTAATCCAGGTGCCGGAGCGGTAGTCTGCACTCTGCTCCTGATCTGCATCGTTGCTATCACCATTACCACCTCCCCGCAGTTGAAATGCCATCAGTTTGTGGCCGTCATCAAAGTGGATCGAGAACCAGTCCCAGCCTGATTGGCGGGCATCAAGCAGTTGGCTGCTCCACTCACGATCCAGCCAGCCGCGTCCGCTAACGGTTTTTGTCTCACCGTTAATGGTTACTTCGCCGTTTATCCGCCAGAAGGGCTGGCTGTAGTACATGGAGCCCTGGCCATTCGCAGCTTTTTGGCTAAAACCCTCTTCGCCGTGCAGTACTAGAGGCCCCTCTGCGGTAAGTTCTAAGCGGTAGCCAAAACGCGACGCGCCTTCGCCGCTGTAAGCGGTTAGCGTGAGGTGACTAAAATCGCTGCTATCAGACTCTTGGGCTTTAAGCTGCCAATCATCCAGCCAGGCATAAAAGGGGCTAATCATTACGCCTGCTTGGCTGTCCTGGGGAGTGTTCAATGGAGCCTGTGAGTGGCTGCGCCCGAAACGTTCGGCCACCTGATGCTGCTCGCCTTGGGAGATCGCCATATGGGCCATCCACAGTTGATCGGCTACCCAAGGCGTCGGTGCAGGGCGTTCGCTGGGTGGCATCAACGCCTGGCGAAAGAGCGTCCACTGCAGGCCGACAGGCTCACCTGCGGTATCTTCAAGGTTGGCGGTGAGATACCACCATTCGATACGGTAATCCGGATGGGCGGCGTGCTCTTGTGGAAAACTGAGCGGCTGATTAGGCTCGGCATGTCTAAAACCATCAGCGTCTTGTCCTAAACCGGCAAAGCCTGTGCTGTTGGTTTCGGTTTGCTTTTCTTCGTCACAGCCGTAAAGCGTCAACGCTACAGTGGCTAGAAGTAGAAGACGCAGGGTTAGTCGAAGCCTTAAGCTCATTGATTCGCCTCTTCCGCCAGTAAGGCCCGCGGTGAGGCGCGCCAGAAACGCAGCGTGGGCAGGGCTGCTGCCAGGAGTGCCACACCAACGGCGGTGGCCAGGGTAACAGCCATTTGCCCAGGAAATAGATAGAGCGGTAGTCGCCAGCCGAAGGCGGCCACATTAATAATCGCCACTAATCCCCAGGTAATCGCGATACCCAGTGGAATGGCCAGCAGGCCGGTGGCTAATGCGGCACCGCTCAGTTGCGCCAGATTCAACTGTGCCAGCAGTGCTCGGGGAACACCCAGCGCCCATAGCGGTGCTAACTGTTGGCGTCGGCTGCGCGCCTGGGTCAGTAGGCTGGCGAGAAGCGCCAGTGCCGCTACCGCTAGAGTTAATACATTGAGGGCGCGGGTAATGGTAAAGGTACGCTCAAAAATCTCGGTGGCAATACGCTTGATCTCGCGCTGATCGCTCAGCGCATCGCTACCGAGGTCAAAGCGTTCACGCAGGGCAGTACGTAGGGTATCAACATCAGCGTCATCACTCAGCACTAACCCCATGGAGCTAGGTGGCGCATCAAAACGAGCGGCTAGCTGGGGCGATGCCATCAGTACCTGCCCGCTGGGGTTGCCGTAGTCGGGATAAATAGCGGCGATGGTCAGCGTTTCATTGGCGCCCGGCGCGCTAAGCGTCAGGCGATCACCGGGGGAAAGATTCTCTGCGGTGGCGAGTTGCTCGTTAATAAAAATCGCACCATCACTAAAGGCTGCCCAGGCGGATGAGCGGTCTTGTTGGGTGGCCAGCAGTGGCCAGTGCGGGGTGAGTGATTCGCCAGGGGTAATGCCGTAAAGCTCGATAGGCGTGCCTAAAGAGCGGCTGCCTTCCGGCGTTGTGGCGGCCTGCAGGGTTGCATCGCTGCGTCGAGTGAGCAGGCGCTCGAAGACCTCCTGGCGATCAGCCAGCCAAGCATCAATATTCGCATATTGCTCGGTGGGGGCATTCAAATAGAGTGGGGCGACCAAGCGCTGATCAAGCCAGTCTAAAAACGTCAGGCGAAAGCCGCCGACCATGCTACCGACCCCCAGATTGGTCGCCAATGCGATAAGTAGTGCCATCATGGCCAGTGACAGCCTAGGTAGCTGAAGCTGCATATCCGCCAGCGCCCAGTGAATAAGCGGGCGCCGCCGGGCAAGGCGTGCCAGCACTTTCAGTACCAGTGCTAAAAAGGGCGGCAACAATAGAGCACTGGCCAGCAGCAGCGCGGCAATCAGCCCAAAGCCTGCCACTAAACCATCGCCAGGGGACTGAAAGTGTAGCCAGCCATATAGCGCTAGCGCACTACTTAAGGCGAGTGCGCCGGCGATGCTCATTAGCGATAATTGGCGGCGGTAACCGCTACGCCAAGCCTGCATCTGGCCTAACTCCAACATGTTTAAGCGGGCCGCGCGCCATAACACGCCGCTGCCCGCCAGCAGTAGTCCGGCAAGGCTAACCGCCAGCCCACCGACCCAGTAATGCCAGGGCAGGTTGAGCTCTTGCCCCACGCCAGCGCCATATAGTGAGTTCAGGGTTGCTGCGACATCGGGTAGTAACGAGCGTGCCAGCCATACGCCGCTGGCAATGCCGGCAAGCGCTCCGAACAGACCGAGCAGGAACAGCTCTAAGCTGAGCGCTAGCACTAAACTGCGTCCTGATACACCCAGCACACGCAGGGTGCGCAGCATGCCCAGGCGTTGCTCCAACGCTAGCCCTAGCGCTGCTTGAACGATAAATAGCCCCACGACCCAGGCAAGTAGCCCCAGCGCGGTAAGGTTCAGGTGAAAGCTCTCGGTAAGTTGACCGGGGGAGGCTAGCGTGGTGGCGCGAGTGAGCGTTAATCCCGGTGGCGCTTCAGCGAGTGCCCCCGGGGCGGCCACGATGCGTGTCAGCTGGTCGCCGCTTTCAAGCAACCGCGCTGCGGCGGCAATATCCATGATCAGCGTGTCCGGCGGTAGTGCTGGCGCTAAAACGAGCGGCGGGAGTGTTTTGCCATCTGCCAAGGTCGGGGTGGCAGCCGATGCATTTTCACGCGCTATCTCCAGGGCTGCCAGGGTGTCAGGCGCTACGCGTGTTTGCCACGGGGGCGTTAGAAAGTCGCTTAACGACGCGGAGGTGTTGGCTTGAGCCAGCGCGTTATCGCTGGAAAGAGTCAGTGGGTCAATGCCGATCAGGGTTAGCCGAGTGCCATCTTGGGTAATTATTTCACCCTCTAGCATAGGCGAAACGGGCAAGCCTGCTTGGCGCAGGGCGTGATACTCGGCACGACTGAATGGCGTGCCATCGCGCCGCTCAAGCTGATCCAACTGGGTGTCAAACAGCGCATCGGCGCGGGCATAGCTGTCTCGCGCGGTGGCGTTGATCGCTTGGATACCACTCCATAGGGCACTGGCCACCCATAGGCCGAGCAGCAGCATAATCAGTTGCCCGGGGTGGCGCCGGTAGTGGCTAAGTAGCGTGGATAACACCCGGATCATGGTGCCGCTTCTAGTAGATTACCGTGGCTTAAGCGTAGGCAGCGGTCAAGCGGAGCCGCTACCTGGGGACTGTGGGTGACAATGAGCAGGGCGCACTGAGTCTCGCGAACCAGACTCAATAGCAGTTCAAGCACCTCGCCTGCGGTGGTTTCATCTAAATTGCCTGTGGGTTCATCGGCAAGCAGCAGAGGCGGGCGCGGCGCCAGGGCGCGGCCAATGGCCAGCCGCTGCTGCTGGCCACCAGAGAGCTGCTCCGGATAACGTTTTTCCATGCCATGCAGCCCAAGCCGCTCAATTAAGTAGTTGGTCCAGTCGGCATCGTCGCGTTTGGCTAAGCGCGCCTGTAAGCGCAGATTGTCGATGACCGTTAAGCTGGGTACTAAGTGGAATTGCTGGAAGACTAAACCCAGTTGCTCACGGCGTAGCCTGGCACGTGTGGGCTCAGGTAGAGACGCGACGTTCTGGTTTTCGAAGCTAACTGTTCCTTGGTCGGGAAGATCTAAACCAGCGGCAAGATGCAGTAGGGTGGATTTGCCGCTCCCAGATTCTCCCATAAGCGCCAGGCTTTGCCCTGCTGCGAGGCGAAGGGAGACATTGTCGAGCACGTTCAGCGGCCCTTGTGGCGTTGTGTAGGTTTTATGTACCTGATGAAATTCCAGCATGGCTGCTTTTGTTGTCCATTAAAGTAGAGGCTAGTTGATGCTAGTTTGGAGCCCCTGGCGCACCGCGCTCCCCATATACTGCTATTCCACCCCTGCCCGTGCGTTTAATGAAATACATACTTTTATCCGCGGCATCAATAAGCTCGCCTGCATCGCCAAATCCGCCGTCGTCCAGGCAGGCAATGCCAATTGAAACGGAGACATAGATAGGGTGCTGGCCGTCGTGAGCCATCGGCGTTTTTTCTAAACGCTGGGCAATGCGTTTGGCGAATACTTGAGCTGCCTGGGCATCTTCATCTGGCAAAATGACCAGGAACTCTTCGCCTCCCCAGCGCCCCGCAAGATCGCCTTCACGAATAAGCGACTGCAGCGTTTTGCCGAATTTTTGCAGCACGTTGTCGCCCATTTGGTGACCATATTGATCGTTGAGCCTTTTAAAGTGGTCAAGATCAATAAATACCACTGACATAATGCGTGACTGGCTTTGGCAAAGGATAAAACGTTTATGCGTCTGCTCTTCAAGCCAGGATCGGTTGGCAAGACCGGTGAGCATGTCTGTTCGTGAACGCTCTTCTAGCTCATCTTGCCGTTGACGCAGGGAGGTGAGCTCTACTTGTTGAGTATCAAAGCGCGCTTTGAGCTGTAAAGTCTGTTGAAACAGCAGCTGTTGGGCCTCAGCAAGCAACGATTCGTTATCCTGCAAAGGTGGCGCCGTCATTTGCAGCATGTCTGCCAGCGCTGGCAACTGTTCCTGAATATTCTCTAACAAAAGCCGTAATGAGATCGCATGGGCGCCCTGGTAGGTTTCAAACTCTCGTACCACAGCGATGAGCGACTGCGCAGGATGTGAAGAGAGCCAGGCGTCGGCGATGGGCCCAGATAGCTGAATGCAAAGTCTATCGGCAGCGGTAATGTCGTACTCACCGTGGCTGTCGCAGATACGCTGAGCGAGCGGTGTTGGAACACCCCACTTGGCGGCGAGCCAAGCGCCTACTTGAGAGTGGTCGCAGCCAAAAAGGCGCTGTTCTGATTCGGATAACTGTCGATGAGAGAGTGCGTATTCAGCATATAACTCATTGCTTTCTTTCGGGTATGTCGCCCTTAAGGCCATGATGCCAATGTCTTGTAGTAAGGCGGCAGTGAAAACGGGCCCCGCCATGTCCGGGCAAAGCTGTATGGCAAGGTGCCGTGCTGCTAACGAGGCAATGATAGAGCGCATCCATACCCGCTGATAATGGGCGTCAATACCTCTGTTTTGAAGCAGGCTGAAGCTCATTACCGCTGCCAGCGTGGTGTCTAACCCCAAACGAGCCGTTGCTTCTTGGCACGCATTTACCTTTATATGGCTACGTGAGAAAAAGGCGCTATTGGCTAGGGTAATGATACGTATGCTCAAGGCGGGGTCACGCTCGATAGCATTGGCGTAGTCGTTTACCGACGGATGCTCAGTACGCGCCAATTTTAAAACGTTAACGGCGACAGCAGGGAGGGTAGGTAAGTTTGGACACTTGAGTAGATCGGCTATCAAAAATGACGGTAATTCTGTCGTTAAGACCAGGTCTTGCGAATTATCCCTTGCCTGGATGGCCTGCATTATTCTCTCCTTACTTACGCGTATTTAGCTTGCAGCAGCCTTGAGCCATCCATGGCAATTTCGTATTGGGCAGTATTCAGTCGTTTGTATTAAACCACTTTAGGTGATTCGTCTGCTAAATACTCGCGTTGAATGCCAATTTTTTTACAGCTCAAAGTTCAAAAAATACGCCAAACCGAGATGTTATGTAAGATATTTCTCAGAATCAGGTAAGAAGCTGGCTATTCGTCGTCCGGCTCGCTGTGCGACTAAAGAGTATAGAGAGGACCCTTTTTTTATCTCAATTCAACTACCATACTAGTCATATCAGTTCCTGGCGCTAATCGTCTCGGGCTTCTCTAATTAGGATCAGGTGCAATGCACACGACATTACAAACGCTATGGCAGGAAACCCACGAAGGGGAATCAGTTCGCCAACGGCTATTTCATGTGCTGAGGCAGTCGATTATTCAGATGGTGCTGGCGCCGGGGCAGGCGCTATCAGAAAAGGAGCTTGCTGACACCTTTTCGGTGAGCCGTCAGCCAGTGCGGGAAGCTTTTATAAGACTCTCTGAGGCTGGGCTGGTGGAGGTGAAACCTCAGCGCGGCACCTATGTAGTCAGGATATCCCAGCGGGCAGTGCTCGAGGCGCGCTTTGTACGTGAAGCGGTTGAGGTAGCCGTTGTAAGGCTGGCGGCCGAAAAAGGCCTTGATCCAGCAGTGCTGACAGATTTGCACGATCTGTTAGCGCGGCAGCGTCGCTGTATTGAGCCTAATGATAACGATCGCTTTTACCGTCTTGATGAAGCCTTCCACCGCACGCTTTCACTGGGGGTAGAGCAGCACGCCGCCTGGAAAGTCATCGAAGAAGTCCGTGCTCAACTTGACCGGGTACGCTACCTCAGTGTGCCTCATAGCACCCCGCTGGAACGGCTTGTGAGCCAGCATGCCAGCATCGTTGCTGCCATTGAGTCACGAGACACCCAGCAAGCTGAAGAAGCGATGTCGCTGCATTTGCGTGAAATTTTGGTCTCTATGCCCGACTTGGTTCGTCGTTTCCCCGCGATGTTTGATGGAAAAGCAGCGTTCGAAGAACAAGAAAACCCAGCTCTTAAGCAGGAGACGATCTAATGAAGATTGAGCAGGCTTATACCATTGTGACCTCGCCGGGGCGCAATTTTGTGACGCTGAAGATTGTGACCGACCAGGGTGAATACGGCATTGGCGATGCAACGCTCAATGGTCGTGAATTGGCTGTGGTGGCGTATCTAGAGGAGCACGTCATTCCGACGTTAATCGGGCGCGATCCTCAGCGTATTGAAGATATCTGGCACTACCTTTACCGCGGCGCTTACTGGCGGCGTGGGCCTGTCACCATGAGTGCGATCGCCGCCGTAGACATGGCACTTTGGGATATTAAGGCGAAGCTTGCGGGCATGCCGCTGTATCAATTGTTGGGTGGTAAAAGCCGTGATCGGGTGATGGTGTATGGCCATGCAACGGGGCGAGATATTGAGGCGTGCCTGGAAGAGGTCGCCCGTCACGTGGATGAGGGCTATAAAGCCGTGCGCGTTCAAGCCGGTGTGCCAGGTATTGCCAGTATTTATGGTGTCGCCAAAAAAGAGGGCGAGCCCTACGAACCTGCAGATTCTGATTTGCCTGCAGAGCATGTGTGGAGTACCAGTAAATACTTAAACCATGTGCCTAAATTATTTGCCGCCGTACGTGAGCGCTTCGGCGATGATTTGCACGTGCTACACGATGTTCATCATCGTCTGACGCCCATTGAGGCTGCTCGCTTAGGTAAAGAAGTGGAGCCCTACCATCTCTTTTGGCTCGAAGACTGCGTACCGGCTGAGAATCAGGAGGCGTTTGGCCTTATCCGCCAGCACACCACCACGCCGCTGGCCGTAGGCGAAGTCTTTAACAGCCTTTTTGATGCCAAAGCGCTGATTGAAAACCAATGGATCGACTATATACGCGCCACTCTGACTCACGCCGGTGGGATTACCCATGTACGCCGAATCGCCGATTTAGCCGGGCTTTATCACGTGCGTACCGGCTTCCATGGGCCAACGGATCTTTCACCGGTTTGCCTGGGGGCGGCGATTCATTTTGATACCTGGGTACCCAACTTTGGTATCCAGGAATACATGCCGCATTCCAGCGCAACTGACGAAGTCTTCCCCCACGATTATCGCTTTGAAGATGGGCATTTCATCGTCGGTGAAAAGCCGGGGCACGGCGTTGATATCGACGAAAAGCTAGCCAAGCAATACCCCTATAAACGCGCCAGCCTGCCGGTGAACCGGTTAGAAGACGGCACCTTGTGGCACTGGTGAAGGAGTTCATCTAAATGCAAGCATTTCAAGTAAAGGCGCCCCATGACTACCAGGTCGCAGAAGTCGATCCGCCCAAGGTGGCTGCTGGTGAAGCACTGGTACGCGTAGCATTTGCCGGTATCTGCGGCTCGGATATGCACATTATCCATGGCGACAATGCCTTTGTGCGCTTTCCGCGCATCACCGGGCATGAGTTCGCCGGGGTAGTGGAGGCGGTAGGGGAAGGCGTGGCTGAGGTATTCGTCGGGGATCGCGTGTGCATTGATCCTGTTATCAGCTGTGGTCAGTGCTATCCCTGCCGGATTGGCCGTCCCAACGTGTGCAGTTCGCTTGAAGTGATCGGCGTGCATCGCGATGGTGGTTTTGAAGAGTTTGTGGCCGTCCCCGCGGCTAACGTGCATCAGCTACCTGATCATATCGGACTCGATGCTGCTGCCTTAGTTGAGCCCTACACCATTGCCGCCAACGTGCTTGATCGTATGCAGCCGCACCCTGGTGACCGGCTAATGATTCTGGGCGCCGGCGTTATTGGCCTTACGATCCTGCAGATGGCTCTGGCCAAGGGGATTGAAGAGGTCATCGTCACTGACGTTATTAATGAACGATTAGCGGCGGCAAAACAGCTTGGGGCAGCGCAGGTATTTAATAGCCGCGAGCAGGATGTCGAAAAAGAAGTGCTTGCCTTGACCCAGGGTGAAGGCGTGCCACTAATCGCCGATGCGGCCTGTGTGCCAGCGCTGCTACCGCAAATGCTGCGTTTAGCGTCGCCAGCAGGGCGCATTGGTCTGCTGGGCTTTAGCGTTCAGCCCAGCGAGCTCGTACAGCTAGAGGTGATCAAGAAAGAACTGACCCTGGTGGGGTCGCGACTTAACAACCGCAAGTTTCCGGAGGTGCTTAAGCTCATGGCAAGTGGGCAGTTGGATCCGTTGGCGTTAGTTAGCCATCGGTTGCCGCTAAGCGACATGCCCAGCGCTATCGACATGCTGGATCACCGACCAGAAGAGGCCCGTAAGGTGCTGATTCAAATTAGTGCTTGAGGGATGCGATACCAACCCACGCCAACCCACGCGCAATTAATAGCTGCAATTAACAACTAACAACACCCGTGTGCAGGAGAAAGACAATGATTAAACAACTTATCACCAGCGCTGTTCTTGGGGCCGCCATGCTAGGCAGCCACTCACTAATGGCGGCAGACTTTACTCTGCGTTTTGGCCATTTAGCCAATGAGCAGAACATTTGGCACCAGGCCGCCGAGAAATTTAAAGAGGAGGTCGAAGCAAACTCTGACGGGCAGATCGAGGTACGCCTCTACCCTAGTGAGCAGCTTGGTAACGAGATGGACGTGATCAATAGTATCCAGTTGGGCACAGCGGATATGACGATCACCGGCGAAAGCTTACAGAACTGGGCACCAAAAGCCGCGATGATGGCGGTACCGTATGCCTTTAGAGATTCCGAACATCTCCATTCCGCCGTTAACGGCGATATTGGTGCTGAGATTGAAGCGCAAATCACTGAACGCACTAATCTGGTACCTCTGGCGTGGTTTGAGCGTGGCCCCCGGGAACTGACTTCCAATCGTCCTATCCGTACGCCTGATGAGCTGGATGGGTTACGTCTTCGCGTGCCCAACGTTCCGCTGTTCGTTGATACATGGCAGGCAATGGGGGCACGTCCAACCCCAATGGCATTTAGCGAAGTGTTCACTGCGCTGCAGCAAAATACCCTGGAAGGTCAAGAGAACCCGCTTAGTCTGATCGAAAGCGCCAGCTTCAATGAGGTACAGGACTACGTCAACATGACCGGCCATGTGCGCAGCTGGATCTACGTGGTGATTGGTCGTAACCAGTTGGAAAGTATGCCGGAAGAACTTCAGCAGGTGGTGCGAGACGCTGCTCAAACGATGCAGGAGTATCAAGCCGAGCTTTTCGTTGATGACCAAGCACGTCTTGAGCAAGCGCTACAGGAGCGTGGCATGGAGTTCGTGGAAGTCGATGTCGATGCGTTCGCAGAGAAAGCTCGGCCCGCCGTGCTTGAGGCCTTAACCGAAGAGCAGCGTGAGCTCTTCGACGCTATCCAAGATTTGTAAGGTTGTATTGGAAGCGAACTGATAATGGTGATGGGCTAGCATCTTGCTGGCCTATCTTCTAACTGCACACGCAGCTTGCCCATTAAGGATACGGTTATGAACTCGGATCACAAAACGCTTGAAGAGCATGCGTTGGAGAGTCTGGATTCAATGTCGGCGGTGCCTAAGCTAGCAGGCCCCATAGGGCGCGTGATTGGCTGGGTGGATAAGTGCTTTCTAACCTTGGCCGTTGTGGCGCTGGTTGCCATAGCCGCCACGGTGCTGCTGCAAATTTGTTCTCGGCTGTTTTTGCCGTTTTCGATAGCCTGGACCGAAGAACTCTCGCGTTATCTGTTTATTTATATGGTGGCACTATCTGTTGGTGTAGTGCTGCGACAGAACCGAAACATCAGCGTTGAGCTTTTCCATCATCTGCTGGGGCCGCGCATACAGGCAGCCTTTCAAGCGTTGATCTGTGTGCTGATTGGCCTGTTTGCCTTTCTGGTGCTGCCTTACGCTTGGCAGTATGCGCAAAACGGCGCTTGGCAAACCTCGCCAACGCTGCATGTTCCCATGCTGTATATCTTTTTCTCAACGGTAGTCACCTTTGCGCTTCTCCTGGTTTACAGCTTGCTGGGGTGTCTTGAGGGAATTATCGCAATGTGTCGCTCCTCTGCCTCCCATCAGGAGTCGTAAGCATGGAAGTTATTATCCTCTTTAGCGTTTTCTTGGTTTTGCTCTTGGTGGGAATGCCCATTGCGTTTGCGCTGGGTTTAGCCTCGCTCTCTTATCTGCTGCTTGAAGGCATTTCATTAACCATCGTGCCGCAGCGTATGTATGCGGGTATCGATACCTTCGTGCTGCTGTGTATTCCCGGTTTTGTGCTGGCCGGCAATTTAATGAATGTGGGTAATATAACTGATCATATTGTGCGTTTCTCCAACGCTCTGCTAGGCCATATTCGCGGCGGACTTGGCTTGGCCAATGTGGCAGGGTCGATGATTTTCGGTGGTATTTCCGGCACGGCGGTTGCGGATTCAGCCAGCATCGGTTCGGTGATGATTCCCGGTATGGCTCGCTCAGGCTATGACAAGCCGTTTGCCGCTGCAGTTACCGCCGCCTCGTCAACCGTTGGGCCGATTATACCGCCCAGCGTGCCGATGATTATCGCCGGTTCGCTTAGCGGTATTTCGGTCGGGCGGATGTTCCTGGCAGGTGCAGTGCCGGGGCTTTTAATGGGCCTCGCCATGATGATTACGGTGTACATTCTGGCCGTTCGGCGTGGGTATCCCAAAGAGCAACGGGTACCGTTTTTGCGGTTGCTGCGCGAAGCCAAAACGGCCTTCTGGGCACTGCTGATGACCGTGATTATTCTCTACGGCATTATTGGCGGGTTTTTTACCCCTACCGAAGCCTCTATTGTGGCTTGTCTCTATGCCTTGGTCGTCGGCATGTATGTGTATAAAGGCCTGTCATGGAAAAAGCTTCCGGCGATTTTGTCAGACACCGTATTAACCTCTTCGGCATTACTGCTGATGGTGGGGTTAGCCAACCTGTTTGGCTGGATACTCACCAGTGAGCAGATCCCTCAGATGGTAGCCTCACTGATTCTCTCCATTAGTGATAACCCGCTCATTGTTTTACTCATCCTTAATCTGATTCTTTTGTTTGTTGGCGCTTTTATGGAGACCATTGCCGCGCTGATTATTCTTTTCCCGGCCTTGGTGGGAGTAGCGACTGGCGTGGGTGTCGATCCGGTTCATTTTGCGGTAATCGCGGTGTTGAACCTGATGATTGGGCTGACAACACCACCGGTGGGGGTGTGCCTATTCGTGGTGGCGGGGATTGGCAAACTACCTATGTTGACGGTGGCAAGAGCCATCGTACCCTTTTTGCTATGCAACTTGGCGGTGCTGTTGTTGGTGACTTATGTCCCCGCGATTTCGCTTTGGCTGCCTAACTTGCTAATGGGAGAGTAATTAATGATAGCTCCACAGCGTATTGAAGCAATGCCAAAAAGCGGTCGGATCGGGGTTGTCCATCTGGGGTTAGGCGCTTTTCATCGCGCGCACCAAGCGGTCTATTTAGAGCGTTATCGCCAACGCAGTGGCGATGGTGAGTGGGGCGTCTGCAGCGCGAATTTACGCTCTAGCGTTGGTCTAGTCGACGGCTTACGTGCGGCAGGGCAGCGCTATCATGTAGCGGAGTACGCCGATAGTGACAGCATCACGCTGCGCGAAATAGGCGTGATTGAAGAAGCGCTATTCTCGGGCCGTGATGGTGCGGACGAAGGTATGGATAGCTGGGGTCGGGACCGGGAGGCGCTACTGGCGCGAATGGCGTCTGCGGATACCCGTGTTGTTACATTAACAGTCACTGAGAAGGGCTACTTTTTAAACCCTGCCAGCGGTGAGTTAAGAGCCGATGACCCCATGATCATCGGTGATATAGCTTCGCCCCAACAGCCGCGTACCGCCCCAGGACTATTGGTGGAGGCGTTGGCTCGACGGCATGAAGCAGGCATTGCCCCGTTTACGGTGCTTTCTTGCGACAACATGCCGGATAACGGCAAGCGAACCCGCCAAGCGGTGATCCAGCTGGCCGAGCAGCGTGCCCCCGCGCTGGCTCGCTGGATCGCCAATGAAGTGGCGTTTCCCTGCAGCATGGTGGATCGCATCGTCCCTGCGATGACCGACGACGACTTTGAGCGCTTAGCGGCATTGGGCGTTACCGATCCACACGCCGTGGTATGCGAAGCGTTCACGCAGTGGGTGGTTGAAGATAGCTTCCCCCAGGGGCGACCCGGCTGGGAAGCTGAGGGGGTTGAGATGGTGGCAGATGTGGCGCCGTTTGAAACCATGAAGCTGCGCATGCTCAATGGCAGCCACTCTTTGCTTGCCTATCTTGGCGCGCTTGCAGGTATCGAAACGGTTTATGACGGCATTAATCACGTCGAGCTTCGGGCGCTATTGCGCCGATATATGCTTGAAGAAGCGGCACCTACACTTGAGATGCCCGAGGGAATCGATTTAGACGCTTATGCTGACTCGCTGCTGGCACGCTTTGCCAATGACAGTTTGCGTCATCGTCTGCAGCAGATCGCGATGGATGGCAGCCAAAAGCTCCCGCAGCGCTGGCTCTCTGGTGCGCTCAAACGTAGCGCCGCTGGTCTATCCTCGCCCTGTGTGGCATTGGGGATGGCGGCCTGGATTCGCTACACCACGGGCGAAGATTTATTGGGGAATCGCTACACCGTCGATGACCCGTTAGCCAAACGCTTTGCTGATTTACACCATACCCATAGCTCCGATCCCAGCGCTCTGGTGGCGGCCTATTTAGCCATGGACGATGTCGTGCCTTATGCATTGGTAGCGGATAAGGCTTTTGCTCAGTCCGTACTAACGGCATATCAAATGCTGAACCAAGCCGGATTGGACGGGGCGCTCGCGGCACTTGAGCGCAACTAATAAAAGGAGATCACCATGGAGCATACCTGGCGCTGGTTTGGCCCTAATGATGCTATTCGGCTGAAAGAAATTCGCCAGACAGGCGCAACCGGTATCGTCACGGCACTGCATGAGGTGCCCAATGACCAGGTTTGGCCGGTTGAGGCAATCCGAGAGCGTCGGCGGATGATTGAAGCGGCTGGTCTGACATGGTCGGTGGTAGAGAGCGTGCCGGTACATGAGTCGATTAAAAAAGGATTGCCGGCGCGAGATGCCCTGATTGCAACCTACTGCCAGACACTGCGCAACCTTGCGGCTTGCGGTATCGACACCGTTTGCTACAACTTTATGCCGGTGCTGGACTGGACGCGTACCGACCTGACCTATGAACTGCCCGATGGCGCTTTGGCCCTACGTTTTGATCAGGTGGCGTTTGCCGCCTTTGATCTTTATCTGCTGCAGCGGCCAGGGGCTGAGAAAGAGTACCGCGCCGAGGAGAAAGCCCAGGCACGCCGCTATCTGGACGTAATGGATAGCGCAGGGCGCGACAAATTAGTCAATACACTGATCGCTGGACTACCGGGTGCCGAAGAGCACTACACCCTTGAGCAGTTTCGCGCTGTATTGGAAGAGTACGCTGATATTGATGCCGCTCGGCTGCGAGAAAACCTTGGCTACTTTCTGCAGGCGGTGATTCCGGTGGCAGAAGAGGTGGGCATCCGTATGGCCATCCATCCGGATGACCCTCCGCGGCCGCTACTGGGCCTGCCTCGAGTGGTTTCGACTTGCGAGGATGCCCAGTGGATTATCGATTGCATACCCAGCCCAGCCAATGGCTTGACGCTTTGCACAGGCTCTTACGGCGTTCGTGAAGACAATGATTTGGTGGCTATGACTCGCCACTTTGCCCCGCATATTCACTTTATTCATCTGCGCGCCACCCAGCGTGAAGCGGATGCGCTCTCGTTCCACGAGTCCCCTCACTTGGCAGGTGATGTGGATATGGTAGGTGTTATTCAAGCGCTGGTTGAAGAGGAGCGCAGACGCGAAAGAGAGGGTGGGGCACGTTTACCGCTGCGTCCGGATCACGGCCACCAACTTCTGGATGACCAACAGCGCAGTACGGCACCCGGCTACCCGCTTTACGGTCGTATGCGCGGCCTAGCCGAACTACGCGGTGTGGAGCTTGCAGTGCGACAGCAAACTGACCGATAACCCATTACCCTTCAACCTATATTACTCATCAACCTACATTACTCCTCAATATAGGAAAGCCCTGCTGGCTAATGTCTCAGCAGGGCTTTTTGGTGGCGCTAGCGGCTAACGATTAGCGAGGTGCAGCGGGCGCTTCAGCGTTCGTGAGAGTCGGTTCGGGCACTTGCTCCATACGCTTGCGCTCTTGGTCAAGAATTGCCAGTGCCTGGGTAGAAGTCACGCGCGAGGCGGGCGTCACTAGGCTTACAATCACACCCGCTACCAGCGCTACTAGCACAGCGGGGATGCTTGGGTTACCCCAGAAGGCTGTCCAGTCGCTATTGGCAATAATCGTTAAGGAGGTCACCGAGGCGCAAATTAATGTGGCGATGGCACCCTGCCAGTTATAACGTGACCAGAAACGGCCCAGCATGGCACTCACAAATAGTCCTGAAAGAATCGTTGAGATCATACGGGTGATGTAGGTGATGACATTGTCTGAGGCCAGGGCGAACAGCAGCGCCAGACCAATGGTTGCCACTAGCGCAATACGCGAGAAGCGCACTACATTTCGCGCTGAAGGCGTGCGGCCCGTTGCCAGCACATATAGATCGCGAATCAGCGTGGAAACACCGGCAATGGCATCGGAGCTCGCGCTAGACATCGTGGCGGAAAGACCCGCGACCAATAGCAGTAGCCCTAATCCTAGGGGCATGATTTCAGTGGCCAGGAAAGGGAAGGCAAAGTTGCTATTTTCAAGCCCAGGGTTAAGGGCGTGGGTGGCCATACCAATAATCGCGGGAATGATCGAAAAACCCAGGTAAAGAACGCCGGTGATTAAGAACGAGCGGCGTACCGATTTGACTGATTTGCCTGAATAGATGCGTTGACGAAAGGAGGGTGTAGCAAGCACGCCAATGGCAATCACGGCAGCCAGTGACAGCGCTGGCAACGCACCAATTTGATCAATACCTAGAAAGCTAGTGGCCCCTGCATCCATACCAGCCGTAAGGCCTGAGAAGCCGCCAACCTCGATCAGTGCCAATATTGCCATCAAGATAAAACCCGCGAACAGCACGACTGCTTGAATGGTGTCAGTCCAGATAACCGCAAAATAACCCCCTACCACGCAGTAAATGCCGAAGCCTAACGCCACCAGAATACGCGCGGTGGTTAGATCGATATCCGCCATCCAGGAGAGATAGAGACCACCGCCAAGAATATGCGCGCCCAACCAGCCTATACAGGCGATATAGATAAGTAGCGCGACCACATTACGTACCAGCCGATTCGCACCGACGTAATAGGCGAGTTCCTCACTCATGGTCATAAAGCGAAGTTTACGTACGGGAGCAAAACAGACCGCGAGCAGTAAAATGCCCACGGCACCCCCAAGCCCGTATAAGGCACCCGCCCAACCGTTGGCGTAACCGAACCCAACGGCGCCCATGCTGGAGCCGGTGCCCACCATGGTCGCCACCGTAGTCCCCACGGTAAGAAATAGCGGTACGCTTCGCCCGCCGAGTAGGAAGTCGTCGCCGCTGCCCCGTTTGTGTCTTGAAATCCACCAGCCAAACACAATCATGGCGACAATGTAGAGCACGAAGGTAATAAGGAATAGTTGGCTGTTCATGTTAACCTCTTATCGTTGTTTATCCGGCCGTTGCCGCGGCCGAAGGTAGGCAATGGAAGCGATTACCGTGGAGCTTTTTATCCTAATCACGCGGTAATCTGGCGCTGCGCCCTTGCCGGGGTGCGGCGCTTTTTTTGGTATTTAAAGTTGAGTGTTTAGACGCGATCAGCGCGGAAGCACTTCACGTCAACCTCGACTTTGCAATCCACCACCAGGTCTTGAACGCTGCAGATGCGTGCCGGTGGGTTGTCACCAAAGACCTCCTTAAACACCTTGTTGAACGAGGTGAAATAGCGCGCATCGGTGAGCACGGTGGTGACATGTACGACGTCTTCAACGCCGAAACCTGCTTCTTGCATGATGGCCAGGCAGTTATCGAAGGCGAGGCGGGTCTGCTCAACAATGCCGCCTTCAACGACTTCGCCGTCGGTCATTGGTGTTTGTCCGGAGACGTATAGCCAGCCACCTGCCTCTACGGCGCGGGCAAAGGGCAGCTTCTGACCGCCGGTGCCTACGCCGCCTTCCGTGCCGTATCGAGTAATGCTCATGGTGTTTGCTCCTGGTTGGGTTGAAAGGTGGGGATCGATTGAGAAATGCGCTCTGTTCTGCGCAGCATTCTGCCAGCGCGTTGGTCTGAAATTGCGCCTTGGTGATAGGCGATTTTGCCGTTCACTATGACCATTTCGATGCCTTTAGCGGCCGCGATGGGGGTCTCGTAATTGGCCGTATCTTCAAGAGTCGTGAGATCAAAAAGGGTGAGGTCTGCGTAGGCGCCTATGCGGATCACTCCGCGATCCGTTAAGCCGAAATTAGCTGCTGAAAGGCTGGTCATTTTGCGCACTGCTTCTGCCAGTGACATTAGCTTTAAATCGCGGCTGTAGTGGGCCAGCACACGCGGAAATGCACCCCAAAGGCGTGGGTGAGGGTGCGGATCGTTCGGTAATCCATCGGAACCGATCATGGAGAGCGGATGCGCTAACACTTGCTGCATATCCGTTTCACTCATGTTGTGGTAAACCGCCCCCGCCGGCTGTAGCTGCTTGGCCGCATCTAACAGTGATACCCCCCATTCGGCGGCGATCTCTTTTAATGGGCGACGCGCCTGCTCTGGGTGCGTTGTCGACCAAGTAATGGTGATCTCAATCTCATCCGTGACCTGGCCCAGATCGAGAGTGGAGGAGCCTGCGGTGTAGGGGTAGCAGTCGCAGTGGGCATGCTGGTACTGGGCGGCAGACTCCAATTTACTCAGCGCTTTACCAGCGCCTCCCCAATTGCCCGCGCCTGCGCATTTGAGGTGCGAGATCACCAGAGGCACCTGACCATTGCGAGCGGTGGAAAATGCTTCGTCCATGGCCTCCAGCAGGCCCGCAAACTCATCTCGAAGATGGGTGGTATATACGCCGCCTGATTTCCCAACGGCGGCCACCAGTGGGGCCATTTCGGTGGTCGGCGCGTGTATCGCGTTGCGATAGGCAAGCCCTGAGCTAAGCCCTAGGGCTCCCTCATCCAGCGCTTGGCTTAGCAGCACCTCCATTTGTGCAATTTCTTCAGCAGTGGCAGGCCGGGCAAAGCTGTCCATCACCTGGCTGCGCAGACTGGTATGCCCCACCAAGGCGGCGACGTTGATACTTGGCGCAGCGGCGTCTACGGCGTTGGCATAGGCGCTGAAGCTTGGGTAGCGAAAGTCTTCTAGCTTGCCCAGTAAATTCATGGGATCGGGTACTTCGCGAGTGAGTGTCACGGGGCTCGCACTGATCCCACAGTTACCCACCACCACCGTCGTTATCCCTTGTGTCAGCTTCGGCAGCATCTCGGGAGTACGAATGACATTGGTGTCGTCGTGAGTGTGGACATCGATAAAACCAGGGGCCAGATGGCGCTCTTGGGCGTCAATAATGGTGGTGGCGGTGGCGTAGGGCATGTCTCCGATGGCGCAGATACGCTCGCCTTGAATAGCTACATCGGCACGAAAATGAGCTGCGCCGGAGCCATCCAGTACGTTGGCGTTACGAATCAGCAGGTCGTAAACCATCTTAATCTCCTAGTGGCTGGCGGTTGTCGCCACCGCGATGGTCATCGAGGCTAAGCTTGAGACGACGCAATTTAGTTCGTGAACGCTCACGGTGACGCATGGCAAGTTCAAGTGCTAACACATCGATGACCGCCAGCATGGCGTAGCGGGAAGCTGAAGGGTGATAGATGAAGTCCGTTTCCCGAGAGGTAATCGGGAGCACAATGTCGGATGTATCGGCTAAAGGAGAATTCAGGGCGGTGATGGCAATCACTTTTGCGCCGTACTGCCTGGCAATTTGTGCAGACTCCACCATCTCCGGGGTGTAGCCAGTGACAGATAGCACGACGACTACGTCATTCGGCTCTAGGGTTGACGCTACCATGCGGGGCAATAGTGCTTGAGGGTAAGCGCAGATCGCATAGCCAAGACGGACTAAACGGAATTGAAACTCTTGGCAGAGAATGCTGGAACCGCCCCCTGCGCCAAATACCAATATCTGACGCGCTTTATCCAGCTGTTCGACCGCGCCTGCCACATCGGCCTGGGCGAGTAGGTCGCGGTTAAGCGCGAGGGTTTGTGTGGCTATGTCATACACCACGCTTGAGCTGTCTTCGGGTGTCGCTTCTTGTATAAAGCGGCGACCTGCTGCTAAAGCGCGTGTTAAGCGCGTTTTTAAGTCGCGCACATTAGTGCAGCCGATAGCGCGTGCAAATCGGGTGACACTGGCATCACTTACCCCCGCGCGCTTGGCGATGTCACCGATGCTTGCTTCGGTGACAAACTCGATGTCAGCAAATATCAGCTCGGCGACTTTTTTTTCAGCTTCACGCAAGGCAGCAAAGTCAGTAGTAATACGTGACAAGATGTCGATTTCCTGGCTCACCGTGGACTCCTAATGGTTGCCTGATTTAAAAAGTATGTTAGTTTCTAACCTTAAGTCAATAGTTGTGAAAGTATCTAACATTGATGCTTTATTAAAATGAGGATATGGGCGTATGCAGACAATGGCGTTAGCGATGGATAAAGGCGGTGAGGAATTGGGATCAAACCTTCTATCAGGTGTCAGCCTACCCGCTGCCGTGGTGCATGAAGGCCCACTGGCTCATAACGTAGAGTGGATGCAGCGCTTCGCAGAGGCTCACGGTGCTCGCTTGGCGCCCCATGGCAAAACCACCATGACGCCCGCGCTTTTCCATCGACAGCTCCAGGCAGGTGCGTGGGGTATCACACTTGCCACTGCGCCCCAGTGTCGTGCTGCTTTCGCCAATGGCGTTACCCGAATATTGATGGCGAACCAACTGGTGGGTCAGGCAAATATGGCCATTATCGCCTGTCTGATCGAACAGGGCGCTGCGTTTTACTGTGTGGTCGATAGCCATGAGAACGCACGCCAACTCGGGTGTTTTTTTGCTGAGCGGGGCTTGACGTTATCGGTGCTTATTGAGATAGGCGTGGAGGGTGGCCGCTGTGGCTGCCGCAATCAGCAGCAAATTCTTTCGCTGGCGGAGGCGATTGCTAATGAGCCAGCACTTTCTCTGGTGGGCCTGGAGGGCTATGAGGGTGTGGTTCACGGGGATAATCCCGAATCTGGTATTCGTAACTATGCTAAATACCTGGTGGATGCTGCCGTAGAGCTTGAAGCTGCTGGACGCTTTGCTGAAGAGAACCCGATTGTCACCGCGTCAGGTTCCGCCTGGTATGACGTGATTGCGGAGGCCTTTCAGGGCGCACCGCTTCAGGGGAGATTTACCCCCGTGCTACGCCCAGGTTGCTACATTGTCCACGACCATGGGCTTTATCGTGAAGCGCAATCAGCGGTATTAGGCCGCCGGCCAGATTTGCAGCAGGGGCTTGAGCCTGCCCTGGAAGTTTTTGCCCAGGTGCAGTCGCTTCCCGAACCTGGACTTGCCATTGTGGCGTTAGGTAAGCGTGATATCGGTCATGACCAGCTACCTATTGCCCTGCGTCGGTTCCGGGAAGCCGGTGAGCCCTCTCAGTCAATGTCAGTTGCTGGCTGGGAGGTGACAAAAATTATGGATCAGCACACCTTTGTGCGCCTTCCGGAAGGAGCTCAAGATGTCGAGGTCGGTGATATTGTCGCGTTTGGCGCCTCTCATCCCTGTTTAACCTTCGATAAATGGCGCCAGATACTGTTAGTGGATGATCAACTAAACGTTAAAGAGCGTATGGCGACCTACTTTTAAAGGTGTCTGCAGTGTTGCCCGTCGCGGCGCCATCATTACGCCGTCGCTTGTACAGTTAAGCGTGCAATAGCAGCGGGTAATTCATGGGCGTGATGGATGCCAATGGCACCTTCGGGGGTGATTTCCTCATTAGGGAAGTGGTTGAGGTGAATCACGTGCATGCCCGCCGCTAGCCCTGCTTCCACACCCACAGCCGCATCATCAATCACCACGCACTGCTGAGGAGCGTAGCTCATAGCGGCGGCAGCCTTACGATACAGCTCGGGGTCGGGTTTCCAGACGTTGAGGGTATAGGCGCTAAAGAGCTTGTCGGCAAAGTGATGGCCTAACTCGGTGCTTTCCAGCGCACAGCGAATTTTGCGCTCGGGGCCATTAGACACCACGGCCTTGGGGTGGCTGCTTAAGTGGTCAAGAGCAGCAGCCATGCCCGGTATTGCCACAAGCTCGGCCCGCATACGGGCTTCCATGCGCGCCCGCATACCCGCCTCAAGCTGAGAGAACTGGCCTTCTGCCAACGCCTGGAAACGCTTTTCCAGCGTTTGGACGATGGTCTGGAAGCGTACCCCGCGAAACTCATCCATATACTGCCGTGCTGTGAAGGGTAAGCCGAACTCGGGAAGGATTTCGGCCATCACCTCGGCAAGCAGTATTTCGCTATCCACCAGGGTGCCATCGCAATCGAACAGTAAGCACAGGGGCGTGGAAGGAGGCGTGGCAGGCTTCATTGATAGGTTTCCTCGTTGACTAAGCTAATTGGCCGCTCGCCCTGGAGTGCTAGACGAATATTATCCACCGCCCGTTGGGCCATGGCGTCGCGGGTTTCATGGGTAGCAGAGCCGATATGCGGCAGGGCGACCACATTGGGCATCTTCGTCAGCGGTGACGCAGCGCGTAGTGGCTCCTGCTCAAATACATCCAGCCCGGCTGCTTGAATAACGCCGTTTTCCAAGGCGTCTATTAAAGCGCTTTCATCGACGACTTTGCCTCGGGCGATATTGATAAAAATGCCTGAAGGCTTCATCAGCGCGAACTCTTGGGCACCGATCAAGCGTTCGGTTTCGGCGGTAAGCGGCACAGTGACACAGACGAAATCGGCCTCGGCCAACAGTTCGTTGAGTTCGCGGCGCTGCGCGCCAAGTTCACTCTCTAAATCGGGCTTGGGTGAAGCGTTGGAGTAGAGCAATTGCATACCAAAGCCCAGGGCTCCGCGCCTGGCAACGGCTTGGCCAATGCGTCCAAAACCCACCATGCCCAAGGTTTTGCCATGTACATCGCTGCCAAACAGTGCGGGGCCAATGCTGGCTTGCCATTTGTCCGCTTTGATCCACTCGGCTAGTTCAACCACTCGGCGCGCCGCGGCCATGATCAACGCAAAGCCGGTGTCGGCGGTGGTTTCGGTAAGCACATCAGGTGTATTGCACAGCATAATGCCGCGCTTCGTAAGTGCATCAACAGGGATGTTGTCGTAACCAACAGAGATGGTCGCGATGACTTTCAAGTTGGGTGCTGCGTCCAGCAACTGGGGGGTAATGGCTAAGCCAGAGCCGATGATGCCGTGCGCCTCCGCTAATAGAGCGCGATTTTCAGTGGCATCAAGCGCAGTGGCTTGCGGCAACACATCCACTTCAAACAAATCGCTAAGTTCAGCCTGTTGAGCGTCGCTGAGTCGTCCTTGAATCACTAGACGTTTTTTCATTGTTATCTCCATGGTGAAAAGCCTGTTATATAAAAGTAGTGTGTGGCGATTAGCCAATGGGCTGGTCGACTTCAAGCGCTAATAGCTGCTCGCGATTAGGCAAACCTTCCATATCACCCACTACCTGGATGGCTTGGGCGCCAATGAGGTTGCCGCGTTGGGCGGCTTGATGCGCCGTCCTTCCGTCAAGCAGGGCGCTAATGACACCGACGGCGAAGCCATCGCCTGCGCCTACGGTATCCACCACCCCAGCAACGTGGCAACCGGCCACCGTAAAGCTCTCTTCTTGCCCATCCAGGTTGCCACGGTAATAGCTACCTTCAGGGCCCAGCTTGATGATCACAGCCGAGGCACCTTGATCCAGATAATAGCCTGCTATGTCGTAAGGCGTCTTCTGCCCGGTGAGAAGCTGGCCCTCTGAAAGCCCAGGTAACACCCAATCGGCGCGACCTGCGAGTTCATTAAGGGTCGACCGCATAACGTTTTCGCTGGGCCAAAGTGACGGCCGTAAATTGGGGTCAAAGGAAATACTAGCGCCGTGGGCGCGGGACTCTTCCATCAAATGATGGCTAAGCTGGCGGGCGCTTTCAGATAACGCTGGGGTAATGCCCGTCGCGTGAAGGTGGTTAAGCGCCTGAAAGTCGACATTCCGGGCGTCGTCAATAGTGAGATGGCTGGCGGCACTGCCACGTCTGAAATACTCTACTCGCGGGTCGTCGCCATTCTGGGCACGCTCTTTAAAGAGCAGCCCGGTGGGGTGCTGTGCATCGGCACGAATATAGCGATCATCGATACCTTCCGCTGTTAATGCGGCCTGAATAAACCCTCCAAAGCTATCGGTTCCCACTCGACTTAACCAGCCCACGTGGAAACCCAGCCTTGAGAGGCCTATAGCGACATTATTATCGGCGCCTGCCAAGCGGCGGTGGAAACGCTCAATGCTGGATAAGTCGCCCGGTGTATCAGCGACAAACATAGCCATGGCTTCGCCGAAGGTGAGAATTTCTGGTGGGCTAGAGAAGGAGTGGTGCATAGTCAGTAATCTCTTCGAGTTGTTCGTTATCATCCAATGGGAACGATACCATTTTTGTGGCAATTTTTTAGCACCGACTAAAAAATTAGCGTTGAGTAGAACCTCGTTCGATCAGAGTAGGTGAAAAACTCAGCGCCGCTGGCATTGACGATGCATGGGGCGCAATGCGATGCATCAAGCATTGAACAGCCGTTTTACCCATTGCATCGGTGGGTTGGGCAAGCGTAGTAATGCCGGGAGAGATCAAAGCGCACCACTCGAGTTCATCAATCCCCATCAAGCCTATCTTGCCAAGCGATAAGTCCAACTGTTGAAAAAGACGGGTCACTGTTAGGGTGGCATTGCCATTGCCGCATAAGACAGCGCAGGCGTGTTGTTGGTGGGTTGCTAAAAAGTCGCTTAGCGCTTGAAGCGTTGCAGTGCCATCTGAGTTAGCAAGCAGGGAGGATGAATGAATAAGCCCCAACTGCTCGGTAGTGTGGTTAAAGCGGGCCAAGCGTTTTTGTCGGGTGCTTGACTGCTGGGGAGCTTCGCTGACATACAGCACGGCCTGGTAGCCCTGATCGACCAAGTGTTCGAGTGCCATATCGATCGCCAAGTGATTATCGAGTCCAACCACCTCCGCTTCCACATGATCGACTTCGCGGTCTAGCAGCACAATGGGAGTCCCCTGGCTGATAAAAGTATGTAGTTGTCGTTCAGGGCTGCCGGACGCATTTACCACAAGACCTTCCACCTGATAGGCACCCAGCAGGTCTAAATGCTGGCGCTCCTGTTCTGGGTCGTTATCAGTATTACATACTACCAATGAGTAGCCGTATTGGCGGCACGCTTGCTCGACACCATGTGTGATAGCCACTGAAAATGGGTTGCGGATATCTGCCACCAACATACCTAACAATTTAGAGCGGCCACCTTTTAACCCGCGTGCCATCTGATTTGGCTGGTAGCCAAGGGTACCTGCCGCATGGGCGATACGCGCTTGGAGTGAGGGCGAGAGCCGATCACGCTCTTCGCCAAAATAGCGCGACACGCTGGTTTTAGAGGCACCAGCGAGGCGGGCTACTTCAAGAATGGTGGAACGGCGCGGTGTAGGCGGCATAGTGTGCTTAAAAAATAGTGTGCTTAAAATTGTGTGATTGGATAAATAGTGTCTTTCGCCAAAGTATCTTCCGTTACATGCTGGTTGACAAAAGTAACACAGTCTAATTTTGGGTGTTTGCTAGGCCAAAAGCAACGGCGTGCGAGCCGCTAAGGGTGATTGACCATATGAATATTGTAGTCTGTGGGGTTTACCGTGCCCTCAAGATGCCCAATTTGAGTAAAGTCACTATTTTCAAGAACCGTGTCAATAGATGTGTCTCTAAAGGAGAGGTTTTTAATAACGTTGACCTTGCACGGCATTCCCTTTGTGTCGACATCCATTATCCATGCTAAAAAACCGTTTGAGAATTTAGCTAAGCTGCCGATAGGGTATAACCCAAAGTGTTGGATATACTCTACAAGTAGTGACTTTTCATAAATAGTTGGGCAGTTGTTAACCCAGCGATAGGCATCAAGAGGTTGCCGTGGTTTCTGACCATTTCGTTCGTGAGTTAATTTGTTGATTATTTTAATAACACTGATTAGCCGAACGTGCTCGGATAACTCTGCTGCTGTCTTTCCTGCTGGATACCCGCTGCCATCAAGCCGTTCGTTGGCATTGAGGATAATGTTATGGCAGGCTGGGCTAGCAGTCCAGTTTAATGCCGTTAGTCTGTTCTCCAATGTGACAACATGCTCTTTGAGCATTTCCGCTTGTGAAGGAGACATATGCATCTTAAGCGAGGGGAGTTGCTCGCTAATAAGCAGTGGTTTTCCCATGGTGTGCAGTAAAGCCCCGGCGACCGCTTCCCGCGTCTGCGATGCGTATGGATCACGACTGATCAGAATCATCGCGAGTTGACTACCCACTTGTATGGCATGGCGCACCCACTCGGGTTCATCATGCAGAAAAGCCATCGCATACTGAAGTCCCTTTCGGTCTTGATTCACCATGTACAGCAGGCTGTCTACACACTCATAGAGGCTCTCTTCTGGAAATAAATCCTTGTTTTTGGTGAACATTAACATGACTTGTAGCTGGTGAGCGACTTCAAGAACACCGCGTAGCAGAGGAGAACGTTGGCTACTCTTGGTTTGATCACGCTCTTCTTTGTGCTGCATTTTCTTCTCTTTGGCATCTGCGATGAAAAGCCGCGACTTAGCACGTGAGTTGCTATCTTGTAGGCCTGAACGAAAAGCGGCTTCGAACTCAGACTCCGATACATAATGGAAAAGTGTTTCAGTCATTGTGGCTGTCATGTTAATAAACTCAATGCCGATAGCCGCGTAGTCGTGGCTTCCAAAAGGGCGCATATGACGAATACGCCCCTGAGTATTGAATGTTTCTCCGTTTGGAAACTCCAGTGTTACCTCTGGCAGCGTCTGGTTAACGCTAAGGGCCATGCTATCTTCGAGGCTGACATACACCATGCAGCCGCCCACTGAAAGGTTACGCACTTTTCCTTCCACATTAAGCTCATGAGCAAAGACTTCAAGGTGCACACGTGCATGCATACCAAGAATAAAGGGAACGCGTAGAGCACCTCTATTATCGGAAGCAAAAATAGAGTTGGGAAGCTGACACTCAAGATGGTAAGTGCAGGCATCTATCTTAACGACGTGTGCAGGTACTTGCTCAATATTGTAAATTTCTTCTTCTATGCTAGGTGAAGGGTGTGAAGCTTCTATGTCAAAGCAAATAGTATCGTTTTTAAAATAAGGAGAAAGCGAACTTCCAGTGTAATGAATAGCTAAGGTTATTTTTCCCCTATCCAAATCTATCTTAATTGCCTTAGCTTCGATGGCATGGGCTGCTTCCTTAGAAAATATAGAAATAGCATGCTCTTTTTTTAGCAGTGATCGTATTATCTGCCCAGTGGTATTTTGGTTTTCCATATCGATAATCATATAAAACCCACCGCATTTATTTTGTTATAATTTATATCGACTTGGTGGTGACTGCTCTACATTTCTATTGCTTGTCACTGCTACCATGATAGGACATTTTCCCTGTGTCGATTAGCTATTATTTCGCTCCAGTTTGCAAACCTATTTATATCTGTTTTAAAAGTGATTTGTAATGTTTTGATGATTTTTGTTTATGTTTGATGCAGGCTAGACCACCATTCGGTCGAGTAGGCATAATCAGGTAAACTGCACGTTTTCTTTTACAGTGATGCCCGCGGCATGCCCTCAAACCCTAAATCAATCCATTCTCAATCGCGCAGCTATGAATTAACGCCGTCTGGCGATCGCTATTTCGATGGCCTGGCCGAGAAATTTTCCCGCTCGCTCTATCAAGCGCCCCGGGGCGAGCTGCGTCTCGCTATGCTCGACTACCTGCTACCGGAAATGCTGAATCTAGAGTGGCAGTGTGTGTTGGACGTGGGGGGGGGG